>ERZ1034876.213-NODE-213-length-39380-cov-27.841500_pt1 | contig 39380 bp, 27 predicted proteins | sample MGYA00520698_ERZ1034876 | MGnify/ENA primary metagenome ERZ1034876 (study PRJEB33766, sample SAMN09781723) | gut metagenome | biome: gut microbiome | host: Homo sapiens | place: Madagascar | study: EMG produced TPA metagenomics assembly of the PRJNA485056 data...
TTTGCAAACCGCTATACTCTGGATACGGAATATCTGCGGGTTTTACATTTGAACAGCCCGGACTATACCATTCTCAATTGGATCGCCGTGCTGGTCGAGCATCGTCTTTTTTCCATAAAAACGCCGGTGGCAAGGCGGGCCAAGCAATATCTGATCGACAATTTCAGCGTGAACGTAAATGCCTATGATTTGATTACAGGCTACCGCGCCGATGATTCCTATTTCGATTATGCGGAATCTTTTCTGAACAATGCCATCTCGGTAGAGCAGCTCTCGCAGGCGATACGGCTTGGCAAATTGGGGGAGCAGGTGGTGATCAAGTCGCAGGTTGCCTTTTCCAATCTGAAATTTGAGGGCTTTTCCATCGCAGAAAAAGACAAATACTATGTGCAGCGCAAAGCAAGAAACGATGAAGCAAACCAAACCTATCTGAAAATGCTGGACGATGAGACAGACGGCATCTATATGCAGGACATTATGAGAGGAGGCATCCGCAGCGATGACCCACGCATACCAAGAAATCTATCTGAGTAATGCGCAGGCGGCTTTGGGGGATGCGTTCGACTATGCGATTCGTGTCTGCGGCGTACCGGGAGAAAATTTTATAAAGCTGTTCACCGTAAGTTCGGTAAGCAAGCGTATGGAAAACGGAGAACCCGCGTATCTGGCAGGGAAGAGCGGCATTGAACTGGCTGCGCAGATCCTTGCGCAGACGACCGGGATGACAGAACAGCCGGAACAGCCGGAACGGTATGCGCGCTCCTGCGAATATTGGATCGGGTGGGCGGCTGCGTATTATCAGTGGTACTCCGGGCGAAAGTACAGCGAGATTTTCGAGGTGCTTTCCTTTGCGGAACTGGAAAAAATGTATTATACCCTGCACGAAGCGGACGTCAGCAAATTTGCCGAGATTGCGGATGCCCGCATCCGGGAACACTTTGCGGAAACAAACCTGAAACGTATCCGCACGGCCTACGGCTGTTCGCAAGCCGAGCTGGCGAAAAAATCCGGCGTCGGCCTGCGCTCCATCCAGCTGTACGAACAGCGGCAAAAGGACATCAACAAGGCAAGCGCGGAGAGTTTGTATAAGATTTCCAGAGTGCTTGGCTGCGCGATGGAGAACTTGCTGGAAAAATAAAAACACGGACTTTCATCCGATGGGCGCGGATGAAAGTCCGTGTTTTTGTGCGGGCGCGGTAACGGTTTACCCGTTTATAGAATGAACGGATAAACCGTTATATTTTTAAAATAACATACTATGTTATTGACATTTCCCCGCGTTCAGTGCAATATAAAAGTGTATTCTTACAATACACAAAGTCGAATCAGGTTCGATACACCTGTATGATGCGCCGACTTGCCTTAGCCTTTGCCGATGGCTTTTCGCATCATGGACCCACACATGAGTAATCCTTTTGAAAGTGTGTGGAAACGTATCTGAATGTAGCCGGACATACTGATAAAATGCCGGAGAGATGATTCCTCTAAAAAGAATCCGACAGAGCCTGACCTGCCGTAGAAGAAGAAAGCAAGGCTGCACACATAAGCAGTAAAAAAGTGTCGGAGAGAAATCTCCAAAGCGGTCACACATAAGACCTTAAAAAGTGTATTCGCCGAGTGCCGCGCCCCGTACGGGCGGACAGGAGGCGGCCTAGCTTCAACAAGAAATACAGATAAAGGGGGCGGTTGCGTCTGGGCAGAAAGAACAAGAAATATTATAAAGACCTGCACCAACAGGCGTATGACCGCCTGACCGGGATGCAGGCCTTTGGCGAGAGCAAAAAAGAGGCCGTGAAAAACGGTACGGACGGGCAGAAGATATTTTCTTTCAATACCTATCAATCGTACTGGAAACACACAAAATATTTTCTTTCTTATATTAAAGAAAAGCACCCGGAATGTACGACGCTGAAGAGCGCAAAAAAGTATGTGAACGAGTGGCTGCAAGCGCGCGCCGACCAAGGGCTGTCCGCATGGACGGTTCAGCTGGAAGCCAAAGCACTGGGCAAACTGTACGGCATAAACCCGGAAGATGAAAATTACTTTAATCCGCCGAAGCGAAACCGCGAGGACATCAAGCGCAGCAGGGGAGACCGCGTGCGCGATAAACATTTCTCGGTTACGAACAACGATGAACTGATTAAATTCTGCAAAGGCACAGGGCTGCGCCGCAGCGAACTGGGGATGCTCAAGGGCGGCGACCTTGTTACAAAAGAAGAAATCGAGCGGGAAATTGCTGCGATCGAATCCGTACCGGTACAGGAAAGAACGCCCGCAAAAGAAAAGCGGCTTGGTGTTCTGCAAGATACCCGCCTGTTTGACTGCCGTTATTATATCCACGTCCGAAACGGCAAGGGCGGCCGGGAGCGAGTAAGCCCCATTGTCGGGAAAAATGCGGCGCAGATCGTCGAGCGCATCCGAAATACGCCGAACGACGAGAAGGTCTGGCAACACATCCACCAGAGCGCCGACATCCACGGATACCGCGCCGAATATGCAACCGACATCTACCGCGCCCATGCAAGGCCCATCGAAGAAATCCCCTACGACAGAGTCAACAAGGGAACGGGGCGCAAATTTCAGAGTGATGTCTACACCTGCCGAAAAGATGAATCCGGGAAAAAGCTGGACAAAAAAGCCATGCTGATCTGCAGCAAAGCGCTGGGGCATAACCGCATTGAAGTCGTGGCAAACAATTATATCCGAGGTCTGTAAAAATGCCGGAGTTTAAGAAAAAGACTGCACTGGGTCTGCGGGATCTGCCGGAGAATGGGCAGGAATGTACGCACGTGCTGCTGACCCACAGTGAGTATGATGGTTTGCTGGCGAAAGTGGCCTGCGCGGAAAGAGATGCCCGCTCGGTCTATACAGCGGCATCTCAAAAGATTGCACAAGCCGAAAGAAATTCGGCACAGGCAAAAGAAGCTGCTTACGCCGAAGTGGATGCGGTACAGAAAGACTTGGAAGAAGCCTGCCGTAAAATAGAGTATCTGAACGGCTTAAATAAAAACCTGCTGCGCATCGCGCGGGAGCGCGCCAACGCAGACAGAAAGCTCCGCCCAAAGAAAACGCACACAGGATATGTGGTGCTTACCTCATCAGAAAAAGAGTACCGCTATCAGGCAATGCGAAAAGAAACCGCTGTGGCAATGCTGTGGGAAACAGTGCTGCAAAGCCCATATTCCGTTGATTTTGCGGAGGAACAGGCCAGAGCGCTGACGGCGGAATTGGTGCGGCAGAACGAAAACGATGAGACGCTTGTCGGCTGCATTGGCATTGATACCTATTATAATGGCAGCTATGAGGACTTGCTGTACGAACAACGGCGCAGCGCCCGGCAAGAAGAAAGCCGGAACATCATGCTGAAGTCGAGACTGCGCGCCAACTATAAAACCGACTATTGGGAAGTGATTTTCCTGCACACAAGGCCGCTGGGATTGGTGCCGGAGAATATGCGGGCGCTCCGGCGGTAATGCAAAGACTTATACTGCTGATATAGCTATGTTTGATTTTCCGTACAGGATAGTAAACGAAAATCACCGGAAGAGGGATAGTATACGATGAGCAATTCGGGCGGTGAGAACTTCAGGCATCTGAGTATTTTTCTTTCTTATGGTCACGATGAATGTGATTTCCGGGACATAATCTGCGAAGCTATCCGGGCCAGAGGTCACAAAGTTTGGTTTGATGCGGAACAAATCAATTTTAATGACTCATGGCGGCAGAAAATCGAGAAGGGTATTCTGACAAGCGATGCGGTTATCGGTTGTTTAAGTAAGTACTCTACCAGAGCACGGAGTGTCTGCCTTGATGAACTGAGCATTGCTGCAGGTGTGCGCGGAGGAAGAGACGTATATACGCTCCTTCTCGATAAAGAAGATGAGGTACAGCCTCCGTCATCCGTAGCGGATCGTCAGTGGCTTGACATGAGTGAATGGAAAACGAAGCGAGCACAGGGCGATGCTGTTTTTAAGCCTTGGTTTGCAGCGAAGATGCAGGAGCTGTTCAACACCATCGAAAGCCCGGAAAATGCGGAGTTTTCAGGCCAAATTACCACGATAAAACAAAACCTTACTGTCTGTTACGGTACGGGCAAGGAAAGAAAACTGCTGCAGAATCCATTTGTTGGCCGCGAGTGGCTGACGAAAAAGATAGCAGCCTGGCTGGATGATGAAACCGCGCCGCGCACATGCTTTTTATACGGTGCTCCCGGCGTTGGAAAAAGTGCCTTTGCTGCACATTATGCGCACTTTAACAACCGTGTGGCGGCGGCGCTGTTTTTAGACAGTGATATGGATTTTTTCAACGATCCGCGCACGATTATCCAAACACTGGCGTTTTTGCTGGCCTGCCGCCTGCCGGAGTACAGGCAGATGTTAATGGAATACCTGACGGATAACAGAAAAGAAATTCGAATGATGAACGAGCAGGAACTGTTTTCTTGCTTACTTACAGAGCCGTTTATCCATGTTATAGATGCCGGGCACCAGTCCATGGTAATTGTGATTGATGGACTTGATGAGACCGGAGACGAAAGTAATGCACTTGCGAACGTATTATTTCGTTATACATCGCAGTTTCCGGAGTGGCTGCGCATTTTGGTGTGCGGGCGTGATGTCCCGGCGCTGCAGCCATTGACCGAAGCGGCTGCAAAAATAGAACTACCAAGCGGTTCGCCGGAAAATATATCCGATATTCGTGAATTTTTCTGCTTCCGACTGGAAGAAACATTCGGCAGCGACCCACTGTGGGAGAACGCACTGAAAAGTATGACCGCGCGAAGCGAAGGAATAGCGCTATATGCGCAGTTGCTGTGCGATATGCTGTTGGATAAGAAAACTCTGATCTGTGATGACTTTCCCAAAGGTCTGAGCAGCATGTTTACCATGTGGTTTGAACATTACATTCCCGACATGGCGGAGTTCAGGAACTTTTTTCGTCCGGCTATATGCAGTATTCTGGGGGCACCGGGCCAAACACTGCCTATTCCGGCACTCCGTCATGTAATGGAATGGTGCAGGGCAGAGACGAACGATTTTCTGCTTCGCCTACATGTGCTTCTGCGCCGAAAGGCAGACCGCTTCGGTGAGGAAACAGTGACGTTTGACCACGCTTTTGTCCGCCAATGGCTTGGCAGTGAGACAGCCGGAAAGTTTTACTGTCCGCCGGAAGATGGCAGAGAACTGCTGACAGAGAAAATCTATGCGGAGTTTGAACAGGATGCAGCAAGGCTGACAATGTGGGAAGCGGTAACGCTTGCAGAGTTCAGAAAAATGCTGTCCAAAGCGCAGAAGGAAAAAATTGAGGATAGCTATGGAATGGAGAATATATTATTAGAGGCCGTGAAAAAAGACTTTGAAATCTCAATAATAGCTAGAGAAGTAGCAGAATCCCGTTATAACAGAGATGAAACAGGAGAAAAGCTGCTGCATTTGGAAAAATGTCTTCGCGCGGAGCAAATGTATGCGACGGTAGCAATGCCGTTTGGAAGTGCGCGATATGCGAAGCTGGAAAATACAGTCAAAAAGACATGCGCGGTTTACAACGAGCTATGTACAAGATTCCATTGTATTCCAGACGATGGTTATCTGTACTGGGTATCAGATTACCTTACTTTAGGTTTTATTCTGCATGAGCAAGGAAAAACAGAACAGGCTAATGAGATTTTCGATAATCTGTGTAAAAAATTGGAAATGCGGCAGGAAACGAAAGCAGAAGATAAATACACAAAAACGTTATTATGTACGTATCAATACCTTATAGAGTATGCCAAAAAAGAAAACGACTATGATCACGTTTTGAAAATTTGCAAAAAAGCTTGCGGCATAGCAATCAAAGCAGAAATAGCCGGCTATGTAATGGATTTTTATGAATATGAAGCAGATGCTTTTTATAATATGGGAAAGATTGGGGAGGCATTGGATACATTTTACGAGGGATTTCTGAACCTGAAAAAACTTTGTGAAAATTCAGAAAAACAACAAGGTAATGATGAAGTTTGTACAACGCTTGAACCTGTATCCGGTACGGCAGCTATCGTACAGAAAATGACGCGAGAGGTATTGTGCTATTATTGTGAGTCTGTTGCCTCGTACTGTGAATCAAAAATCAAAAATAACAGTACGTCACAGAAAATCCGCCTGACAGAGTTTACAATGTTGGAATCCCTGTGGAATGAAACGAGAAATGTAGACGCATGGAACAACCTTGCATACTGTTGTAAAAAAATTGAAGCGTTTTTCGATAGAAACGGAGAAACAGAAAAAGCCGCGGAATATCACAAAAAAGAAGAAAAAATTATAGAAGAATTAAAACGGTATCATACAAATACGGATTTGCTTGGTTACATAGAAGATTTACGAGACATTGCAGAAATGCTTACATACGCCTCGGATATGTTCACGGATTTTTTAAATCCGCATAAAGCGAAAGACACTTACGAAAAGGCATTGGCTTTGGCAGAGGTGATCGAAAGCAAAGAAAAAATATCCTATCTACGTTCAAAAATAGCATCCTTGGAAGAAAGTGCAGTATAATGCCTCGAAGATATTATGACATCGTGTCATAATATCTTTTTTCAAAAAGTCCCACGAGCGAGGCTTATGGTTAGTCGTCTTCCCTCATCTCCCGCTTGTACTTATAATAGGTATTCCTCGCAATGCCGATCAGTTTTATGCACTCGGCGTCGGTGAGCGTCCCGTCAAAATTACGGCTGTACTTTTTTATCTGCTCCTTACAAGGGGCAGATTTTTTTATGTTCAGTTTACGGCCAGGCGTTTGTCCGATTTGTTTTCCGTTCAGGCGGGCCGTCATGAGGCCCTCGCGTGTGCGCTGGTGCAGGTCGTCCACCTCTTTCTGGGCCTGGGCAAAGGCAAGGCGTATCTGCTCTTTGGCCAAATCGGCAGTGTAGCGGTTCAGCGAGTCCATAATGCCGGAAACAAATCTGTCTGTTGCAGCGTTGCCGGTCTCGGGCGTGGTGTTGACCTGCCGCTGCAAAGCCTGTTTGTACGTATCCGTGTTGATGTGTGGCTCCTTGAGAAAGCACAGCGTCACGCCGCGGTTGTACAATGTTTCGTACAAGTCGCAGCCTTCGTCGGCGCTGCGGCTCATGCGGGAGACACTGTCAAACACGATGGTGTCCCCCGGCTGTACGGTGCGCAGCAGCTTGTCCAGCTCCCTGCGGCCCTGGCAGGCTGTGCCGGTATAGACCTCTCGCACGATATGTGCCGCGGGGTATGCGGCGGCAATGTTGCGTACCTGGCGTTCAATATTTTGCTGCGGCGTAGAAATACGGCAGTACCCGTATACGGACATAGAAGTATCACTCCTGACGTTCATTTGATTTGATACTTCATTATAATGCCACTGCCAGTTGGTTGTCAACGAGTTTTGATACGAATTTCGACAGCCTTACTTTTGATACAAATAGGTGGCGAAGATCAATTCAAGTAAAACGGGACCGACCAGGTACGACTGAAGCATACAGAACCCGATGCTGGTCAGGCAAGTGAAAAAGTCGGAGAACAGAGGCTCAAAGCCGAGAATCTTCATCGTAACAGGCAGCAGGCAGCAGGTGCTCAACATTCTGGCCCAGAAAACGCTATGGCGGCTGGGAAGCAGCAAAGCTGCCGCCGAAGTCAGTACCAGAACGATAAAAAAAGAAGCCCACACCGGAAGAAAACGGAGAAAACACCCCGCGGCCAGGGCGGCCAGACATGCGGCCAGGGCGCGCAGCGCAGTTCTGCATCCGATTTTTGGGTGGCGAGTGAACAAATCCCGCAAAGATGAACCATCCGATCCCGGAAACGGCAGCAAATTGATACAGCCCAGCGTATAAGAGCAGAAGGCCAGATATAGCAGGCTGCTGCTTTGCGCGGGAATCGACAGCAGCAACGCCGCAGAACCAACAAAGAGATTGGCAAGCGGCCCGGCGACGCTGATTCCCACATTGGTAGAGGTGCCGGCATAGGGAAGAAGTGAGAAAAAAGTCGCTGCGCAAGGCATAAAGCGGGAAATCCCGACCCCAAAGGCATCAGCAGGGATGCCGAAGCGGCAGCCGGCTGCTGCATGACTTATCTCATGAAGCACTATATTCAACAGAAATGCGGCAGGAGGCAGCAAAGCGGAGTATCCGTTCAGCGGGGGCAGACAGGACCAACCGCCGTTGTGGATGACCACAACGGTAGCAAGAATCAGGAGCGGAAGCCACAGCAACCGCAGCATTTCATAAAATAGTATCGGAAGGAGACCCTGCTGAAGGAAACGAGGGAAGGGGAATAGCAGCAGGGCCATACCGGGTTCTTCATGCAAAAGGGTTGGTTTCTGTACCGCATTTTTCAACAGACCGTTCCGGTACAGTTTTTTCAGGCCGTTGAACAATTCTTCGTTTGATAAGTCGAGGCCGGTGTTCTCTCCGGGCCAGCTCTCCCCGTCCAAAGAGAGCAGCAGCAATGCCTGCTTTAGTGGAAGCTTATACCGTATACCATTGTGAGGGTTAAACACGCGGACGTAGTTTCCCACTTGCTGAAACTGTAAATTAGGAAGCTGATTGGGCATAGAATCCATTGTGCAGACACTCCTTTTTATCAGGATTGACCGGCAAGAAAGCTGCCGGTCAACTCTTTTTAGGAAGAACTGCCGATTGTAAGCAGTGTTTTGGCCAAGTCTGTTGACGCATCTACGATAAAAACAACCCTGTTATCATCTTCCTGAACAGATCGGAGGGGTGTATCGTATGTTGACAAGCCAACTGTGTTAGGGACTGCATCCTGGGGGATGCCGCGAGCGATCAATTCCTCCCTGACAGCCTGCGCACGCGCAATGCTGAGGCGCATAGATGATTCACTTGAGCCATTTTCTGTTGCGGCGACGGAACCGGCAATAATATATGAGCCACCATTGGACAAGAGTTGCGAAGCTGCGTTGTCCAGAGTCTGGCTTGCCTGCTGTTCATCCCGGAAGTCCGCAGAATCCGGCGCAAAGGCCAGCGTGGCCGTATCCAGCGTCAGGGAAGGGGCTTCGGCAGGGCTGGCCGCAGCAGCATCGGGAAGGCTTACCGTGATGGCATCAACAGCCACGGCCTCGATGGGGGGAACGTTATCAGGTGCGCTGCCTGTCAGTGTGTCCTTCCGGAAATCCACCGTGCTTGCGCCGCAGGCCTGCATATAAGCATCCCAGAATGCGTAGAGGCGCGTCTGCATGGCTGGCGTAAAGCTCGCCTGATGAACCCCGTCGGTAGCGGCCATGTATGCCCAGGTAACCTCAACATTTTGGAGCAAATCAGGTTGGATGTAGTCAAGCTCATTTAGCTTGGAAAGCATCTGGTCTATATCCGTAGTCCAAAAAGCCGGATTTGTAAAATCGAGGGTGCTAGTATTAACTCCGGAACAGAGTATGACGAGCTTGTGCGCCTGTGTGTTGGAGGACTGCAACTGGTTTCCTGCCAGGAGGATTGCGGATAGCAGGTCGCAGCCTTCATTGTCAGGCCGAACTGTTTTCAGCCCTTCTGAGAGAGTGTTTTTCCATTTTTTGGATTCGGATGCTGCGTAGGTGGCATTTTTTGCAGTTGAATCCCAGGTAAACGTTGTGACGGACGGGGTGCTGTCCGGGACAACAATAAACGTTGCATCGCCATCCTGAGGAGCATCCACAAAATTCTCTGGATCGGGGACCACGGGCATATTGTAGCCATTTAACATGATGACCGCCGTGGCAGTGGTGGGGTGTACCGCTTCTTCATTGACCGCGGTGCTGCCGCAGCCGGAAAGGGCAACAGTGAGGCCAGCCATAAAGGCAATGGCAAAGATGATCTTCTTCATGAGAGGAATCTCCTTTCTATATTCAAGAGGTCATGCTGAACGGAAAAACCGGCAGGGGTTCTGCGAGAGTCGAATCGGCAGGCAACTCTTTGACAGGAGCACCGTCTGCAGCGGAATCAAATGCAGGGAACAACTGTGCAGAGTCGGTAATCTTTTTGCGAGCTAACTCCCAGAAATTATCGTCGTTCAGGCCCGCCTTCGCCAGAAGCTCATCAGCTGCTTGCGTTGTGCCCAACTCCCGCGCAAGGATAATCCGAGCATCGTTGGTGGCTTCACCCACCTTCGAAAGCAACAGGTCGAACGCGCGTTCCGCTTGGACGTTTTCATAATTCATCAAATCCAACTGCCCGAAATCCCGATTAATTTTGGCAATCGTATTCTCCGTGGAGGCAATGTCAGATTCAATTTTCATCTTTTCATCTTTGAGATGCTGGAGCTGATCCCCACGAGGGTTCCAGCCGACGGAAGTAAAAAAGGAAATCAGGCTGCTGACCACAGGGATAATCAGGCGCCCCAAAACAGGAGTATCGCCATTGTCTGACTGCTGGATCATGACGGGGATGGCCATTGACAGGTATACTGCGTAGGCCCCCGCGAAGGTAGAGATCAGACCGATTACAGTAAAACGGAAATTGTCTTTTGTTGTGCCTGGGGTTCTTTTGTTCTGATTTATCACGGTGCCTAAAATGAACATCGATACATCCAGGCAGAGAACGACAATCACACTGACGCACAGTCCGCCCCAGAAGGAATCATTGAAGGTAATATCGACATAGTAACGCATCTGCGACCAATCGCAGGCGACAGCAGCCAGGGTAACGAGTATCGAAAAGAGCCGGAACTCATGGATCGTGTTCAATACCTTCTGTGTGCCGGTCATGGACTTGGTGGGGGCAGAGAAGTTATAGTTGGGCATATACATAGGTCGTTCTCCTTTTGTATTAGCTGTTTGTCAGGCTGTTAATCTGGTTTTCCAGAGTTTCCAGCTGGCTCTTCCGAAGCTGAAGAAAAGATTCCATCTCATCACGCTGATGGATCACATCCGAATGGATACGGTAAGCATGCAAGAGGTTGGCTTGGTGGCGCTCCAGAAGCTTATCATAGAACAGGCGTGCCGCTTTAAGCTCAATGATGCGGTTGACTGCCGCCGCATTGGAGACATTCAAATTCAGGCTCTCCACGACATCGCGCGCTTTTTCCATCACGCTTTGGACTTCCGTTTCCGAAAAAACATCTGCGTAGCCGTTTGGGACAGTGCAGCTATCAGAGTATCCGAACAAAATGTGATGAACGATATAGAGATGGTCGGGAGTTTCTTCCTCCCAGGAGAGCGGGATATTTTGTACGGCTTTCTTAAAGAAAGGGAGTTTGAGTTTGCTGAAAATACCCATGTTCATAACCTCCAATGGATATACTTCCGGCCGGTGATTATACTGTACCAGCATTGTATACGATGTGCCAGGGACGTGAAGAGAAAAAAGCGTTACGCTGCCTCGCTGCCGTTATAGTGCAGACCATAGCGATGCGCAATCGCCTGTGCATCAAACACATGCGGAGTCAGCACAGGGATTTCATCAGCAATGACCTTAAAGGCGGTCCCTTTGCAGAAGCGCGCCACCATGATATTGATTTTGGCGTAGGCCTCGGCAATATCATTTTCCGTAATGGCAATCTGCTGCAGCATTTTGTTTTCGAGTTCTGCTGCCTTTTCCTCTGCGGCCGATTTATCCGCAGCGGCCTGTACCTGCTGCACGGCGGCACGGCGGGCCGATCGGGCAGCCTCGGTGGTCGAGATGTCCTTCACATTGTGCTCCGGCATGGGAGCAGCGCACTTTTTGCGGGCTGCTTCCAACTCTGGACTTATCGGCTCAAGTATTTTGAGCAAATAAGTTGTGGCTGCCTGCTCATACAGCGTGGCCTCGCGGGTCGTGCGCTCGATGAAACCGCCCACGCAGAGGTTGCTTTTACTCTGTACTTTAACCTTCTGCAAAACCGCATCCAGCAGTCCGCGAAAAGCAGGGAAGAGAGGGTCAACCCAAACGGGCTTCTTGATTCCATTTTTCTTAACGTATTTGACCATTTTGCATTCCTCCTGTTTTAGGTTCGGTTTCGGTATACTCACAGTACACCATCAGGGAACGTACGTATAGAATCGTGGAGAGAAAAAGATACGCTATTCCCTGCGTTCTTCTCAGCCACCATATCGGTGCAGAAAACTATCCGGTTTTTCCCGCAGCATCTGAATAAGTGCTGTAAAAGCACCGATTGCAAGGTAATGCAGCAGCATCGGAAGCGCCGTTGCAAGAAATTCATCCACAATACTCGTTTGGATATTCGGTGCAAGCAAAACAAGCACCATATGCGCGAACAACCCGCCTGCCAGAGCTGTTACAAATGCCATTTTCAAGAACCTTGACGGCAGCAAAAAGCGCAATTTGGCCATCACGCTGATGCTGTAGATCAGTGTTGTAACAAGCAAATCCAACAGGATCGCAGCGACTTCCCACGTCTCAATACAAAAAGCGATCACGACGGTAAGACGCAGCAGTATGATAAGATTCAGCTGAACGCACAGCGGTATCGTCTCGACAAAGAATGCTGCGTGTGGATTTTCCAACAAGGTCTTGAGTGATGATTTGACCAATCCATACAATGTGACAGACTCGCGGTTTTCCATAGGGATCAGTGCGTTATTTTTCATATTCATCGATTGCTCCTTTTTACGTTTTCACGGCCGATGACATCAGTATAAACGCTCAACAAAAAACTGTCATGCCGGGTGGAGATATAAAACGATAGTATGTTTTATATCTCCACCCGGCATGACTTTTTTTAAGTGTTTTTGTATCATGTAAGCAGATAATTTGCGGGAGGTATTGCCATGAAAAAGTGCAAAAATTCTTATTGTGAATGTGAACAGACATTTCCGGATACTGTGCAGCTCTGCCCGTTCTGCGGGTCTGCATTGAGCCCGGAAGGGGAGGACAAGTCCCCCCAGCTGCACACGGCGGAAGAGCTGCCCACCATATCGGCATCTGCCACGGCACAACCGCTTGTAACGGCTGGCGCGTTTGGGCGCAAGCTACTGCGTGGCAGATTGGTGGAAATGGAGCACAACAGTCTCTTTCACAGTTCCTTTCATAAGTGGTGCAACGCCGTTTTTTCCGGTGAACCGTGGCAGCTGGCCCATCAGTCGCAGGCGTACACCCTGCGACTCGAAGAAATCACGCAGGATGGCATCCCGGGCCGCGTTACCGATGTATGCGCGTTCGGAGAGTATCTGGGGAGGCTATCCATCGGAGATGAGCTGGAAATTCATTGCAAAGGTGGAAAAGACCGCCGCGTCGCCCAAAAAATTCTGGACAAAACCACGGGCAGCGTCGTGCGGCCCGGTTTGCAGATTCCGGCGCTGTTTATCCGTTTGTTCAGCCTGATCCTGGCGCTGCTGGCCATCTACTTTGTGTCAGCAGCCGTCAACTTCGTCGCCTCGGGTGCGATCCTCTCCTGGGTGCTGGGGGTCATCGTTACGCTGCTGGGGCTGCTCTGGAAGCTGGTAAGCGCATTTGGCGGCAATATCCTCATCCTGATCGGTATCGCCATCGTGATCGGCTCGTGCCTGCCGCGCAAAAGATAATTTCTGAAGAAAGTGGTGTGCTTATGTTCAGAGATGACTTCCACCGCGCCGCACAGGCAGCCGATCAGCTCCTGCGCCGCAAAAACAATCGTTATCTTGACGGGCTTTCTACCGATGCCCTTGACACGGCCCAGGCCATCGAGCCACCGGTGCAAAGCTGGAGCCGCCTTTGCGGGTGGCGTCTGACCGAGAACCCGCAAAAGGACGAAGCACTGCCCTTGCAGGCTGCTGCACACTGGCTGCGCACGGCCTCCGTGAATGGCAGCAACGCGGTTTTTTATCTGCAAAAAAGCGGAACAAAACTCTCCCTGCTGTACGGCAGCGCACAGCCCACAGCTTTTTCCACGCTGCTGCCCAGCTGCCGTATGGAGCCGGAGCCCGGATTCTTCCCTGCGGCGTACCCGATGAACGGGATTTTGCTTGGCACACTGCGCACCGAACGCCTTGCGGATACCCTTGCCGCCGATCACGCCCTGACAAACGGCTATCTTGCGGTTCTCTGCCTGCCTTTGTCGGACAGGAGCGTCGATCAGCTTTTGCAGAAAGACTTGGCACTCCTGGGTCAGCTGCGCGCCTGCGCTACCGCGGACTATGTCAGCGGCAGCGCCACCCGCCGTGTGGTACAAAAACCGGTTGGCAGTGTTCCGCAGGCGGTCACATTCCTGGAAAAAGAAGTGGAGCACCTTCGCAAAAACCGCGGAACTGGTTTTGCTTATACGGCCATCCGCTTTGGCGCAGCCTCGCAGGAACAGTACCGGCGGCTTCTGGCGCTGCTGGCCGGTGCAATGCAGTCTGAAAATGCAGAGACCGCCTTTGAGCCGGTGCGCTGGTTTACGCTGCCCTCCACGGTCAGGCCCCTGTCCATCCCCGCTGCGGTGGAACAGGATAAGGCTCTGCACCTCGTCAGCTTGAACACCATGCAGGATGCAGCACAGGCCTGTACACCGCCCAGCCGCAGTTATCCCGGTTTCTGGCTGGAAGGGCAGAGTGATGAGCAGCTTTTCTCGGCAGTTGAGCCGTTCCATGGAAGCGGTCTCTCTCTGCAAATTGGGACTGCATTTGAAACGAGAGAACCTGTACGACTTTCGCAGAAGAATATGCTGGGGCACATGCTGGTGGCCGGCGGCGCAGGCAGCGGCAAAACGACCACAATCAAGACGCTTCTGTCGGATGCGCACAGGAAAGGGGTTCCGTTCCTCGTCATCGAGGGGGCAAAAAAAGAGTATGCCACTATGAAAAGCGACGTTCCCACGTTGAAGGTATATGGATCTGGCATGGATAGCCTTCCTCTTCATCTCAATCCTCTGGAGCCGGAAACCATGACCCCGGTTTCTGAACATATCGCCGCTGTAATAGAAGCCTTATGCGCTGCTGCCGGCGGCGAGCACCCACTGCCGGAGGTTCTGGAGGGTGTTCTGGAATACACCTACCTCCAAAAGGGTTGGCGATGCAGCGACATTTCGCATTGTGATCCGAACCGCCCGTGGCCGACTCTGCAGGAGTGCATTGACAGTGTCGACACATGGATGCAGACTAACGGCCGCTACGGCCCGGAAGTCAGGCAAAATATCACTGCTGCTGCAAAAATGCGTCTGCGCAAACTTTGCACCGGCACGTTTGCCGCAATCTTCAGTCAGCGCAGCGGTCTGACGGCAGAAGATTTGACATGCGGCCCCGTCGTTATAGAAATGTCCGATTTCTCGGAGCAGACAGCGGCGTTTATAACAAGTATTATTTTGTTTCGGTTGCAACGTTATTTCATGCAACAAAACGAAACCCCTGAACTGAAACAGATTGTCGTTGTTGAGGAAGCACACGCAACATTTTCCAGAACATCGGACGAGAGTGGGATTGCAGCGTCCAACAATCGCCTTCTGGAAAAGATTTTGGCGGAGGTACGTGCTTTTGGCGTCAGCATCTTAATCAGTGATCAGAGGCCGAGCGCATTGGCTGAGGGCATTCCGGCCCTGACGCGCATCAAGCTGGTCCATGCGCTGGACGGTGCGCAGGACCGCAGCCTGATGGCCGACGCCATGAACATGACCGAGCGCCAGCGCCGTGAAATCCAGACTTTACAGGAGGGTGAGGCGTTGCTGGCGATCCGCGGCGAACGCGGCCTGGTTCATCTGCAGGTCAGTCAGCCTGCCAGAAGCCATAACGTCAACCCGTCCTGCCTGCTCTGCGGCTGTGGTGCGCGCTGCCGCAAAGGTCTTGTCGAACCGCTGCTTGATCGGGTTTCCGTCGCGGAGCTGTATGAACTTTCCGCCTGCATGACCGCCGATCCTCTGGATGGCGTCTGGATTGCGCGCGCTATGAACCGCCTTCTGAGCAAATGCGGCGTAAAGGCAAGCTTCTCCGTGCGGTTCTGCCTGCTGGGACTGCTGCTGACCCGCACCGGCGTCCCGGAGAAGCAGGCACGCATCATCGTGAAAACCTATCAGAAAGAAGGGAACAGACAATGAATGAATTTTCGGAGTCCAATGACACCAGCACCGAAGCCCTGGATTCAGCATCCGAGGGAATGTCCCTTTCCGACACACTTGAGGGGGCGGACACCGCCCCGGAAGCTTCCGAAAGCAGTGGTGAATTCCTGCCGAACGGCTTTGCCATTGAGGAAACCGACGATTTTACAATCACAGACACCAACGCGCCGTCCCTGGAGCTTCCGGAAGTCAAGGAGGCCGCAGAACTGCGCGATGAGGCGATTGACCGCATTTTGGAGGATGACAGCACATATATGCCGCCGGACAGCCTCGCCCGGATGGAGGGGCGGAAAGAGTCCGTTTCAATCGTGCCCTACAATGGGGACGGCATCTACGGCACGCACCACTTTGAAAACGGCGAGACGACCATCGAGCTTGTCCGCGGCACACCGGAGATGATGCGGGTAACAGCCCTGCACGAGCATGAGCACATGGCATCCTACCACAGCGAGGTCGCAGAAAAGCATCACAACAGCACGCTGTACACGGTTCTGGTCGGTTTACGCGACAAGGAGTACATAGTGGATCGCGACGGAGAATATCTTGTCTGCCGCGATTTCTGCAAAAACCTGAACGAAGGCATAACGCAGTATCTCACCGAGGACAAACTTTCCGTAGAAGATCTTTCGATGGCACGGGCTATGGGCGTATATCCTTTTGCCACCGAGACTGCCGCGAGCCTTTCCGAAATATTGGGCCGCGATGCTGTTCGGGAAGATTTTTACGGCGGCAGTGCCAATATCCGTAACGCAATGGAATCACTGGCCCCTGGGACCTATTCGAAGTTTGCTGAGTGCTTGGACAAAGCATCCGAATCCCCTGACGTCGCCGCGCGGCGCGAGGCCATGCAGGAGGCAAATAAGATTTTAAACAAATTGGCGGAAAGGAAAGCCGCCGAGAATCAGCACATGGAGGCTTGAAACGATGGAAAACACTCTGTTTGCCTATTTTGAAAACCGTATTTTTCCCGCCCCGGCAACGCCGCAGCAAAAAGACAGCCTGCAACTGTTTCTTGATGACTGCGGTATACCCGAAAACGCCGACAGCCCTTTTTACCGCAGCATTGTTCAGCGCAGACTTGACACCATCCCGCCGGAGGACCGCGAGCGCTATTTCCGCCACTATGCCAAACTGCACACGGTGCGTATCATCACCGAAAATCTTTCTATTAACGGGAAAATCACCGAAAAAGAGCGCCGTGTTTTATGCAGTCTGCTTCCGGCTTTGGAGCAGGCAGAGCTGGGGCGATATATATCACCGCTTTTGCGGGAGCTGCGGTAGTTTTTTCTCCGCACTCGTTGCGGAAATTTAGCACAACATGGTATAATTAATCCGAAAACACAAAGCCGGTCTGCAAAAAAGGAGGAAATCATGAACGACATCAAATGCCCAAAATGCGGGAGTGAAGATGTGTTTCAGAAAAAAGACGGCAGTTGCCTGTGCGGTGCGTGCGGGCATCGGTTTGTGCCGCAGACGGCGGAAAAGACCTTTGTGCCCATGCGGCTATTCATCTCTTATGGGCACAAGGAAAGTGAAATCTGCCGCCGAATCTACCAAGCACTAAAAGAACGCGGCCACCAACCCTGGTTCGACGAGGATAAGATCCGCTTCGGCCATGACTGGCGCGAACGCCTTGCAAACGGCATTGAAGCGAGTAACTCTGTGGTAGCCTGCCTGTCGCAATATTCCACACGGGAGAAGGGCGTCTGTCTGGACGAGCTTGCCATCTCTGTCGGCGTCAAGGGCGGCAATATTGTCAGTATCCTGCTGGATGATGTCAATCCGCCGTCAGCGGTCAGCCACAGACAGTGGCTGGATATGCGCGACTGGGAAGAGAAGCTGGATGCCGGAGAAGACGTATTCAAGCCGTGGTTCGATGCCAAGATGGCGGAGCTGTACGCCGTGCTGGAAAGCGAGGAAAACCGGGAGTTCAGCGGGCAAATCACCGAACTGCAAAACCGCCTGACCATCTATTACAGCACCAGCCGCCAGGCAAAGCTGCTCCGTAATTCTTTTGTGGGGCGAGCCTGGCTGAATGACGCCATCACAAACTGGCTGCAGGACGACACCGCCCCGCGCACCTGCCTTCTGACCGGTGCCCCCGGCGTTGGAAAAAGTGCCTATGCCGCGCACTTTACCCACTACAACGACCACGTGGCGGCAGCGCTGTTCTGCAGTAGTGATATGGACACGTTCAACGACCCGCGCACGGTCATCCAGACGGTTGCGTACTTAATGGCATGCCGCCTAACCGCCTACCGCCAGAGCCTGATGCTGCATCTGCCCGAGGACCGCGCCGCCGTGCAGCGCCTGAGCGAGAAAGAACTGTTTGAGCAGCTCATCAGCAAGCCGCTCAGCCTGTCCGTCAATGGAAACCACGAGCGGATGGTCATTCTGCTGGACGGCCTGGACGAGTGCGGCAGCCCGGAGAAAAACGCGCTGGCCAAAACGTTGTATGAATACGCGGACAGCCTTCCGGACTGGCTGCGCATTCTGCTTGTGGCGCGGGACATTCCGGCTATTTCGGTTTACACAAAAGGGGCATATCGCATCGAGATCGGCAGCGAAAGCGAGAACAATCTGGAGGACATCCGGGCGTACTATCGGTTTGAGCTGGAATCGAAGTTCGGGGACGACCCGCATTGGGACGACGCGCTGGAGCGGATGACGGCCCGCAGTCAGGGCATTTTCCTGTATGCGCAGATGCTGACCGACCTGCTGCGCAGCCGCGGCACGCTGGGCGCTACCGAGGAATACCCGGACGGCTTGGATGCAGTGTTTACCCGCTGGTTCGGTTGGTTTTTCAGCGACAGCGACTTTCGGTCCTTCTGGCGGCCCGCTATCAGCTGCATCCTGGGCGCACCCGCGCCGCTGCCCGCTGAGACGCTGCGCCGCGTGATGCACTGGGGTGAAAACGAGCTGGCGGACTTCCGCGCCCGCCTGAAGGTTCTGCTGCGCGTTGAAAAGAACGAGTTTGACGAAGAGACGCTTGTCTTTGACCACGCCTTTGTCCGCGAGTGGCTGACCCGCGGCGCAGGCGAAAACGTTTATTTCTGCTCTCCGAAGGACGGTGCGGAGAAGCTGACGGCGGAGCTGTTCTCCATTTTTGAGCACGGCCCGGAGGAATTGTCTTTCTGGGAGGCCGTGCATTTGATGGATTTGCCGCTGGGGGAGAGACAGCGGGAAATGGTTATGGGCAGCCATAAATTAGCGTTTCATATATCTGATGTCGGGAAGTACTATAGCTATCATGGAAGCCTTGATGAGTCGGAAAAAGCTCATAAAAAAGTAATTCTAATTTTGAAGAATATCGCAGAACAAAATCCTTCCGATGAAAATCTAAAATATTTAGCCGTAGCATATTACCTCCTCGGCTGTACCTTACAAATGGAGTATCGTTTGATTGAAGCACTAGAACTTTTTCAAAAAAGTCTTGCAATAGATGAGGAATTAAGTGTAAAACTTGGAACACCAGAATCATTACAGGATTTGGCTGTAAGCTATGATAGTATAGGAGATGTTCTTCAGATTCAGGGATTTCCCGAAAAAGCACTAAAAGAATATCAAAAGAGTCTTTCCATTCGAAAAGAATTGAGAAGAAAGCTTGACGATCCCAAGTCTTTGATGGATTTGACAGTGAGTTATGTTAAAATTGGCGATGTCCTACAAATGCAAGGGAATGCTGACAGCGGACTAAAATTATATTTGAAAAGTTTTTCTATCGGAGAAGAATTGAGGCAAAGATTCAGCACTGTTGAGGCTTTGCCGAGTTTAGCTATAAGTTGTAATAAAATCGGAGATATATTTCAAAATAAAGGTGATGATTCCAAAGCACTGAAGTGGTTTAAGAAGGGTCTTTCTATTCGAGAAAAATTGAACATCATTTTTAAATCCCCCGATTCTTGTCGCGCTTTATCTGTGAGTTATAACAAAATTGGAGTTATTCTGCAACATCAGGGCAACAATGATAAAGCCCTTGAATTGTTTCAGAAAAGTCTTTCTATTTGCAAAGAATTGAATGCAAAAATTAATACCCCGGATTCTTTGAATGATTTGGCTACAGTTTATGACTACATAGGTGGTATTTGGCTAGATAAAGATAATTCTTCTAAAGCATTGGAATTATTTCAAAAAAGCCTTTCAATAGACGAACAATTAAGTTCAAGGTTTAGTATTCCAAAATTTTTATTTGGCTTGTCTGCAAGTTATGTACACATAGGGGACGTCTTCTGTTCACAAAAGAATTTTGTTAATGCGCTAGAACAATACCAAAAAGGTCTTGCAGTTGTCGAAGATTTAAGCAAAAAGCAAATCACACAAGAATCAAAATGGTGTGAAATGGCAATCTGCACTAGGATAGTGTCTGCTTTGTTCGAGCTAGAAAAGTATGCTGAGGCTTATCCATACGCGGAACGAGCGTTAGCAATAAGTAATGAACGTTCTTCTATACTGGGAACTGATTCTGCTCGTCGTGAGGAAAAGAATATATGCAGCAACCTTGAGCTCTTAAAATCTCATCTAAAAAATACTCAGTAAAAATAGCACCCCGCCGTCCGGTATCATCGGTCGGCGGGGGTGTTTGTATTATAGGGCTTCTTTTTTCCTGTTTTCTACTGCACGGATAAAGTCTTGCGTCAGGGCATCTTTGTCGGGGTTGTAGGGTTTCAGGCGGCATCTCTCAAGAACGGGTTTCTCCCTGTTGGCGAAAGACTGCATGATTTCCATCGGCTTTTTGCCGCGAAGATTTTTCGACGGTTCTGTAATGAGGTAATCCCAAAAGGCAAGTCGCAGAAAATCGTCGCGTAAAAGATACTTAGCCATCTTTACGCAATTTTCGGCATCTTTGATTCGTCTGTAAATAAGCGATTCATTGCCCCTCTCCGGGTCATCTTTCTGCCCCATCTCATCAACGCCGAAAGGATACTTTTCTTCAATTTTTATCGGTATAGGATGGGAAATGTTTTTGTTCCATTGCAAAAACTTTTTCCATCCTGCACTTTCATCCGAAAAGTTTGTACTATGATTCAAACTCAACAGTTTATTCTCATAAGCCCGATTGATCTCATCGTACAGTTTTTTCCATTCTTCCTTTTTCTTGAGATTTTCCTCCTCATCTATCTTTATCATCAAATACAGGTCAATCAAAATCTTCCGTATCTCAAACAGTTGGCTGCTGTAGATGACGATATTTGTCATCTGTTCGGAACTTTCTTGCAGTTCTGCGTTGGAAGACTCGGCTTTTAAGCTGGTTTTCTTCCGCTGTTTGGGCGGGTTTATCAGGTCCTGTACACGCCGCCATGCAATGTTGTCCTTTTGACACTGCGCCAAGAATGCAGACGGTTCCAATTTGCTCCACTCTGCCTTTGTGTAGCTGTATTGGTAAAACACAGTCTGTTTCAGAACCACGGTGTCCGCTTTGTTTTCTTCTTTCACAGTTGTCCGATTTTGCAGCTCATAAATTTTCTGTAAAGCACGGGCGTGGAGATAGGCGTTTTCTTTGAAGTGGTCCGCCGCATAAGCCAGAATGATTTCGTTTGCCTTGTAGTCGATTCCCGCTAGGCCACTGTCTTTCAGCAACGTATCAATTTCGGTACTCTTCATTCCAAGTGCAAAGCCAAGCTGAATCAGCAACGTCCGCATATCCTCCGCAGAACCATACAGCGGGTCATTCAGGCCCAACATGAGGAAGAACAGGTGGCGAATTACGCGATAAGGTAGCTTTTCACTCCTTTTGTTTGGGGCATCCAGCCATCCCAAGCCATATTCCCAGTTTTCAAAAAATTCGCTGACTACACGTATTGCATCTGTATTCGGAGTTGGATTGCTATTGATTGTGCCAGCAATCTTTTTGTCCTCTTCTGTGGTACCATAATCATTTTTTATGCCTTTTGAAACAAAATTCTGCGAGGCCTTTAGATACTCGTTGACCTGATCCTTGGCACTAAGAAGCTCCCGAAGCATAGGTTCATTATACTCTTTAACAGCCTGCCGCAGCTGAGCGTCCGCAGACTGTTCAGACATTTTTTCCCAGCTTGCTTTTAATTCTTCGCGGCTAATTTTCTTCACAAGTTCGCCATCCCAGTGGGATGTGGCATAACCAAATTTATGTTCTTCTTTCCCGGTTATTTCCTCTTTAAGCGGCGCAACATAAACTTTGACCCAGTCTGCGGAGGCGTTCTGTAGTACAAGCAAAAATGCGCCCGCAACCAGTTCATACAGCGTCGGCTCAGTCATTCCGAGTTTTTTCTTAAGTCTGCCGATCGGTTCATCCTGCGAAGCACAAAGATAGGCCTTGCTCCATTCCTCCACAAGAAAGCTCTCGGCACTTGTCTTTACATTTTTTTGCGTTTTACCGTCTTTTGTATCCCGCTCCGCATGGACAAGGCGTGTGCTGTACAACTGTTCCGCTGTAACATTTTTCGATTTTTCCTTCGGGATTCCGTACTTTGCCAGAATCTCCCGTATTGCTTCGTCCGCTTCCCGGTCTTCCATCACACCATTGTAGGCTTTTATCGCAATATCCTGTATTTTTTTCAGCTCGGATTCCATGCCTTACGCCTCGCTTTCTGCGGCGCAGCAGATTTTCTCTGCCACTTTGTCCATGTCGGCAGCATCGATCAGAATTACGCCCTGTGAGCGGCAGCGATCCCGGAACGCCTGCTTGTCCCCCGGCTGTAATTCCGAACAGACCAGCACCGGCACGGCTTCCACATGCAGGCTTGCGGCACGGATGGCGATTTCATCCACAAACGCAATTTCCAACTGACGGCACGCTTTGCAGCTGATAAGCACCAGCTTTTCTTTATCCAGCACGGCCACAACGTCCAGCTCGTTGAGCGTACCGCTGCCCCAGCTGTATTCGTAGCTTATCTTTTCATCGCTGAACCGCGTGTTCTCCTGCAGGTTGGCAAATACGCCTCCCTCCAGCGCGTTTCCGTATTTCTGCAGCAGCGCGGGTATCTCCGGCGTCATGCCGGAAATTTCCAGCTTGCCGTCCACAAACGCGACCTGCAGGCACCCCTGTGTTTGCAGGAACTCCACAACTGCCTGCCGTCCAAGCGGCATCCGCACGACAGCGGGTTCTGTGTGGATGACGAACGAATTTCGCTCTGTGCCGAAGTCTTTCAGCACGCTTTTGCGGTCAATGCAGTTTTTCAGGGCATAATCCAGACTTGCCGCGCATTTCTGCCCGGCCATAAACGCGATTTTTGCCTGCCCGGCTTTTACCATGCTTGTCAGATTCTGAATATACTTGTATTTCTGCAACTTGCGCAGCAGCGGTTCCAGTTCTTCCCACCGTTCTGTCGGCATGGTGTAGGTCTGCATTTGTGCATCCTGGCCAGCCAGCTGTGAGAAATAAGTTGTCGACTGCTTGCTGTACGCCTCGGCAAAATCCCGGCAAATGTCATACAATGCTGCACGGCCAAAGTTCTCCAAAATTTTACGATACAGAGTATTTACTTTTTCATAGTCTATTTTTGTCTGTGTATCTTCCTCTTTATGCGGCACCGCGCCGGAAAGCCGGAACAGCCCGTCCACATCCCACGACTGGGGAAGCGGTATCTGCGCAGGAACTTTCCCACGCAGAGCACGGAATACACCGTCCCGCTGCACAAGCATCGTGCATTCTGCATAGATTCCCGCAAGAGTGCACAGATCTTCCTGTCCGTTCGTCAGGTCAATGACTTCCACACCCTGCAGCGCCTGCCGCATGGTCTCTTCCGGAGCCTCGTTGTCCGGAATGATTTGCACCTGTACGTCTCTGCACGCGGGGATTTCTGTCTGTGCCCCCGCAATAAGCCGCAGCTCCACGTCCACGCTGGCACCGTAATGATGCAGGGCCGCCGCCGCATCCTCGGCAATACGGACGTATTTTTCCGCCGTGCCGCTGTTGTTTGCCTGCGCTATGTAAATCAGTTTGGAGACTTCAAACACCCGTGTCGGGGCAAGATTGACCCGCAGATCCTCCGTGCCCAGCAGCTTGGCCATCACCATCGGTTTGGCCCGAAGCTGGAATCCGATATTTTCAATCAGGACATCATCCAGCGCTTTCGGCTCCACCGGCGAAATGCTGTACAAAATGGCAAACAACCGCTTATCCAGCACTTCCAGCAGCGCCACGGTCTCCTCCGATGCCGGAAGCTGAGCTTGCAGGAAGCAATTCATCCGCACGCTTTCAATTTGGTAGTAGGCGGCATCCGCCTGCCGTGCGTCCGGGCTGAGCAACTTCCGAATACAGTGAATCAACGCATTTCTGCGGGTTTCCAGTTCCGCAGCCTCTTCTCCTTCAAGCTCCGGGGCCAGTTCCTCCAATGCCTCCTCAAAGTCTTTCAGCTTGCGTTTTACGATCGGCAGGTTCTTTTTTGCCATTGCCGCAAACATACGGGCCAGCGCCGCACCGTTGTGGGACAGTGCATCCAGTTCCTGCGGGATCTCTGTCTCCGGGCTGCTGCCGCGCCATTCCGCAGCGGTCTGCCAGCCCTCAGGACGCACTTCTTCCAGCACGCTCGGCACAAGATAGGCGTGATACAGCACACCGTCTTTTTTGAAGTTTGTTCCGCTTCCGTTGGCTCCGCCGTTCTTCAGATAGGTGAAGTCCTTCTCCGGCAGCGCTTTTGCCCCTTTCAGTATCTTGCTGGCGACCCAGCGGCGATGCTCGACCCAGGCAAGTTTCTTTACAGCTGCCGGGTTCTGTTTCAGCGCTTCCTCAAAATTGCGTCCGTCTTTTTCCGGGTCATCCGTCCAAGGTACATCGATGGAAAACAGACGGCACTTTACAGCCAGTGCCGTATCGAAGGACGCTACCTTGTTGTAGTAATTCTCAAAATTGTGTTTGACCTCCAGCAAGCTGCACGAAGGGTTCTTCTGTCGTTCGTACAGCAAGTGCGCATTGAAAGCGATATTCTCCGCAGATGCGGAGTAAGCATCTTCTACATCATCCGGCGTCAGGCGCACAAACACACGGTTTCCCTCTGCCTCGGCATACAGGCTCTGACCGCCCTCTGCACAGGTATAGGCACACAAACGCTTAGCCGCTTCCGGGGCCGGTATTGCTTTTGCGATTTCGCTTGCTGTTGCATCGTCGCCCGACAATACCAGCACAGAGCCGGGCACGAACTGCTCGGCAGCCTTTCGGATGTTCTCCGCGTCCGGCTGCAAATTCAGCCAGCTTACCGCGCCCAGCTTTTCTTTCCAATCGTAAGGCTGCGGCTCGTCTTGACAGCAGAACCAATCCTCCGCGTGGTCGATGTCCTGCATCCACTCCCCGACTGCTTTTTCAGCCTGCGGGGCCGCCGCCAGAACATGTACCTGATGTCCCAGCACGTGACAGCTGCTGAATACCGCATTTATGGCCTGTTTCAGCACATCGTTCTTTTCTGCAGCAATCAATACGCGAATGTCTTTGTCCTCGGCATTTCCGTAGGCAAAAAGCGGCCATTTGTACAGCAGACTCGCCAGCGCATCCGAAAGATGCTCCTGCATTTTTCGGCGTCTGTCGGTAAGCTGCTCTGCTGCGGAGGCCTGCGTTTCACGCACGATTTTTTCCAGCGCGTTCGCAAACATTTCCGGCTCCTGCATACGGTGGTCAGGCTCATAGACAAGAGCTGCTGCCAGCAGTTTCCCGATCTCTGCCCGCTGCTCATTTGTCAGCACCGCCCCGAAAGGTCCCTCCTGCAAGGCCTCTGCATAGCCCTGGACCGTATCCAACCATGCCAGTTTTCGCGTCAGGCAGTAAAACAGGGTAGCTGCCATTGCATAGACGTCCGCAGCCTTTCCTATGTCCCTGCGGGCACTGGACATATACCCGCCCAGTTCCGGCGCCGTGAAGCCGGCAGAAAACGGCAGCATCAGGTCGTCACTGCCGATCTGACTTTTCAGCACGATGGACTCCACATCGAACAGGCTTACCGTGTCCAGAAAAGCATCCTTGCGCAGTCCGTTTGGCGTGCTCCTGTAGACCATCAGGATGTTTTCCGGCTTGATGTCCAGCAGTATGGCCCCTGCGGCACAAAGCTGTGCATCGGCGCAGGCCAGCGCATAAACCGTGTTCAGAATCTGCCGCAGCGAGGTCGATGTCGGATTGGCCCACGCCTGCTCTTTACAAAATTGAGCCAGCGTCTCTCCGGAATAGCTTTCTGCGGTGAATATGTAGGGTACCTTTCCGCAGGTAAAAACCTCCATATTCGGGATAAAATGGCGCAGACCCAAGCCTTCTGACTTAATTTCATGCAAAAGGCTGTCTACTTCTTCCAGGCGCTTTCGCTGGCCGTCCCGCAGCTCCGCGGGGATGGCCAGCGTACCGTTCGGCTTTCTGCGCACGGTCATATAGCGCAGCAGCATGGAAAAATTATAGCTCGTGCCCGCTGTAACCTGTGGGTAAAACTCCTTCAGCACGCCCGTAACGCGGCTGCCGTCCGCCCGAACCAGCACGGCATCATACACAAGTGAGGTTCCGCCCGCACCGATCAGCTCCCGAATCAGGAATTTTCCGCCTTTTCCGTCGATGTTCAGTTCTGCCCCCTGCACAAGCGGTTCACGCTTTTGCAGGGCTTCTTCTTTTACATAGGCCATAGCCGTCTCCTTTCCGTTACTTGGCCGTTTCTTCCTGCGGCGGGGTGATGGTATATCCCAGCTTCACAAGAACCTTCAATGTTTCAAAGGCCGTGTTCAGATCATAGGACTTTTCACTGTCGGAAAGCTCCTCAAACGGAACCATACAGGGAGTTTCCTTCCTGGCGTCATCCCTTGCCGGGCCATAGGTCCAGCCCTCCTGGATGCGGCCGACCGCCCAGACGTCATGCACGTTGGCGCTCAACAGATTGGCAAGCTTTACAAGCTCCGGGGACAGCGTCACATCGGAGGTGTCGATCGGATGAGGGGTATAGTGGTTCTTCATGGTGGTTTCCTCCTTTTTATGTAGTAAATGCGTCGTGGGTATCATGCCGCCAGGCCATCGTCGCAGTCGATGCTGACAAGCAGGTCTTTGCCGTCGTGCGGCAGCTTTAGGACGGTACAGAGCACCTCGGTCTGTTCGCGTATGCCGCCAAAAAAGGCGATGGCGTTTTCCCCTGTCTCCAGCAGCAGGCGGCAGACCCCTGCTCTGTTATCAACGACAACGCCGCGCACGCAATCCCGCACCGAAAGTTCATCCTCAAAATTCCACATAGTCAGCTTCTCCTTTCCAAATAGCCGTGGCTGCTTTCCATGTGGATATGGTAGCATTTTCGGGGAAGGATGGCACGGGGGATGGAGAGAAAAAAGTTTAATTTTCCGTTGACGCATCACATAAAATCCGTATTTATAGAATTTGCAAATTTGTTAATCATATCTATTACGCTTTGCTTGTCTTTTTGATTTTTTATAATATTTTCATATTTTTCAAATCTGCATCGAATTTCTTTTATTTTTTTCTGTTCGTCTTTTTGTCCCTTTTCACGAGCCATTCTTTCAGCCACATCGATAGTTTTTTTCATTATCTCTACAAATCCATCTATATCTGCTTTCTTTTCAGAACATTCAGCAATTGCTGACATTGCTAATGTATAATATTTTCTTGACATCGGTGTATCAATCTGTATTAACATTTCTTCGCTATTGGAAAATGCCTCTTTATATTGCTCTATCGCACTATCAATTTTACAATTTTCTTCAAAAATCATTCCAAGGGACATGTGATTAAGCCACATCATTTCCTGCAAATGCCATGTTTCATTTTCCATTGCTATTTTTTTATTGATTTCTAACGCATTTTGATACATTTCCAACGCTTCATTAAGATTTCCTTGCAACCGTTTTGCATCACCGATATTCTGATAACAGGAAGCCTCATCCATCCGCAATTTTGGTGTATCGCACTCCTTTATCTGTTCCTTACAAATTGCAAGGGCTTTATAAGCAAGCTCTAATGATTTATCATACCTTCCGATATTATTCAATGTTGAAATTATAAACCCATAACTTACAATTAAGGTTTCCCATGCTTCCGGCGTGCTAAATTCTTGTGCTACTTTTTCTTGAATTCTCATGCCGATTTCATGCAAAACCAATGCCGCTTCACCCTTATTTTGTGCATTTAACACTCTTGCTGCACAGCTATAGCATTTTGCCACTTCTTCATATGATTGAAATCTTTTAGATTTATCGACCAGTTTTCGGTAAATCTCTAAGCTATGACAATATAGTTCCCATGCCTGCTGATTGTTTCCGTATTCTTCAAAAATGCTTCCAACATTTCTGTAATCTCTCGCCATGGCTTCCATTGTTTGCAAAGTCGAAAAATTTTTTTCTTGTTCTTTATCTATAGCCAAAGCTTTTTGATATCGATTTAGTGCATCGTTTAATTTCCCTTGCTCCTTCAGAATATCTCCCATTTGTGAATACAAATTCGATAAATTCTTTAAATTTTCGTCTGATGCTTCTTCCACCGTAATTTTTTCCACAATAGCAAGTGCTTTTTCACCCAGTTTTTTTGCTTGTGTTATTTTTCCTTTATTTAAATAAATATCACTTATAGTTTCCAGATAATATGCAAGAGATAGTTTTGTTTCCTTGCTTTCACAGGATTTGCACCGTTCTTTGGCTGTGCTCAATCCCTTTTCATAAATTTTTTCTCCATAGCGATATTCTGAACACGCCATGCAGCATTCTCCTGCGGAAATAACTCTTGCATCCAGTTCCAGACTCTCTACCGCTTTTCCTCTCTGCTTCTTCGTCAGCGGCAAAGCCAACAGATTCACCGCTTCCCAATACGTAAGTTCCTCTGCATCTTCCTCAAACACCGCATACAGCGCATGGGCCATCTTCTTGCGTCCGTCCTCGGGGCTGGAAAAATAGAAGTTTTCCCCTACCCCGCTGCTCAGCCATTCCTTCACAAAGTCATGGTCGAACACCAGCGTCTCGTCGCCAAAAACATTTTTGCCCTTGCGCAGCAGGATACTCAACCGCGCCTCAAAGTCCGCCAGCTCGTTCTCGCTCCAATCAAACACGCGGCGCAGCGTCTCCGCGGGGATGGGTTCCGGGCTGCCCAGCACACAGCCGATGGGCAGCCGCCAGCGCCGGGCATAGTCCTCCCCATCCGGGAAGAACCAATCAAACCACAGTGTGAACACCTCGCTCAGACCCTCTGGGTAGTCGCCGCCCACATCCAGCGTGCCCTTGTCCAGCAGCAGGCTTGTCAGCATCTTTGCATACAGGAAGATACCCTGACTGCGCGCCGTAATCTGTTCCAGCGTCTCCTGCCATGCAGGGTCATTGCCGAACTTTTCTTCCAATGCCTCCCTGTAATAGGCACGGATATCCTCCAGATTGTCCTTATCCTCGCCGTGCATCTCGATGCGCAGGGCATTTTTCGTATAGTTTTTCACGGCAGGCACATCACGGGCCACGATCAAAATATGCAGCCACCACGGCAGGCTGTCGGCATACCTTGCAATCGTCTTGGCCAACGTGTTTTTTTGTGGGTCGCCGCACTCTTCCAGACCGTCCAGAATGATGCACATGGCCGGGTGATTGCCGTTGATAGCCTGGCTCAACGGTCTTGTGATGAGCTTGTCGAGCAATTCCTTTTCCGTAAGCTTAGCCAGCGTGGTGCGGTCTTCCTGATTCAGCTCCCACAGCAGGCTCTTGCGGTAGGCAGACAGACGGCAGGCCAGCAGATAAGCAAGTGTCTGAATCACGACACAGGGGTCGTTGTAGGTCGGCATATCAGCGCTGAAAAACAGTGCAGCCGCTGTTTTGGGGTTGTAATGGGCGTAGTGCACCGCAAACGCACTTTTGCCCACGCCGGGGGCACCCGTCACCAGGCAACGGCGCGGGGCGTTTGGGTCCTCCAGCCAGGCATCGATTTTTTCTCCCAGCCACTTACGACCTGTGTAGTGCTCATTCAGCAGCTTCTGCTGACGTCCCACGGCATACTGTACGTTCAATTTCTTCCGCAGTTCCGTGATCTGTCCATACTTTTCTACATGCTCCGGGTCGCGCAGCCGCCTGATAACGTCATCCATCTTGGCTTTGAACCATTCGTTGTAAGCCTGGTCACCCTCGGCCTTTTTCTTTTTCCAGTCGCTCATATCGAACCACTGTTCAAAGCCGATTGTCGGCGGCACGTTGATGATATTTTCCTCCTGCAGCAAAATCGTGTGAATATTTCCGCCCGTAACGCCCACCGCAATGGAAATTTCATCCAGACATACACCTCGGTCACGTGTGGAATAGGCCGACAGCAGCGCCACGACCTGACCGCTGTCCTCAATACCCTTGCGGATTTCATCCCGCCACAGCATCCCGTGCTGCAGCTTGGAGGTATCCACCCAAGGCTTGAAGCCATTTTCCGAAAGATATGCGCAGATATCCTTGCACATCTCCTCCTCTACATGGCCATAACTGACAAAGACCTGGTTTTCGTCTTTCATCGGACGTCATCCTTTCCGTTTTTTTCTTTATTATACGGAAATTCTTTTTCTATTTCACAGCATTTGGAGAGAAAAAATCTTATCGTATCACATTTCTTCCTGTGCGCGGTGCAGCCTTGGCGACGCCGTTCCGGAACAGTTCTTTCTCCGGCTCGTAGTCAAGCGGGATGCTCTCCCCTGTCGCGCCGAAGCGGTTTTTTAAGATGGTCAGTGCCAAATGACGCGGAGCGGTCTTGTTTTCCCTGTCGGCATCGGTGCGGTATTTCAGCACCAACAGCAAGTCCGCGCTGTACTCCACGCTGCCGGACTCCTTGAAAGCCGACAGTCCCGGCTCGGCACTGCCGGGGCGGTAGGCCTCACGGTTCAGGCTGGATGCGGCCATCACGGGCATATCGTACCGCCGCGCCAGCTGCTTGAGCATGGCGACGGCGGCGTCGGCGGTCTGCTTCTCGGTCATTCCCGCGCGGGCCGGTGCGACAAGCTGCAAGTAATCCAGAAACAACACCGGGCTTTCGTGCTGCGCACAGAAGGCCGACACTTTTTCATCCAAAAAAGCCGGGGTAAGCGGGGCGTCCGGCTCCCATAGCTCTACCCTGCCGCCGGTCTTTTGCCTGTAAGCGGAAATCAAACCGCGCACTTTTTCTTCCGGCAGCTTGCCGTCCAGCAGCGGGCGTGCACGTTCTTTTGTACCGCGCACGGCGCTCTTGGCGATCAGCTCCATACGGGACATTTCAATTGTTATAAACAGCACATTTCTCCCCGCAGCGGCCAGCGTATCGGCCATTTGCAGCATCAGGGAGGTTTTGCCCATGCTGGAAACCGCGCCCAGCACGGTTAGCCCGGCGTGCAGACCGCCGTCCAACGCCTTGTCCAAGCCTGCGATACCCGTAGACATCACCGCAGCCCCGCCACGGCGGCCCAGATACGCGAGGAACTCGTCCTCCAAGGTCGATTGCTGCTGTACCTCCTGCGGCGCTGCAGCGGCCTTACAGGCGGCTTGCAGCGCAACCCGGTTCCGTATCAGCGCTTCGTTCACATCCTTGCAGCCCTCCGGCAAGGCCAGCACCGCGCACGCAATCCCGCGGGCCGTGAGAAGCTCCCGCAGCTTCCCGTTCATCCCCTGCCCTGCTGCATCGGAATCCCCGGCAAGAATCACCCTCTCCGGCTTTGCTTCCCGCGCATCCAAGGCCTGCATCAACCGCCCGGTGTTGGCCGCACCGCAGAGCGCTACAGCCGGGAATCCCAGTTCCTCTAAGGAAAGAGCGTCAAAAATGCCCTCCGTCACAAACAGTGCTTCCCCTGCCGCATGTTCCATAGCAGCACTGTTCCAAAGCTGCATCGCCCCGCGGCTGTTCTGGTAGCGCGGTTCAACAGCCGGGTCAATGGCGCGTCGGCAAACGCTGCGGCAGACACCCTCCGCAAAGACAGGCAGCACCGCATAGCCATTCTCGACCACCAAACCAAACCGCCGTACCGTTTCATCGGACAAGCCACGTCCGGTAAAGTAGGGATCGGGTCTACCCGCTCTCTCCTTATAAGGAAAAGCCTGCGTCGGCTTCGCCGTGACCCGGATGACCTCGCCCCCGCCGTAGCGCCGGTTGACGGCCTTCATTTTAGAAGGAAAATCCGTCAGATTTTCTTCCTGCCCCACTAAGTCAAAAATATCGTAGGTCGCGCCGCAGGCAAAGCAGTGGACGGTCTGATTTTTTTCATTGTACCCCATAGAAGGGTGCGCGTCCCGGTGCGCCGGGTTCAGGCAGGCGAACGGCTTGTGCAGGGGCAGCCCGTGTTCCCGCAGCCATTGAGGCAGGCAGCTTTTTAAGGTTTTGGCATCCGTTTTTCTCATACGAAAACTTCTCCTCTTACAGGGAAAAACTGTATCTTTTCCTCCCTGTAAAAAAGGGAAAGATATCATACAGTACTTACAGTACATACAGCACTTTTCAAAATGCGAAAATTTGCCGTTTAAATGTGGAAAAACAGGGGTTTTGCGGGGTGCTTGGGTCATCATTTGTGGCTTTGGCGGTCATCAGATGTGGCTTTGGTGGTCATCATTTGTGGCTTTGGTGAAGCACTTATGGTCATCAAATGTGGCTTTGGTAAGGCTGTATTGGGTCATCAGTTGTGGTTTTAAAATCGCAGCTATCGTATCATGTTTCGCTTGCGCGGTTTTTGCTTGTTGGGCTTGAAGCGGCCCTTATTCGTTTCATCGGGCAAAGTCAGTTCGGGCGTTGGCGCGGGCTTGCGGGTGGTGCGGTCCAGCACGATCTCTACCCCGTCCACAACGCGCCCGGTGCGGGTGAAGCTGTACCCGCTGATGTAGTTCTGCTGGGTCAGATACTCGAGATAGATCTCGGTATAGTTGCGCAGGCGCTGGCGGCGCTGCTTGATGGGCGACGGCTCGCCGAGCTCCTCGTAGATGGACGAGAACAAAATCTTTCGGCTTTGCAGACGGTTGTTTGGGTTCTTCATGCCCTCGATGCGGGTCAGCAGGTAGTTCTTCAGCACAATGATGGCGGGGGTGTTGTTCAGGCTCGCCCCGGCCAGCGGAGAGTCGGCTTCAAAGTGTACGTTCAAAAGGTCCATATCCACAAGGGAAATCTGCCGCTTGCTGGACGCATACTGGAACAGCGGCGGCGTGTCGATGAGGAAGTACGCCTCGACCTCCCGCCCGTTGAGCACGGCGTTCATCCGGTTCATCGGCAAGAGATATTGCGAGACCGTCAGGCTCTGCAGGTTTTGCCCCTCTTTGATAAAGTGGGCGGCGGCCTCCTCGGTGCAGTCCAGTGTGATGGTGGCGTGCCGCATAAATTCCAGACGGTCACGGATGGTCCGGACGGCCTCCTCCCGCATACTGGGGTTTTCACTGCCGATCATGGCGCGGTACAGCATCGGGATGGTGAAATAAATCGTTCCCGCAATCAGCAGCGAGGAAACGCCGTTTAAGATAGCCTTATCAAAGCTCGTCAGGCTGCCGCCGCTGTCCAACGCGATGGTTTTCGGGAAATCCATCGTCACGATGGTGGACACGTTTTTTCCGGCGCTCTTGCCGACGTATACCTCGTTTTCCTCCTCCGGCAGCAGCTTGGGCAGATTGCGGAAGATGGAATCCGTCTGCATACTGTATTTTTCCAGTGGGCCCTGGTTCGCACTGGAAAGCAGCATCCGCTCGGAAAGCGGTTCGTTTTTCAGGCCGGACACGTCGCCCGCATACATGGCGTTTACCGCGCAGGTAATGTAACAGGCCATGCCGGCCGGCATACCGTCCAGCATGCTGTTGAAGGATGCCCTTGCCAGTGACCGGACCTCTGTCTCCGGCATGGTCAGACTGCCGCCGACCGGGTGGGAAAGGATCTCCAATTGCAGCGCGGCCTGCTTGGCCTGTAAAAGCTGCTCCTGAAAGGCTTCCTCCCGGCGCTCGCTGACGTAGGGGGCAAACGTTCCGAGCAGACCGCGGTAGATCTGCTGGTCGGTCAGAATATCGCCGTATTTAGCCTGCAATTCCTGAAAGGTGATAAACGGCTCCTTCTGAAAGATGGGCACCAGCAGGGCGGCGTCCTCTGTATACAGCTTTGCCTTGGGCGTGGGCAGAGCTTGCTTTTTTTTGGGCACGGCCAACCTCCTTGCAAAAAGATATTATGACATGGTGACATAATATCCTATTCGTATCGACTCTATATTTACATGATATTATGACATGGTGACATAATATCTCGCCCGGAAAGGCGGTTATTTGCGGGAAAGCTGCGGGCCGGGCATGCCCGGCCCATACAAGCTCAGCGGTGGGCGTGCAGCCATTCCTCGGCCATGCGGCGGAAATCCTCTTCAAGCGCGGCGGGCACGGTGACGGAAACGCGCACCGTCTGCGGTTCTGCCTGCAGGGCAGCATCCATCTGCTCCGGGGTCATGGCGGTGGTCAGCCTGGCCATTTTGGGGCCTGCCAGCTCGTCGGCATGGTGGGCGGCCAGATACTTCTGATTCTCGGCAGGGAAGTCCACGAGCCGCAGCGCCGTTGTCAGCGGCAGCTTGCCGCCGTCCAGCAGCTTGAGCAGGCTGCCGTCCAGACTGCCCAGCCGCACATACCGCGCGATCTGGCGGGCGGAGAGGTTGTATTCTTCGCCGATCTGTTCATACTTTGATTTGCGCACGCCGTTCCTGCTGCGCTTTTTGCGCCCGGCCAGCGCGTACTTCTGGGAGATGCTCCGCGCCTTCTCCGACGGCGTCAGCACGCGCTGCACATAGTTGGAATCGACGACGATCTCGTGCGCCTCGTCGGCGGTGATGTCCGTCAGCACGGTGGCGGGGATGCGGCGGTATTTGTCCTCGCCGGTCTTTTCCAGCAGCGCGGTGTAAGCCCGCACGCGGTTGTGGCCGGAGAGAATCATCAGCGCGCCGTCGGGCTGCTTCCAGACCACAATGGGGTGCAGCAGGTCGTTGGCCCGGATGCTCTCGATCAGCTCCAGCAGCTTGTCGTCGGGGAGCGGCGCGTAAAAGTTCCAGTCAGCCGGGGCAGGGGAGAGCTTGTCCAGCGGCACTTCCTCCAGCCGCCGTGTGCCGGGCAGGTCGGCCATCAAAGAGGGGAGAGACACTGCACCGGCAGCGGGGGAGACGACGGTTCGTTTTTTTAAAGCCATACAGTATTACCGCCTTTCTCAAACGCAGCGCTTTAGGATTTCTTTCGTCAGGGCGCGGTATTCCTTCGAGATGCGCGCACTGCCCGCGTAGTCCAGCACGGGGCGGTTCTCCCACTGGGCGTTCTGCAGGCGGCTGTCCACCCGGATGATCTGCTCAAACAGCAGGGCGCTGTAGCTCTCCCGCAGCTGGTCCATGGCCGCCTCGGTGATCAGGCGGTTGCGGGCATCGTAGCGGTTGATGATGATGCCGCCCACCTGCAAGGTCGGGTTGTACGGTTTGATGCCCTCGACAAATTGCAGCACCACAGCCAGGCCGTCCAGATCAAAGCTGGCGGGCTGGGCGGGGATCAGCACATAGTTGGAGGCGTTCACGATGTTGAAATTCAGCAGCGACAGATTCGGGTTCGTGTCGATGAGGATGTAATCATAATAGCCGCGCTCGACAACGGGGCGCAGGATGCTGCGCACGATGTTCTCGCGGCTGATCTTGGTAAACAGCGCCATGTCCAGCGTACCCATCGAAACATCGGCCACGATGATGTCGATATTCTCAAATTTGGTGGGCTGTATGTAGCCGTTCAAGTCCTGCTCCGCCAGCACCGCTGCGCCGAAGTTCTTCTCGCTGCGGGGCATGTCGAAGCTGCTGGACAGGTTGCGCTGACCGTCGCCGTCGATGACAAGGATGCGCAGGCCCAACTCGGCCATCGAGGTGGCAATGCCGCTGCACAGGCTGGTCTTACCGCAGCCGCCCTTGTTGTTGAGCATGCAGAGCACCTTGGTGTCGTGGAAGTCGGGGTGGTAGATTTCATTGATGTCGACTTCCAGATAGGCACATAGCTTCTCGATGTTTTCGAGGTCGGTTGCGCTGCGGCCGGTTTCGATCTGCTTGATGGTGGAAAGGTTTACACCGGTGGCAGTGGCAAGCTCCTTTTGGGTGATGTCCTGCTCAAGGCGTATATTTTTCAGCCGCGCATAGTCGAGTTTTACCATAAAAACCTCCAAATCCGGGAAAAGGTGTTATCCATAAGGTTATAACTTTAATGATTTCACTTTATTATACCATAAGGAAATAGAATTGCAAGACGTTTTATTTTAAAAAAGAAAATTATATTGCAGAATATATTTGACAAAGGTAATGTGATTCCGTCGAGTATACTCGACAAAAAATATAATGCGTGCTATACTATACTTGACAAAAATAAGGCAGGAGTGGCAACCATGAATCATGCCCTTTTAAAATCCGTCATCTACGACCAACACGAATTTATCCGAAATTTCCAAATCGTGCCGCGCGACTACGAATTTGAGGAAAACGGCAATTATGTGCTGGTGGGTCTGCGCCGCGCGGGAAAATCCACGCTGCTGTATAAAATCGTGCTGGATCTGGTGGCGTCCGGTGTGGACTGGGAGCAAATCATCTACATCAACTTTGAGGACGAGCGCCTTTCCGAGTTCACCGTTGCAGACTTCAACGACCTGCTGTCGGTGCAGAGCGAGATGAGCGACAAAAAAGGCTATTTCTTTCTGGATGAGGTGCAGAACATTGACGGCTGGGAGAAGTTTGCCCGCCGCATGGTCGACGCCAAGGAGCATATCTACATCACGGGCAGCAACGCCAAAATGCTGAGCCGAGAGATAGAAACCACGCTGGGCGGACGCTTTTTTGCCAAGCATATTACGCCCTATGCCTTCGGCGAGTACCTGACCGCCTGCGAGGTTCCCCACGATGAACCGGCACTGCTGGGCACCAAAACAAACGGGAAGGTCCGCGCCGCCTGCGCGCAGTATCTGCAATACGGCGGCCTGCCGGAATCGCTGCTGTACAAGGCAAAACGGGAGTATATTTCCGGCGTTTACCAAAAAGTGCTGCTGGGCGACATCATCACGCGGAACAGCATCCGCAACGACTATGCGGTAAAAATCTTGATAAAAAAAATAGCGGAGTCCGTCCGCAGTGAGATTTCCTATTCCAAGCTGCAAAAGACCCTGCGCGCCGTCAATGTATCGCTGGCCAAGGAGACGATTGCCGACTACATCCGCTATGCGGAGGATGCCTATCTGCTGTTCCATCTGCAGAACTACTACGCAAACCTTGTCGAGAAGGAGAGCTACCCGAAGTTTTATTTCTCCGACAACGGCATTGTAAGCCTGTTTCTGGACCGGAAAGAGTCGGTGCAGCTGGAAAATATGGTGGCTGTAGCGCTTACACGCGCCTATCCGGACGATGTGTATTATCTGAAATCCGCAAAGACGGGAATCGACATTGATTTCTATGTGCCCTCCATCGGTCTGGCCGTACAGGCAGCCTATTCCATTGCCGGGGATGCCCGCGAACGCGAAGTCGGAAGCCTGAAAAAGCTGGCGCAGAATTCGCAGGGGGCCGCGCGGCTCGTCATCGTGACCTACGAGGAAGAGGAAACCATCATCGAGGACGGCGTGACCATCGAGGCCGTTCCGCTGTATAAGTTTTTGCTGGAGCTGGAAAGCGGAAAATACGGTGCAGCATATTAAATTATAAAACGCGGGGGAGATATTATGACATCATGTCATAATATCTCCCCATTTGCTGTAACTATAAACGAAAAACAGGACAAAACAGAAGAAAAATATGTTGCGTAAACGGACAAAATGAAGTATAATACATTTGCAAAAACGGACAAAACGGTTTTTCTAGGGGGGCATCCGGCATGGAAAACAGCAGCAATAGTACGTTACAACGAACCGCTGAGAAAAAGATACAGTTTTTTTTGCAGAGCAATACGCGCAAGGCGCTGCTTGTCACAGGGGCGCGGCAGGTCGGCAAAACGACCCTGATCCGCCAGCTGGGGCAGGAAGCCTTCCCGAATTTTGTGGAACTGAATTTTTTGGAAAACACAGCCGCGCGGCAGCTGTTTGAAACAGCCACCGACAGCAGCGATTTCCTGCTGCGGCTCTCTGCGCTGGTGGGGGAAAAGCTGGTCCCCGGCAAGACGCTTATCTTTTTGGATGAAGTGCAGGAGTGCAAGGAGATCGTGACCGCCATCAAATTTTTGGTGGAGGAAGGCAGCTACCGCTATATTTTAAGCGGGTCGCTGCTGGGCGTGGAGCTTAAAGACATTCGCAGCGCACCGGTTGGCTATCTTGACGTACTGGAAATGTTCCCGATGGATATAGAGGAATTTGCCCGCGCCAACGGCGTGTCGGATCGCATCTTTGACCATCTGCGCAGCTGCTATGACAAAAAGCAGGAAGTTGACCCGCTGGTGCATCAGAAGATGATGGAGCTTTTCCGCCTGTACTTGATCGTGGGGGGGATGCCGGCGGCTGTGGCTTGCTACCTGCAAACGCATAATCTGTATGAAGTCGCCCAGGTGCAGCAGTCCATTCTGACGCTGTACAAAAAGGATATTGCCCGCTATGACCCGAAGGAGAAGCTCTATCTCGAGGATATTTTTGACCTGATCCCCAGCGAGCTGAATGCCAAGAACAAGCGGTTTATTTTAAAGGATCTGCATCAGGACTTTAAGTTAAGCCGCTACCACAATAGTTTTCTGTGGCTGGCCAACGCCGGCGTTGCGCTGCCGACCTACAACGTGGAAGAACCGACGCTGCCTCTGCGACTGAACAGACAAAGCAACCTGTTCAAGCTGTTTCTCTGCGATGTGGGGCTGCTGGCGGCTACCTACGCCAACGGCATCCAGCTGGCGCTGCTGAACGGAGAGAAGAATATCAATTTCGGCGCAGTGTTTGAGAACGCCGCCGCCCAGGAGCTGGCCGCCCACGGCTATGCGCTGTACTACTTCAACAGCAAAAAGCAGGGAGAACTGGACTTCGTCATTGAGCACGAGGGCAATGTGCTGCCACTTGAAATCAAGAGCGGGAAAGACTACACCCGGCATAATGCGCTGTCCGGCGTGATGGCAAACCCGGATTACCACATCCCGGCTGCGTTTGTCTTCCACGGCGGGAACGTGAGCGTGAAGGAGAAGATCACCTATTACCCCATCTATATGATGATGTTCCTGCGTGAGCCGGAGCTGGCGCAGGATTTGACCTATACCCCGGATTTCGGGGTGCTGATGAGATAATGGAAGAACGTTATACCAACAATTTTTGAAGATGTTATGACATGATGTCATAATATCTCCTTTGCCGCCTTGCTTTTGTATCACTTTAGTGATATACTTATACCAGGGAGGGCGTCAATATGGAAAAGAAAATTACCCTGTTTCACGGCTCGGAAAAAGTTATAGAGAATCCCGTGTTTGGCGAGGGAAAAAAGCATAATGATTTCGGGCTTGGCTTTTACTGCACGGAAAGCGAGGCACTCGCAAAGGAATGGGCGGTTTCCTCCTTGCGGGACGGCTTTGCAAACCGCTATACTCTGGATACGGAATATCTGCGGGTTTTACATTTGAACA
>ERZ1034876.214-NODE-214-length-39251-cov-17.893407_pt1 | contig 39251 bp, 59 predicted proteins | sample MGYA00520698_ERZ1034876 | MGnify/ENA primary metagenome ERZ1034876 (study PRJEB33766, sample SAMN09781723) | gut metagenome | biome: gut microbiome | host: Homo sapiens | place: Madagascar | study: EMG produced TPA metagenomics assembly of the PRJNA485056 data...
AGAGAGGGAAGGAGAGGGGGACTATAGGGGGAGAGAATAGGAGAGTGAGAGATGGGGGCGTATTCCCCCTACCCCAGAGAGTAAATATATATTTCTTACAGGGGGGTGTTATATATATACTCTACCGAGAGAGTACCGAAATGAGAAGAGCCAGCAAATAAAAAACGCGAGAGAACGAGAGAAAACGGGAACAAAGCAGAGCATTTGCGAGATATTCGGAGATATTCACAGATAGGCCGGTGATCTGGTCAGAGGTCAGCGGCTACAATTCGGCGGGGCAATTACCCTTTCCCGGTGAGATTTAAGGGGCTATTAAATATTTCCGTTGCGGCTGCTGGCTTTCGGCTGTTGCTGTGTCGATTCTGTGTATTTCCTCTCCCGGCCCGGGCAATTCCTGTTGGCTGCTCCGGCTGAGGGCTGATTCCATCAGGACGGGCCGAGGCTTCACCGGCTGGGGGTCAGGGGGCCAGAGGTAGAGCCGGGATAGCAGGGGGTTAGGGGGGTAGCGGAAAAACAGGGGGTGTCTCTTCCTCGTGGTATAGGGCTATATGCACACATCCCCTCTCCCCTTTCGCAGACCTCTCTGAACTGGCATGTCAGCTGCGGGAAGCCATGCGAATGCTCCCTTTGGGGGGTGGCGGAAAAAGTGGGCGGGGAATTTTAGTAGAACATTACGAAAATAACTGAAACATCTTGTGTCCACTTGACGAAATATGCTTGAATGAAGTTGGCGGGATAGAACCCGCCTGCCTCCTATGTCAGACGCCAGTTTTCACCTTCAGTTCCTTTCCTGTTGCCCGGTGGGTCCGAACAGCCCACCGGAGCATGGTTTCGTAGCTCAGTCGGAAGAGCAGCGGACTTCGTGAGCCGATATGTCGCAGGTTCGATTCCTGCCGAAACCACCAGATGTATGCTACCGCATTGCGGCGCCGTGGAAGGGTAAGACCGCTACAAGGGGCTTGTCTGTGCGCTGTATGAAAGCGGCAGGCCGAATAATAATTATTTGGCTGGCTCCGGCTATGAATGAAGAAACGGATGCGACCGACATACCGGCGCAGGGCTGAAAAGTTCCGTGGTTAGCGCGTACAGAACCATGCAGAGCGAACTCCGAGGCGTGTTCATCGAAAGGTATGCGGAAGTGGTGAGGTAACGGCTGCCCTTGGGCAAGGCCGTTGTGTAGGACAGTATGCTTGCTCGGTTCTGTACGGCTAATTGTGCAAGCAATCCAAACGGAGCGCAATGCCGTACCAGAATTTTTTGTGAGAGGGGGCCGGGAGCATGGCCAAGACAGCATCGAACCACAGCAAGGCGCACATGGACGATATGAACAAGAAGGCCGCCGCGGCCCACAAGAAGCAAACGATCGAGAAGATTAAAGCGTTTCTGAAGCAGTCCGAGGAATACTTTGACGTGCAGGACCGGCTGGAGCAGGCATACAGCGAGGCGGGCCTTGCCAATGCGATGCGATGGACGGTTCAGCGGCTTCAGGGGTATTACGACTACAACGATGGCCGGGAGGCCGAGGTGGTCGAGGCACAGGTGGAAGCCTTTGAAGCGGGCAATGAGGAGATCGAGGACCCCCGCTGCGTCATGAGCTACTACGTGCGGCTGGCCTATCAGCGGATTCAGGAGCAGATCGACACCAGCCCTATCTATCAGGAAAAGGGCATGGTGACGCGAGGCATTTTCCTGAACAAGCAGAAGCGTCTGGGCGGCTATCAGGACAGGCAGGAGACCCGCCAGGACATCAGCGTGAACGTGACCTTCGGGGATGGCGTGGACGCAAGCGACTTCAAGTGAGGAGGCGGCGGCAAAGTGAACGGTCTGATTTTGGTTTTATCCCTGATCTGCGGCGCGGCCAGCATGGGCGCTGCTGTATGTGCAGTGCTGATTTTGCGGCTGCTGCGGGAGATCAAAGCCCCCTCCCCTACGGAACCGGAAAAGCCGGAGGCGGAAGAGCCTACGGACCGGCAGAAAAGCGTGGAACAGGGCATTGACAACCTGATGACCTACGATCTGAACACCATGAAAGCCAGCCTGAAGGGGCGGGAGGTGTGATATGGCGGTTACGGTACAGCAGATTTTCGACATCGCCATCCACCTGATGGATTCCCAGAACGAATCCACCGGTTCCACGGACACGGCGGACACCAAGGAGTACAAGCTGCGGACCGTTTCCCTGCTGAACAGCGTTTTAGACCGGGCGTTCCCGTACAGCGACAACTACCGGGACGCTTTGGAGGCGGCGGCCGGCAAGCGACCTATCTGCCCCAAGGTGTCGGAGATGGCGGACGAGGTGGCGCTGGACGAGCGGATTTGCACCGGGGCGCTGCCCTACGGATTGGCAGGTCTGCTGCTGCTGGAGGAGGACCCCAGCCGGGCCAACTTCCTGTGGCAGACGTTTCTGGAACAGCTGGAGCTGTGCCGCCAGAGCCTGCCCAGCGTGATCGGTGACGTGGAAAACCTCTACGGCGGCATTGAACACGGGGAGTTTGGAGCATGGTGGTAGATGGGACGTGGGTCTACCGCTGCCCTATCTGCGGGAAAGCGCTTCAGCATATCGAACCGGGCAGCGTGATCTACAACACGCCGATTTACTGCCGAAGATGCAAGGTGAGCCACTACCCCACCATTTTTGAGGGGCGGGAGCTGGATACGGACGTCCCCTTCCCCTTGAAAACCGAATAAAAACGAGAGCCCAACGAGGCCATGAGAACGGCGAAAGCCGTTTCTTGTGGTTTCGTTTTTGTTTTATCAGCAAAGCCAGACCAGGCTTTGAAAATACAAAGATCCGGCCAGACCAGGCCGGGGAAAGAGGCCAATATGGACGAAAACATGAACCAGATCCCCGAACAGGAGCCCGAGACCACGGACGCCTTTTTGGACGATTGGGACGGCGGCGGGGAGATGACGGCAGACCAGCCGGAGGAGACCGCAGAGCCGATGGAGACTGGCGAGGAAACGCCTGCCGAAGACCCCAGCGAGAGCGCAGAGACGCCGGAAGAGGACACCCAGCCCCCCGCAGACGCGGAACAGGCAGCCCAGACGCAGCAGACCGAGGCAGAGACCGTGGACGCACGGCCCCAGACATGGGAGCTGCGGCACATGGGCGAGGTGCGGCAGGCCAACGAAGCGGAAATGGTGGCACTGGCCCAGAAGGGCATGGACTATGACCGCATCCGCAGCCAGTATGACGAGTTTAAGCCTGTGATGGAGATGGTCAACCGCTTTGCAAACCAGCAGGGGTTGAACACCAAGGACTACATTTCCATGCTCCGGACACAGGCAAAGCAGGCCGAGGGTCTGAGTGAAGCGGACGCACGGCGCTCCGTGGAGCTTGAGGACCGGGAGGCCGTTGTGGCCGCCGCAGAAGCAGAGCGGCAGGCCCAGCAGGACGCCATGGAGCAGGCCCAGCGGGCCGAGGCCGAGGCGGCAAGCCGCCGACAGGCGGACATTCAGGAATTTCAACAGACATTCCCCGAGGCAGCAAAGGACCCTAACAGCATCCCGCCTCAGGTTTGGGCAGACGTGCGGAACGGCTCTTCTCTGGTAGCCGCCTACGCCCGGTACGCCGTGCAGCAGGCGCGGCAGGACGCGGCAGACGCCAAGCGGGAGACCGCCTCCGTACAGCAGAACCAGCGGAACGCGGAGCGCTCCACCGGCAGCATGAGAAGTGCCGGGGACAACTCCAAGACGCGGGACGATTTCGGAGACGCCTTTGACAGCGCCATGTAACGGCTCTTTTGCCTATGGGGAAACCGAACGAAAGAGAGGTTTTTACCTATGGCTATCAACTACGCAATTAAGTACGCAACCAAGATCGCGGAGCGCTTCAAGAAAGCCTCCATCACCGCCGATGACTGCGGCCACGCCTATACCTGGCTGAACCCCAACGGCCGCACCATCCGCATCGGCAGCGTGAACACCGTGCCTGAGACCCAGTACACCCGCAGCGGCTCCAACCGCTTCGGTGAGGTCCATGACGTGGGCGACATCCTTCAGGAGATGACCTGCGAGATGCAGCCCGCCTTCTCCTTTACCATCGACGCGCTGGATCAGACCGATCAGGCCATCCAGAAGTCCGCAGGCAGCGCTCTGCGCCGTCAGCTGGACGAGGTGACCATCCCCGGCATGGACAAGCACCGCATCAAGAAGTGGATCATGGGCGCGAACATCGCCGTCAAGGAGACTACCGCCCCCACCAAGGCCACCATCGGCGGTCTTATCATCGACCTGAACGCGAAGATGACCGACGCGCTGGTGCCTCTGGAGGGCCGCACCCTCTATATCGCCACCGAGTATTACAAGCTGCTCAAGCAGATGCCCGATTACATCGGCGTGGACGCTCTGGGCAAGGAGGCTCTGGCAAAGGGCGTTGTGGGCGAGTTCGACGGCTGCCGCGTGAAGCCCATCCCCACCAGCTACATGCCCGCCGGTGTGTACTTCTTCATCAAGCACAAGGGCTGCACCGTGGACCCTGTGAAGCTCCAGAAGTACAACATCCTGACCGAGGTGCAGGGCTATTCCGGCCCCGTGGTGCAGGGCGTGACCTACTATGACAGCTTCGTGCTGGGCGCCAAGGGCGACGGTGTTGCCGTTTGCGGCAATGCTGCGGTTCTGGCGGCCCCCGTGATGTCTATTACCGGCCATGCCGTCAGCATCACCGCCGTGTCCGGCGTGGTGTTCAAGTACACCACCGACGGCACCAACCCCCGGTATTCCACCACCGCCGAGGTCTACACCGCCGCTGTGACCCTGACCGCCGGTCAGACCATGCGGGCCGTGGCCACCAAGGACGGCTGCGTGGGCATCGAGGGCACCAAGGATTACGAGTGATCTCATGGGAGGGGGCTTCGGCCCCTTCCCCCATATATGGGCGGAGCGGGTGCATGAACCCGGCCCGTCCACCAGATATAAGGAGCGATTATGCCTCGATATAAACAGACAGCAGGCGGAACGGTGCAGGTGGATCTGGGGACACTGAACCCCAAGCAGAAGCAGTTCTGCCAGTCCCGGAGCCGGTACACGGCTTACGGCGGCGCCAGAGGCGGCGGAAAGACACACGTTCTGCTGCGGAAGGCGGCAGGCGGTGCGCTCACCTACCCCGGCATCAAGATCTTGATCGTGCGCCGGGAGTACCCGGAATTAGAGCAGAACATCATCCTGCCCATGCAAAAGCTGATACCGCCGGAGGTGGGCAGCTACAACGGCAGTATGCGGATGATGTTCTTCTGCAACGGCAGCATTATCAAGTTCGGACACTACGGAGCGGGAGACGATCAGGAATATCAGGGCCTTGAATTTGACTGGATCTTCATGGAGGAGGCCACTCAGTTCTCGGAATCCCAGTTCCGCACACTGGGCGCGTGCTTGCGCGGTGCGACCAAGTTCCCCCGGCGAATGTACCTGACCTGTAACCCCGGCGGCATCGGCCACCTGTGGGTGAAGCGGCTATTCGTGGACCGGGAGTACCGGGAGGGGGAAAAGGCCAAGGATTACACCTTTATCCCCGCCACGGTGGACGATAACCCCCAGCTTTTGGAGGCGTCCCCGGAGTACAAGCAAATGCTGGACCTGCTGCCGGAGGATGTGCGGCGGGCGTGGCGCTACGGTGACTGGAACGCCATGGCTGGCACGTTCTTCCCGGAGTTCCGGCGGGAGACCCATGTGATCGCGCCCTTTGTACGGGTGCCCCGTGAGTGGAAGAAATACCGGGCGTTCGACTACGGCCTTGATATGTTTGCCTGCCTATGGGTGGCGGTGGACTTTGAGGGGCGGGCTTATGTGTACCGAGAGGTACAGCAAAGCGGCTTGATCGTCAGCGAGGCGGCAAAGCTGGCAAATGCCCTGACGCCGCCGGAAGAGCACATTGAGTTCACCATTGCCCCGCCGGATATGTGGAACCGGCAGAAGGACAGCGGGCGGAGCATGGCAGAGATCTTCGCACAGTACGGGCTGGGACTGCTGAAGGCCAGCAACAACCGTGTTCAGGGATGGATGGCCGTTAAGGAGTTGCTGAAGCCCATGAAGAGCGATACGGACCGGCCCGGGCTTCTGGTGACGGAAAACTGCGTGGGCCTGATACGCAATCTGCCCTCCATCCAGCATGACGAGAAAAACCCGTCGGACTGCGCCACGGAGCCCCACGAGATCACCCATATCTGCGACGCTGCCCGGTATTTCTGCGTGACCCGCGTTCTGGGCGCTCAGAAAACCGTGGAGAAGATTGTGGACGATTTCGACGAGGGCGAGGACTACGATGACGTAATGACGGGCGGGGAGATGACCGCCGGTTATCTATCCTACGGATAAAGGAGGCCCGGACGATGGCTCAAATCACATCCAGCAACGATATTCAGGTGTTGAAGATCCGCCAGTTTCTGGGCCTGAACGAGAACCCGGACGGGGATACCAAGATCAAGAACGGCGAAATGAGCAAGATGCGGAACTTCCGTGTGACGCGGGAGAAGCATTTACAAATCCGCCCCGGCACCAAGACGGTTTTGAACCTGAAAACGGCATGGGACGCATGGTGTGCGGAGAGCGGCCACACGGCCCCCACAGCAAACCCGGTTTTCTCCGGCGCGTGGGAGGGCGTGGTAGACAGCAAGCAGCGGACCCTTGCCGCCTTCGGCGGGCTGATCTTCTCTCTGGACCCGGCAGCGGCAACAACCAAGGTTGTGGGCCAGTGTACGCAGGACCAGACCTCGTTCTTCGGGTTTTCCAACAAGGTTTACCTGCTGAACGGCCATGAATACATGAGCTGGGACGGCAAGGAAAACAGCAGCTTTGCGGCGGTGGAGGGCTATATCCCCACGGTGATGAACGCCACCACGCCTGCGGGCGGCGGGTTTCTGCTGGAAAACGTGAACCGGCTGACGGGCAAGCGGAAAGTGCTGTATTCCCCCGACGGCAAGGAGACGGTTTTCCACATCCCGGAAAAGACGGTGGATGAGATCATCTCCGTGAAGATCGGAGACACAGCACAGACCTACACCGCTGACCTGAAGGCACGAACCTTCACCATTACCCCCGCCCCCGCTGCCGGTGTCAACACGCTGGAGCTGATCTACCGCAGCGGCAACGGAGAGCGGGCGCAGGTAACGGGGATGCGCTTCTCTGAGCTTTACAACGGCCAGACGGACAGCCGCGTGTTCCTCTACGGAGACGGCACCAACAAGACTATTTACTCCGGCATTGATTCCGCCACCGGCAAGCCTTCGGCGGAATACTTTCCGGATCTGTACGAGGCGGCGGTGGGCGCGGCCAACACGCCCATCACCGGCATGGTGCGCCATTACGCACGGCTGGTGGTATTCAAGCAGGACGCCACCTACTCCATGAGCTATTCCACGCTGGTAACGGCTACGGACGTCACCACGGCGGCGTTTTACGTGACCCCTGTCAACCGGCAGTTCGGCAACAAGGCTCCGGGGCAGGTGGACATTCTGGAGAACAACCCCCTGACGCTGGACGATCAGGCGGTGTACCGGTGGCGGAGCGTATCCACCAGCGGCAATATCACCTTTGACGAGCGGAACGCGGAACGGATCTCCGACCGCGTAGAAGTGACGCTGCAAGGCTTTGATATGGCAGAGACCCGGATCTTCAACCGAAAATCGGCACAGGAATACTGGTGGATGTACGGAGACAAGGCGCTGATCTTGAACTACGGCGCGGACGCATGGTATCTCTACACCGGATTGAGCTTCCGGGCCATGGTGGAAATAGGGCTGGAGACCTACGGCTTCCGGCCTGACGGCGGCGTGGTGCACCTTTCCCGGCAGTACCGGAACGATGACGGCAAGGACATTGACGCCTACGCAGCCACCGGCTCCATGGATTTTGACCGGGACTGGGTGCTGAAATACAGCCCGCTTATTTTCGTGGCAATCCAGCCGGAGAGCAACGCGCGGGTGCATGTAACGGTGGAGACCAACCGCCGCAGCGACTACCCGGAGAAAATCGTATCCTCCGGCCTGACCACCTTTACCCATGCGGATTTCGCCCACTGGTCATTCGGCACCAACCGGAAGCCGCAGGTACGGCGGGTGAAGATGAAGGTGAAGAAGGCCACCTTCTACAAGCTGGTATTCAAGAGCAAATCGGCATCGTCTACCGCAACGGTTCTGGAGACGGACGTGCAGCTCCGCTATACCGGAAATGTGAAATAAAGGGGTGAACCCATGAGCAAACAGACGATGACCCCGGAGCGGGTCGGTAAGGAATACAGTGCGGGGATCAGCTTCAACAGCGGCATTGACCTCTATGACTGCGTGGAGACCAACGAAAATTTCTTTATCGGGAAGCAGTGGGAGGGTGTGCAGAGCAACGGTCTCCCCACCCCCGTATTCAACTTTCTGAAGCGTGTGGTGCTGTTCTCCGTGGCGAATATCTCCACGGACAACTTGAAGCTGTGGGCACGGGCCATGTCCTCCAGCGGGGAGCGGAACACGCAGACCTTGGAGCTGGTGGCTGACATTCTCAACGATCAGTTTGCGTCCATCTTTGAGCACAACAGCATCGGCGGGCGCATCCGGGAATTTACCCGCAATGCCGCTGTGGACGGTGACGGCTGTATGTATACCTACTGGGACGATACGGCGGAGACCGGGCAGGCCAGCAAGGGGGCCATCCGCACGGAGGTTCTGATGAATACGCAGGTTTTGTTCGGCAACCCCAACAACCGGGACGTGCAGAGCCAGCCCTACATCATTCTGGAACGGCGGATGCTGCTGAGTGAAACCCGGAAGCGAGCCAAGCGGTACGGCAAGGACCCGGACGAGATCCAGCCGGACAACAAGGACTGCGGCAACAACTACATGGATTCCATGAGCGGCAGCGGGAACAAGGTGACGGTGCTGCTCCGGCTATGGAAGGATGACGAGACCGGCACCGTCCACGCCTACGAGTGCACCCGGCAAGCGGAGATCCGGGGCGATCTGGACCTCGGTATCAAGCTGTATCCCCTGACGTGGATGAACTGGGACTATGTGCAGGACTGCTACCACGGACAGGCCATGATTACCGGCCTGCTGCCCAACCAGATCTTTGTAAACAAGCTGTTTGCCATGTCCATGATCTCCCTTATGACGCTGGCCTATCCGAAGGTGGTATACGATTCCACCAAGGTAGCCAAGTGGACAAACAAGATCGGCGGGGCTATCCCGGTAAACGGCAGTGTGGAGGGCGTGGCGAAGATCATTGACCCCGCCAGCATCTCCCCTCAGATCAGCCAGTTTATCGACATTGCCATCAGCTACACGCAGAAGTTCCTCGGCGCATCGGACGTGGCGCTGGGCGATACCAGACCGGACAACACCTCCGCCATCATCGCCTTGCAGCGGGCGGCGGCAACGCCTATGGAGCTGACAAAGCAGAACCTCTTGCAGAGCATTGAGGATCTGGGCCGCATCTACATGGAGTTCATGGGCGAATACTACGGAGAGCGGTATGTGGAGATCTCCAACCCCTATGACAACAACAAATTGGTGGTTCCCTTTGACTTCTCCATCCTGAAGGAGATTCCCTTCACCATCGGACTGGACGCGGGCGCGGCTTCCTACTGGAGCGAGATCGCCGCCATGCAGACGCTGGACAATCTGCTGATGCAGGGCAAGATCTCCACGGTGGAATATCTGAAACGACTGCCTGCCGGACAGATCACCGACAAGGAGGCCCTGATTCAAGCCCTCCAGCAGCAGGAAATGGCAATGGCCGGAGGCATGGGCGGCCCGGAATCTGCTGGCCCCACAGAGGACGAAGAAACTGTACCCATCCGGGGCGGGGCCGGATACGGCCAGTTGCAGCGGAAAATCAACGAGACCGGCGAAGTGCCGAAAACGGAGGTAGGTGCTTAAATGGAGAAGCGATTGACAGCGGACCTGAACGTGGTAGCCAACTCCAATCTGGAAATCCAACTGCTGGACGGAGATCTGAACATCATTCAGAAGCTGGACGATGAGCCTAATGACGTGGGCGGTCTGACCAGTGCGGAGCTGAAAGCCAAGTTTGACGAATCCGGCAACATCATCAAAAAGTACATCAATGAGACCCTGATCCCGTCGGTTCTGACGGATGACGCCACGGAGGAGAGCCGCAAGCAGGCGGAGGCGGCGCGTGTCGCGGCAGAGCAAGGGCGCGTGACCGCCGAGGAGGGCCGGGTATCTGCTGAATCTGGGCGGGTATCCGCTGAGCAAGGCCGGTCTGAGGCCGAATCCTCCCGCGTCTCTGCTGAAAACGCCAGAGCGCAGGCAGAGACCGCCAGAGCAGACGAGACCGCCGGTATCGTAGCCCGTGCAACCGCACAGGCCAATGCGGCGGCGGGCAGCGCGTCCCAAGCCGCAGGCAGTGAGCAGAGCGCCAATGCGGCGGCGGGTACGGCCACCGGCGCGGCAAGCTCCGCCAGTCAGTCAGCGGCGGCAGCGGCAAGCTCCGCGTCTCAGGCCAGCGCGGCAGCGGCGGCAGCGGCGCAGAGCGCGGCCAGTGTGGACGGTATCAACAAGACCGCCCAAAGCTGGGCCGTAGGCGGTACCGGTACCCGCCCCGGGGAGGACACGGACAACGCCAAATACTGGGCGCAGCAGGCGGCGGCAGCGGTTGGCGGCGACTTCGCTACCAAAACGGAGGCGCAGGGCTATGTATCAACGCATAACCAGAGCGTTGACGCCCACGCCGACATCCGGGAGGCACTGAACGACAAGGCGGCGGGGAAACACGCCAGCCAGCACGAGGAAAACGGCAGTGACCCCCTTACCCCGGATGCTATCGGAGCCATTGCAACCACGGCAAAGGGCACGGCGGGGGGCGTGGCGTCTCTGGACACGGACGGCAAGGTGCCTGCAAGCCAGCTGCCGGAAATTTCCTCCGTCAAGACCTACACCGCTACCATCGGCACCACATGGACGGAGGACAGCAACACCGGGGTCAAGACCCAGAGCGTGGCGATTCCCGGCGTGCTGGCAAGCCAAACGGCCAAGGTAGACCACGCCTACACCGGCAGCGGCACCAGCGACGACTACGCCGCCTTTGTGGAGGCGGAGAACCAGTACCTCACCTGCATCACCAACGGCTACGCAGAGACCTACGACGGCGGCATCAAGTTCACCATTTTCGGGGATGCCAACACGGTTGCGATCCCCATTGTTGCGGAGGTGAGCTGATGGGCCATGTAACGGTGGTTGGTGGGTGCAGAGCAAAAGCACCGTCAACCGGCATTTTGGCGAGTTCCCTTGCCGTTGGGACCACGGTGAAGCTGATGGAGGGCGGCACGGCGGTTGAATATCTGGTGGTCAACCAAGGAATCCCCAGCAATTCCAGTTTGTATGATGCAAGCTGCGACGGAACATGGCTGCTGAGGAAGGATATTCACAGCGAAAGACAATGGAACTCTTCCAACGTCAGCACATACGCCAGCAGCGCTATTAACACATGGTTGAACGGAGATTTTTTCAACACATTGACAAGCGGAAATGCGGTGAAGCAAGTGAAAATCCCGTATTGCACAGGTGGGGGGACTTCCACGGTGAACAGCGGGGCCAACGGGCTGAGTGTTAGGGCCTTTCTGCTGGGCGGCTATGAATTGGGGCTGAGAACCAGTGACAACAGCAGTTTCCCCGTGGATGGCGCGAAGTTGAGCTATTTTGATACGGGAATGGGGACATCTGCCAACAATAAGCGCATTGCAAATCTGAACGGTGCAGCCAGTGACTGGGGGCTCCGCTCTCCGTGGAAAGATGATACCAACTTTGTGTGGGATATTGATTCCAACGGTGAGATCCTTTACGGTGTTGCCACTGGAACATACGGCATCCGTCCGGCGCTGGTGCTGTCCAAAACGGCCATCTTTGACAAAGACACCATGATTCTCAAGGGGGCGGCGTGATGGGACATGTTTTGTTTCTGAGAAAAGGGGCGACCCACACAGCGCCGGGGAAGGTGCTGCCCTACGGCTACCAGAAATTGCAGTATATCCAGAGCAGTGGGACACAATATGTGGACACGGGATTTAAGCCTAAAAACACTACCAAGATTACTGCGGATTTTCAGGTGACAACTCAACCAACAAGCCATCTGATTATTTTCGGTTGCCGTACGAGCTACAATTCCTCTGACCAGTTTGTTTTGGGCTACACTGGGCACAAATCTCCTGCGGTATGGCGGTCTGACTTCGGTGGAACGCAAGCCAGATTCCCATCAACCGTGGGGTGGGCATCGAGGTATGCAGCCGTTTTTGACAGCTCTGTCTGCACGCTGAACACGGACAGCGTGAACAACACGGATGCCACATTTACCTCGACGCACAACCTGTTCCTGCTGGCCGACAATGACAATGAAACCGCCGCAGGGAACATTTCGGCAAAGCTGTATTCCTGCCAGATCTATGACAACGGTCTGATGGTGCGGAATTTCATCCCGTGCAGGAACGCCAGCGGGACGATCGGGCTTTACGATCTGGTGAATGGGCAGTTTTATACCAACGCGGGAACGGGGACGTTCACCGCCGGGGAGGTGACCTGATGGGCAAGGTAATCATGAGCGGCATTGTGCCGCTGCTGACGGAACCGGTTCACGGCATTGCCGCGTCTACTCTGGCGGTTGGCTCTACGGTGAAACTGATGGAATCGGGGGCTGCCGTGGAATATCTGGTGGTGAATCAGGGGAAACCGGGCGGCAGTTCGCTGTATGACGATTCCTGCGACGGGACGTGGCTGCTGAGGAAAGAAACCGTTACATACGAGCAATGGGCAACTTCTACTACAAATGGCAGCAAATATCCAGACAGCAAAATCAACACTTGGCTGAACGAAGACTTTTTCAATACGCTTGGCAGCGCAGAACAGGCCACCGTGAAACAGGTGAAGATCCCATATTGCATCAGCAGAGAATCCACCGCAGTCAACAGCGGGGCCAACGGGCTGAGCGTCAAGGCGTTCTTGCTGGGTGTCTACGAAGTGGGATGGACGAACAGCAACAGTGCCTACATGCCTGTAGATGGGGCGAAACTTTCCTATTTCATCTCCGGAACCGGCACTTCCGCAAGAACCCGTCGGACAGCATATTCCGGGGCCTCTGCTGTGGAATGGTGGCTGAGATCACCCTATGCACGATCTCTCAGCGAGTCTGGAATTGGCGCCGAGGCATGGTTTGTAGACAATAGAGGCTATCAAGGGCAAGAGTATTTGACTGATTCTAAATACATCCGCCCAGCCTTAATCCTGCCTAAGACGGCACTGTTTGACGAGACCACTATGATTCTGAAAGGAGTTGCCTAATGTATCGAATTACCACCCCGCAAGGGGAAAGCTACCTGACTGAAAAGGTCAACTACATCCGGGTACACACCTCCGGCGTGTATCTCCTGACGGACGCAAACCACGCAGAGGGCGTGGCCTATCGCGGGATGCCGTACCTCTTTGCCGACGGCACCATTGTCTGCGAGGTGGACGCCGGGGAGACGGTGCGGAGCAGCAGTGAAGCCGTGGGCGTTGCCTTCGTGACGCTGGCGGAGGCTGGCAATATTGACGCGGTAACCGCCAGTGAGCATACGGAGCTGTTTGCCCAGTGGGCCTACCCGGTGGCCTACAAGACCGGCAATATCCGGGAGCGGAACGGCAAGCTGTACAAGTGCCTGCAAGACCACACGTCGCAGGAGACGTGGACGCCGGAGGACAGCCCGTCCCTGTGGGTGGGCATTTCTGACCCCGCCGAGGAATGGCCGGAGTGGAGCCAGCCGGTGGGCAGCACGGATGCTTACGCCAAGGGGGCCAAGGTGAGCCACAACGGCAAGCACTGGACGTCTAACGTGGATGCGAACGTGTGGGAACCCGGCGTATACGGATGGACGGAGGCAAGCAACTGAACCAGTAATTAAACACCAATTTTTGAAAGGAGAACATACCATGGACAAGACTTTTGAGAACATCATCAACGAGGGCAAGAAGAACGGCAAGAAGGTCAGCGAGATCAACGCCGAACTGAAGGCGGCGGGCGCCACCTTCCGCCTGGACTACACGATGACGCCGGACGGCCCTCAGACCGGCTGGTCTGAGCAGGAGATGAACGAGGGATTTACCCCCGCAAAGGAAGAACCCGCCGACGTGCGTCATCTGCATGACTATATGCGGTACGATGTCACGAAGGCCGGTCAGACCGTGCGGGTGGAGACCCCGGAGGGCACCTACGATATTACGTGGGATGAGGGCGGCCATCCTGAGAAGGCCGTGCGGGTGTGACCACCGAAAGGAGGGGCACGATGAACGCTTTACACATCAAAAACACAGTGTTGGCGGTGCTGGCTGCGGCTGGCTCTGCCATCGCGCAGGCTCTGGGTGGCTGGGATATGGCGCTGAAAGTGCTGATCTGTTTCATGGTGCTGGACTACGCCACCGGCTGGATGGTAGCGGCCATCTGGCATAAGTCCAGCAAGAGCGGCACCGGGGCGCTGAGTTCCGACGCCGGGTTCAAGGGGCTGGCGAAAAAGTGCGTCATGCTGTCGCTGGTATGGATGGGGGCATTATTGGATCAGGCCACATCCAGCGATTTTGTACGGGACGCAGTGTGTATGTTTTTTATTGCCAACGAAGGGCTGTCGATTTTGGAGAATACGGCAGTAATGGGGGTCCCCTACCCCACATTTGTTAAAAATATGCTGGATGCCATCCGTCAGGCCAGCGATCAGGGGAAAAACACGGAGGCGCACACATGAGCACGAGAGCGGGCACCGTCCCGCTCTCCGACCTCCAATTCATCAAGATCTATTTCAATCGGAAGCGTCTCCGCTCCACCACGGCCAACCTGAAAAAGATGCTGGCGGAGGCGGGCGGGGACGCTATCTGCAATGGCTCCATTTTCCTGCGGAACCAGACACCGGCCTGCCATTTGAAGGTAGACGGAAAAGTCTACAAGGCCCCCAATTACCGGGCGTGGGCCATCAGCTGGGACACCTTGGCGGACTTCGGCGTGAAAACCGTGCCCAACAAGGACCGGAATTATATGGAGTGCGTCCACCTCATCATCGGCGGGAAGAAGATCAGCCCCGTCAACTGCGGGGCGGACATGAAGTACCGCGCTCCCCGGACGGCCATCGGCACCAAGAACGGGCGATTTGCCTACTATGTGAGCCGCGACCGGCGGACGCCGGAACAGCTCCGTGACCTGCTGGCCGCGTCCGGCTGGGACAACGCCATTATGATGGACGGCGGCGGGTCTACCTGCTTCATGGATTCGACAGGCAAGGGTTTCACCGGGGACGGACGGGTCATCCCGTTCTTCCTCGTCTGGAAGCTGAAAAGCGGGGACGCATTTGAACCGGAAGGAGAAAAACCTATGGTAGAGATCAACGCCTATTCCAAGGCGAAGGACGGCAGCAAGAAGCTGTCCACTAATTTTACCGTGAAAGAATTTGCCTGCAAGGACGGCTCCGATGCCGTGCTGGTAGCGCCCCGGCTGGTGATGGTCTTGCAGAGCATCCGCAGTCACTTCGGCGTTCCGGTGGTCATTCACAGCGCCTACCGGACGCCCCAGTATAACAAGCAGGTGAACGGTGCGGAGCACAGCCAGCACTGCTACGGCACGGCGGCGGATATTTCCGTGCGGGGGCAGAAACCGGCAGCGGTAGCGGCCTACGCAAGAGAACTCATGCCTGACTGGGGCGGCGTGGGGGTCTATGACAGCTTTTGCCATATCGACGTCCGGGAAGCCAAAGCGGACTGGAAGGGATAAGGAGGCGGAAACATGGCAGGCTACTACGATAAAAACAAAGACTACTCCAAGGAGCTTCAGAGAACGGACCTGTCGGCTTCCGAGCGGGACCGGCTGACCAAGGAGCGCCAGAACAAGATCGACGATAAGTACGGCGGCAGGGAGCCGAACATGATCGGCTCCGACAAGACGTACAGCCAAACCTATAACAAGGGCAGTAACCGGCGGGACACCAGCTTTTCCGGCGGCAGCTCTCAGGCGGAAACCGGAGGGACGCCTTATGTAAAAGGCCCCGGCTACGGCACCGGCGGCTATACAAATCCGGGAATTTACGGGGCAGCCAATTTGCAGCCCACGGATCAGGCAAATTACTGGAAGAAGATGACCGGCGGCGCGGATATGAGCAGACGGCCCGATCTGGCCGGGGGATATTCCATTTCCAACGGCTACACCGTGTTTTACGATGAGAATGGCTACGCGAAGAAGGCGGTCAAGGGTGTAGCGGACTACACCCCCCATCAGGACATCAACGCCGGGAATGGCAGCTACGGCAAAAGCGGCGCGTGGACGGACAACGAGATGATGTCCGCACTGGACCGCTCCAAGATTCAGGAGATCCGCAACCAGCTTCAGCGGGGCGAGATCACCGGAGATCAGGCGAATCAGGCGGCAAACGCCATCCGTGCCGGATATGGCTACACCATTGATAAAAACGGCTATGTGACGGACAGCGGCGCTCTTTCCTCTGTGAATGATCTGCGGCGGCGGCTGGGTTTGGACGTCAGCCCGGAAAGCGCGGAGCTGGCCTACTACCGCTATCTCATGGGTACGGACACCTCCCCTTCCGCACAGGCCAACGGCAAGGTGCAGTCCTTTGGAGACTATCTGGCGGAGAACGGCGGCGTACAGGCTGGGACTACCGGCTACGGGACCCCCGCATACAGCCAGCAGCAGCGGGTCACGGACATCAACGCAGGCAGCATCCCGGCGAGCAATTTCACGGCGCAGACCGGCACGAGCTTTGACATTGGGGACGGCAGCGACTACCTGAAGGAGCTGTACGCCAAGAAGGTGGCGGCGGAGCTGGCAGCGCTGAAATCCGCCTATGAGCAGAACACCGCCACACTGGACGCCAGCCGTGCGCAGATCGCGCCGGTGTATGACATTGCCCGGAACAGCGTGGCCAACCAGAACGCTTTGAGCCGAGGCGCGTTTCAGGAGATGGCGGTGGCAAACGGCCTGAACACCGGAACCACCGGACAGGCGGCGCTGGCACAGGACGTTGTGCTCCAGCAGAATCTCTCCCAGATCGACCGGGAGCAGGCGGAAAAGACGGCGGCGATCGACCTCCAGCGGAGCCAGCTGGACACGGAGTACCGGAACGCCATTGCCAAGGCAGAGGCAACGGGAGACGCGGAACTGGCAAACGCTCTGTATGAAGAATACGTCCGCCAGCAGAATCTCTATGCCAAGTACGGCGGGCAGACCGGCGGCTCCAGCAGCTCTGGCGGCAGCACCGTGGTAAAGCCGACGCTGACTGCCAGTCAGGTACAGTCCGCCCTGAAAAACGGCATCGTGACGGATGACGTGATCTCTGCCTTCGATTACTATTACGGGCAGGGGGCCTACGATTCCCTGTACGGCACCGGCAAACTGACGTCCGGCGGTTCCTCCGGCGGCGGCAGCACCGGCAAAAAGAAGGGAAGCTATTCCAACGGCTCCCTGACCAATCAGCAGGTGAAGCAGCTCCAGAAATACTACGGCGTGTCTCAGGACGGCAAGTGGGGCACCAACTCCAAGAAGGCCGCAGGCGGCCTGACGGCTGACCAGGCATGGGCGAAGTATCAGGGCGGCGGCAGCGGCGGAAAGTATGAAAACGTCGGCAACCTTGCTGCATGGGCGTCCGGCCTGAATACGGACCTGAAGAACGGCAACACCGAAAAGGTGGGTCGGTGGCTGGATAACAACTGGTCTAAGCTGACGGCAGAGCAGCAGCGTCGAATCAACGCAGAAGTTTTGAAGCCTTACGGCATTGTTTACAAGGGGTGACAGTATGGGTAAGCTGGTGTATATCAAAACCGGGCAAGCTGTGACCGGCGGGCAGAGCGCTCCGACATCCGGTCGGGGTCTGATGCACTTAGACGGTACGCCGGTCGAGCGAAAGAGCGAGACCCAGCCCGCCAAGGCCAAGAAAACGAAGGCCGTTACACCTTCTGCCTCCCCCCGGCCTATGGAAAACGCCAGCACCGGGAACAGCCGCCCTAATAGCCGCCTGCTGGCAGACGTGCGGACTGGCGGCACCACGCCCCCCTCTTTGGACAACGGGCGTGTGGGGAAGGTGATCTCCGGCGCAGCGAAGTCCACCGGCTCCGCCTTCACGAATCTGGGCGGTGTGCTGGCAGAGGGGGCCGGGAAGCTGAATACCCGGATCGCCAACCAGAACGCCGGGGATTCCCTGCAAAGCGACCATGACGCGGTTAAGCGGTATGAGAAGATGCTCCGGGACGTGAAGTGGGCCAACGGCAAGGCTATGACGGCGGCGGACGTGAAGCAGGTGCAGGGCTACCTTGCCAGCGCCAAGCGGCGGATCGCGGCCCATGAGGGCTACACCAAAGCGGTGGAGCAGTCCGACAAGGCAGTGGCGGACAAGGCGTATCAGACGGCGGACCGTCTGTCCCAAAGCTCCGCTGCGGACGTGGCACAGGCCAAGAAAGGGCTGGGGCCGGTGGGCCAGTTCGCCGTGGATCTGGGCGTGCAGGGTGTGCAGATGGCGGGGGACGTGGCGGCCAGCGCCGTGATTCCCGGAGCCGGTCTTGCTCTGATGACGGCCCGTTCCGCCGGAAGCAGCGCCCAGCGGGCCAGACAGGCCGGGGCAACCTACAACCAGCAGCTTGCCTACGGGCTGGGAAGCGGCGCTCTGAGCCTTGCCACGGAGAAGATCAGCAACGTGGCAAGCCCCTTCAAGAAGGCGTTCGGCGGCGGCGTTCTGGACAACGCCATCAGCGGTGCGCTTTCCAAACTGAATAACAGCTCGGCGGGCCGTGTAGCCCTCTCCATGATCTCCGAAGGCGGCGAGGAATTTATCGAGGACGTTTTCCAGCCCATCTTACAGAGGGCCACCTACGACCCCTCTGCCCGGTTCGATCTGAGCGATGCGCTGTATGACGCGGCGGTGGGCGCTGCCATGGGCGGCATCGGCGCAGGCGTTGACGTTATCCGGCAGCGCGGAAACGGTCAGACGGACGCACAGCCTACGCAAGAGGCACGCCCGGAGGCGCGGGAGGGTATTGATACCACCACCACCGAAAACGCCACAGAGGGCGTGCAAAACGCCGTCCCCGATGTGGAGACGGCGGAGAATATTCGGGTGGGTCAGGCGACTACCATCAAGAAGCCTTACAAGGGCGAAGTGCCGACCCAGACACAGCGGCAGAATACAGCGCCGGTGCAGGTGAGCAGCGAAGCCTTGACCCGAGCGCAGAACAGCATTGCCGGGGCGCGAGGGCTGGAATCTTCCCTTCCGGGACAGAGCTTTAAGAGTACGCTGAAGAACGTCTACAAGAGCATCTTCAAGCCCGCAAAGGGCGTTGTTGTAGAGGGAACCTCTTTCGGCGGACAGCCCTACGCGGTAGACATCAATAACAACGTGCCCGGAAAGGTTATTAGTGACCCAAATTTGACAGCCGAAAAGCTGTCCGTATTGGGAAACTTGACGGAAATCGTGCAAAATGGGGAGTATGTTGGCAGCGGTGAATATGTTCCCCACGGGGCAAAGACCAAGAAGACTGTTCGTTACGATTATTTTGAAACCCCCGTTGAAATCAATGACAAGCAATATATTGCCTCGTTTGATGTGGAAGTTGAACCAAACGTCAACAACTATCGGACGCATAAGCTAATAAAAATGGACTTGAATGAAGTTTCCGGCCCTGACGTAGGTCCAGCACCTACCGCGACGGAAACTCATTCAAGCCCTGTTGAGGGTACGCGTCCCCTCAATGCTAATGATAGCATAGCACAGGGGGCGGAAAATGTCAAGAACGGTGGGGCAGCAGAATTCGACACGCCGGGTGACGCCGTGGCGGGTGCGGTGAACACGCCCTTTGATACCATGCAGGCCAGGAGTGAGGACTTTTACCCGGTGAATCCCAACAGCGCCCAGCGCATCCAGGCAAGCCAGCGGCGGGCACCCTCTGAGGTCCCCGTTGTGAACCCGGATACCGGGCGGAATGTGGAGAAAACGGTCTCCACCATTCTGAATAGCCCCCTGACCTCCCCGGAAATGGCAACTGTGTATGAAAACTCCATTGCAGAAGGCGCGTTCGATTATGACGTGGTGACGGACCGGAGCGCCGTGCAGCAGGCGCAGGCCAAGATCGCGCGGGACGGTTGGCGCGAGGTGGCAAACAGCTTCATTGCCAAGGCGGAGCTGGGACAGCGGATCACCAAGGCGGACACCGCCGAGGCTATCAGCGCTTACAACCTTGCCATTTCTGAAGGAGACCACAAGGCCGCTTTTGAGCTGGCAACAGCCATTGCGGACGCGGCTCATGACAGCGCGCAGATGGTGCAGGCCATGAACCTGATGAACCGGTTGACGCCGGAGGGCCGTCTGCTGACGCTGCGGCGGCTGGTAGACCGGATGAATGACCGGGCGGCACGGCAGAACCGGATGCCCCGGCAGAGCACCACCGACAGCGGAGACGTGGAAGGCGCACGGGTGGACTACATCGACAAGGTGACGGGCTTCACCCTCTCTGACGAGCTGGCGACCAACTACCTGATGGCAGAGACGGACGCGGAGCGGGCGGCGGCGTGGGACGCCATCACCACCTCCATTGCAGACCAGATCCCCAGCACCTTCATGGAGAAGGCCAATTTCTGGCGGTACACCTCTATGCTGACCAACCCCACCACCCACATCCGCAACATCATGGGCAATGCCATTCAGTTCGGCGCACGAAAGATCAAGGACGGCATCGGGACCGCAATCGAGCGGGCGGTCATCAAGGACCCCTCTCAGCGGACAAAGGCCGTGAATGTTGACAAGGATCTGAAAGCCTTTGCCAAGGGCCAGTATGAGACGGACCAGAGCGCGGCTATGGGCAGCGGGAAGTATTCCGACGCCACGGCGGCAGGCATTGAGCGTGAGATCCAGAGCAAGCGGAAAATGTTCATGGGGGAGGACGTTCTCTCCCGTGCCGTGCAGGGCATCGGAGATTTGAACAGCCGCGCCCTTGATTATGAGGACGTGATCTTCAACCGTGCGGCTTATGTAGACAGCTTCGCTCAGGCGCTGCAAGCCAAGGGCGTCACGGCGGCAGAGGCCCACGCGGGGACCAGATCCGCAGACGTGGAGGCGGCACGGGCCTACGCCATTGAGGAAGCTCAGCGGGCCACTTACCGAAACACCACGGCGCTTTCCGAGGCGCTATCCAAGATGGGACGGTATCAGGGTGATAATCAGGTATTGAGGGCCGCATCTTTCGCGGCAGACGCCTTCCTCCCCTTCCGAAAGACCCCGGCCAACATCCTGACCACGGGCCTTGATTACAGCCCCATCGGACTGGGCAAGGGCGTGAAGGAAGCCATAATGGACGTGAAGTCCGGGAAATGCACGGCGGCGGATGCCGTGGATTCCCTTGCATCCGGTCTCACCGGCACCGGGATTCTGGCGCTGGGCGCTTATCTGGCGGCGGAGGGGCTGCTCCACGTCCGGGCCGGTGATGATGACAAGGAGGAAGCCTTTGAAAAGTCCATGGGCAAGCAGGACTATGCCATCCAGATCGGGGACAGGTCCTACACGTTGGACTGGGCGGTTCCGGCGGCAATGCCCCTGTTTGCGGGCGCTGCCATCATGGAATCCGTTCGGAAGGGCGGCGGCACCTTTGATGCGCTGGTGGATTCTCTGCTGGGGATGCAGGACGTTGTGCTGGAGACCTCCATGCTGTCCTCCCTGAATGATTTGGTTTCCAACATCAGCTATGCCAAGAGCAAGCCTATGTACCTGATTGACCGGGCGGCCAGCAGCTACGCCGGACAGTATATCCCCACCATCGGCAGCAAGGCTGCGTCCGTATTTGATGATACGGTGCGCAAAAGCTATGTGGAAAAGGGTTCCGGGCAAGCAGCCTCTGACGTGAACTATTTCTTGCAGGGGGCGGCAAAGAAGGTCCCCGGCGCACGGAATCAGCTTCAACCCATGGTGGATATGTGGGGCAACGAGGTCTCCAATGGCTCCGCACCGGAGCGGGTGTTCCAGTCCTTCTTTTCCCCCGGCTTTTTAAAAGCACAGGACAACAGCCCCGCTACGCAGGAGATCCGGCGGCTGGCAAAGGCCACCGGAGACAGCACCGTTTATCCGGCGGCGGCGGAGAAGTCCTATACGGTGAATGGCGAGACCCGGACCCTGACCGGTGAGGAATACACCCGGTACGCCAAGGCCATGGGCCAGACGCGGAAAGAACTGGTGGATTCGGCATTGAAGCTGCCCGCCTACAAGTCTATGAGCGACAGCGAAAAGTCGGACTACATCCAGAACGTCTACAAGTACGCCAGAGAGACGGCCCGTCAGCAGGTGGACCCCAAGTATGAGCCCAGCGCCAAGTGGATTGAGAACGCTAAAACGTCTAAGCGGGACATCGGCGTATCCACCGGAGAATTTCTGGCCCTGTACCAGAAGTACGGCAGCGAGAAAATGAGCGGGAAAGCCTACGAGAAGGTGAAGCAGGCGCATGATTCCGGTCTTTCCCCCAAGGAGTATTTCTCTCTGAAGGACACGGCCGACGCGAACGGAAACGGCAGGGTCAGCAAGGCGGAGGCCAGCGCCGCCTTGGCCGGTCAGGAAAACCGGGCGGATCTGTGGGACATTATCTGCACCACCAACGCCAAGAACCCCTACAAATAAGAAAACACCCTCGCCAGACGGCGAGGGTGTCTCTTTCTGCTTTTTCACATCATGGACAGGAGCGTTTTCACATGGGCGGCGCGGTCCAGCATCCGTTCATGCTCCCAGTCCCAGACGGCCTGCATGGCCTCCGTGGGATGGTGACCGGCGTCTTTCGCCTTTTCGATATGGCGAACGGCCATTTCGTGGAGCCGATTGGCATGGCCCAACTCCTGACGGCTGAGGTCGGCGTAGGTGCTGGCGTCCTCCGGGTCTTCGGCGTGCTTGACGGCCTCACGGGCGTACTTCTCGGCATCGTCCAGTTCTTCCCGGATCTCTTCGGCCAAGTGTTTGATCTCGTACATACGATCCTCCTAACTCTGCTTGATAAGGGTGCAGATCTTATCCACATCCGTTTCATTCAGCGTGACGTTCCCAATCAGGGGGATATTGGTGGTGACGGGGCCTTTGGCGGCTTCTGTTTTCAGGCAGGTGTAGATCTTGTCAATATCTACGTTCCCCGCCTCGTCAAAGACGCCGAGGGCCTTCACTGCGGGATGCTCCCGGAGGGTGGAAAGGCTGGCGTCCAGATTGCCAAGGGCCATAGCAGCACCGGCGCCGACGGCCCATTTCTGCCAGCCGGTGAGCTTGCCGGTAAATTCCTCGTCCACATAGCGGGCAGCGCCTTGCTTGATCTGTTCCAATGTTACCATAGATTCCTCCAATGACGGGAGAGAGGGGCGCTATGCCCCTCTCTTTTTCCCTCTGCGCCTCTTAGCAGCCGCAGCCGCAGCCGCAGGTGGAGACGGGGAGGGGGTTATAGGTGGACTGGGGCGTGGTGCCGGTGCCGGTGGTGATGTCCGCGACCATTTTGGGATAAAAGGTGGCGTTGGTGTAGGTGACAATGGTGTTGTCAGCGCACTTCCGCTCGTCCCGCTCCCGGGAAATGGCCCCGCACAGCTCGTTCTTGCAGCAGTCCATACGCTCCTGCAGCAGCTGGAAGCTGTCCTTGGTTGCCTGGTTGGCAATTTCCTGAGAGGCCAGAACGCCCCGCACCTCACCCAGCTTGCCGTCGATGTACTTGTACATCTCCAGCATCTTCTGGTCCTGGTAGGTGTTGGCATCCCGCAGGGCAATGTCGCTGCGGAGCTTGGCGTTCTCCTGCACCATGGACAGCTCGTAGCGGTTCACCGTGTGGTTCTCGCTGCATCCGGCCTCCGCCCTGGTGCCCAGAAGCGCACCGCCCAGAGAGTTCAGGACGCCCAGAGACAGACCGGCAATGCCGGTGCCGAGACCAGCGCCTGCGACGCCCTTGCTTGCAAATTCAGCCATAGAGAGATTCCTCCTTCTCTAAAAATACACCCCCTGTTTCCGCGCGCAAAACAAGCGGTGCTCTATGGTTACCGTACCACAGGACACCGCTTGTCATGGCTTATGGATGCTTTTTGTTTGGGCGGGATATGCCCGCTTTATCCCGGATGGAGTGCAGGCAGGAGTTTACGGAGGATCGGGATAGGTACAGCTCTGCCGCCGCATCCTCGATCGCCCAGCCACGGCGGCAAACCAAGTTGAACACGCGCCGCTCCCGGTCGGTGAGATAGCGGCACTGCTCCATTTTTTGGAGCTGCTGGACGGTGTATCGGTATTTCATATTGGGCCTCCTTTACGAAGTGCCCCTCCCCTTTAATCTACCGATGCAGGGGGTCAGGACCCCTGCGCGTCTATCATGGCTAACAGCTTTTCCAGATCGTAAAAATTCCGTGGGTTCAGCCCGGTTTCCCGCTGAATGAGCCGAAAGCGGTAGCGGATGGAGTTATAGTGCAGGTAAACCGCATTGCCGGTCTCTCTCACGTTCATATTGTGTGCCGCATAGGTTTTCAGCAGTTTTTTGTCCCGATCCTCCATAGCTTACCTCCTTTTGTTGCGTGGGGCGGCTGGCGGTCAGCCGTCCGCACTGGGTTTTCGCTCGCCGTAGGAGCAGAAATCATCGTCCTTTACTGACACAGCAAACTCGCTCAATTCATACCAATAGCCTTCACAGGTACGTCCGGTTCCATCTTTGCAACTGTCCTTACAGCCCTTACACCGTACTACCGGGGCAACATCGGCGGCAGGCAGCTTTCCGATAGTGATTTCAGCTTCACACAACTTGCGATACATTGCGCGTTCAAAGCCTTTGAATGGCTTAAACTGTTGAAATTCTTGCTCTAATTCGATCAGAAGATTGACCACTTTGCGTTTCTCGATGTACTCATCCATCTTACTTTCCACCCAACAAGTACAGTTTCAGCCACAGGGGAATGTCGGCGGTTAAAATGCTTTTGAAATAAAACACGATAAACGCAATGCCAGCGGCTATAACCATCGTCCAAAAGGCTATCATCAGCCAGTCTTTCAGTTTCATTCAGCACCGCCGTCCTTTCTCTTGCCATAGGAGCAGAAGAAATCTTCCGGTACAATGCAATCCACGCACGGCCCATAACTACAACACAGACCGCCAGTATCTTCATAGCCGTGCTTACAGTCCTTACACAGCGTCACCGACGTAGAACTGTCTACAGTCTTATTCGCATTTCTCCGCCACTTGATATAGGCATCTCTATTCATGCGGTATTCATAGATCAGGCTTTCTGCTCGGAGGATATCCCTCCACTTATCACTTGCAGCTACCCAAGCCCAACCGGCGGCATAGATTACCAAGCCGAGAACAATCGCCACCAGCGCAGCACCGCCGACAATCATAAACGCCGCGCCAATATTCACCTTCACGTTATCTATCATTCGCTGTCACCTCCGTCCATCTTGGCCCCGCAGTTGGGGCAATAGTTGGCACAAAGAGGCAGTACCCCGTCGCATTGAGAGCATCTGGCGTAGAACCCCCCGTCATCAACCCTATGTCCATACACCACCGGGGCCACGTCAGCGGCTGCTGGCGAGGCAACAATCTCCATTGCCATGGCACCGTCGGAACCGTCCACCCATTTCGCCGCCATCACCGCTCTTACGGCAGTTTCCCGTTTAATGTATTCAGCCATCTTCAGCCCTCCAGTTTCAGCTCTCGCACAGTCTGGTGGATGCGATTTGCGCAGGCAGGGCATATTTCCCTCACATCCACTATGTTCGGGTCGCTTGCGCAGTTGATATCTGTGTTGTTATCCACGATGACTCTATAAGTGTCCTGAATCTTGAATATTTCTTTTCCGCAAAGATCACAAAAACGCTTCGTCATGTTCTTTCCTCCCTCCTGTTCCATTTTTCAGCATACTCTCCCGGATAACCCGTTTCCGGATTTGCGTCTCCAGCCTCCAAAACAAAAGGCTGATTTATGTCGTTAAGGACACAATCTGTATCATCGTGCATCCAGTATTGCTTAATGATGCGCTTTCCGAAACGATTCACATATTTCTCCCGGTAAAAGTTCAGTTTACCGCCGCAGAACGGGCACGGTTTTAAGTCATCCATCCTTCGTCGCCTCCAATGCTTTTTCTCCCTCCGGCGAGAGGGGAGTGATCTTTCCGCGCTCCACGAGGCCGCGGAACACGTCGTATTCCATGTGAAAGACGACACCGACGCTGCTCTGGTACTGGACGCAGGGCGCCACGTTCTTCATCACCCACGGTCGTTCAAAATGCTCCTGGCAGAGCATCGGCCGCCCAGGCTCCAGCGGCAGGAGGAAGAGCCTGCCTTCCTTGTCGGCCTCGGCCAGTTCCTCTAACCGGTCAAGATCACAGTTTCGGCACAGATGGCGGAGCTGTTCTGCGGCTTCGTGATCCATGTCGATTTCCTCCGGCATCAGCTCCGTGTCCTCGTAGGCTTTCAGCCGCCAGTAAAAGTCCATAGCGTGTTCTCGCACAGCTTCCGCATCAATCATTGTCCTGCAGGTAGTGTGATCGTCTACCCGCACATCAGGGATAGTCAATCGTTTCATCATCTTATCTCCTCCATTTGCACCCGTCACAGGCGCCATCATGGGCCAGCGTGTAGTTCCCGCATTTCAGGCACAGTTCGTTCCGCAGTGCGTCAATCTCTTTCGCCTGCGCCTCGATCAAGTCGGCGGCTTCCGTCAGGTCTTTTTCCAGTCCTCCCAGCGGCTCCATCATGTCCCCATTTTCCCACCATTCTGCGTGCTCACGCAGCGCTTTTACGAGGTTTGTATCTCTCATAGTTCCTCCCTTATGTCTCCGCCCCATTGCTCCGCCATAGCTTTTGCAATGCCTGGGAAGGTCTTCGCGCGATTCTTCGCTCGGTCTTTTGTAAACATCCCTTTGTGTTGCTCGCCGTGCTTGTGGCTGTAACTGCCGCTTGGACACCATGTTGCAACCGGAGACACAATATCTGTTGGGGCAAGATTCGGAAGATTGCACAACCATAGGCAAGTTTTTTTGGTATACGGATGTCCAAACTGATACGGCTGGATAATCTGCGAATATTCCGGCATGCAAAAAACTCTGCTTGGGATAGGATTTTCAACTGCTCTCAAAGGAATTGGAGAGCGGTAAAATTCCATGAAGAAGTCCCGTGCCTTTATCCCAAGCATTACACGGTCAGCTTGCAGTTGATGGTCTTTCCACAAATGCCGAGCTCCCGCATTGCTGAGATACGTGCATGGGGGATGGGCAATCAGCAAGTCCCACTCAACACAGTGCTCTTTCCCGTCCATCGTTTTGAAAACGCTAATAGGCATTTGAGCAAGTTTTACCGCGTCCCCAAGGATGTGCCACTCAGGATGCCCGCCGGACGGCTCCTGAATGTCGCAGGAATACGCCTCATGTCCCAGCGCCCTGAACGCCTTGCAGACTTCCTGCGATTCCTCGCAGGCTATCAACACTTTCATGCGTCCTCCACCTCCGCAAGCCAGAATTCCCGGTGGCAAATATCACAACCTCTTCCAGTCGGGCAATGTCCGCGTAACGTTGTATCAACAAGGCATGGTTTTAAAGCAACGTTATGTGTGTTCGTATATATTGGCGCATTTGGAAACTGTTCCAGAAACACGCTTTGTCTGGTTTTGGCGGGGTGCTCGGCGGCCCACTGTTCAACAATGGCGACTTTTTCCTCGGCAGATATGGCGCTGTAGCTGCTATCGAGCTTACAAGATGTATTATCACCAGCCGGACACGACCAGCATTTGCTATAATAATCATTGCACATTCTCATGGCCGCACGGGTAAACTTAACTGCATCCATCATTCTGCCTCCTCAATAATGACCTCCACACGGGAGGCTCCGGTTGTCTGATACTTCCGCACCGTCAAAGCTGCGATTGCGCTGTCATCGTTGTAGGCGTGGCCGTTCAGCGCGTCCAGAATGGCCTTCGCCACGTTGTCAGCGTCAGGGCGCTTGATGTGGGGCGTTCCGTCCATCGCAGCGGCCTTTTTCTTTGACGTGCTTCTCGGCACCGTGAAGAACGCCGTGACGGTGGCCGTCAGCGGGATGCCGCCCGCAAATCCCTCTCCGCTCTGGCACTTCCAGCATTGCACCACCTTGTTCTCGTAGTCCCGCGTTTTCTGCGGAGTATGTGCATGGCCGTTTTTTGTGAACCGTGGGCGGCCCTTGCCCACCGGAATACCGGGGACCGTAAATTCAATTTTCATTGTTCGCCTCTTTCTTCGGCTCAAATCCGCTCTTTCCCTCGCACTTGCACAGGTAACATTTGTCTGAATGTCTGTTTGCACAATGTACGCATGCAAAGGCAAACGTATAAACCCCCATCGGGTAAAGAACGGGTTCGGTAGATTCAACCTTCATCGCTTTTCTTCCTTTCCGCATCATCGTGTGTCCCTCCTGAATTTGGGGCAGTAGTGGATCACAAACGAGGATGCTACCCGTGTACCGCCCTTGCCCTTGCCGCCGACCTTCAGCACCCGGCTTGTGGGGGTGGCGTCCCAGCCGGGAACCGGCTCAAACCGCAACGACCACTCGCAGCCGCCGCAGGCGTTTGCACAATCCCAGCAGGGCTGCTTGGACTGGAACTCGACCTCGGGGGCCTTCTTCTGCTTCTTCTCCCGCGGGGGATAGCGGCGGATCAGCTCGTCCAGCCGAAAATTACTTGCCATTAAACACCTCGCATATCTGCCAGCGCACACCACGCGGCGTAAGTCATGCCCTGCTTCTTCGCCTCGGAGGGAGTTGGGATACCGGCCTCGTGCCAGCGCTCGTGCTGTTCGCCTGCCTTGGCGTAGAATTTTTCCAGATAGGCGTCGGACGGTTCCGGCATGGGTGCCTCCTTCGCCTTTTGGGTTTCCGGTTTGGGCAGGTATGGGACCAGTTCGGACGCGTCCGGCGGGAACCGGTTTTCCCGCGCCCGGAGGATCACCGCCTGTTTCGCGTTCTCATAGGCCCACGGTTCCAATACCAGCGTCCACGCCTCCAGATCTGCGGGGGTGCGGGGCTGCTGCTTGGAGTTGGGGTAAAGTGTCTCAATCAGGTTAAACAACCGCTGGGTGTCCTGCTTCTCCATGTTCTTCTCCTGTAAGACTTCCGTAGTAGTCTCTAATTAGCTTCTAATTCCCGTATTAGCCTCTAATTCTTTTCCCCCTGCCAATAGAGAGATAAATATATATATAATCTTTTCTTCTTAGGGGGGTGTGGGGGGCGTTCTTCTTTTCTCTGCGGCTGCTGTGTGCGCCGGTGATCGTGCTGCGGCTTGCTTGCATCCGCCCGTTATCACTCTTTAGACACACACGGCAACGTTGTTAAAAGGGAAGCTCCCCGTCATCCTGAATTTCTTCAAATCCTCCGCTGTTGTTCATGGGCGGGGCGGCGGCGGTACGGGCGTCGATGCGCTGAGCGCCCACAGAGGCCCACTCCGCGATGAAGTCGATATAAACCTTGCCCTCGTAGTCATGGGGTTCTACGCGGCCCACAGCGATGATGGGGTCACCCTTGGAGGCGCTGGCGATGGCACGGCCCATGGAGCCGAAGCCCTTGACGGTCATCCAGACGGTAGTCCCATCCGGCTTATTATAGGCCGGGACGGAGACGGAGCCGATAACGGTGCCGTTTTTGGAGGTGAAGATCTGGGCGTCCTTGGCGCAGCGGCCACAGATCAGGCCGGTTTTCTGCTGGGCACCCTCCCGGTTGCAGTCCGGTAATCCGTTGATAAACATCAGGCATTCTCCTTCGGTTCCAGCGCGTCCAGCAGGGCGTCAAAGTCCTTGCTGAGGACCTTGCTGGCGCTGTCATAGCCGTGGGCCTTCAAGAGGGTTTTCGCCTCCTGCTTCGTCAGGCCGTGGCGGGAACAGGCAGAGTAGAAGAATTTGACCTGCGCGGCGGTAATGGGGGCCTCCGGGTCCTTGCTCTTGAGATAAACCTCGCCGTCCTCGGTGTCGCTCTCAATGTCCTGCGTAAACATATCAGATACGCATCCAAGAGACAGGGCGGCGGAGACCAGGGCGCGCTTCTGTGCCATCTTAATGGCGCTGTTGGCACCGTCATAGGGGGACTGAGAGCCGGTGCGTCCCTCCCGGGTATTGCCGGAGCCGTAGGCGGAAGTGATGATGTACTCCTTGCCGTCATTGATCTTGATGAGGTCACAGCGGACGAGGAAGTAGAAAAAGCCGTGCTCGATGTCCTCCAGCTTGCTTTCCAGCGTGTAGCGCTGGCAGAGGCCGTAAGCCACGGCCACTTTCTCCGCGCCGGACTTGAAGAGGGTGGGGTTTTTCGTCATGGCGTCGCCGTTCTTTTTTCGGATCATGCCGAAGTCGATGCCGCGTTTCAGGGTGGCGGGGACGCCGTCAGGGGCGCAGATGGTGTAATTTCCGGTGCGGGGGACGGGGGCCACCGTCAGGGCGGCGGCGTTGTATTGGTACAGGGCGAGTTCATTCATGTGCGTTTCTTCCTTTCTGTGGCTTTGTGGAGGGTGCGGCAGGCGTTTACCAAATTTGAATTTGGTTCTACATGGCGAAGCTCATAAGTGCCATCCTTAGAGAGTTTCAAGGCATAGAGCGATTGAATTTTCCCGTAACCGCAGCGCGGGTCCCACGAGAAAATCATCTTGTAGGCGGTGAGTTGGGCGGAGAGGGCGGCGTCATGGAGCTGACCGGTCTTTATGTCTAAAATCGCGGGGGCATTATGGATGATGCCAAAGCGATCCATCGTTCCGGCCATTTTCATATTCCGGTCCGCTATGGGACATTCAATCAGCTTCCATTCCGGTTTCCAGTCTTTGAGAAACCGGCGGTAGGCCTTCAGGTATCCGGCGATCTCCGGCGTTTCCTCCGGCTCCTCGCCGTAGTCGATGAGGGCGCAGGCTTCGTGGACGGCGGTTCCCCGGCGGGCGGCAGCTTCCGCCAGCCATGGCCGGTCAGACTTGTAGTCATAGGCGCAGAAGCGGGTGACTTCGGTCACGCTGGGAAGCTGGATGCCGTCAAGGGTGTAGGTGTGGGTGGCCTCGTCAAAGATCAGGTTACTCATCCGGCAGTCCCTCCAGATAGGAGATCGCCCCATTCACAGCGGCGATAAAAGCGTCCCTGGCATTGGATGGAATTAAAGCGAAGGAATTTCGAGTGTGGGCAAGCTGCTCGATGACAGATTCCCGCTGGGACAAAATCTTGACACCGCAGATAAAGCAGAAGTGTGCTTGGGGGGGCAACGATTGTCCGCATTTAGGACACTTCTTTTCAGGGGACTTGTCATTGTCTTGGGCCTTCACATAATTGTTTATCGATCCAAGCGAACGCCCTGTTTTCTCTGCAATTTCCCGGTTGGAGAATCCTGCACGATGCAGCCCACGAATTTCTTCGATTTCATGGGGAGACAGTCGCGACCTGCGAGATTGTGTCATATGGCACCTCTTTCCGTATACAGCACCGGGATGCCGAGGGCATCGGCAAACAGGTCCATGTTTTTATCCAGCTCATTCAGTAGGTAATCTTTAAAGCAGGGCGGGCAGCACAGCTCCCCATTAGGCAGGACGAACACGCGGTCGCAATCGTCCTCCGCGTTGGGGTTCAGGGGATGTTCGCAGAAGTGGCAGATGGGATAGGTTTTTCTGGTCATAGTTGGGTCTCCCTCCAGACACGGACCGCATGGGCGATGTCCGTATATTTTTTCGTGCGGTAGCCGCAGGAATCGCAGAGGACGAAAAACAGGTCCTCCTTTCCGGTGGCTACCATCCGTTTACCGCCGTACATGTGGCACCGGGGGCAGGGCGGTAATTCTGCCATCCGGCCACGGCGTCTGCGCATCAGATCCCGCCCAGCATGTGGGCCAGCACCATGAGCAGGAAGCCGAGGAAGCAGCCGAAGGAGACCCAGGCGGAGAAGTCGGCCCGGTCCCGGCGGCGCTCCTCCCGTGTGCGGCTATCTCTTTTCATGGCGGGGCCTCCTCTCGATCATGTCTACGATTTTGAAAAGCCAAGCGGCGGCGGTGGATGCGCCGATGAGCACGAAAATGAATGTGGTTGTATCCATAGTTAAGCCTCTCCGAAGTGATAGCACTGGCGCAGGCCGCCGTCGAAGGTGACCAGAAACCAGCGGTGCGGAATGTTGATGTAGGTAACAATGCCGGTGCGGGGGGGATGCTCAGCGTCGCCCAGGCAAAGGCGGAAACTGCACCGGGCACCCAGCTCCGGCGGCGCTGGCGGCTTTGGGTCCGGCTTAAAGCCGCAGAGGTTGAGCTTGCTCATTTCCTGACACCTCCGCAAAGCTGGCGGGCCAGCGTGGCGGCGGAGATATAACCGTCAATGAACGTGAAGCGCCGGTGAATGGCCCGGTAGTCTTTCAGGCCGGTGAAGGCCAGAACCTCTTTGATGTTCAAGAGGTTGCGGCCATGGGAAAAAATCAAAATCTGTTCGAGATTGTCTCGATATGCGGGATGTTCCATAGGGGCCTCCTTTTTTGGTCTTGTCGTGATTGCGATTGGTAGTGCGGGCCGTTAATTGCTTGGGCTATGTGCATTGACGTTTCTGGGTAAAGAGCGAGGAAAATTGTTCGTGTAACGGCACGAATAATTATTCATTTTTTCGAGAGGAAAAGATTGATGAAGTATTGTTGCCCCTTACCCGTGACCTTCGGCGTTTTGTTCACGCTAATGTGACCGTCCGAATGGGACACGGTGGTTTCTTTTACCTCGAATAGGCCCATTTCCATGCTCCGCTGTGTTGGCATGTTGTGATCGTTGCCATCCCGCCGAACCAGATAACCGTTCTTTCTCATCCAGTCGAATAAACGGTGCCCGCCGATCTCTACGCCGTTCTGCTTCAAGATCTTCGCCAGGTCAAAAATTAGGATGGACGTGTGGGATGCTGCCACGCTGTCAGCGAACAGCACTTTAGGCCGGTTCTCTTCCGCCTGGGCTTCCAGCACTTGCAGTTTCTTGTTGGCAATCTGCAAGGCGCGGGCCATCACCTTCTCCGGACTGTTCCAGTCCTTTTCCAACTGAATAAAATACTGACGGGCCTGCTTTCCCTTTTCGTTCCGCTGGAGCATACACAGCTCCTTCGCCATGTCAATGGTGATTTGAGCATCCTGTGCCGGTCGGCCTCCGGATGTATTACTCATTTTTGAGTAAAACCGAAAATCGTGGTTTTCGTCAAAGCCGTACTCACACATACGATGGAACCAGTCATTGAACCGCGTTTCCACTTCCAAAAACTCATGCAGGTCTCTCGCAGAAACCGTGATACGCTCCGGGTCGTTCATGTTGATAGGGATCAGTTCATTCATCTTGCGTGTCCTCCTTTCGCTCGCCTTTATATTGAGAAACCAACAATCCCACGATTGCCCCGATGACAAGTTCCTGCTTGTCAGAAGGGAGGGAATTAAATGTTGCGACAAATTCAAGGTCACTCACCACGCATACCTCCTTTTGTTTTTTCGTGATTGTGATTGCGTGTTGGTGTAAATTGGTGTAGGATTGGGGGTAAGGGGGGAATATACGTGAGAAATCGTCGGATTTTGGCACTATGGATTACGGCGCTGCTCTGTCTTGTCTCGGTATCGGCGCACCCCGGAAGGACGGACAAAAACGGAGGCCACTATAACCACAGCACCGGAGAATACCACTATCACCACGGATACCCGGCACACCAGCACATTGACGGGGTGTGCCCGTATGACTACGATGACCGGACAGGATGGAACTCGGGAAGCAGTGGCCAAGAGAAGGGCCTCTATTACCTGGACGGAACGCCGGTCGAACGGGAAAATGAAACAAAGCCGAAACCGGAGCCAGCGGAGGATAAGAAAGACCAGACCGGCGGCTTGATCGCGTTTTGGTCGGCGGTATTCATCTTCTTCGTTTGGCCGATGCTTTCGGCGATTGCAGAGTGGATTTCGTGGTATCGGGAGAAGCGGAATCAGCAAACACCGCCAGCCCTGCCGGAACCAAAACCCGCAAAGCCGAAGCCAGTACAGCCGCCCATGCGAACGATTTCCAAAGAGGAACGAGAGCATATGATCCAAGCGGACGCTTACCGGGAAATGTGTGGGGGGCGGAGCATCCGAAAAATGGCGAAAGTGCCAGAGAATGTTTATTTTGATACGTTCGACCGCCCGAACACCTTGAACCGTGATCCACCGGATGACCCGTTCTTTGTCTATGTGACGAAGAATGGGTCCAGTTACCACCTGCGGACGTGCCGGTTGGCAAAGACCGCCAGCCCCATGAACATCTGTCAAGCTATGGCAGAAGGTAAGCAGCCGTGCAAACTGTGCCGCCCCATGGGGAAATTGCCGGATTATGCAGTTCGCTATCGGGAACTGAAACGGATTCAACGGGAATATGGGGTGTACATGCTTCCGTAATTCACCTTTTTAAGATAATTTCAAGAGAAAAAAATTTGCTCCGTCTGGTCCTGGTCCAGCCCCAAAACGCGCTTGATCGCACGGACTTCACCAAGAGAAAACTCCGCGCCGCCAGTTTCGTTTAACTTAGCGTTGAATCTGGACAGGCTCAGGCCAACTTGCGGGGCAAGATCGGCTTGTGTCATGGCCTTTTCACGAAGGCGGCCCTTCAGCATATTTGCGTTCATTTGTGTCACCTCAATTCATCTTTTCAAGATAATTTTATTATACTCATTTATTCTATCTTGTCAAGATATTTTTATTGACTTTTTAAAAAACCATGGTATTATTAAGATAACAAATGGAAAGGACAAGAAGCGATGACAATAGGGGACAAGATCCGGCTGCACCGGAAAGCCCTCGGCTTGACACAAACGGAATTAGGCGAAAAGCTGGGGGTAAAAACCAATGCTGTAAGCAAATGGGAGTGCGGCCGGGTCGACGATATACCAACATCTAAGATAAAAGCAATGGCAAAGCTGTTTGACGTGCAGCCTTCATATCTGATAGACGAGAAGCAGCCCGCCCCCACGAATGGGGACGAGCTGGCGGAAGATGATAAGAGGATCATTGAGCTTTTACATCAGCTGACGCCGGAGAACCGGGAACGGATCGTTGAGATAATAAAAGCTCTTGCATCGCAATAAGGACGGCGGCTTGCTTCTCCGGCAGTAAGTTGCGGAAGGTTTCCAGAAATTCAAGGTCTGTCATGGGATGCTCCTTTCTATTTGAAACCCCGGCCCGCCGAAGCGGGACCGGGGAAAGGGGAGTGGGCCTATGAGAACGATAGACCCATTTAGCAAGAAAGTCCAATTCAAATGGCGGATTTCTCTTGCAAAAAACTTGCAAGGAGGGGAAACGGTGAATTTTTCGGAAAAAGCACGGGCAATGCGCATGAAAAGCCCGCTGACCCTGCGGGAAATTGGTGAGCAGTGCAATGTATCGGAAAGCATGGTATCCCGCTACATTTCCGGCACGGTGAAGCCGCCGGACGATGTAGCCGAAAAGATTCTGGAGGTGCTGCGGAACAGCGAGCAAGCCGACGATAAAGGCATTTACGCCGCACACATCGACGATCTGCGGCGATTGATTCGCCAGCAGCAAAGGGAGAAGCGGATACTTTTCGGAATCCTTGTGTTTTTTATGGTGGTTACGCTGCTGCTCTATCTGGATTCTGCCCACGGAGACTGGGGCGTGATCCGTTACATAGAATAAAAGCCGCCTGAGTGCGGGAACACTCAGACGGCAGATGATACCACCAATCGCAATCACGACAAAGCCAAAGGAGGATCAATCACAGTATAGCACGATCCCCCTGGCGATGCAACAGGAGGAAAGGAAAAATGGCGAAAAAGGAGAAGTATTACAAAAGACCGGACGGGCTATTTGAGGCCATTCGGACGGTGAACGGAAAACGGAAGGCGTTCCGGGGCAGAACCTGCCGAGAGGTAGATCGGAAGATCCTGGAATACCGGGACGAAGCCGAAAAGGGATGGACCTTTACCAAAGCGGCGGACAACTGGTATCGGGAAATCGAAACGGAAGTTGCCCATGCGACCTACCGCAACTACGGAAACACCATGCGGCGGCTGGTGGCAAGGTTCGGGCCGGAGCGGATCGCGGAGATCACGCCGGAGGAAATCGTGGCCTATATCCGGCAGTTTGAGAAGAAAGACTATTCCCGGGACACGGTGCAGCTTGAGATCTCCGTTTTGAAGCTGATCTTCCGGTCGGCCATCAACCGCAGAACGGAAAGCGGGCTTGCCATCAATCCGGCGGCGGAAGTCCGCAAGTCAAAGGGCTTGAAGCACCGGGTCAGAACGGCGCTAACGGAAGAACAGGAAGCGAAGGTAGAAGCCACGGCCAGAGAGAAACGGGGCGAGTGGTGGCTGCTGGGGTATTTCCTCATGTACACCGGTTTACGCCGGGGTGAGGCGTTGGCGCTGACATGGCGAGACATCGACCGCAAAGCCGGTGTGATTCATGTGTGCAAAAAGCTGAACTATGACAACACCAATGTGCCCTTGCTGGAGGATCACATGAAATCCGAGAACGGCAGGCGGGATGTCCCCATCTTTGACGAGCTGGCGCGGATGCTGCCACGGAACCAGATCGGCTATGTGTTTCCGTCCCCGGACACCGGAAAGTATCTGACTGCGTATGAGCTTGCCAAATACTGGAAGCAATATTGCCGGGATGCCGGTTTGATGGATACAATCACCGCCGACAACGGGAAGCAGAAGGAAAAAACGCAAGTCTCCCCCCACTGCTTCCGGCACACCTTTGCGACAATCTGCTACGAGGCCGGGGTGGATGCCCGGACGGCGGCGGAGTGGCTGGGGGATAGCGTGGCGGTCATGGAAAAGGTCTATATCAACCTGCGCAAGAACCATCGGAGCAACAGCGTGCGGCAGGTCAACGAACATCTTTCCAGAGCGAAAGCGGCGGGGGAAAGATCTTAACAAACAAACGGCGTCAAGTGTGTAGATTCTGTGTCGAACCGCACGCAAATCCGCCACAACAAAAGCGAAAATACGCAACCTCAGAAAGCGGCTAAGAGCGTTGATATATAACGTTTTTTATGGCAATTTTGCGTGAATTGGTGTTTTGTGGTGGAGTGGGAAACTGTAATGGAATTGTAACATGATTTGAGGAATGGCAAGGGATTGCGGCTATACTGTGAAGGTGCTGTGAAGCATGGCAAAAACGGCATAAAAAATCAGCGGCTCGGATGGCTCCGGGCCGCTGTTCTTTTTCGGTTGTCAACGCTCCAAACTGCGCTTCTCGGTGTCCTGCAAGGTCTCAATGCCGGGGCGCTGGTGCTTCAGCTCCGCGAACCGGGCAAAGGCTTTCCGGCGCTCCTTGCCGGTGAAATGCTCGTGGAGCACGGTTTCCGCGGTGCCGTCCTCATAAGTGCGGATAATCTGCACATGGTACAGCACCGGACTATCACGCCAACGGCGCTCCCGGATCAGCTCCAGCCGGTCACGGTATGCGGCAGTGGCAAGGGCGGCGTATCGCTCCGCCAGGGCCGCGCGGTATTCGGTCAGCTGGTCGATCAGCTCGTTACACCGGGCAATCATCCGGGCGGCGCTGTCATCGTGGGACTTAATGCGGTCGGCGGTCAGGACGTCAGGCCGGAGCAGATAGGCGGTCAGCCGTATTTCCGCTTCCCGGCTGGGCTTGCCGTAGCGCTGGAATAGATCAAGATAGCTCATGGGGTGCTTCCTTCTGCGCATTCCTTGCGGCGCGGTATGTTTCGTAGACCTCGGCGGCGGGAAATTCTTTCATGCCACAGTTCCATTTTGGGCGCGGGGTCTTTCGGAGATAGACGGTCTCGCCGCCGTCGTATTCCAAATACCATTTTTCAAGGGTCCCGTCGTGGTTGATCGTGTATCTTGTTGGGGCTGTGGTCGTGGCCATAGTGTTGTCCCTTCTGCCCTCGTTACCTCCGGGGCGGGGTGGTGGTTAAGGTGTTTTAGTGCTGTGCGTCATAGGCGGAGAGCGCGCTTACAAGTCCGGCCTCCCACCGTTTTTCATTCTCTTTGGCGGCCTTGCTCATATCGTTTTCAAAGCCACAACAAGCATTGTAAAGTGGGCACCGCTCGCAATGGGTAAATGCGTATTTGTCGCAGAACTCGGCGCAGATACGGCGCTCAATCTCGTATGTGTAATTCATGCGGTGACCTCCTCGCAACTGGTGACGGTCCAATAGGCGATCCCGTCGGGGCTGTGCTCGTCGCTCCCCCAACCGATTACCGTTCCGGCGGAGATGGGAGAGAACGCTAAAAGGGCGTCATGCCGGGAAGTGCGTGTATTTTCGAGGCGGATTAAATATTTCATGTTCGATTCTCCTTTCAGTGGGTGGCGCGCCCCGGTCAAGCCGGGAGCGCGTCGGAGTTGGTGGAGCGGGCAAAGGTGGTGCTTCCGTACTTGCTGCGGATCTCGGCCATGGTCTTGGTGCCCTTGTGCCAGCGCTGGCCTTCCTCGGCAAAATGCCAGGACCAGAGCTTTTTCGTGCTGCTCCACCGGCACCCGGCAGCCTTTAAGGCTTCCTTGTGCTCCTTGGTGTTGCCGCCGATCCAGAGCCAGCGACCGCACAACTCAATTTCGAGGCCGTCCAGCTTCAGCAGGGCCGCGATAATGGCGATGAAATCGCCGGCGCTCTCGGTGGTGGCGTGGGTCCGTCCGGTGGTGTCCTCGGCGGCCTGCTCATTCTGGGACCGCTTCAGGACCTCAAACCGTGCGGAATACTCGGCGTTGATGGCCTGCATGGTGGCGGTGTCTCCGCCCATGTCGGGGTGGTTCTTCATGGCGGCGGCCTTGTAAGCCTTCTTCAGCTCGTCGAGGTTGCGGCAGTTAACGAAATAAGTAGTCATTGTGTGATCCTTTCCGGCCTGTCGGCCTGTTGCGTTGTCGTGATCGCTGTTGTTGCCTGAATTATAAGGCGGACTGATACGAGCTGTCAAGGGGGTTTTCGCAAATTCGTGCAGGTTTGGCAGGTTCGCACAGTATCAGGCGGACTTTTTTGTGCATGTTGTCAGGCTGACTTATACGCGCCTATGCGATATAATAAGACGCAAAAGGAGGTGCAACCATTGGAGCACAAGGAATTGAGGACCAGCGACGCCCAGCGAAAAGCCTCCCTCAAATGGGAGCGCAAGAACAACGAGAAAGTCACGGTCAAGCTGAGGATCGGCACCGACCCCAGCAAGGCCCAGATCAGAGCGGCAGCAGCCGCCGCAGGTCAGAGCATCAACGCCTGGATCATTGAGGCCATCCGGGACAAGCTGTAACGAGCGCCAGAGCGTCGAGGGATAACACCCCCGGCGCTTTTCTCTTTGTGTGCGGGGGCGGGGCGGCAGCAGCAGCGGCAG
>ERZ1034876.218-NODE-218-length-38995-cov-54.830740_pt1 | contig 38995 bp, 52 predicted proteins | sample MGYA00520698_ERZ1034876 | MGnify/ENA primary metagenome ERZ1034876 (study PRJEB33766, sample SAMN09781723) | gut metagenome | biome: gut microbiome | host: Homo sapiens | place: Madagascar | study: EMG produced TPA metagenomics assembly of the PRJNA485056 data...
ACAGCGAGCACATCGCAATCACCGACAAGATCGACGTCAATGTTTTTGCCACTGTGGCTGAGGCTTATAAGTGGGTGGGATTGATGAGTAGCAGGCATGACGATTCCTGCTCCGTGCAAAAGCACGTCTATAACGTTCGTTTCCACGCTATTAACATCGGCTAATATCTCCAGTCTGCCGGCTCGACTGAGCCGGCAGCCATGGCGACATTGCCAAAATCGAAGGAGAAAGGAACAACCATGGCAGAGGTAACGTTCACTGAGAAAGAGCTCGGTTTCATCAACGAGTGCACGATCGACAAGAAGGGCGTGCTGGTCGAAATGCCGGCGAACCCGTTCCCGTCGCTCTACCGCAAGGGCGTCATCGCCAAGAAGGGCGACGACCTCACAGTCACGAAGGACTTCCGCGAAATGTTCTGCCTCGCCGGCCAGGTTGTGCATGTCGACCTCACCAAGGCCGAAGGCGAGCCTGAAGACGGTGGCAAGAAATTCAAGTACGGCGAGACCGGCGACGTGATCATCGAAGATGCGCCTGTCGATTACGCGGGCTTCCGCCAGGCGATCGCCGCCAACCTCCGTGACCGCCGTACGAAGGGTGTCGATGAGTTCCAGCTGATCGACAAAGCCGTGCAGGTGTATGACGCCGCACGCGAGGCCAGGGCTGCCAACGGTGACGAGGGCACCCGCTCTGAGCACACGACTGTCGGCAGCCGCAAGCACTGGCGCTACGACTTGGCCGATACAGTGTCGGCATACTTCGGCGTCGGCATGGAAGTCGACAAGCGTGAGATCGTCTTTACTGGCGACTTGTACATGGCTGGCGCAGCTGAACTCGTGTTCGAGTACCTGTTTAAGATCGGCAACCGCCGTGCGCAGCGCTGCTACGATGAGCGCCTATTCGCCGGCGAGCCTACAGTCGGCGTGTATGCCGAGAAAGCCACGGAGTTCATGGCCGAAGTCGAGAAGCGCCTGCAGCATGAGGGCACTGACATTGAGATCGACGGTGAAGTCGTCGGCGAGGTGGTCGTCGACCTCGACCACGTCGAGGAGTAAACGCCATAGGCAGGCGGCAGAATAGCCGCCTGCCATTCATTAAAGTATTTTCGAAATGCTTTCAGTTTATTAAAACATCGATATACGAAAGTAGTATAATGGCCCTGTCGATCAGAAGGAGGAACAAATGCCTGAGTATATCGTCTTCGTCATGCCGCCGGAGGACGAGGATGCCGAGCCGTTCGATATCCCGGAATGGAGTTACGACGACGCTGCCGCAACAGCCAAGCGTTATCGCGAACATGGCTGGGAGGCGTGCATCATCGACTACGGCATGCCATTCGTGCTATGGCGCGCTGAGCGCCTAGACGGCCATGATATTTACGCTATGGCGCGTACGTGTGACGAGGCTCGCATCATGGGACATACTATCGGCTATGATTGCGATAATTTTCGGAGAGATGATTAACGATGCGTGATTTCGTCTACATGGCATTGACGGTCGTGGGGATTGTGGCCACGGCAGTCGCCGCGGCATATGCATTTGCGGACAGGGGCTATTTCGCCGTAGGCGGCGAGTATGCTTTCCTGTCCCTGCCGTTGCTCGGCATGTGCATCGAGTACATGGTCGACGATAGGCGTGAAGGGAGGAACCACAGTGTTGATCGGTGACGTGAAGCCGTTCAAATACGTCTACGCAGACGATCGGCAGCAATTCGCGAGGCCGCTTGAGGAGGCGGCGGAATTCTTCGTCGCGTGGCGCTTCTGGATACAACGCCGCGACAACCAGAGGTATTCGGCGAAGGCGCGCGACAAGATGCTGGATAAGGCCGCAGACGTGATCCAAGCTGTCGTCAACTGCATCGCATCGGTCGGTGTCGACGACATGTCGGAGCTGATGGCACGCTGTGAAAAGCGCAATATAAAGAGGGGTAGGTATTGATGCAGGTCGAAGTGGTCGTAACCATGGAGCGGAGGCCGGTCATTGTACACGGGCATGACGGCAGCCTGATCGGGTGGTTCCAGCGAGGCGGTTTCCTCGGGAACAACCAGAAGCCCGTCGGGCTCGTCGAGTTCGCAGACGGCATGGTCGGCGAGTATGAGGCGAAGGAGGTGCGCTATGTCGACCACATATAACTGTGTGCATTATGACCGGGACCTCATGCGCTCGTGTATATACGGGCTCGCTGTCGGTGATGCACTGGGCGTGCCGTATGAGTTTTGCGGGCGCAACACGTTCGAATGCACGGGTATGGCGGATGGCGGTACGCATAGGCAGCCTGCCGGCACCTGGTCCGACGACACGTCGATGGCCTTGTGTATATGCTCTAGCGTCAAGCGGCTCGCGTATATCGATACGGCAGACATCGCCGACATGTTTCGTCGCTGGCTTGAGTGTGGCGATTTCACGTGCGATGGGCGCGCGTTCGATGTCGGTGTGACATGCCGAAAGGCGATCTCAACCGGTGTATCCGGGAAGTTATATGATGACTGCGGCAACGGCTCGCTCATGAGGACGGCATCGCTTGCCATGTTCGACTACATCGACACTTACGACATATGTGAGGTCTCGGCAATCACGCATGCGCACCCCGTAGCCGAGTGGTCGTGCGTAGAACTATGTGACATATTGCGGACCATCCGCAATTCCGGCACACCGGCGAAGGGCGACCTCTGGCATAGGTACGGGCGCATCGCGTCGAGGCCGGCCAGAGCCGTCAAAAGCGACGGCTATTGTGAGCATACGCTCGAGGCAGCACTCTGGTGTTTCTTGAACACGGCCTCATATGCAGATTGCGTGCTTACTGCCGTCAACCTAGGCGGTGACACCGATACGACGGCGGCAGTGGCAGGTGCGCTAGCGGGCGTGTATTACGGCTTCGAGGCCATCCCGCCGAAATGGATCGGCCAGCTGCGTGGCAAAGCCGTAATCGAGCAATGTATTTAGAAAGGTGATAGACGATGATCGATGGGTATCTGTTAAATACGCGGGTGTTCAATAATGTGAAATATAGCAAGGGACAGGCGCTCAAGCCGCTCGAAGAGGCAGCCGAGATCTTCGGCGCGTGGCAGGAGTTGGAGAGCATGCGCGACAGTCCGTTCCTGTCGGCTTTGAGTGATATGCGCGACCGCCTCATCGACGAGTGCATGGACACCGTGCAGGCAACTGCCAACCTGCTCGCGGCAATCGGCGCCACACAAGGCGAGGTCGACGCCGCCATCAAGCGTATGGACGAGCGTAACGGTGATCGAGGCAGGCTTTAGAAATGGAGAAAGAGATGATAGACATCGAATTGCCGAGGGATATCGTAGGCCGTGAGATTCCATTTGACACCAAAGTGCTGTACACCGCTGACGGTATCGAAGTACACGTAGATGATTTCGTTCATGGGTTGGTAATTCACGTGAATGAATCGACTCACGATATCATCTCAAACGGATGGCGCGTCCACTCGGGGTGCAATGTATTCAACGTGAACCGACTCTATCTCAACGAGCCTGACAGCTTGAAGAAGCTGCTCGAGGACTTAGACAGGGCGGCTGACGCGAAGGGTTTCGCGTGTTGTGCCTATGCCGGTAGGAGCGAACGCGATTGCACGTCGTGCATCGCCGCGGACGACAGGGCGTGCACGCAGCCTATCATGCGCGACATCGCGTTCCGCATCCGTGAACTGGGGGGCGAAACGAATGAGTGAGATTGAGCTGCCGAAGGATGCTGAAGGGCATGAGATCCCGCTGGATACAAAGGTGTTGTACAACGAGAACGGCGATCATTTCGATGTCAACCGTTTTACCTATTCGGTGGTGCAGACGATACCCGGCTTGAAATGGGGCGTCGAGTTCATGGATTGCGTTTATGACTATTGTAGTTCTTTCTATCTCGAGCCACCGGAGCTGCCCGATAGCTGGGAGAAGCTAGACGAAGACCTGCATGCAGCCGAGACTTACGAGGATTCCCCCGACTACATCGACGCTGCATGCGCATATGCCCGCAATATCGGGAAACGATGTGCCGACTGCAAACTCTATGCGGGCGATTGTACCGTCAACATGTGTACGGACATCGCATCGCGTATTCACAAACTGAGGGGTGACGGTAAATGATCACCGATGAAGAGCGTCGCGAGATAGCCGAGGAATTGCGTACACGCTGCGACTGCAACGGATTCGACCAGTGCGATGAGTGCCAGGAGCTCAGCCTGAGGTTGTTTAGCGATACACAAGCTCTATGCCAACTCGAAGGCGGCTGTACAACCCGTTGGGAAGAACTCGCTGACCTGATCGACCGCCCTAGATGTCATAACGTCGCCAACCTCGATAAAGAGGCGTTCAAGTGCTCGAGGTGCGGATGCCGTGTGTTGGCACTAGGTAGTATGCCCGAAGGCGTGCTCATAGTGACTTCTGAGGCATTTCCAGTTGATTGGTACTCATGCCCTGTTTGCGGAGCGGTGGTGGAAGATGGAAATTAAATGCCCGAACTGCGGCAGGCAGATAGACCGCCGCGCCGAATACGTCGACGAGGGGCGTGTGTTTATCTGCGAGAAAGGCAAGCCGATTATCCGTAAGACCAAATACTGCTGCCCGAGTTGCGATTCGACGATCATCATTTTAAAAAAGTACGATGAGAACTGGACCGAATCATGATCGACAACGAGCCCGATTGCGGCTACAACCTGCCGCCTGGTTGCTTCGACGACGACATCGACCGCGCCTACGGCGGCGAGCGCCGCTACTGCAGCGAATGCCGCCATTGCATCGAATCGGACGAACTCGACTGCTGTGTCTGCGCGCCCAAGCTGGCCGATGCGGTCGCGAAGCTTAAAGGCACGCAGCGCTGGTCGCCGAGATACATCCTCGCGGCGGTCGAGGACGCGTTCATATACGAAGACGACTGCTGCGCTGGTTTTGAGGAGTGACGATTGCTGTAAGTGGGAGGAGGAATAATGACTAACTATGAGCGTCGCCGATTGGTCGCTGACGCCGTACGCCGCGAAGTAGCGTATCGCCCAAGCCGCACAATGTCCGAATGGTGGTGCAGGCTGCATGAAATGGTAACTGGAGTTGACGATTACCCTAACCCGAGGGAGACGCTTTTGGCATTGGCGGATTTAATCGAACCGGAACCGGAGCGCACGTGCCAAATGATCGACAACGGTGCCGAGCTCTGCTGCTCTGAGTGCGATTGCAGACACTCCTACGATGACGAGCCCAAGTTTTGTATGGGCTGTGGCGCAAGGGTAGTGGAGTAGATGTAAAAACATGCCTAGAAATGATTCTAGCATACGTAGAAGGCGCTATTTTACCCAGGCACGTATGCTTGCAGGGCCCCGAGGCAGATATTCGCCTCGGGGCATTTTTCATATCTCGTGATCAAAATTGGCACTTTCCGATTTATCTGCGTGGTTGACAGGTAGTAGATGTCAAAATGCGACGTAAATGGGTATGCGGTGGTGTTCTGCGCAAGTTACTGTCACACTACCTGTCACACTGCTTTTGGGCCTGTGTGACAGGTAGTAGGCGTCAAAACGCGACGTAGGTAAATTGTTGGGTACCCAAGTGTCACACTGGCAAACAGCAGGCCGGCCCTATATTAGATATTTTCTATAGGTATATCTAATTCGATATGTATAAATATATTCTCAAAATATCGGGGTATAGGGGAGCATGTCAGTGTGACAGTGTGACAGGTAGTTGCAAATACGTGCATCTACGTCGCGTTTTGTCGAGACTACCTGTCACACGGTGCAGATAAATCGAAAAAAGCGGTGTGACACCAGTGTGACAGGTGTTTGACAGGTAGTTGACAGCATGCATGTTGACCCCGGCGGGTCTATTGAAGCGTTTCAATTTTGAAGGGTGTGTATATACGATATGCACAGTCGCGCGAACCGAAAGGCCCCAAACGCCTGACTGTGCATACCGCATATACCCAGTATACACACTATGCACAGCCGAGCAGTCATTTGAACGGTACCGCCCGGCGTTGTAAAATATATTCCGATAGACGAGGAGGGATATTTTTGCCTTACATCAAATTCAACAACGCGATACAGCGCAAGCGATATTGGCTCGGCGAAGACGGCATCGAGCTGATCAATGATTGGAGGCGCAGGGGACTCTCCGTGAAGGCGATCGCCGAGGACAAGATCGGTGTCGCGCACACGACACTTTTAAAATGGCGCCAGCAGTCGCCTGAGCTGGACAAGGCGCTCACCGTCACCGAGGACCTCGTAGACGGGCAGGTAGAGGGAGCTCTGCTCAGGCGTGCGCTGGGGTACGACTATTTCGAAGAGACCTGGGCGCGCGACCCCGACACAGGCCGGGAAGTGTTGACCAAGAAGGTCAAGAAGCACGTGCCGGCTGACGTGAAGGCAATCGCCATGTGGCTGTTCAACCGCCGCGGTGACGCCTGGCGATCGATGCAGCCGCAGCTGCCCGCCGACGACGGCGACATCATCGATGTGAAGAACGTGCTCGTGCAGATCGAGGAGGCGGCTGATGGAGATAAGGCTGACGCGTAAGCAGGCGGAATATGTGCGCGAGGCGCACCATAGGTGGAACCTCGCGACAGGCGCCGTGCGCTCCGGCAAGAGCCACCTGGCCGTGCAGTACACGATCCCAGATCGATTGATCAAGCTGCGTGGCAAAAAGGGCCTGGCGTTGATCTTGGGCGCTACGAAGGAGAACATCGAGCGCAACGTCTTGACACCGATGCGCGACATGTGGGGCGACAAGTTCGTCGGTGACATCAACGCCCGCAACTGGTGTGAGATCTTCGGCGAGCGTGTGTACTGCATCGGCGCCGAGAACGCGGGCCAGGTGTCGAAGCTGCGTGGCTCTGAGGTCAAATTCGCATATTGCGACGAGATCTGCGACATCCACCCCGACGTTTTCGAGATGCTCAAGAGCCGCCTGAGCCTGCCGTACAGCGAGTGCCACGGCGCATGCAACCCGGCAGGCCCCACGCATTGGCTCAAGCAGTTCATCGACAAGGGCGAGGCAGACCCCGGTATCGACATGTTTGTGCAGAGGTACACGATCGATGACAACCCATTCCTGCCGAGGTCCTATGTCGAGGGCCTCAAGGCCGAGTACCGAGGCACTGTGTACTACGACCGATACATCAGGGGCCTGTGGGCGAAGGCCGAGGGCCTCGTGTACCCCAACTGGCAGAAGGCCCAGGAGCCGACATGGTCGCCTGGTGAGGTACGCGGCTACTGCGTGAGCATCGACTACGGCACGCAGAACCCGTTCCATGCGATCAAGTGGCTGCTCGATGCGTCTGGTATCTGGCATGCAGTCGACGAATACAGATACTCGGGACGTGAGGAAGGCAGGCAGAAGACGGACCCCGACTATGTCGACGACCTGGTCGTGTTCACGCATGACGCGCCCGAGGACGCAGACGTCGAGGTCATCGTCGACCCCAGCGCTTCGTCGTTCATCGCCCAGCTGAGGAAGCGCGGCGGGTTCAAGGTCAGGAAGGCCGACAACGACATCGCAGACGGCGTGCGCGATACGGCGAGCGCCATGCAGCTGGGGTTGGTCAAGATCGGCGACACCCTCCCGGAATTGGCGCGTGAGTTCACGGGCTATGTATGGGATGATAAGGCCGACCAAGACAAGCCGGTCAAGGTCGACGACCACGGCATGGATGCGCTGAGGTACTTCGTGAGGACCAAGCGCGTATACAAGCCGAGGGAGACAGTGTACGAATCGCCGTTCTTCGGCGGCGAGAACGGGGAGCCTAGGAGGTTCGCATTATGAGATGGGACGACGTACGCGACGACAAGTCGCGCATGCTCACGTACCAGGATTTCGTGGAGGCGGGCGACGCCAACCGCGAGGGCTTCGTACTGGAGGCGATCGAGCGGCACAAAGCGGGCAAGGCGTACCGCACGGCGCGCATGGCCGATGCATACGACCGCCAGGAGAACACGACCATTAACACATACGTGCAGAAGGTCTTCGACATCACCGGTTCGAAGCTCGTCGATTTCACCGCGAGCAACAACAAGATCGCGAGTAATTTCTTCCACCGACTGAACACCCAGCGCACGATGTATTCGCTGGGACAAGGCGTGTCGTTCATCGATGTCGACGAGGTCGGCAAGAAAGACACGACTAAGGAGAAGCTCGGCAAGCATTTCGACCACGACCTCCGTACGCTCGCATATGACGCGCTCATCCACGGCGTATGCTTCGGCTTTTGGAACCTCAACCGCATGTTCGTCTTCCCGTTGACTGAGTTCGTGCCCCTTTGGGATGAATACGATGGAACACTCAAGGCGGGTATCCGCTTCTGGCGTATCGACCAGTCGCGCCCGATGCAGGTCGTGCTATACGAGGCCGACGGCTACACACGCTACCAGAGCTATCAAGACGCGAACGGCTCCACGAGCGAGCGCCTCGAGGCCGTCGATGAGAAGCGCCCGTACATCGAAGAGACGAGCTATACGCCGGCCGACGGCGTCGAGCAGGTGATCGGCGGTGAGAACTACTCGGCATTGCCTGTGGTGCCGATGTGGGGCTCGAAGCTCCACCAATCGACACTTGTAGGCATGCGCCAGGCGATCGACAGCTACGACCTGATCCGCAGCGGCTTCGCGAACGACCTCACCGACTGCGCGCAAATCTACTGGCTCGTGTCGAACGCAGGCGGCATGAGCGACAAGGACCTGCAGAAGTTCCTCGACCGCCTGAAGATCAACCACGTCGCGCTCGTCGACTCCGACGACGGCGGCAACGCCCAGGCGTATACCCAGGAGATCCCGTACGCCGCGCGCCAGGCATACCTGCAGTCGATCCGCGACGGCATCTACGAGGACTTCGGCGCGCTGGACGTCCACACGGTGGCCGCAGGCGCTACAAATGATCACATCGATGCGGCGTACCAGCCCATGGATGAGGAGGCGAGCGATTTCGAATACCAAGTCTCCGAGTTCATGCAGCAGCTGCTCGCCCTCATGGGTATCGAGGATGCGCCTGTATTCAAGCGCACCCGTATCAGCAACCAGAAAGAGCAGGTCGATATGGTGATGAGCGAGGCGCCGTACCTCGACCATGAGACGGTCCTGCGCAAGCTGCCGAACATCTCGCCTAACGAGGTGCCGGCGATCAAGGAACGCCTCGATGCCGAAAACGAGGATCGCATGGGTGCGCTGGTGAACACCACTGCACCTGCTGGTGGCGATGGCGACGATGACGATGACGGCATGCTTTAGTGTTTAAGGTGGTCCTACCGTGAAGATCTATTCAGTTGACGAGATCCCTATCATTAAAGACGGGTTTCTGTTTAAGTATGTGTCGAGCACCGGCGAGGTATCACCGGCATTTGCATCGCCCAATGCGGCAATTAAATATGCACTGAAGTTCGGCGGATACGAACTCGTGCCCGATGAAGCAGAAAAGTCTACTACCGCCAAGACTAAAGAGCCTCCAATAGTCACCAAGGCAGAATCTCCCACAGTTACCAAGACGCAACATTTTGACGGCTTCCAGATAGACACATATTCAGACGGCACCTACGGCTATATGACGGACGGCGGCAAGCATAAAGAGGGCTACAAGTCGAAAGACGGCGCCAAGAAAGCCGCCACCAAGCTTGCCGCCGCAGAGCCGAAAGGCCCGCAGGTCCTGAAGAGTGAAGACAAGGGCGGCTATACTGTCAACACGTTCACAGACGGCACTTACGGCTACCTGATGCCGGATGGCACTTTCAAGAACGGCTACAAGTCGAAAGACGGTGCCGGCAAGGCAGGCAAGAAGCTCGCTGCGAAGGCCGCGAAGGCACAGGAGGACGCACAGGCCAAGTTGCTCGAGAAGCAGGCGCGGGAGCTGCAGGAGAAACTGCAGCTCACCTACGCCGATGCAATCGACGGCATGACTGCGCGAATTGAAAAATCACTCGAGGAGTTCGCGAAAGATAACGCGAAATGGCAAGCCGATGTCGCAGCGGGCAAGAAGGATGCGAAGGCATATGCAGCGTGGCGTAAGGACCAAGCACTGCACAACGACCAGCTCAAGGCGCTCAAGCGGGCATTGACGCAAGACCTCACGGCCGCCGACAAGATGGCAATGGCATATGTCAACCAGGTGCCGGCGGGTGTGTATGCAGAGGGCATGAACTTCGCGACGTATGAGATCGAGCACGGCGCCAAGGCCAACACGTCTTTCACGCTGTACAACAAGAACACCATCATGGAGCTCGTCGCGAACGAGCCGAATCTGCTCCCGCAGGCGGCATTCGACAACGCGAAAGACACTGCATGGAACAGCCGCCATGTCACGTCTGCGGTGACACAGGCAGTTCTGCAAGGCCAGACGGTCCCGCAGCTCGCAGCATCGATCGCAGGCATCGCCGCCATGGACCAGCGCGCCGCGATGAAGGCTGCGCGTACTGCCATCACAAGTGCACATTCGCTCGGCAAGCTCAAGGGCTACGAGCGCGCCGCCGGTATGGGTATCGATGTCGACAAACAATGGCTCGCGGCGCTCGACTCGCGTACGCGCGGCAGCCACCGCCACCTGGATGGCGAGACCGTCAAGCTCGATGCTGAGTTCAGCAACGGGCTGAAGTACCCCGGTGACCCAGACGGCCCGGGGTCTGAGATCTACAATTGCCGCTGCACGCTCGTACCAGTGATCGGTGATGTGGAGTACGACGAGGTCGAGCGTGCCAACAAACTCGGTAAGATGAGTTATGAGGAATGGAAAGCCGAGAAGCTGACCAAAGAGCAGAAGCTCGCCAACGCACTCGACAGCCAACTGAAGGATGTCGATAACGAGATCGACGTATTGAAAGAGCTCATGAAGAGTTCCGATGAGACGTATTCAGGTATTTGGAAAGACCCCGTGACACTCGCCGATTGGGATGCTAAGAAAGACGCGATCCCGAAGAAACTCGAGTATTTCGAGGAGCAAGTCGCCAAGGCCATGGACGCCGGCGACGATGCTGCGTTGGTGAAGTGGCAGGAACTCATCGATAACGTCGAAGATTTCGATAAACAAGGCCAGGCATACAAAGCGCATATCGACAACATGTCGGCATTGAGGCTCAAGCGCCAATCGATCCATAAGCAGATGGTCGACCTCGGGCTCGTCGAGGACTCGGCGTTCAGTGAGGAACGCAAGGCGAACGCGTGGAAGTTCGATTCGTCGGCTGAGGCCGACAAGCATTTCCGAGGGGTATGCGGTAAGGTCTGGCGTGAAGCCACAGCGGCAGAGCGCAACGGTATCTACGGCTATACGCAGAGTTCTGGTGCTTGGAACCGCCCGCTGTCCGGTTTCCAGAAGCCGTGGTCGCAGGGTGGTTCCGGCTGGGAGAAGAAGTTTTATAAAGGTGCAGGCAATGTGTGGATCGACTTCGAAGGCAAGGGCTCTGCGATCCGCAACATGACTGAGATCATTGAGAAATCATCGTATGACCACGATACGTGGCTCGTGCGTGGATGCGATTACAACGCCATGGAGTCGTTCTTCGGTATAGATGCATCGGAGTTGTATTCTATGGATACCGATGAGCTCAAATCGCTTGTCGGCATGTCGAACCGCATCCAATCGTTCGTGTCTACCGGTACGGCGACGGGCAAGGGTTTCAGTAGCAAGCCTGTCGCAATGGAGATCTATTGTCCCGCCGGGTCTGAGATGATGTATGCGGAGCCATTTTCAGCATTCTCGGGCGCCGGCTACAGTGGCCATAGCTGGGACGGCAAGAAGGAGCAAAACTATTTCGGTAGTGAGTCAGAAATGATTTTGCAGCGTGGCGGTTACTACACCGCGACCGACGTATACAAAGGCACCGACGGCAAGATGCATGTCGTATTTGAATTGCATCCAGAACAGGGTTACGATAAGTTCCAGCAGGACCCCAAAGAGTGGACCGGCTCGAAGGACAAATACAAGTAAGGAGTACCATGGCCACTGAGAGACAGAAAGTACCCAACCTCGAGCTCGACGACTCGTTCGGCTGCCTGAAGCGCAACCCCCGTAAATGCCGGACCTGTGCGAATGCACACGGCCCGGCACCGTGGGAGGACTCGCCTGACAAGTCATATTGTCTGGCGTACGAGCGCCGCCTCGGCAACATCAAGCCAGACGCAGTATATTTCGACGGTGCCGACTGCCCGTTTTACACTGAGGAGGCATGACATGGCAGGTGGTGTGTCGGTGATACAAGACAACACCGAACAAGTTGTCGACGGCATCGATTCGGCTATCGGCGTCGCGCTCGAGGAGATCGGGCTTTTGGCTGAGAACTATGCGGCCAAGAAATGCCCGGTCGACACCGGCAACCTGCGTGCATCGATCACGCATGAGGTCGATGCCGGTGATAACGCAGTGTACATCGGCACAAACGTCGAATATGCGCCGTACGTCGAGCTCGGCACTTCGCGCCAGAAGGCGCAGCCGTTCCTGAGGCCTGCGGCTTCCGAGCACGGCGCACAATATCGCCAAGTGCTGAAAAAAGCCCTCGGTGGCAGTAGTTAACCTGGTATTATTTATGTTAAATGCGCGAAGCAATGCGCTACGCAGTATGGGGTCGAAGCACGTACCCCAGAGTCCGAAGGAATGGAGCGAACACCATGGCACTTACCCGCAAACTCCTCCGATCCATGGGGATCGAAGACGAGAAGATCGACCAGATCATCGACGCACACACTGAGACCGTCAACGCGCTGAAGGACGAGCGCGATGGGCTCAAGGATGCAGCGGACCGACTGAAGAAGGCCGAGGCAGAGCTCGAGGAGCTCAAAGCCAAGCCGGCCGACAGTTTCAAAGAGAAGTTCGAGAAGGAGCATGCCGATTTCGAGGCGTTCAAGGCAGATACCGCGAAGGCAGCTGCCGACCGTGAGAAGAAATCGCTGTACCGCAAGCTGCTCACCGATGCAGGCGTCGACCCCAAGCGTATGGATGCCGTGATGCGTGTCGCCGACCTATCCGAAATCGTGGTTGAGGACGGCGCCATCAAGGACGCCGACAAGGTCACGGAGAAGGTCAAAGGCGAGTGGTCTGATTTCATCCCGACCACAAACAAGAAGCCCGCTGGCGTCGATACGCCCCCTGCTGGCGCAGGCGACGGCGCGGCCGAACCAAAGTCGCTGGGTGAAGCCCTGCGACAGAAGTACACCAAGCAGAACACCGATTAAAGGAGGCAATTATGCCTATTACCCTCGCAGAGGCCAAGGTCGGCATGGCCGACAAGGTCGACCAGCAGATCGTCGACATGTTCCGTCGATCCTCCCTGCTCCTCGACCGCCTCACTTTCGATAATGCCATCTCCCCCGGTACCGGCGGCTCCACGCTCGTCTACGGCTACACGCAGCTGAAGACGCCTTCCACTGCCGCCGTCCGCGCCATCAACTCCGAGTACACCGCCAACGAGGCAAAGCGTGAGAAGAAGACCACGCAGGCCATCATCATGGGTGGCGCCTTCGAGGTCGACCGTGTCATCCAGGACACTTCCGGCGCCATCGACGAGCTCGTGTTCCAGGCCGACGAGAAGATCAAGGCAACTGCCAATTTCTTCACGCATTGTGTGATCAACGGCACCGCGGCCGGTACTGCCGCCCCCGGTAAGACTACCGGTACTTTCGACGGCCTCAACAAGTTGCTCGCCAATTCTTCCACTGAGTACACCGCCACTGCGGACCTGTCTACCAGCGAGAATGTGACGGCCAACTACAACCAGTTCCTCGACGAGCTCGATGAGTTCATCTCCGGCCTCGACGGTATGCCCGACATGCTGCTCATGAACCGCAAGATGCTCTCCAAGCTCCGCGGTATCGCCCGCCGTGCCGGTTATTATGACGTCACTAAGGACGATTTCGGTCGCGGTGTCGAGACGTATAACGGCATCGCGCTCATGGACGCCGGCGAGTTCTACGACGGCACCAAGACCGTTGACATCGTCGCCGACACTGCTGCCGGCTCCGGCACTTTCGGCACGTCCGACATCTATGCCGTCAAGTTCGGCCTTGATGCATTCCACGGCATCTCGCCGACCGGCACCAAGGTCATCACGTCCTACATGCCCGACCTCACGCAGCCTGGCGCTGTCAAGAAGGGCGAGGTAGAGCTCGTCGCGGGTGTCGCCCTCAAGAACACGCTGAAGGCCGGCCACATGAAGGGCATCATCACCGCGCCGAAGACTGCCTAAGGAGTCGATATGCTGGAGGAGTTGCTCGCCGAGATCCACAATTGGTTCGAATGCGATTACCTCGCAGGTGAGCTCACTGTCATGGACGGCGAGCTCACCCTCCCGCATGGCTTCGTCAAGAAGGGCCAGTATTACCGCATCGTCGGCAGTGTTTTCAACGACGGCCTGCACCAGTACCCGACATCAGACCTCACCGATGAGGTATTCGACGGCGAGGTGTGGGCGTTGGCCGTGCCGAAGGCGGTCGTTGACATCGCGACCGAAATCGAGGCATGGCGTAAGGCCAACCCCGACTCCGCATATACTTCTGAGTCGTTCGGCGGGTATTCGTATACGAAAGCCACTGCTTCCGACGGCATGCCGGCACGATGGCAAGACGCATTTCGCCGGCGCCTCAATCGTTGGAGGAAATTGCCATGACGCTGATCGATAGTTTCAAAGAGCCTTGCGTGCTTATGGAGAAGAAGCGTGTAAGCGACGGCGAAGGCGGGTGGACAACAACATGGGTCGACGGTGCCGCCTTCGACGCGGCTATCGTCCGCGACACCACCCTGGCGGCACGCGTTGCTGAAAAAGAGGGCGTATCGAACGTCTACACGGTGACTACCGACACAAACGCGCGACTCGAATTTCATGACGTTTTCAAGCGTGTCAGTGACGGCCAAGTGTTCCGTGTGACTTCCAACGGGGACGATATGCGTACACCCGATGTGGCGACGTTCAGTTTCGAGCAGGTGTCGGCAGAAGAGTGGAAGTTATCATGACGCCTGAAGCTACTATCTATAAATTCTTCTCGGGCTTCTCGATTCCAGCGTATGCTGCGACTTCTGTACCCGATAATGCTGAGTTCCCATATATCACGTATGAGCTCGCAGTCGACGACTTTTGGGGCGGCGAAGTCGCGTTGTCGATGGACATCTGGTGCCGTGGTGACTCCGAGGCGGAGCCGAATGCGAAAGCGCGTGAAGTCTCAAAGGCACTAATCGGCTGCAAGTGTATCCCATGTGACGGCGGCGGTGTCATACTGAAAAAAGGCTCGCCGTTCTGCCAGAGCATGGGTGACGCGGCCGACGGCAAGATCAAGCGCCGCCATATCAATGTGACGGCAGAGTTTATCACCTCGTTTTGAGAGGACAAGTTAAATGGCTAAGTTCACACAGATCCCAACGGATACTTTCAAAAAGCTCCAGCTCGGTGCCGGTCTCCTCGCTACCGAGTTCGACCCTGCGACCGGCAAGGTCGACAAGGCTAATATCGTCGGTGCGACGAGCGGTGGCGTGTCGTTCGAAGCCACGCCGTCATTCACCGATTTCGGCGAGGACATCGACAACTGCCCGAAGAACACTAAAGAACTCAAGAAGCTCGACAGCTGGGAAGCTAAGATGTCCGGCTCGTTCGTGACGATGGACACGAAGGTCGCTGTGTCTGTCATCGGCACTGCTGACGTCGCGAGCGACGACCCGACCAAGGTCGTACCCCGCAATTATGTCGATGCCAAAGATTTCAAAAACATCTGGTGGGTCGGCGACTACTCCGATATCAACGAGGACGGTTCGTCTGCCGGTAAGGCCGGTTTCATCGCGATCAAGCTCATCAACGCATTGTCAACCGGTGGTTTCAAGATCCAGTCCGGCGACAAGGCGAAGGGCACGTTTGAGTTCGAGTACACTGGCCACTACAGTAATGAAAACATCGACACCGTCCCGTTTGAAATCTATATCAAGGCTGGTTCTGCTGACAAGTAGGCATAACCTGAAGGAGGAAATTAAATGAAACTCAGTGACATCAAGGGCGACCGTGTACTCGACGTCATCGCCGACATCATCGACCCCATCGCAAACATGGTGCAGGACAAGGACGTCGCCGCTATGTTCAAGCGTGAAGCCGTACCCGACGGCATGGAGGCGCGCGATTTCTTCGCGAAACGCATGTGCAAGGGCCTGCCCGTTTTGCTCAAGAGCCATAAGACCGACATCATCGCCGTCATGGCGGCGATCGAGGGCGTGACACCTGAGCAGTATGCGGCATCGCTTGATTTCCCCAAGCTATTCACCGATGTCATGGAGCTCGTGACCGACGACGCGTTCCTTAATTTTTTATCATCGCAGGAGACGGGGAAGGGCGCAGATGCGCCTGGCTCTGCCTCGGCGAGTTCCGAGGCCCGTTAAGGGTCGACGCGTTCGTCAAGTTCACACTGGCCCGCTATAGGAGAGAACGGGACGAGATGGCGTTTAAGGTATACGTCACCGACTCCCTATACCTCATGGGCCAACATAAGTTCCTAAACCGTCGATGGTATGACACGATCCGGCCCAAGGTATATGAAGACATCGACGCCGCCGCGGTAGTGGCGGACGTTACGAAAAGGGCGGGATTGGTGGTCGTATGAATCTACTCGACCTCGCCGTCAAGATCACATGCGACGACCAGGCATCCGGCGAGGTCGACAAGATCGGCGACGGCATTAAGAACAAATTGGGCATCGCCGCTAAGGCCGGTGTTGCGGCCGTGGCGGCAGTCGGTACCGCGACAATCGCCATCGGCAAGACAGCACTCGACGCATATTCGAACTATGAGCAGTTGGTCGGTGGTATCGATACCCTGTTCAAGTCATCGTCGGCCAAGATGCAGCAGTACGCGGCGAACGCCTACCAGACGGCCGGTGTATCAGCCAACCGTTATATGGAGATCTCGACATCGTTTGCGGCGGCGCTGATCAGCTCACTCGGCGGCAACACTGAGGCCGCTGCCGATATGGCCAACACGGCCATCACAGACATGAGCGACAATGCCAACAAGATGGGCACGTCGCTTGAGACCGTCCAGGAAGCATATATGTCGCTGTCGCGTGGCAACTACGAGATGCTCGACAGCTTGAAACTCGGCTATGGCGGTACCAAGTCAGAGTTAGAGCGCCTGCTCTCAGACGCCGAGAAGTTCTCGGCAGCGCAAGGCAAAGTGCGCGATTTCTCTGTCGACTCATATTCCGATATCGTCGAGGCAATCCATATCGTGCAAGACGAGATGGGCATCACCGGCACGACGGCGGAAGAGGCAGCGACTACAATCGAAGGCTCCGTCAATATGGCGAAGGCCGCGTGGGATAACTGGCTTGCCGGCCTCGGCAACGAGGACGCGGACATGGAAGGCCTGACTGATCAACTCGTCCAGTCGGTCGTCACTGCCGGCGAAAACATCATCCCGAGGGTCGGCCAGATCATGACGACACTCGGGCAGACGGTCGCAGACTATGCACCTGGTGTCGGCCTCTACCTCCGCAACGCGCTCATCAGCGTCCTGCCTGAAGCCGTGCAAGGGCCGATGCGCGATGCGTTCGCGGGTGTCGACAAAGTCGTCGGCAAACTCGAAAGCGTATTCAACGACAATTTGAAGCCGGCGGCAGACGCCGCCGACAGCGTTTTCAGCGCGATCAGCTCTGGTGTCAAGACTTTCGGTGATTCCGTCAACGACTTGGTGCTCCCTGCGATCGACCAGCTGTCGCCAGCCTTCGAAGATTTCTTCGGGGCGATCCAAACCGCGCAGCCACTGCTTGAGTTCATCGCGAATATCATCGGTGTCGGGCTCGCCGCGGCGATCAGTGTCGCCATTAAGCTGTTTGCTGCCATTACCGAGGTCGTCGCGTTTGTCATCACTGGTTTCGCGCAGCTGTATGAAGACATCTCGGGGTTCGTGACAGGTGTAGTGCAATTCTTCACTGTCGACCTACCGAATGCGATCAACATGTTGGTGCAATGGTTCGCACAGTTGCCAGGCAACATCGCGGCGTTTTTGTCGATGGTCATCACGCGTGTCGCCGCGTGGGTCGCCAACATGGCGTCGAATGCCGTAAGTGCCGGCTCGCGGTTCGTCTCCGGTATCGCGGGTTTTCTGTCTGCGCTGCCTGGCAATATAGCGTCATGGCTCTCCGGCGTCATCTCGACTGTCGTCGGCTGGGTGTCGCAGTTCGCAAGCAATGCCACGAGCGCGGCATCGCAGTTCGCAAGCAACCTCATCAACGGCCTCGCGTCTATACCCGGTCAGGTGACATCGATCGGTTCTAACATTATTCAAGGTATGGTGAACGGCGTCACAGGTGCAGCGGGCCGTTTGATCGACAGTGTTAAAGGCGCAGTCGACGACGCCATCAATGCCGCAAAGAACTTGCTCGGCATCCACTCACCGTCGCGTGTGTTCCGCAAGATCGGCCAGTATACGATGCAGGGTGCGGCACTCGGTGTCGACGATGATGCTGACGTGTTGTTGAGGTCTACAGATAATGCGATGCGCGGTATGATTTCAACGGCACAAGATATCGCCATGCCCGGCGTCAACAGCACGGCCGGCGGCGAATCGGCCGTTATCAGCTGGCTGGCCGAGAACCTGCCATCCATCATCGCTGAGTTCACGCCCGTTATGGGTGAATCGGAGTTCGGGCGCAAGGCGAGAAAGGCGGTCGCGTATGCTTGATATCACATACAAGTCAAATGCGGGGACTGTCATCCCGCTCAATTCTGGCGTATATGTCGGCAAGCCGAACGACCTCTTTAGCCGCGAATGGGACTACAAAATCGGGTATCGTGCACTGGCCACGGCCTCGCGCGGTGCCCGCAAGGTCTCATTCAAGGCGTTTTTCGCAAACATGACACAGGCTGACGCTTTCCGCCGATGTGCCGACATGGACATGCAGAAGGGCACGCCCGGCACTATCTATGTCAATGACTGGTTCCAGCGTTGTTTCGTCGTGGCTTCCGAGGTGGACGGCATCGGTGACAATTTCTTCGCGACCAAGCTCACTTTGGTTTTGCTCGACGGCGTATGGCGCAGGGGGACTACGACGACGTTCGTGTCCGTGCAGGGTTCGGCGGACTATGAGTTTCTCGACTTGCCGCATGATTTGCCGTACGACCTAGGCGTGACCCCACCGCTGCAATACGCCATCAACCCAGGCTACTCCGGCAGCCCCGCGAAGTTTGTCGTGTACGGGCCCGCGGTCAACCCTTCTGTGCGCCTGGCCGGCAACCTGTACCAGGTGGACGTGACCGTCCCCGAGGGCGGTTACATGGATATCGACCCGTTGCGGCGCACCGTCACCGTGGTCGCCGCTGACGGTACCACGATGGATGCTTTCAGCAAGGCGCACCGGGGTAGTGGTGCGGGGTCTGGTGAGTATATCTTCGAGTGCGTGCCGGCAGGTACGTCTGAAATCTCGTGGGACAACTCTTTCGGGTTCGACCTCACCTTATACGAAGAGGAGGGCGAACCAGCATGGTCTTAGTAGTAAATGACACGGCCGCAGGTGACATCCGTGAGATCGAGGACTTCGAGCTCGACATTGCATTCGGCAGTGATGAGAACGCACTGAAATTGAAGGCCCGCGCGGGCGAGGCCCCCGAAGAGGGGCAATTCGTGTTCATCGACGGTACCGAGTATGGCGGTGTCGTCGACCAGGCGAGCTATGAGGCCGGCAGGGAGGCATCCGGCTCAATTCTATGCAGGGGCCGCACCTGGCACGGTATTTTGGCAGGCAAGCGCCTGCTCCCCGATTCGGGAAGCGGATACCTCTCCATCAGCGGCAAGGCGAGCGATGTGCTCGCGTCGCTCATCGAGCGCATGGGGCTTTCTGGGCTGTTCTCCGCCGCTTCAGACGATACATCGGTGAGTTACACTTTTGACCGATTCGTGGATGGCTACAGCGGCCTGAAAGCCATGGCGAAGGCCAACGGACGCAAGGTCGTCATGCGCCGCAATGGCGGCAAGGTGGAAATCTCGCTGCCGCCCGCGATTGACTACGCGAACAAGGTCGATTCCGACCTTTTGGACTTCACACTGACCTCGGTTCACCGCTGTATCAATCACCTGGTCTGTGTAGGTACTGGCGAGCTCGAGAATCGCGCCGTAGTCCATTTCTATGCGGACACGGCCGGTAACGTCAGCCACACCCAGAGCCTCTTTGGAGTCGACGAGATATGTGCGCTCTACGACTACAGCAACGCCGACGAGGCGAAGCTCGAGGAAGAGGGCGGCAAGAAGCTCAGGGAGTACCAGACACGAGGCAGCGTCGAGGTCGACGCGCACGACGATATCGACGTCGACGTCGGCGACATCATATCGGCACGCGATAACGTGCACAATAAGACCGTCAGCGCGACCGTGGTGAAGAAGATCGTACAGGTCTCACATGGCGTGGCAACATACAGGTACGAGGTCGGCAGCGAGACCACGACGAAGAACTCGTCCAGCGCGATCGCCGATGGAGGTGGCGGGCACTCATACCTTGCTGGAAAAGGCCTGAAGCTCGAGAACTACACATTCAGTGCAGAGGTCGACGCGGAATCACTCAAAGTCGTTGAGGCCAAGGCCGATAAGGCCGTAACGGACGCCTCGAACTCGCTCCAGACGTGGGCGCAGGCTGATATCGCCATTGGTAAGGTATCTACGCTCGCAGAGGGTGCGGACGCCACCGCGTCGCTATCTGGCGAGGGGCTCGTCAAGACGCTCTCGCTCGGTATCCCGCGCGGTGCGACCGGCATCCAGGGACCTAAGGGCGAACGCGGGGCTACTGGCCCCCAAGGCCCACAGGGAATCAAGGGCGACACCGGTGATACCGGGCCGCAGGGACCTACCGGACCGCAAGGCCCTAAAGGTACTACTGGACCGCAGGGCCCGAAGGGCGAAACCGGTGAGCAAGGCCCGCAGGGCGTGCAGGGAAAGCAAGGCCCACAGGGTATCCAAGGCGAGACCGGCCCGCGTGGTCTGCAAGGTGTCCAAGGTGTCCAAGGCCCTAAGGGCGATACAGGCGAGGGTTTTTCCATCTCGAAGGTTTACACCAGCTACGAGGCAATGCAGGCTGGGTGGAAGGTCGACGGTGTGGCGGTCGGCGGCTTCGCGATAATCAGCTCGAATGTCGAGGATCCGCACAACGCCGAGCTGTACGTGAAGTCAGCGGATGGCTACTCACTCATCGCTGACATGAGTGGCGCGACCGGCGTTAAAGGCGAGCAGGGCCCGATGGGTCCGCAGGGCCCGGTCGGCGCGACCGGAGCGGCGGGTTCCACGGGGCCGCAAGGTCCAAAGGGAGCCACCGGCGCGACCGGCCCGCAGGGTCCGAAAGGCGACGCGGGCGCGACAGGCGCGACCGGCGCGAAGGGCGCAACAGGCCCAACGGGGCCACAGGGCGTGAAGGGCGAGCAAGGCGAGCGCGGCCCGCAGGGTATCCAGGGGCCGAAGGGTGAGAAGGGCGATCGCGGTGATTCCGGCATCACGACCCCGCTGCCGGGGTTCTTCTCGTTGACAGTCGATTCCGATGGTAACCTCTGGTCGCACGTGGCGGACGGTGCAGCAGCACCGCCACTATCGTATAATCAGACCACGGGCGAGCTCTACTACGAGATTGGTGAGTGATCATGACAAGATACCTTGTAGGCAACATCAAGGGCCCGAAAGGCGAGACCGGCGCCACCGGCCCGCAAGGCGCAACTGGAGCGCGCGGGGCTACTGGCGCGACAGGGCCGCAAGGGCCGAAAGGCGAGACCGGCGCCACCGGCCCGCAAGGACCGACGGGAAAGCAGGGGCCGACAGGCCCCACTGGCCCAGCGGGCTCGCAAGGACCGCAGGGTATACAGGGGCCTAAAGGCCCGACAGGCCCGCAAGGGCCGATGGGCCCGCAGGGGCCGAGCGGTGGTAAAATCAATGACACGAAGAACGACAACCAGCCACCGAGCTGGTATATGAAGAACCATCCACACGAGACGGTGGTCGAGTTCAAGACATCGAAAGCCATCGGGCTTTCGAGCGGCGAGACCTTCGCGACCCTCGTCACCTTCGTGCAATGGAACGACAGTAGTGGCGGGTACCCGAAGCAGGTCGCCATGAGCGGCGCAGACATATGGTGGCGGCACGGCGGGTCGGACTCTTCGTGGACGGCGTGGCAGCACATCCTCGATACCCTCGACCCGAATACGACGTGGATCATGGCCCATCGTGTCGGCGAGTACTTGGAGACGGACGGCTCGTTTGACCCGAACAACATCGGCGGCACATGGGTACGGGTACCGAGTATCGGGCCGCACACGTGGCTCAGGACTAAGTAAAGGAGAGAACATGGCAAAGACAGAGAATTTCACCCACTACACCTGCGATCGATGCGGCGCGAACGCGTACCTCCAGCAAGGTGCTGCGGCGGCTGGTGACTGGCGCGAGGTCGAGCGCTTCGACCAGTACGGCAGCAGGGCCACGCGCCTGCTGTGCAAGGGGTGCACGGACGAGTACAAGAAGCTCGCAGCCAAGCACGACGGCGAGTTTCAGCAGTTCATGAGCAACACGAAGGAGTAGCAACATGGCATTTGAAATCGTGGACGGCATGACGGGGACCAAGCACATCAGCTCGGACGACCTGTCGGCGCTCAACGTCGCGACCATCGGCAAAGCAAACTGCGTGCTGAAGTACGGTGACGATTTTAAGCTCACGATGGCGAGCGCGAACCGCGCGACGCTCGGCACCGGTGTCGGTATGGTCGGCGGCAAAAGATTTTGGAATCAGGCGGCAACCTCGTTGACGGTCCAGTCCGGTACGCAGGGGCAGAAGCGCAATGACCTCGTCGTGGCCCGCTACGCGAAGACTGGCGCGGGCATCGAGAGTATCACACCCGTCGTCATCAAGGGCACGCCAAGCACGGACACGGCGGCGGACCCCGCGACGACCTCGAACGACTTGAAGCTCTGGCGCATCCCGTTGAACGGTATCAGCGTCGGCACACCGGTCAAACTTTTTGACACCGTGGCCTCGCTTGCAACCCTCGGAGATTCCGTATCCCTGACCGAAGACGCAATAGGATGGCATATTTTCCGAATCTCTGGATTAACGATCGCGTCATACACATATGCAGACATGCTATTTTCCGGCGGAAATGAGTATATTCGTGCAACAAGCATGCCTCTGCCTGCGGGGTTTACTGAGCCTCCAAAAGTGCTTATGACAAAGTGCGGTAACGATAATTCGACCGCTGGCGTGTCCGCAATTCCTCGCGTAACGGCCGTAACTAAAAGCAGCGTCGACCTAGCCTTTACGAGCACGCTAGGATCGCTTCCGTCGCCTTTTAAGCAGGCGTTTTCGTTGCTCGCTATCGGTGTGTAGGATTCCGTATCCCGTACGCCTAGGTCGCAGACTAACGAGATCAGTGCTAAAACGATTATCATGTGAGAAGTATTCAATGTTTAAATACATAATAATGACTGTCGTAACCACTATTATGGGTACGATAATCGGCTGGTTGCTGAATGCGATTAAAACCAACACCGGGCAGCTATATAACTTGTCACGTCGTGAACACGAAGAACGCGTACAAAATCGCGCTATGCTCGGTGAGTTACTGTTTTACCGGCTTGAAGATCTACACCGGCGTTTTGTCATCGAAGGCCATCCATGCTCGGCTGCCGATAAACAGCAAGTGGATGATGTCTACCACCATTATCACGATGAATTGGGGCTCAACGGACCCGGTACACATATGTATAATGAGATCATGGAAGCACATCAAGAATAAGGAGTAATTATGCAATACCTTCTGCCTGACAAGGCATATAATATCCTTAAGTGGGTCGGCCTCGTTGCCCTCCCCGCAGTAGGTACTTTTGTCGGTACCGTCGGTACCGCCGTCAATTGGGAGCTGACTACTATCGCAGTGACTGTGATCACCGCCGCGGGTACGCTCGTCGGCGCACTCCTCGGTGTGTCTCATGCCACTGCGAAGGCTTCGAATGAGTAACAACGGTAATACTATTGGAAAGGGTGAGTAATTTGGGTATCAAGGCAAATATGCGCGTTGCTGGATATCTATCTAAGCCTCACCTTGCTCGACGATTGGCGTTAGGTGCAAGTACGGTCGCTATCGCACTTGCACTCACAGTACCGACGACGAGTTATGCCTACGAGCGTATCACTAATTACGTCAGCAATGGACACGGGTCGCTGTCACCGCAGTACCTCGTGATCCACGAGACGGCTAACCCGGGCGCGAGTGCGTGGAACCACGTGCTTTTGTGGTCGCGTGACGATACCTACGCAGTGCATGATGTCATGGAGCTAGACGGCTCTAAAGTGTACGATACCGTACCGCAGAACCGCCTGTGCTGGCACGTCGGCAATGGCAATTGGTGTACGATCGGCATCGAGCTGGCACACGCCACAAATGCCACTGATTTCGCCAAGCAATGGACCGAGGCTGTGAAGTGGGCAGGCGACACGCTCCGCGCTCATGGTTGGGACACCAGCCGCCTGCTTAGCCATTACGAGGCCGCACGTATCTGGGGTGGGTCCGACCATACCGACCCGATCGGTTATTTCCGTAAATACGGCAAGACTTGGAGCGATTTCAAGCGCGATGTCGCCACCTATATGGGTAGCGGCTATATCGCGCCGATAGCACCGACGGACGGCAATGGAGGCACGTACCAGCCTTCCACCTCTGCCACGCGTACAAGTTTTCCGAAGTCCACGGGCAAGTCGGTCAATATCCACTATGCCCTCCATAACCGTTATGGCGCATGGAATAGTGCTGTCACCAACTTCAACGACGCCAACAGCGAGGGCTTTGCCGGTGTGCCGTACGGCTCCCACGACATGCTCATTGCATGGGCCGACAGCGGCACCTTGCGCTACCGCGTCCACACCAAGGAAAGCGGTTGGCTCGGCTGGGTCCAAGCAGCCAACTACAACGACAGCGTGAACGGCATGGCCGGCATCTGGGGCCAGGTGATTGACGGCGTGCAGATGTACTACATCACACCGAACGGTGACTACAAGCAGGTCTACTACCGTTCTCAGGACGTAGCCCACGCTGGCTACTGGGACGAGGTATGCGACGACGGCACGACCTACGGTGGCGATGATTACGCTGGTATGTACGGTTACGCGCTCGACCGCCTGCAGGCTTATATCTCAGACGGCACCCGCCGTTGATGGAGGATTGGAGAAAGCATGATGTTCGGTAACTACAATGCGTATCAACCTATCGGCACACCGCAGCAATTCGCCATGGACCAGATGCAGCAGTTTCAGCAACGCGCCCAAATGCAACCGGGAATGCAGCAGGGAATGCAGCTGATCCGTGTCACGGGCATGGACGGGGCAAAGGCATACCAAATGCCTCCCAACTCCGTCGTGCCCCTGTTCGACGCAGATAACGACATCATGTATGTTAAAAGCACGGATGGTGCCGGTTTTCCGACCATCCGTGCTTTTGCATTTCAGCCGGTCGAAGACAAGCCGGAACCGGTGCAGCAATACGTGACACGTGATGAATTCGATGCAGCGATGAAGCATCTGAGGGAGGCGATCGACAATGGCGAGTAGCCTATTCGGCGGTGTACAGAAGCCAAATCCACTGCGATCGGCTATGCAGGCCGTCAATATGATGCGCAATGCAAACCCGGAGCAAGTCATGCGCCAGATGATGCAGAGCAACCCGCAGTTTGCGGAATTCATCAATGCGAACAAGGGCAAGAGCCCCGAGCAGATCGCGAGTGAGCACGGTATTGATATAAACGCAATTAAGCAGATGTTTGGGTAGTGAAGCGGAGCGTACGGCCGTCGACCTACTTGAGCATATATAAGATGTCTAGTATTAGAAAGGAATTGAGATGTCTATGTCTGAGTATTCACTTTCCGACATCGCGGCCGCTTCCGGCGAGTCCGGCTTCGGCGGCAACAATGCATGGTGGGTGATCATCCTCTTCGCGATGATCTTCGGTTGGGGCGGCAACGGCTTCGGCGGCAACCGCAATGCCGGCGAGCAACCCGTAACTGAGGCCGGTCTGTGCAACGCCATGAATTTCAACGACCTGGCTAACCAGGTCGGGCGCGTGAACGACATGATGCAGACGCAGTTTATGCAGACCAGCCAGGGCCTCGCGTCTGTCGGCTACGAGAACCTCCGCAACTTCGCGCAGACGCAGGACACCATCAAGGACGGCAACTATTCACTGTCGTCCCAGCTCGCAAACTGCTGCTGCACCACCCAGCGCGGTATCGACTCTGTCAATTACAACGGCGCGATCAACACCGCTGCAATCCAGCAGACTGTGACCGAGCAGACGCAGAAGGTCCTCGACACAATCACAGGCAACCGCATGGCCGACATGCAGAACCAGATCAACCAACTCCAGCTGTCTCAGGCGATGTGTGGCGTGGTACGCTACCCCAATACCTTCGCCTACAACGCCGGCCCGAGCCCGTTCTGCGGTAATGGCTGCTGTGGTACGGCAAATATCTAAACGAACATTTGATCGATAAGGCATTTCCGCCTGGGCAAGATAGGGGCATGGCTCAGGCCGTGCCCCTATTTCAATAGAAAGGACCAATTATGTCGTGCAAATCTGCAATCTACACCGCCGACCCGTCTGGCACGGTGCTCACGCTGTCTACTGCTACCGGTACGGTTATCCCGCTCGGTACGACTATCCGCCGTTTCGGCTGCAATGCCGTCCTGTCTGGTAACGGTATCCTACTCAAGGGTCAGGGCTATTTCGATGTCGACGCCAGCGTCACGTTCACGCCTACTGCTGCAGGTACATATACCGTCACGCTCTTTAAAGACGGCGTCGCCGTGCCCGGTGCCACGCAGACAATCACAGCGGCAGCCGCCGGCACTGTGTCGGTCAATATCCCGGCAATCGTGCGTAACCAGTGCTGCGACAGCACCTCGACGCTTACGCTTGTGATCACCAGTGCGACTGTTCCGGCGACTGTCACGATCGACAACACCGCGGTCGTTGTCACGAAGCTCTAACGGCAAATAGAAGTTCTGGTGCAGTATCTCGACCAGGGCTGAAGAAAGGGATGCCACCAAGGCATCCCTTTCACAAAGTATGGACGAACTGAGAGGGGTAAAGATGCCTATAATCGATGTGTTCGCAAAGGTATCTGACCGCATGATCGACGGCATGATGATGCACGAGCAGATGGCAGATTACTACAATTTTCTCGGTTTGGACGGTTTCAAACGACTGCATGAGTACCATTTCCTCTGTGAGACGATTTCCATGCGTCGCATCCACCGCTATTTCATCGACCACTGCAACCAGCTTTTGCCGGTGGCGAATACAAAGCATATTGATGTCATCCCCATCGAGTGGTCGAATTTCACGCGACAAGCGGTCGAATCGGAAACGAAGTCCAAGGCTGTCGAGACGGGTATGCGCGAGTGGTGTAAGTGGGAACACGAAACGAAGGAGCTCTATGCGAAGTCGGCTAAAGACCTCTATGATGCAGGTGAAGTCGCCGCGGCACACGTGATCTGCGAGCTCGTGCGAGACGTCGACGACGAATGCAAGTATGCCGACCGCTTGGCACTCAACTTGAGGGCTGTCGATTACGACATGCAGGTCATCGTGCCTATGCAGCATGAGCTGCACGAGAAATATAGGAAGAAGCTACATGACGTCGGGAAGAAACTCAGTTAGGGGTGAATGAAAATGGTGTCGATCGAGATCATCGAAGAGGAGATCCTCGACCTGGAGAAGCGCGACACGTCTTATGCCGTATGCGAAAGGCTGGCGTGGCTGTATACCGTTCGCGACCACCTCAAAAAGCCTGCTGCAGATGCCACGGTGATGGAACAGCGCATCACTGACGAGCTCACTGGGTCTGAGTTCTTGAAAGCGGCGTCCAATGTAGACTATGCAGCACTCATGGGAGTACTCGACAACCACATGTCGTGCATCAAAGCCGTCTGCCCGAAGGAATACGATGCAGTCATGTCGCAGATCCACGCGCTACGGTAGACATTACCTGTCAAACAGTGTCAAACACCTGTCACACACCTAAAAGGGCCAGTGTGACAGGTGTTTGCATTTCTACGTCGCGTTTCTCATCACCTGTCAAGCTGTCAAACAACAAGGGGCCCCTATATTAGATATTTTTTATCTATATATCTAATAAGCATATATAGATATAAAAGTCAAATTATCTAAGAATAGGGGAGAAAACGGTGTGACAGTGTGACAGGCGGTGAGAAACACGACGTAATGATGCAACTTACTGTCAAACAGGCCCAAAATCAGCAGTGTGACAGGTGTTTGACAGTGTGACAGGTATTTCGAAAAAGTTATAAATACTCGAATAAATCGAAAGAAAACGTTGTATAATAAGGTTCGCCGATCGAAGGAGGTGAAAGATGAAAAGCCTATTTGAAACGATCCGTGAGTTCGGCGATACCCAAAGCGGGCTCGCACGAATGCTCGGCATCACCGAGTCCACGCTATCGTGGAAAATCAACGGCAAGGCCGAGTTCAAGCAGTCTGAGATCAAGGCTATCGCAGACCGGTACGACTTGACGGGCGAGGAAATCAAGTCGATGTTCTTCGCGTAATGGGCCTATTCGCTTACCAGCAGGCAGCCCTTGACCGTGTCAGCGGTAAACGCAAATGTGCGTTCTACCATGACATGGGTCTTGGCAAGACGTTCACCGGTGCCGAGAAATTGATGTCGGACAAGTGTTGGCATTTGGCCTTGGTCGTATGCCAGAAATCGAAAGTCACCGATTGGGTCAGCCATTTTGCGAACCACTATGACATTGACGTCGTCAATTTGACCAAGCCGCATGCCATGGAAGGTTTTGAACGGCTTATCGGTGACCCATACGCACGAGATGCAGTCGGTGTGATCAATTACGACCTGTTGTGGAGGCGTCCTAAACTTCAGGCATTGAAGTGTTTTGCAGTGATATTCGATGAATCGTCGCTACTGCAGAATAGGTCGTCGAAACGTACCAAGGCCGCGATGAAGCTGGCCGCCAAGGCGAACGAGCTCGTCTTGCTGTCGGGCACACCCGTCGACGGCAAATACGAACGGCTGTGGACGCAGTTGAACATGCTTGGTTGGCACATCGACGAAAAGCTGTTTTGGCGGCAATACGTCGAATCGGAGACGACGATGCGTGAGGGTTTCCCGATTACGAAAGTGACGGGTTACAAGAACGAGGAGAGACTGGTACGCAAGATGAAAGAGCTCGGTTGCGATTTCCTCAAGACCGACGACGTCATCGATCTGCCAGACCAGCGTTTCATCCGTATCGACGTGCCGATGAGTGAGTATTACCGCAAGTTCGCCAAGACGAATGTGATCACTGCATTCGGGCGCGAGTTCGTCGGAGACACCGTTTTCGGCGACCTCACGGCGAAGCGCCAGTTGGCGGCTGCGTATTCGCGTGCCAAACTTGAGGCGTTCGGCGATTTGCTGGACGGCACGAGTAAACGACTCGTCGTGTTCTACAATTTCGACGTCGAGCTCGAAGGGCTTACGGCCGAGTTGGAGAAGAGGTACAGGCAGTATGGCGTGCTCAACGGCAAGGTGCATGACCTATCGCCGTTTTTCGATACCGACGACGGGGTTGCGCTCATCCAATACCAGTCTGGTGCCATGGGCGTGAACTTGCAGCAAGCCGACACGTGCATTTATTTCTCGCCGCCGCTCGCGTCATCACTGTTCGAGCAGTCGAAGAAGCGCATCCACCGTATCGGCCAAGACAAGCCGTGTACGTATTACGAGCTGGTATCGAAAGGCACTGTCGAAGAGAAGATCTACGACACACTGGCGATGCGGCGTGACTACACTGAGAAGCTATTCGCGATGGGAGGTGACTAATTGGCAGGTGAGAAGAACTTCGAGAACCGTCTGAAACGGTGGCTCGATGCCCAAGGCATATGGCACGTCAAGTTTTTCGCCAACCGCAACACACGGGCCGGTGTGCCGGACATTTTGGCGTGTATTAACGGTCGTTTCGTCGGTATCGAGCTCAAAGGCCCAAACGGCAAGCCGTCGCCGCTGCAGATATACCACTGCGGGAAGATAACGGAGAGCGGAGGTATAGCCGTCATCGTCTGGCCAGACGATTTCGCCCAGTTCAAACGGCTAGTACAACGCCTTAAGGAGAAAGGAGGAAACTGTGATATTCAAGACCTCATATTCGAGGGTAGGTACCTTCACCCAGTGTCCGCATAAGTTCAAGCTCAACTATGTCGACGGCCTTGAGGTGCCGTTCAACTGCGACGCCGCGAACCCGCTCGTGATCGGTACGATGCTGCATGAGTGCATCGAAGTCGGTGTCGACGAGGCAATCGCGAACTATAAAGCCGCGTACCCAGTCATGACTGACCTCATGGCTAACGAGCTCATGAAGATCCACGTGCTCGGTCAACGCGCACGTGAGCTCGCATGGGGCATGTTGGACGACGACACCGACCCTGTATTTGAGACGAAGGTCGAGGATGACAGCGGTTTTATCGGGTTTATCGATATGCTCATCCCGCGCGGCAAGGGCCTGTGGACGATGCTCGATTTCAAGTATTCGAACAATGTCGACAGGTACCTCGAAAGCGGGCAGCTCAGCGTCTACAAGTATTTCTACGAGAAGACGCACCCCGGTGAGATCATCCAAGACATGGCATTCCTGATTGTGCCCAAGACGATGATCAGGCAAAAGAAGACCGAAGACCTCTACCAATTCCGCGAGCGGCTCGCAGCCACATTAGAAGACATGTGGCCCAAGCTATATCGTGTCCAGTACGACCCAGAAAAAGTCGCTGATTTCGCAGTCGGCACTTGCGTGATGGCTAACGCCACCGAATTCCCGAAACATGAGTCGCGTCTATGCGACTGGTGTGATTACAAAGATTTCTGTTTAGGAGGAAATGATATGCTTATCCTGCCCAAGAACGAACGTCGCCCTGAAGCAGTCATCACTGAACCCGATATGTGGATCTATGCCGACAGTTACGTCGGCAAGTCGACGTTTGTCGACCACTTCGACGACGTGCTGTTCATCAATACCGATGGCAACACCCAGAACATCACGAGCCCGTTTATCCAGATAGCCGACGAGCTTGTGACTGAAGGCCGTATGAGCCGCAAAGTGCTCGCTTGGTCGAAGTTCCGTGAGGTCATCGATGAGTTGGAGAAGCATGATAATAGCTTTCATGTCATCGCGCTCGACTTGGTCGAAGACCTATATGAGCACTGTCGATTCTATGTGTTCGACCAGCTCGGCATCAAGCATGAGAGCGACGGCGGTTACGGCAAGGGTTGGGACATGGTGCGTACTGAGTTCCTCAGCCAGATGAAGCGCCTTAAGTCTCTCGGCTACCGCATTATCTATATCTCTAAGGAGCTCGTCACAGAGATTACGTACGCCAACGGCACGAAGGTGTCGACATTCAAGCCGAACCTACCGGACAAGGTCGCGAACGTGCTTGCCGGTACTGTCACCATGACACTCCGCGCCTATATGGACGAGCGTGGCCATTTCCTCCAGCTCCGCAAGAATGAGAACATCTTCGGCGGCGGCCGTATCGATTTCAAGCGTGATCGCTGCGACCTTACCGTCGAGGCATTCAATGCGGCGCTGCTCGAGGCACAGGGTGCAAAGGCCGAGGCTGAGAAGCCGAAGGCGCACAAGAAGGCAGAGCCTAAGCCTGAGGTTGAGGCTGAGACCGAAACCGAGGTCACCGAGGAGCCTGACCCCGTGGAGGAGAAGCCGAAGCGCCGTGTACGTAAGGCCAAGCCTGCCGTCGAGGAGGAGCCGCCGTTCGATGCCGATGAAGTTGCAGAGCCCGAGGTTGCCGAGGAAAAGCCGAAGCGCCGCACCCGTAAGCGCCGCGTCGTCGAAGAGTAAACAGTAGTTAACACCCGAAAGGATATATCATGGATTTCAGCAAGTTTGACAAGATGGTAGACATCGACGGCCTCAAGAAGGACATCGCCGATGCAGAGGCCAACGCTGGCGGTGCCGATTTCAAGGACGTGCCGCACGGTTATTACGAGGTGTCGATCGAGAAGCTCGAGCTCACCGAGACCAAGAAGACCGGTAAGCCCATGGTGTCGTGCTGGATGAAGATCATCGGTGACTGCGAGTTCAAGGGCCAGCGCATTTTCATGAACCAGGTCATCACGCAGGGCTTCCAGATCCATATCATGAACTCTTTCCTCCGTTCGCTGCTGCCTGATGATTCCGGCATCGATATCGAGTTCACCGGGTATGCCGACTATAATGACTTGCTGCTCGATATCGCCGAGTATATCGACCACAAATTCGAGTACGCCATTGAGTACGGTGAGAACAACAAGGGTTTCGACACCTTCCAGATCACTGATATTTTCGAGCTTGACTAGGTGCGGCGATGCTCAATTTCTACGACTTCGAAGTTTTCAAACACGACTGGATGGTCGTAGTCATCAACCCCGTCACACACGATGAGCGCGTCATCATCAATGATGCCGACGCGCTCACCGCGCTCTACGAAGGGCGCAAGCGTGATATTTGGGTGGGGTATAACAACCTCCACTATGACCAGTTCATTTTCAAAGGCATCTTGTGTGGCTTCGACCCGAAGGCGATCAATGATTTCATCATCGCTGAAGGCCACAAAGGCTGGCAGTATTCGAGTTTGTTGCGCAAGGTTTACATGGTCAATTACGATGTGTTCCACCCACGTACCGACAGGGGCCTCAAGACTCACGAGGCGTACCTCGGCAACGACATCTGCGAGACGACGGTGCCGTTCGACATCGACCGTAAATTGACCGAGGCAGAGATTGCCGAGACTGTGAAATACTGCCGCCACGATGTCGAGCAGACCATCGAGGTATTCATGCAGCGCAAAAGTGAATTCGATGCACGCATGGACCTGCTCAAGATGTTCAGTTTACCGTTGGTATACCTCGGCAAGACCGATGCGCAGCTCACGGCGATCATCTTGGGTGCCGAGAGGCCTGCGCGTCCGCGTGACGACGAATTCGACATCGTGCCGCTGCCGTGCCTAGACCTCGGGCCGTATGATTTCATCCGTTCGTGGTATCTAGACCCGGCGAATCAAGATTACTCCGCGACTCTCGATTTCGATATTGCCGGTTGCCCTCATAAGTGTGCGTGGGGAGGCTTGCACGGCGCGATTGCCCAGTACGCCGGTGAGGGTTATTTCATCAATGTCGACGTCGAAAGCTATTACCCTGCCGAGATGATTGCACATGCATTGCTGTCGCGCAATGTGCAAGACCCGTCGAAATTCAAGGGCATTCGAGACCACCGTATCGAATTGAAGCATGCGAAGGACCCACGGCAGAAGGCATTGAAGCTCGTCGTTAACGGCACCTACGGTGCCAGTAAAGATAAGTTCAATGCACTCTATGACCCGCGGCAGGCCAACATGGTCTGCGTCAATGGCCAGCTCATGCTCATCGACCTCATGCATAAGCTCGTTCGCGATGTAGGTGCCGAGATCATCCAGAGCAATACCGATGGCGTGCTCATCCGCATGCCCGATGATTTCGATGGCGGGCCTGATGCATTCTACGACTGCGTCGACGACGTGGCATATGAGTGGGAGCACCGCACGGGCATGGGTTTGGAATTCGACGAGTTCACCCGCGTTTACCAGAAGGATGTTAATAACTACGTCCTCGTGGCGGCCGATGGTTCGATGAAGACGAAAGGCGCCTATGTCAAGAAGCTCGGGCCGCTCGACTACGACCTCGCCGTCGTCAACAAGGCGCTCGTCGAATTCATGGTACACGGCGTGCCGGTTGAAGACACGATCGCGGCCGACGATGATCTGATCGATTACCAGCGAGTCGTGAAGGTGTCTGGCAAATACAAGTACGGTGTGCACGGGCACGAGCGGCTCACCGACAGGTGTTTCCGGGTATTCGCATCAATACGTGAGTCGGACGGCATGATCGGGCGAGTCAAGGCCGGCAAGGCCAAGCCTGAGAAGTTCGGCAATACGAGCGAGCACTCGTTTATCGACAATGGCGACGTGCATGGCAAGAAGTGCCCGAGCCATTTGGATAAAAGTTGGTATATACAGCTGGCGAAAACACGGTTAGCGCAGTTTGGGGTGATGTGATGGATCGATTGTTTCTCGGTTATGTGAAGCTCAACGGCAAGAAGTGTGCGCAGAAGCTGAAGGATGGCCGATACCTCACATTGGCCCAGGCACGCAAGCTCGACGGCTACGGCGGTGTGCTCGCGCCTGAGACGATTTTCATCGATGTCGACGACATGGCGCAGAGCGAGAAGCTGATGGACATCATCGAGGCCGAGCAAATTGCGTGTAAGGTCGTCGCTACGACTCGTGGCAAGCATTTCTATTTCGTCGGCTACCCGCGCGGAATGAAATGCAAGACACATGCACGCCTGGCTGTCGGTATCGACGCCGACATCAAAGTCGGCTCGAAAGCCACATATGGCAGTTTGAAAGTCGATGGCCACGAGCGTGATGTGATCTATGACATCGAGCCGGACGAAAGTTATGACGAGCTGCCGTGCTGGCTCAGGCCTGTGCAGTATACGCCTGAGTTTGGCGAGATGGAAGAAGGCGACGGCCGCAACCAAGCGTTATTCAACTACATCTTGACGCTGCAGTCGGAGGGTTTCACGAAAGACGAGGCGCGCGAGACGCTGGCCATCATCAACCGGTATATGTTCGAGAAGCCCATGGAGCAGCAAGAGCTGAGTGTCGTCTACCGTGACGATGCTTTTGCCGAAGACGTGTTTTTCAACAAAGGCACGTTCCTGTTCGACAAGTTCGCCGAATACCTCAAGAACGAGCACCGCATCGTCAAGATCGGCCATCAACTCCATGTATACCGCGACGGCGTCTATGTGTCGGGCAATCTACTCATCGAGAACGCGATGATCCAGCATCTGCCCATGCTGTCGAAGGCCAAACGTACAGAGGTGCTCAACTACCTCGATGTGCTCATCCAAGATGATGCGCCTGCGGCCGATGCCGATTACATTGCCTTCGCCAACGGCGTGTACGACCTCAAGACGGGTGAGCTCATGCCGTTCTCGCCGGAGTTCGTGATAACGAACCGCATCCCATGGGAGTACGACCCGACGATTTGGTCGGAGTTCACTGACAAGACGCTGCGGCGCCTCGCCTGCGATGACGACGGGATATACGCATTGTTGGAGGAGGTCATCGGCTATCTGTTCTATCGACGCAACGAGCTCCGTAAGAGTTTTATCTTGATCGGCGACAAAGCGAACGGCAAGTCGACTTATCTGGATATGCTCAAGACCCTGCTCGGCGACAGCAATACATCGGCACTCGATTTGGCTGAACTCGGCGAGAGGTTCAAGACGGCGGAGCTGTTCGGCAAACTGGCCAACATCGGCGACGACATCGGCGACGAGTTCATCGCAAACCCTGCGATTTTCAAGAAACTCGTAAGTGGTGACCGCGTCAATGCCGAGCGTAAAGGCCAAGACCCGTTTGATTTCTCGAGTTACGCAAAACTGCTGTTCTCGGCGAATTCGATGCCTCGTATCAGGGACAAGACCGGAGCCGTGCTCGACCGCATCGTGCTCGTGCCATTCAAGGCGACGTTTTCGAAAGACGACCCAGACTTCGACCCGTACATCAAGTACAAGCTCCACTCGCCTGAGGTCATGAGCCACCTGATCAACATCGGCCTCAAGGGGCTCGAGCGTGTGTTGGCGAACCGTGCATTCACGATGCCAGATGTTGTCGTCAAGGAGATTGAGGACTACCACGTTGCCAACAACCCAGTCCTCGGTTATTTCGAAGACACGCCCGTCGACGAGGTGGTGAACGAGTCGACGGCATTGGTATACGACTACTATATGGCCTGGGCTATCAGGAACAACCTGAAGCCACTCGGCCAAAATGAGTTCACCCGCCAGGCAAATAAACATTACGGGCTGGTGAGCAAGACCTGCCGTATCAACGGCAAACGTGTACGCATTTTTGTGAAGGAGTAAATCATGCCCATCATTATCGAAGGCCCCGATGGTGCCGGCAAGTCCACGCTTGCTGAGAAATTGGCCAACGTGCTCGATATGAACATTTTGAAGATGACCGCCAACGGCGGCCAGTCTGTGCCGGAGTATCTGCAGAAGCTCGCATGCGACGGTGTCATCATCGACCGCTGCTGGGTTTCTGAGCAAATATATTCCGACCTGTTCGGCCGCGAGCCGCGTATCGATAACGACGATGCCGAGGCGTTGACGGAGTTCTGCGAGTTCGCGCGTGTCCCGATCATCGTACTTCTGCCCCCGCTCCATGTCGTGATCAGCCGCCTGAACGAGCGTGGTGACGAGTACGCCGATGTCGTCTGCCCGAACATCGTCGAGATCCACAAGCGTTACAAAGAGTGGGCCGACGAGCATGACAACGCGATTGTACTCGAAGACAACGACCCGACGACTGCCGTGGTGGAGGTGCTCAAATGCATGTTGTAGGCAAGTCGATGAACGACATCTACCGCCAGCTCTGCGGCAAAATCTCGGTGCAGGGCCACGAGGTGGCAGATACCAAGGAAATGCTCAACAGCGGTTTCACGCTGCTTGATATCACCGACAATATCGCGACGGCACGCACAGGCTATTCGCTATCGTACATGTTGGGCGAACTCGCATGGTATTTCACTGGCCGCGACGACGTCGAGTTCATCTCGAAGTTCTCGTCGTTTTGGAAGCGCATCAGCGACGACGGCGTGACGAACCGGTCTGCGTACGGCGCCATCGTGTTCAACCGCTATGGCTTCGACCAGGTCGCGCAGGTCATCGACACACTCAAGCGCGACCCGTGCTCGCGCCGTGCTGTCATCAATTTCAATGTGCCGAACCCCGAGCGTTTCGAGACGAAAGACGAGATCTGCACCATCGCGCTCGTGTTTGAGCTCCGCGACGGCAAGCTCGATTGCACCGGCATCATGCGCTCCAACGATGTGTGGCTCGGCACACCATACGATGTCGTGTTCTTCACGGAGCTGCAGAAGCATATCGCGAACGAGCTCGGCGTCGGTTATGGCAAGTATACGCATTTCGCGGTGTCGCTCCATGCGTATACGAAAGATATCGACCGCGTCCGCGAAGTCTGGTGCAACAAGCAGGCGGTGTCGCACCTTAAGCTCGACATCGAGAAGTTTTTGGCCAATATCTCGGAGATCGAACATATCGCGACATCGTCTGATGAGCCAAAGCACGACGTCGCTGTATATTGTTTCGATAACGACATTATTACGGAGGTAAACGATGAAGATTAAAATCAACCGCATTGCAGAGGGTACCGACATCAAGCTCCCGGCCCGCGCACATTATAACGACGCCGGTGCTGATGTCTATACCACTTTCGGTGAGACCCTGAAGCCGCACGAGACCCGCCGCATCCCGCTGGGCTTCTCGCTCGAGCTGCCAGACGGCGTCATGGCGTGTGTGTTCCCCCGATCGGGCATGAGCCTCAAAGGCCTCGTGTGTGAGCTGCCGCCAATCGACTCCGGCTATACCGGCGAGGTGCATGCTATCGTCACCAACTTGACGGATAAGCTCAAGAAGGTCCCCGGTGGCACTCGCATCGGCCAGCTCGTCGTCATGCCCATCGTGTTGGCCGACTTCGTCGAGCAGTTGGGCGAGGAGAGGGGCGACGGTGCTTTCGAGTCGACCGGCGAGGCCTAGTAAGGCCGAGTATTACCTCGATATCGCACTCGCCGTGGCGGCCAGATCGACGTGCCTGCGCCGCCGCTACGGCGCCGTGGTCGTGGCCAACGATGAGATCATCGCGACTGGCTACAACGGTGCCGCCCGCGGTGATATCAACTGCATTGACACAGGCGTATGCCATCGATGCGGGCACGGGCATAACGACGGCGATTACGGCTCGTGCCCGGCGGTACACGCCGAGATGAACGCCATGTTGTCGGCCTCGCGCTCTGAGATGATAGGTGCGACGCTGTACTTGGCCGGTATTGACCTCGAGACAGGCGAGCGTATCCCTGCAGGCGACATCTCGCCGTGCCCAGTGTGCATGCGCATGATAGGCAACGCCGGTGTCGACGTCGTCACAAGTGCATAGAAATAGAAGAACGCCCCAGACGCTCAATTGCATCTGGGGCGTTCTCCTCACAAAGGAGGAAGGTGCGGTGGCCCAAAAACCGCACCTCCTATTTTATCACACATAATGTCGTTATGCATTGACCCACTTGAGTGCGTTCTCGATGCAAAGCTGCTTGTTAGCGTTCTTGAACTCCTTGCGGCCCATCAACGTCCACTTACCGGACTTGCATTCACGGCAGACGTAATGCACACAGTAGTCATCGAGGACGATCTTCACATAACGGCTGCCATTGACGATCTCGTACGCCTCATTGAACGGCTGGGCGAAAGTAGTGCGCTCGAGCTTGACTGCATCATCGAAAGTCTTAATCATTGTGTTCCCTTCCTCGTGGTTGACAAGATTATATTACCCGATAACTACCTGAAACACATAGCTATTTTCAAATAATTCAAAACAGTTTTCGAATAATTTAAAAATAGCTATGTACATACGCGTCCGACGGTGGGATAATGACCTTGTCAACCAGAAGGAGAAAGGAAATATCATGGCAAACAGCAACTACACCATCCACGTCAACCGTACTAAGGAAAACGGCATGAAGAATGGCCTGAAGTGCACTAAGACGCAGTTCACCCGCGACGAGGTCATCGAGCACGGCGAGTATTTTGGGTGCATCGAGCATGAGGGCGGCGCCACTGAGCAGCGTTGGGTCCTCGACGGTATCGCGTTCGCAGAGATCTGCAATGCAGACGGTTATTGTGTCATATTTCAATGCCTCGGCAAGGCGTCTAAGGTTTTGGACTAGAAAAGGAACAATGATGAACATCAAGCAATTCACCGACGACGAAATCATCACCCTCAACACTGTGCGCAAGCACCCGTGCATCTCCAAGAGTGGCGAGTGCTACATCGTCTCGAGTTACACCATTTTCGACGACAGCGAGCACATCGCAATCACCGACAAGATCGACGTCAATGTTTTTGCCACTGT
>ERZ1034876.221-NODE-221-length-38606-cov-9.481336_pt1 | contig 38606 bp, 45 predicted proteins | sample MGYA00520698_ERZ1034876 | MGnify/ENA primary metagenome ERZ1034876 (study PRJEB33766, sample SAMN09781723) | gut metagenome | biome: gut microbiome | host: Homo sapiens | place: Madagascar | study: EMG produced TPA metagenomics assembly of the PRJNA485056 data set...
CCCTATCTCCTGCCCCGCCCCGCCGTTCGGGGAGCCCCTGAAAAGCCTGCCTGTGATAGCGCATGTACTGCCATATCGCGGGCACTGTCCGGCCTAATGCGTGGGCGGCCTCCTCGGTTGTCCTGCCGTCTCTGAGCATGGCTACGAGTTTGGCAACGTCGTCATTCGTCCATCTGCCTTCATTCATCGTTCATCCTCCAGCCCGGAGATGGTGAGTACCACCTGCCCGCCAGCCATTGGCTCGCACACCTCGACCGTCTGCCGCTTTATCTGTGAGTCGTCACGCCAGAGGTGAGCGTGGGTTAAAGCATCGAGCACGGCTTTGCTGTAATTATCCACGTCGCGCCTTCGCCTGTCCGGTGGGTAGAGCTCCATAGTCATGGCGAGGTCTCCAGCGAGGGGTGCTTTTGGGAGAACTCCATGGCAGCGCGCCACAGCCACCCGGCTCATCACATCAGCCCGGAACATTCGCGCCCCCCTGGTCAGGTAAATTCGCCCGGATGGTGTTTTACGCCAAACATGGTTTACCGATGGCGGCCACGCGATTTCGATTTTCCAGTCAACTTGCACCTTTTTTCCTCCGCCTGGGCCGCCCCAAATATCCCCCCCTAAAGGGGGGATATATTTGGGGAGCGGGAGCCCTTTAGTTTTTTGCTGGGGTGCAAGTTAAAATTCCCAATAAATTCAGGCACTTTCCAACTTGCACCCCCCTATTTTTAAAATTACAGGGGTGCAAGTTAAATTTTGCGAATGAATTCAATTGGTTACAACTTGCATCCCAACTTGCACCCCCTTTACAGGGGGGGGTGCAAGTTGAATTTTTACGCATCCACATCATTGGTAGCCCCCTCTTCGACTTCGCCGCTTCCTGTGGCGAACGGACCTGTCGGAACGTCAAGGTACCGGCCCACACTTTTTTTGTACGTGCAGCGCACAACGAATCCACGCGCGAGCGCCTCTTCGAGCAGACCGCTCAGCCGTTTAGTGCCAAAGTTACAAAGCGGATCCCGCAGTTCGTCACGGCGCCCCACGATGCCACCAGAGGAGCGTATGCTTGAAGTAAACGGGGCCCCAGCCACGGCTTTGGCCGCGATGGTATCAGAGAGCATGCGCAGCTGATCCTCGCGGGGGATGATGACTTCATCCTTCAGGAGTACGGACTGCAGCACACCGTTTTCGCCGCGCAGCAGTGGCCTCACACGCCCATCAGCCTGACAATTAGCTTTGACGACCGCGCCGCAAAAAGCCTCGTTGGGCTTGCATGGCCGGCCGATGTTCTGCTCTATATCCTTGCGCGTTTGGGTGTCAGCGGGCCAGATAGCGATAGCCAGGCGCACACCATCGACGAGAGCTGTAGTGCCTCTGATGGAGAGGCGTGCGCTTTCGGGACTTGCGTCCTTCATTGTCGCGAGTGCCTTGGCCATATGGTGCGCAACGAGCACAGTCGCCCCGGTGCGCTCGGCAAGCTGGGCCAAGACGCCCTGCGTGAAGGCGCCGGCCTGCGGATCGGCGTTGATGTCGCAGGCGACGAAGGCCGCGAGCGGGTCGATGTTGATGAGCTTAAGGTCTGGAATACGGAGTAGCTGCCGCACCAGGTCGTCATACTCCGGTGTGGTCTCATAGCCCTGCGCGAAGCCGCGGGAACGGATGAGTGTGACAGGTCCGCCGGTGTTCGGCAGTGGCACTATGGCGAGCCGTCCACGGGCAGCGGCCCTGCGGGAGCCATCCTCGTCCATGGACTCCAGACGGCGGTGGATGTCGTCCCGCGTGTCCTCGGAGGAGAGGATGACAACTGAGCCGTGTGCCGTGACTTCTCCGCCAAGCCACGTATCCCCGGGGCCGTAGTTCAGGTCTATGCCCTGCATCGGGTTCCCGGCGACGCGCAGTCCCAGGTCCAGGGCGAGCATGCCCTTGCCTGTGCCGCCGCTGGCGACAAGCAGACAGGGAGCGCCGAGCGGCAGGACGCCGTCGACCAGCCACTGCTGTTCGGGAGCTTCGCCGAGGTACGCCTCTCCGCTGAACCAGTCAGCGATTCTGGGGACGCCCGAATGCGGCGTCACCTGCTGACGTACCTCGTCTAGCCCTTCGCGGACCTGCAGATCGTTGAAGTCTGTAGGGTTGCCCGCGAGGTCACGGAAGCTGGGCGAGATGACACTGCCACCCACGGCGTTGGCTGCGCGTCTGGCGTACTCCATGCCTGGGTTCCAGGGCCTGCCCTGTTTCTGTGTCCACTGGTCGTTGTCTGCGCAGATGATGATGCGGGACTGCGGAAGCACCTGCCTGATAACGGGTGCAACCTCTGGCAGGTTCCCTGCATCGAGAGCGGCCACCACTGCATAGCCGGTGGCGGCATGCAGTGAGCATGCCGTCGCATATCCCTCGCAGATGAGCACCGTCTCCTGCGCGCCGTCCAGCCAGGCAAAACAGCCTTTTTTGGCAAATCCCCAGGGAAAGCGTTTGCTTCCGTCCGGAGAAATGCGCTGCACGCCGGCCATCGAACCGGTGCTGTCATAGAGCGGGATGATCAACGCACCGCTGCCGTCTTCGCGTGCCCCTCCCGGGGCAGAGGTCAGGCCTTTGCGCCGGAGATAAGGATTCTCCGGACCGGCCTCATGGGCAGAAGCGTATATCTGCGCAGACCATTCTCTGGCCTCTCTGGCTTTTGCCTGGCGTTCGGCCTCACGCGCCGCCTGCATCGATTCGATGCGCTGGCGGAGCATGGTGCGTTCAAGCTCACTGACGATTCGCGCCGGAGCGTTCGTCGCCAGGTCTGCATCCAGGCCGGTTATCTTCTCGGAGAGACCGGTTTTCCAGTTGCCCCAGACGCCACAGGCTACGCCGTCAGCATAGGCGACGTACCATCCGCTGCGCTTCCCTCCCCGTTCATCAGGCAGTGCGAAGCGGTGCATAGTGCCATCGGGCACTATGTCCTGCAGTCCCAGTCCGTCCACCTCCATACGCCGGGCCATAACGGAAAGGACCTTCTGCGCATCAGCGCAAGGAAGGCAGTCCTCATTCTGCCTGGCGGCGGCATTGAGGTCTATGAGAGTGGACATCACGCGCCCCAGCAGACCTTCGCCACGCGGCACATCCGGCAGGCCACGGCGGCGGGGGTCGACTCTGCACGCGGCAGCAGCTCCCCGGCATCAGTTGCCTGGAAGATCCGCGTCGCGCGCTGCAGCATTTTTACGGCTTCGCCTTCGTCATACGGTACGAGCTCGTGATACAGCTCCATGGTGTCTGCATCGACGCAGGTGATCAGTCCGCGGTCGAGGTGCAGTCCCATCATGTAAAGCTGCATCTGATACCAGTATTTCGGATGGCTTCGCCTGATATGTTCACGGCGTGCAGCCATGACATACTTATGTGCGAGGCACTTGCATTCCCACAGAGCCGGGAGCGGTAAGGGCGCGTCGCCCTCGCCTCTCCAGCAGGTCAGGATACCGTCGGCATGACCGAGCAGGCGGCCGCCAAGAAATGATACCTCAAACTGTCCGCCGGTAAGCGGGTCCTTCGTCACAAGCAGCAGGCGGGCGGAGAGCAGCCATCTAGCGGCACGATCCTCAACATCATGTCCTCTTTCGAATATTCTGCGGACACGAGCCGGGAAGGGACAGGCCGATGCTGTACATCTTGCTTCACGGCCTGCGTCGCGATTTCCGGCATAGGCGGCGTACTCTAATTGTACGCTTCGTTCGCACTCGCCACCAATCGCGGAGCAGCCAAGGTAAGTTCTCGGCGTCTCGACGCTGGCATCAATGCCCTCGTCGATAAGCCAGTTCAGCCGGTCCGACAGTCCGGACCGGGAATTTAAATCTATCATTTACCCTCCCCCTTAAAATTTGTCCATATGCAGGTTTTCCTGCTTGTGACGTTTAAAATCCTGTCTGCGTTTTTTGAGCTGACGTTTGGGGGCCTTAACCCTGTAAACGGTGACGATGCTCCCGTCTTTGGCGGAGCAGACGATGCGCAGCCGACGAAACGCGAAAGACACTGACCTGGCGTCCGCTTCCAGAACGCGCGTCCGGCAGGAGGTGAGCGCAGTGATCACCTCCTCCGGGTCGATTCCGCGTTCCTGGCACCTCTCGAGCGCGTGCTTCGTGAAGTAAAATCCGCTCATCGGTGGGTTTCCGTTATCTCCAGATACGTGAAAAGTTTTTGGCCGTCCGAGGGATCGGGGGTTCCGCCATCCATGATTTTTTGCAGTTCAGATGGAGATACACCGGAAAAAAAGCTTAGCTCAGCGAGCGTCAAACCGCGTTCGGCAAGCCAGTTCAGGATTATCTGCTGTAGCTTCATTCTGGTTTTCCCTCATGAGCGCCCCAAAAAATCTTTTGATGGATCGGCATGCAAGGATCTTCTCATAAAGGAGCGCAGACCTAAGAGAGACTCGCCTCTGATCCATGGTGAGCATGGCTTAACCTGCCTGCTTATCTTGGTGTGCGCTAGAAACTGCCTTCGCTTTCATCAAAATATAATCCGCTAGCCTTTGGGGGATTGGGCAAAGGTCGTTTCTGATCGAGCGGTAGTAGCGACTTGACAAGTGCATCTCTGCGGCAGCCTTGGAATGGTTGCCGTAGATGCGCTTGAGTATTGCGAAAGCTTGTTGAAGCTGTTCTTGCATGGTGTTTTCCTCGCGTTACTAAAATAGGCTGTTTTGACCTATTTATCAAGCTCATTTTTAGCCAATTTTTTTTAAGTCGCCCTACAAGTAAGGTGGTATTTATGAACGGGATAGACTTTCAAAAAGCTTTTGTGGAGGCGCTGGTCACCTTGGCTACCAAACAGAAGTTGAACGCTTCTGATTTAGCCAAGGCCGCCTGGGGTGTTGATTTCAAAGACCCAATTGGTAGATGGCGCAAGGTTAGGGGCGGGCGTCAAGCTCTCTCTCTTTCTGATGCCTACGAAATGGCCCACGCTCTAGGCGTGTCTCTTGCTGATGTGTGTGGGGTTGCTGTCGCCTTAGATATGGTAGGTGACGGCAAAAGCCTAAAGGGGGCACCGGGGCGTCCGCCTAAAGGCAAAGACGTACCGTTGTCATCAGATTCAAAAAACAAAATAGCTTGAAACAGACTTATGATATCCACAAAGAGCACTGTCGAATAATCATATTCAACAAAGAAAAGGATTAGTCTATGAATAGCTTACTAATGATAAAATTTAATATCAATATTTTGTTTGTTTTCTCAAGCTATCTCACTATTGGGCTTTCATTAGCTGGTGTTGGTCTAGGCGCTCCAACTAAAGACAAAAGCGCGTTTTGCAGAAATAGCCCTAAAAAATACTTTTTTTCATGCTTGTTGTTATGGCCTATAATAAAGTATTTAGAATGGCCTTCATTTGCAAACTTTTTAAAGTATATTATTGTTCTTATTGTTGAATTTATTGTTATAAAGTTTTTCGCCATATTCTTATGGGATTACATTCCACTGGTTGTTGCTCTCCCCATTAGCATGGTGGGTGGCGTTCTTCTCAGCCCTCTGCTCTTTGGTGCTCTACAAATAAAGGGTATTTTCTAGCTCTTTCTCCCTAGCCAAAAATTTTTTGCCCCTCTTCGGAGGGGCTTTTTTTTGCCCTAAATACAGAAAAAAAATAAAAATAGGCAATTCAAGCCTATTTTTTTCTTTACATGTAGGCTGAAATAGCCTATTAAATTCTTGCCAGCGGGGAGAAGAGCCGCGGAAAGGAACCTTCCGAGGACCCGAGTAAGCAGAGTCGCTACCCACCCAAAGGCCCAGTCTGTCCGGCAGGGACGACCTGAACCATAGGGTAAGTCGGCATAGCCGCACACTGCTCTGTCAGTAAGGTGCGAAGAACGAGGGACGCGAGGACGGGAAACAAGGAGGCGAAGAATGCAATATCTCATTTCCAAACATATTCTCTATGCAGACTTTCGCCGCTTTATAGAAGCGAACAAAGGCGAGTTTGTTAGCGAGCGTTCTCTAGAAAGCGTTGTCCGCTACGCAGAACGCGAAGTGTACAAAATAGCGTACAACGATGGATTTAGCCCCGTCCAAGCCGTCCTGTCAGACGGCATAGCCCACGGTATAATCGCCGGTGTAGACGCCATTGTGTGTTATCCGGACGACGCTGAAGGGTACGGCCGGTTTGGCAAAAAAATCATCATCGTGGAAAATTCAGAGGAATAAAATGTACACAGCTACTGAACGTTTTTCCGATGCCACCGCCCTGCTCTCCGCCATTGAGAGCCGGACCGTCCGCGAAGGCCGCAGAGCCTTCGCGTGGCAGATGGCGCAGCGCGCCAGGCAGACACGCAGAGAGCACATCATCGAGATGATAACCACCACATTTGCAGCCGTCGCGTGGGTAGCCTGCGTAATGCTCACCAGCGGAATGTTTTTCGTCGTGGGAACAGAATAGGACAAACAAATGAAATATCTTATTTCCAAAAATATTCACATCGAAGACTTTACACGTTTTATCGGAAATCACGCTGGGGAGTTCGTAAGCGAGCAATCTCTTGAGAGCATTGTCAGTGGCGCAGAAAACGAAGTGTTCAGATTGGTTGACGGCTATGGATTTAGCCCAGACTCAAGCGTCTTATCAGATGGGCTCACGCGAGCCCTAATCGCCGATATAGATGCGATTGTATGTTACCCAAAAGACGCAAGTGAATACGGCAAATTTGGCAAAAAAATCATCACTATAAAAGCGCTGAATAGTTAAATTTCCCGGTTCCCGGGAACGGCGGCACTAACTGGCGCGCAGGTTGCCGCCGGAAGCGCCAGGGGCGTCAGCCATGGACAATGGCGCCCCCAAATTTCCCAGTCCCAGGGAAGCGCCAGCAGGGAGGTGACGCCTGCCAGCGCAGTCACCAGACAGGGGCGGCCATAGAGGATACAGTCTCTCTCTCAGGCCACTACCTCTCTCTACATGGCCGCCCCTTAACCACTTTTCCCGCCTCAGGGCACGGGGCGGGAAGTCATGCGGTTTCCTCCCGCACAGGACAAAGGCGGGGTGATGAGCCCCGCCGACTAAAGATAAAAAACAGGAGCACGGTATGACCATCGAACAGGCGATTACAGAAGCAGTAGCTATCAAGCGTCAGATTGACGAGCTCAAGAGCAGGTACACCGACCTGCAGACAGAAATTATTGCCAGGGTTCAGGTCCCTGACGGCAAGCGCACCGGGTATGCCGACGCCGGAGATATCCGGGCGCGCGTCCAGATCATGGAGAAATACAAATGGGACCAGGACAAACTCAACGCAGCCCGCGCAGCGATGGGCGACGCAGCATTCCTCAAGGCCTTCACCTTCGAGTGGAAGCCTGTGGACAAGAAGACCATCGACATCTTCCTGTCTAAGTACGCGACACCGGAACAGCAGGCGCTTATTACCGACGCCATGACGGTGGAGAGGCGTACGTCTCTCTCTTTCACAGGGGTACCAGCATGAACTTCGACCTCAGCGCAATCACCCGCACTGGCGGCCTCTTCGGGCCGCAGCGCATCCTCATCTATGGTGTTCAGGGGCTCGGGAAGACGACATTCGGATGCAGCTTCGAGGCACCTATCCTTCTGCGGACAGAGGATGGAGCCGGAGCTCTCGACGTAGCGACCTTCCCCACTATTGCGGCCTCGTACCAGGACATCTGCGATGCCATCCAGGCGCTGCATGGCGAGCATCCTTTCCGGACGCTGGTCCTTGACAGTCTCGATTGGCTTGAGCCCCTTGTCCTCGCCAAGACATGTGGAGACCTGGGCATCGAGCATATCGAGGATGCCGCTTACGGGAAGGGCTACGTGACGGCTGATGACAACTGGCGCTTCATCATGGGCGGCCTGGACAGCCTCCGCCACAATCGCGGCATGACTGTAGTCGTCATCGCTCACTCTGAAATCAGGACGCACACGCCGCCTGATGGCGAGCCGTATGACCGCTATCAGATCCGTGTCCATAAAAGGGCATTCGCGCTCTGGCAGGAATGGTCTGACATGGTGCTCTTCTGCAATTACGACCGCCGCATTATCGGAGACCAGAAGAAGGGTGAAAAGCGGAGGGCCGAAGGCGAAGGCGATCGCATCATCTTCACGGAAGAGCGCCCCTACTTCCTTGCGAAGAACCGCTGGGGACTCCCGCCCAAAATTCTCATCGGACAGGACAAGACATGGAGCGCCTTCCATCAGGCGCTCAACCTGGCCACACATGGCGCTTACGCCATCCCTACGAAGAAAGAAAAATCAAATTGATAGGAGTAAAACATGAGCATTGATCTTAACCAGGCAGGCGAACAGCAGACCGGTTCCAGTCTCGTCATTCCCCCAAAATCTAAAGTCCAGGTGCAGCTGTCCATCATCTATCCCGAAGCCAGCCGCTCAGGCTCTTCTGCGCCTGAGCTCACCAGGGCGCATTCCGGTCTGGAGTATCTGGCCACGAAGCTGACCGTTACCCGCGGGACATTCGTCGGCAAAGTCATCTATCAGAATTTCAACCTGGCGAACGCACAGACGACAGGGCAGCAGAAGGCGATTGATATTTCTGTCCGCAGCATCCGGGCCATGGTCGAAGCATCAAGAGGAATCCGCCCCAAAGATAGCAGTCCGACCGCCACGCAGGCCCGTAAGCTCCAGCGCTGGTCCGAACTGGACGGGCTGACCTGTTTTATCGTCGTGGACTGCGAGCAGTCGCAGCCTTCCCGCAATGGTAAGGTCTATATCAACAACCGTCTCTACTCCGTCGTGACCATTGACGATCCCTGCTACCAGCAGCTCACCCAGCAGGGAGAAATGATTTCCAGCGAACCGGTTCCCGAAGTGCAGCAGACTGCGGCAGCAACTCCTGCCCCGCGGCCCAGCTGGGTGGCGCAGCAGCCTGCCAGCGCAGCATCAGCGCCTGCTCCCGCATGGGGACAGCCGGCTCCCGCGCCGCAGCCTGCCACTCCTCTCCAGTCTGCGGCTCCCACTCCGTCCTGGGGGACGACGCCTCCTCCAATGGCGGCCTCCGCAAACACTGACACAGTGCCGTTCTAACTATGCTCCTGCGCCCTTATCAAAAAAGGCTCGTCGACCGGGCGGTCAAGGCTCTGGCGGACCACGGCAACACTTTGGCTGTGGCCGCCACGGGCGCGGGCAAGACTATCTGTCTGTCGGCCATCGGCAAGGCCATAGACGGGAAAACTCTGGTCCTGCAGCACCGTCACGAGCTCGTCCAGCAGAACTGCGCCAAGTATCGCGCAGTCAATCCCCAAACCTCCATCGGCCTCTGGACGGCTGATAAAAAAACGTTCCGCAGTCAGACAACCTTTGCCATGGTTCAGTCACTAGTCGGCCATCTAAGCAGGATACCGAAGTTGGACCTCATCATCGCCGACGAGGCGCATCACATCGCCGCGCCGACATGGAGTGCTATCATCGAGGCCGCCAGGGAGAAAAACCCCGACGTCATGCTGGCCGGCTTTACAGCAACGCCGTCCCGCTCAGACAGAAAAGGCCTTCGCAGGTTCTTCGATAATGTCTGTGACAACATCACGATACGCGAGCTTGTGAGCCTGGGATTCCTGGTTCCGCCGCGCGCCTTCGTCATAGACACGGCTGGTACACGTGAACGCCTTGCCTCTCTGCGTACCTGCTCCGACTTCGGCGAGCAGCACGATGTTGAGGCGATCCTTAACACCGAGTCTGTCAACGCCGAAGTAATCCGCAACTGGAGGGAGCATGCCGACGGACGGCCGACCGTCGTCTTCTGCTCGACAGTCGCCCATGCAGAGGATGTCGCTACAGCCTTTACCAGGGCTGGTATCCCGGCCGCCTGCGTGCATGGCGGTATGTCGGTGGAGCAGCGTACGGCTATCCTTGACTCCATGACAGCCGGGAAGACGAAGGTCATTACCAATTGCATGATTCTGACAGAGGGATGGGATTATCAGCCTGTATCCTGCGTCGTTCTTCTGCGGCAGTGCTCTGATAAAAGTCCGCTCATCCAGATGGTTGGGCGAGGCCTGCGAACGGTTGACCATAAGCTCTACCCTGGCGTCATCAAGAAAGATTGTGTGGTGATGGACTTCGGTCAGAGCCTCCTGGTTCATGGGAACCTCATCGCCGACGCCGGCTTAGGGGATGATGGGAAGGATCGCATACCAGATCCCTCTCTCGCCCCTACAAAAATCTGCCCCACAGAATACCGGTCGGGGATGACGATTCACTTCCCTGATAGTGAAGGGAAGTGCGGATGTGGCGCCGAAGTCCCCGCGCAGGTCAAGGTATGCCCACTCTGCGGCTTCCGCTTCGAACCGCTCGGTGAGCAGGAACCTCTGCAGCATGTCGACCTCACAGAGATGGACATACTGGAAGCCTCCCCCTTCCGCTACTGCGACCTCTTCGGGAACGGCTCTATTCTCATGGCCACCGGCTTCGAGGCTTGGGCCGGTATCATGACAACCGATGCCGGTGATACCTGGCATGCTCTGGGCAAGCAGCGCACGGGAAAAGTCGAAGAGCTCCTTATCGGCAACAGACTCCAGGCAATGGCCGCAGCCGATGACTATCTCCGCAACGTCGAGACAGAGACCGCGGCCAGGAAGACACGCCGCTGGCTGGACGATCCCGCAAGCGAGAAGCAGATAGAGCTGCTTAACCGCATGGGATACAACCTGCAGCCCGATCTGCTCGGCCAGACAGCGATGTCGAAATACGCAGCGATGTGCCATCTGGGGTTCCAGTTCGATCGCCGGGGCATCGAGCGCGTGCTGGGGGTATCTTCATGAGAATCCGCGACGGCGCCGCACTTTGGTCTGACATTAGACTCTATGAGCTTGATGGCAAGAAGCTTGGGGAGATGAGCATTCACGAGGTAGAGCTCCTGGCCGACTTGCTTTCTAAGTATTCTCTAGGTGATGTCGCCCCTTTCTTTGACGGAAAAGACCTCATCATCCCTTTCGGCGCTCCGCTGGAATGCCGATGGTGGGAACGCAAGAAAATGACTGACAAGGATAGGTACGACCTCTTCCTGGCGCTCGGCGTTCCGGAAGACAAACTCACAAGGTACATGTCTCCTCGCGATATCGCCTTCGCCCGCGGCGAGGTGGACATCTACGGCAGAGAAAAGAAAGGACAAAAAGATGAACGTTGATAAAGAAATGACCACGACGCCAACGACGGACGAAGTCCGTACGGCAGCCAGGGCGTGGGCCTTCGCACACGACAAAAGCCAGGGCCGAGCCGTAATTCTTTTCGAGGAGACGAGTTCGTCTATCCGCCAGTACATTGATGGCATGGAGAGGAATACCTTCACCATGATTCTTTTAGCCCAGCTCATGGAGAGCCTGGAAAGAAGCTCAGCGCACAATACCAGCGCGGAGGCGCTGGAGAGCTACCTCCAGCTCGCCGTCCTGCTCATGAAAAAGAACCCCGCCACGCTGGAGTCAGAGAAAGTCCGGCGTGTCTGCACGTTCATCCGGAGCGTCTTTGGGATGACGGAACAGAAGGAGACAGTGCAATGAGCAGCGCTTACCCCACCAACTCGGTCGCTCACCGTGACTGCTGCATAGGCGTGAGCTTCCCGCTGGTCGCCCTGGAGAAGTTTCCCGACTGGAAGAAGAAGCCCGCGCGGCTCATCGAAGTGCAGAAGGCACTCGCAGAGATACAGGGCCTGCTGGAGGTGGGAGCCTTCACCGCCGGAGAGCGCCGTGACATGCAGGCCGCGTGCGAGGCGGCAGCCGATGCCATAGACGCCTACGACGCCTCACACTGCGGGACCAGGGACGAGGCCTATTCCGCATGGTGCGTCATGTGGTTCCTGGGGGATGAGGCGTTCGCAGACGCTCTCTTCTATGGCGGAAATTGGAAGAAAAGGCCGGAACTATGGATAAAGGCAAAGCACCTCATCGGCCTCACGTCAGACCGCCTCTACCTCCACCACCAGGCAGAGGCAGAAGAGGCGGCCCGCATCTGGCACTGCCACGCGAGCCCCAGGAGGGATCCGAGGATGGAGGGAATATGGACGGATTGAGCGAAATCACCGAGCTGCGGAAAATCCGGCTGGAGATTATCGAGCACAGGAAGGCCATTGAGCGCCTCGAAGCCAGGCAGGATGACATCCTCGAGGTGACCTCCACCCGTAGACCTGTCCGCCGAAAGACGATATCAGCAGAGAGTGCGGCGGCCCTCATTCGCAGTGGAGGACTGCATGAGCATCTCTCAGCGTAGCGATGGCCGCTTTATCGTAAAATACAAAGACGGAACCCAATGGAAACAGAAAAGCTTCCGGGCCCGGGAAGACGCGGAAGCTTTCGAAAGGAGCATTCAATATGATGAACCAGAAAATAGCAGGCTGACAGTGGCCGAGTCAATACTGCTCTTTCTCAAGAGCACGAAACATGCCAGAAAAACGGAAAGAGCGTTCGCTCTTGCCCTTGACCGCATGGGGGACACCCTGACCGGGAGGTATGTCGATACTCTTACCCGTCGTGACCTGGAGCACTTCCGGGACACACTGCGGACAGAGTTCAAGGCGACTACCCTGACAATCAATCGTACGGTACGTCTCTTCCTCGCGGCATGGCGCTGGTGCGCCAGCGAGGACTTCCTCGAGAGCGTTCCCTGGACGAAATATCATGATGTGCCAGGGGAGACGCACAGACACTGGTGCGGAGACTTCGATGACTTCCGCCTGGTTTACTCGCTTTGCGGCCCGGCTCTCCAGTGGGCTGTCAGAACGTGTTTGGCGCTCTGTCTCAGGCCAGGAAAAGAACTAGCGAACCTCCGCTGGCAGGACGTCAATCTCGGTACTGGCGAAGCAACAGTCTGGATGTTCAAAACAGCAAGAACAAAAATCGTTATCGCACCTTCCTGGTGGCTAGACGAAGCCAGAGCCAGGCGTCCTGAAGACTCCGGGGAATATGTCTGTCTTAACAGCCACGGAAGGAAGTGGAACGGTCTGGCCGATTCCTGGAGGAAAGCCCGCGACCGCGCAGGCATCAAAAGCGTGCCCCTCTACACCGTCCGGCATATGGCTACCAGCCTGATGCTGGAGGCCGGAGCCGACATTGCGGCAGTAGCAGCCCAGCTCGGGCATAAAAACATCACGACAACTGGGACCTTTTACGCTCACGCTGTTAAGGGTTCCCAAAAACGCGCCGCGCAGGATATCCCGGCCCTGCCGGCCTGATTTGGTGCGCTTTGGTGCAGATTTTTTATATAACGCGCTGAAAACACATGATAAGTATCTAAAAACTGGCCGCGCGACAGTCGGCTGGGACAAAAACCTGCCCCTTGACAGACAGCCGCGGGCCTTCGGCGATCAGTACGGCTACGCCAGAGCCTACTTTGGCCGTGCCCTGTCCCTCCTCGTAGACAACTACGGGCGCATCTTCATGACCACACACGGCGAGGTGGACGCTGTCGATGTCATCACGGGACGCCGCATCTACGTCACACTCATTCCTTCCATGGACAAGGATCCGAAGGAGCTCAGGTCCCTTGGCCAGATCTGCCTCTCCTCCGTGCGCAACGCCTGCGCCGTGGGTCTCGGCAGCCATGTGCAGGGCCGGCTCTCCGACGTGCTGGGCTCTCTTCCTACGGACGCACGCACGCCGTTCGGAGTCATCGTGGACGAGTACGCGGCCATCGAGACGCCGGGTTTTGAGATCCTGCTTACCCAGGGCCGCGGCCTCGGCATCGCGGTCATGGTGGCCTCGCAGGATTTCGCGGGCATCAAGCGCGCCTCCGAGGCGGCGGCCGAGCAGATCGTCTCAAACTGCAAGGTCAAAATCTTCATGTGCCAGGAGGACCCGAACCAGACCTTCCAGCTTATCCGGTCCATTGCCGGCAGAGGGCTCGTCATGCAGTCCGGCGGGTTCTCCAGGGGCAGCGGGGAAAGCTACGCGGACAGGCCGGACGCTTCCCTGCAGGAGCTCGACCGGGTTTCCTTCCGTGATCTGCAGAAGCAGGTGGAAGGCCAGATCACGGCCTTCTTCAAGGGAGAGATGGTGCGCGGCAGAACCTTTTACGCGAATCCGCCCCTGGACATGAACCGCCAGATCCGCCTCGTGAGCCACCTCAAGGTGCACGAACCCTCCCCCGATGTCCTGCGCGCGCGTCTGGGAAGCATCGCCAGCCTGGAACGGGCGCTGGCCTGCCTGTATTCCGGGGAAAACACGCCGCCGGCAGGAGGCGGGGATGATGCCTGCCTCGGCGCGCTCACGGAAATTCTTGACGGCGCCGGCCCAGCAGCCGGGGGAAAGGCCGCGTCTCTCGGCATAGCCGCCTTCCTCGCGGCCGCATCGCTCATGGAAGACGGGGAGGAAAACCAGCCGGAACAGCCCTGAGAAACCCGCCGCCCCGGCGTCCGTTAAAGAAAAAAGGACCCCCCGCGGCAAAGCCGGATTCTCCCGGTTTCCTCCGTCAGGAGAAATGCCGGGCCTAATGGCGTATGCCGCCGCGGCGCCTGCTTTTCAGATTCCGTCCCACGCGCCTGTCGGAATACCCCTTCTTCCCCGGCCGGTTTTTCGCCGGTTTCACTGCGGCGCCGGCGGACACGGAGGTATCAGCGGTACCGGCCGCGGCGGCCCTGACCGGGGGATTGATCACGCGGTCATACTGCCTGCGCTTGCGGAAAATGACCAGCTTGCTCAGGGCGTAGTTGGTGACCACCACCACGAATCCCGCGACAATCTTGACGATGGCGTCATTGAAATGCAGCCAGTCCACAAATACCTTGAGGCCGCCCGTTTCCAGCACACCCGAGAACACCCGCGCCGCCGTGAACTGCCAGGCCTCGCGGAACACAACCTTCGAGCTCCAGTCAAGAGAGCGGAAGACAAACACCTTGTTGACCACGAAAGCAAAGATGACGGCTACGACCCAGGCGATAACATTGCTGATGAGATAATTGATATGGAGCCAGAGCGTGCACACGAAATACGCGGCGTAGTTGACCACCGTTGTCATGACGCCCCAGAAAAGATACGAAATGATATCCCGGTAGCGATGATACTGACTGAGGCAGAAACAGTATAATTTCAAAAACATGGAGCGTTTTCTCCCGGTGGCTTGACATTCGGCGTGACGCCTTGCGCGGGCTTTTCTTTACCTGTTCCACCCCGCGGGCGCAAGGGCGAAGAATAAAAAAACGCTCATGACGCAGATATGGATATTTTTCAGAAAAAAGCGGCGCCTCCGGTCTCTGCCGGATGCCCGTTCTCTGTCTTTTTACTGAAAAAAGGGATTCATGGTACGTTTTGTCAGATGCTGACAGCAGCGCGGAAAGCAGAAAAGCCTCCGGCAGGTTCCGCGGAGTCAGCCATCCTTTTCTTTCCCGTCCGGCCGGATATCCTCGATGACGAGCCTGCCGTGATCGAGGAGGCGCAGCGGCCCTGATATGCGGAGAGGACGGCCGTCCTCTCCCTCAAGCAGAAAAAGGAGACGGAGGGCGCCCGCCCTCGCGGCGGCCTCCTCTGCCACGGCAGCGGTATCCTCCCCCCGGACATCGAAGCGCACGGAACCGGAAAAGTCTATCCTCGCCCTGAGCTCCATCCTATTTCTCCCTGGTCTGGCCGAGGTATCCGGCCACGCGGCTGTTCTGGGCTTCGGTCATGATGCCGAGCATGGCGGAAAGCACGGCGTTTCTATGGAGATCCGCCCTGTATCGCTGGACATTCAGGCTGAACGCTTCCGCCTCGATGTGATAGATATTCCGCAGGACGTCCGCGGCGATCATGCGGTTCACGTCATCGGCCATGCGCAGCGAGCTGAAATACCCCGCTCTGGCCTCAAGATACTGCATGCTGCTGTAATTGCCCGTCTCTCTGTCCGGGCTGGTCCGGGACGCGCTTTCGATGCCGCTCCTTTCTTCAAGGTCAGGCACGGCGTTCCGGTATCCGGCCGGCGCGTAGGCAGCGGCCACATCTGCCAGGGCCGCCTGGGCCGCGCTCACGGAGGCGCTCTTGAGTTTGATTTCCGCGTCAGCCCGGCGCCCGGCCACGGTTCCCCGCTGCCGCTCCGGCACTGACGGCGCGGGATGGGGATTGGAGAGCGCGGCCATCATAAGTACGGTACGATCGAGGTCAGCGCCGGAGATCAGGCGGGATGAGGGCGTGAGCCAGTCGGATTTGAAGACGGGCTCCGCTGCCATGCCTTTCCCAGTCACAAGGGACGCCACCCTGAGGGCGTCCGCCTCGGCCCATGAGGAAACGGACGCGTCCCTGCCTCCCGAGACGGCGAGGGACTCCGCAAGAAGATTCTCCATGGCAGCGCCGAAACGGGCGGAGTGCGTTCTGTCGAGCGAGGCCGCGGCATCGGCGCAGCCGCCATCCGTGCGCGCCGGATCCTGATCTCTCGCCGCGATGGCACCAACCACGGTGGCTGACAGATCCCGGAGGGCCAGTCCCATATCCTTCAGAAGAGCGCGCAGCATGACGTCCTGGGCCGTACCGCTGCCGTGCATCTTTGCCGTAATGGCCGCGGCCGCTTCCGCGATGACCCGGGAAAGCTGCTGCGCCGAGGCCCCTGCCTGCTGCATCATGAGCAGCTGGTTGGTGGCCGAAGCCAGGTTGTCGCCCCAGCAGTCACCTCCGACGCGGCCGGACACACCATTTCCTGGCGAAAACTTCGCGATATTTGAGAGAAGCTCATCCATGACGGCTCCGGCCTGCTGGACAGGACCGTCGAGACCGTCCAGGGAAAGGCCACGCCCGTTGCCGGGATACGGCAGGGAGGAAACGCCCGGCTCATAAAGGTTGCCGGCGCTTCCCGCCACCACAGCCGCGGCGTCCTGACTGAGGCAGAAAAATACGGAACAGAGAAAAACAAGCCGGAACGCGGTGCCGGCAGCGCTTTGTGTCAGAGGCATCAGCCACCCTTCAGTGGCTCCGGAAGCGGCCCGCAGCCGGTGCGGGACAGAACGCGGAAGGAGCCTTTGGCGGAAATACTACAAACTTTTATAATGTCAAATAATTTTTATAAATTCCCGGCCGGCGCGTTGTGATCTTCTGCGGTATTAATATAAAATTATTGACGTTAATAAGAATTTTCTTTAAACAGCGGCAGACGGGACGATACACGTTCCGCAGACCTTTAAACGGGCGCCGCTCCGGCGTTCCGGAAGGAGACCGTATGTCGGCCACATTCAGCGTACTGAAAACGGAACAGCAGTTTACGGAAGAGAACGATTCCGGCAGGGGGGCTTCCGTCATTTTCGGGAATTTCCCCGGTGACGCCAGGGCTCCCCGGACTGATATCCCTGAGAAGATATCCCGTGCGGAAAGCCAGGGACAGGAGGAAGACAGCTCCGGCGCTCCCGCGAAGCCGGACAGGCTCCGCGATCAGACCGAACGCTTCCTCGAGCAGGCAGCCCCCTATCTCACGCGTCATCAGGAGCAGATCATCGCCGCGGCGGCCAGAGGCCTCGACGCGAAGGGCGTGGCGGAATGCCGCTACTACCTTGGGCGAGCAAGCCTCATCGCTGACAGCGCCCCGGAACCGGCAGGTCCGGGCTCTCCCGTTCTCGACCTCGTGCAGGGCTACGTGGAGACAAGCCGCCTCGAGCCCCTGCAGATGGAGATCATTCTCCTTCTGGCCCGTGGCTATGACGCGCGCACCATCGGAGAGGCCGGATATCTGCTCGCCCGCGTCTGAAGCGGGAGGAGGAAGTATGCCCATACCTGCCTCCCCTGCCCCCCTGAGGGCGGCCGGGGAAGGGTTTCAGCCCCGCGACCTCGCGGGACTCGCCCTGCTCTGCGCGCGATCCTGGGGCGTCCCCCGCGCCGCGGTCATGGAACGGCTGGAGCGCACTGACTGGGAGGAAGCAGAGCGCCGCCTCTCGCAGAGGCGTCCGGTCAGCCTTGATCTCGGCACCGTTGACCTTCTCGCGAGCCGCACGTTCCGGAGCGGCCTTGGCGCATCCAGTCCCAATCCGGGCTCACCTGTGCCGGGCCGGCTCCTCTGCGGAGTTAGATCTCTCGGGGACGGACGCATGGAAGCGGCCATGGCCGCCTGTCTGGATCGCTCCTTCCTGTCGGGACACCCGGAATACAGAAACTGCGGGGCCGTCACGCTCTCGGCGTGCGGGCCCCCGGGTCTTCTCGGGCCTGCCCTGCACAGAAGACTGGATCTGGATCTCGGACCCATGAAGGCGGCCCCCCGTGACGGAGGCTCCCCTCTCCCGGCCTGGTGCACAGAGGAGAACTTCGCCCGAACGGCAGCTCTCGTTCTCTCCGCCGTGGCGGAAGGCGGGTCTCCCGCTGTCTCCGGCAGTCCGGTGGAGCGGCTCGGACACCTTCGTGAAAACAGGCTGGACGGAGTATTCCAGATAAGCTCGGCCCGCGCCGCCGGGGAGATCCGGGGTTTCGGGACGGACCCGGCTGAAATACGGCTTGCCGCTTCCTACGATTCAGGCCTTGACGAAATCGTCTGGCGGGCCTGCGCCTTCAACACGCGGAGCGGCCGTTCCCTGTTTCTCGGAATCGTCCGCGCCGGTCTCTCTGGCCCGGATCAGGGCCCTTCCTGTCCCGCGGCGCCGGCTGCCCTCCTGCTCAGACAGACGGAAAGCCTCCTTACAGGAAAAAGTGAAACCGCCACACTCCTCATAAAGACGATCACCGCTGCCGGCGGCTCGCAGGCCGCGGGCCATATCAGCCGGATTTTCCTGAAGGACGGCGCGGTCCACGTGCTCCTGAAAGACCTTCCGGGGCGGGAAGGACAGGCAGAGTTCAGCTTCGGCACTAAGGGCCCGGCGCTGTACGAAGAACCGGGGAAACCTCCCGCCGTCATCCCCTTCTCCCGGTTTTCCCCCGAAACATCCCTGGCCCGCCTCTTGACTGATGTCCTCACAGGCAGACGCCTTCCATCCCCCGTCAGCGGACAGAACCGGTACATCCCCGGCATGTCCCGCGCGGATTCCGCTCCCGCGATGGCTCCGGGTTTCTGACAAACGGCTCTTTCGGAAGAGGCGGCAGCCGGACGGATACTCCGCCAGGCCGCCGCCTCTTCTGTTCAGAAACACAGCGTCCGGAAAAAATTTCAGAACGACGGTCATCCGGAAGAGAAGCTCTCTCCGTACTTTCCAGCGCCTCTCCCGTGGCTTCAGGTAATCTCCGGGGGAAGTGAACGTACCCCCTCCTACAGAGGCGGGAGACTGCTGCTTCAACGGGAACAGCACAGCTCACTCCGAAGAGTTACGGCGGCTTCCACTCACTCCACAGGCGTAAATTTCCGTGCGGCCCACGGTACTGTATGCATTACGTCAGTCAGATATTCGCCTGGCTCCTTCCCGGATATTCATCCCTCATCCAAGCGGTAGAGGATTTCTGGCGGATTAGATTGCAACGCCGTTCCAGGGGCCGGTATCTTTCCCAAAGTGTTGTGCGGCCGTTTAATGACTCTGGACGACACGTTAATGGACCCGCCACCGGTGGAGCAAGTCTGTGTCCGGAGGGGTCATGACGCAAAAAAAATGCTATCAGTCAGACATGGCTTAACAGGAGAGGCTTCCGCAAAAACCTGGCAGCCCGGGCAGGGCGAAACGCCACAACAGTGCGTCATAAAGATATTTATGCTGTGAACCGCCCGGCGCACCTCCCATCGCCCGCCAAAAAATCTGAGAGAAAAAGCCGCGCACCGGAAGCCTGTTCTGAAAGGAATGCGTCCTTCCGGGCTGGCGGCAAAAGGCACCGCCGCCTCTCGGGCCCGGCTTCACCAGGCTCCGGAAACCGCGCGGGAAAACGGCGCCCGGCCGGCGGCGCGGCAGTGGAAGCACCGGCTCTCCGGCTCAGACTCTCGCGCCCCTGAGCTGCGCGGCTGCCGCTTCCTGAAGGCACTGTACGGGCACAGCGGGCATACCTCCTGTCAGGGCACCCGGGGACATCACCACCTCCGGTTCCACTGACAGCGTCCCGAGAGAAACAGGAGAAAGCACAGGCGTCTGCTGTCTCAGTACGGAAACGACGGGCACGGTTCCGTCATTCACGCTGCCCTGATCCGAACGGGCGCAGACGGTCCCGGGCTTTCCGGGCATCTTTCTGTAATGACGGGAAGCCCGCCGCAACACCTCTCCCTTCGGGAAAAAACGGCGATGGAAGAAACAGGTAATCAGGGAAAAAATGAGTTCTTCCATTTCTGCTCCTTATCTGATATCGTGAATGGCCGGAGGAAAACAGAAAAGAGGCAGGCTTTCACCGCCCCTGACGGGAGCATCTCCCGTAACGTGAAAAGAAGTATGTGACTTTCCTCACCTTTTCTCATATCCCATCACCACGGCCGGGGGCAACCGAAAAAGAAAAAAGACGTGCTAACGTCATCAATCCGTGACACGGGCCGCCCTGGGTTCATTTTTTGCCGGCCGCGTCAGAAAACCGGAAGTTCCGTGCATCCACATACGTTTCTTCCCTTCGGGCGGCAGAAGAACCGGACTGCCGAGAATTCCGGACACAGAAGGAAAAAACATGAACTGGAACGAAGCGCTGGCCGCATGTGCCTCAGAATGCGATTCTTTCTACCTGTATTCTGAAGGCGGTCTGAGGCGCAGGGGTGAGGCCCTGAAAAAGGCTTTTCCCGGCGCGGAGATACTCTACTCCATCAAATGCAATCCCCATCCCCGGATCCTGAAGATCATGGCTGAACTCGGCCTCGGGTTTGACGCGGCGGGCGCAGGGGAAGTGGAACGGGCCCTGAACGGAGGCGCCAGTCCCTCCCATATTTACTATTCCGCTCCGGGAAAAAGCCGTGGGGATATCGCCTCAGCCATCGGGCGCTGCGTCATCACGGCTGACAGCGCGGGCGAAGTCGGCCTCATCAGTGAGGAAGCAAAGGGACAGGGCATAGGGCTGCGCATCAATCCGTCCTTCAGCTTCGGCGGCGGTCCCGGTCTGCCCTCCAAATTCGGCATTGACGAAGAAGAGGCTCTTGACGCCATCGGGCGCGGCGCCTTCGGCGGAGTCCGGATCGCCGGGCTCCACGTGCATCTGAAAAGCCAGGAACTCGATACCGGAAAAATCGCAGCCTACTGGAGCCGCGTGCTCGGCATGGCCGTGCGTTTCAGGAACGCGCTCGGGAAGCTTGATTTCGTCAATCTGGGATCCTGCATCGGCCTTTCGGGAACGGGAGAGGCGCCTCTCGACCTTAAGGATCTTTCCGGAGCCTTCGGGGAAGCAGCGGACAGATTCCACAGACTCTCTCCCGAAACACGCATCCTTCTCGAGTCAGGCCGCTGGATAGCCGGCCCCAACGGGGTCTACGCGTCCCGCGTGGCTGACCGCAAGATTTCACGGGGAAAGACCTACATAATTCTGAGGTCCACTCTCGGGGGATTTATGCGCCCCTGCCTTGTTCCCTTCGCCCTGCGCTGCTCCGGGGGCGCGGAACCGGCCGGCGCGGAACCTCTCTTCACTTCCTCCCGGGCCTTTCCCCTGTACACACTCAGAAACGGTCCGGCTGAAGAGAAGGTGACCATTGCGGGAAGTCTGTGCACTGCCTCCGATATCATAGCCGAAGACATTCCCATGCCGCGCCTCGAACGCGGCGATCTGGTCATCATAGGCTGCGCCGGCGCGTACGGGGCCACGCTTTCCCCTTCGGGCTTTTCCTCTCTCCCGAAGGCTGAGGAATTTTTCCTGACCTGCGACGGACAGCTCCGGCGCTGACCCGCGGGGCGCTGTCCGTCTGAAGAGGCTCACAGGACGGGGCCAGGACATCCCGGCCCGTCTTCCCTCCCGCGGCGCGGCAGGGAGAGCGTCTCCGTTCCGGCCGCCTCCCCGGCCATTTTTCCGAGGGCGTTTCTGAATTCCGTGAGGAAAAACGCGCCAAGCCCCTTCCCCAGAGGCAGAAAAGCTTTCTCCGCGCGGGAGCAGAGGTCTCCGGCGGGGCTTCCCGCCGGGACCTGGAACCGCACTTCTGGCGGCACGGACAGAAGGTGGAGGGGATCATCCACGCCGCACCGTATGGTGACTGTTCCCGGGGCGGAATTCACCGCAGAGATCCAGAGGCTCAGGGGAAGAGCGCCGCTTTTCGAAAACACTGTCCCGGTCCCGGGAAACCGGAGCGGCGCTTCCGGGAGAGGAATCGCGTTCCCGCTGACCTGTGAAACCGCGGCAGGCCTTTGCCCGGGCGGTAAGAAATACGAAAGCGGACGCATGGAAAAACGCACTCCGCGCGCCCTGAGCCGCCTCGCTGAAAGGAGGAGACGGGCCGCGTCACCGAGCGTGTTCCGGGACGCTTCAATCCCGTCTTCCGTCCGCCAGACAAGCCCCCTCACCCGCACGGTGCGGAAGAGATCTCCCATGCCGAGCCACATGGGACGGCTGTCCGGCCCCGTTCCCGCGGCGTAGCGCGACCAGTCTTCCATGATATCGAGACATCTGAGAGACGGGGAAAGACGGAAGGAACGGGCCAGAAAAGCCAGCGTGAAGGGAAGATTGAACCCGGCCAGAACGCCGGTGCCGTCCAGCACGCGCTGGACGCGCCCGCGTTCCCGGGGATCCTCCGGCTCCGGCGCGTCCTGCACATCAGACGGCGCGAGGCCGTTGCGGGCCCCCGCTTCAGGCCAGTCCCTGTGCCTGCGGGGGCGGAAACGCCCGAAATAGAGGGGCGGGGGCATGACCGGTGTGTCCAGACGGGTGCGCGCGTCAAGGAGCGTCAGCTCCAGGAGCTCGTCCTCAGCCCGATCGCATCCCGTTGTGGCGATTTTGACAATGACGCAGGTTTTCCCTGGAAGGCTTTCCGCTCCTTCCTGCCGTGTCCGCATGCGTACCTCCCGGCTGACAGAGCAGCCATCGGAAAAATAAAAAAAACGTTTACATTGTCTAAATAATGAATGTTTTACGCTCCGTCAAGAATCCGTCCAGATTTCCGGCAGGCGGTACGGAAAACCGCCCGGGAAGGAAGCCGGGAAAAACGCGCGGGAGAGAGCTCCGGACAGGGCCCCTCCGCTCACCGCCATACGTGCCGTACGGTACACGGCAGTTTCCTTATTCTCACATCCCCGCAGAGCCAGCCGGACCGTATCTTTCTGTCCGGTCCGGCTGGCCATAATGCCGCCGGGTCCGGCAATTCCCGCTCCGCAGAGGCTTCCCGCTTCTTCCCGATCTTCCCGCGGAGAGCTCACCGGCGGAGGGGTTGCGGCTCCGGCACTCCGTCCGGTACCATGCCCCAGGCTGCCCCCGATGCCCCAGGTTACCGCGGGATGCGCGGCCTGTTCTCCGGCATAAGGCCTCCCGGGGAAGAACGCATTCTCTCCCTCCGCGTACCTGCCCCACCTGCCTGCGGAAAATTCCGGGCAGTCCCGGGATTTTGTCCTGTTCTTGCAGGCTCACCCTTTTCCGCAGGCCTGATGAAAATTCTGCCCGTCAGACCGGAGGCCTGTCTGCGCCTGCCAAGGATGCCAGACTGTAAATTTCCCGTTTCCAGGGGCCAGAGGCAGAGCTTTCACCATCATGACGCGCACGTGCCGGGCGCACAAAAAAGCCTCTTTCCCGGATACAGGAAAGAGGCTTCGCTGGTCATTTATGGACGAATGGCTACATATGCTTCACGCGATCCGCTTCCTCGGCGCGCTTCGCGTCGTTGAAACGGTCCAGGGTGCCGACAAGGTAACCCGTAATACGGCGGATGCGCTCGAACTTCACGCCTTCGCCAACCATCCTGGGCGCGCACTTTTCAGCGGCCTTCAGACTGGATTTCATAAGCATGGGAACTGCCTCCTCATAAATTGTTGCGGCTGTCAGGCAGGGGAAGAGCCTCTGCGCCAGCCGGAAAAAACTCACAGGGCGCATCCTATCAGGCAGAGCCCCAAAGTCAAAGAGGAACCTTTCGGCTCCTCTCTTGTGAAAAAAATTTTATTGAACAAAAACACGGGGCGCCGTTTCCGGCCGGAAGAGGCGTTTTTCGCCCCTGACCGCCTCCGGCAGGCTTCCGGCGGGATTCTCAAAAATTTTTTTCACTTTTTTTGAGGCCCGCTCAGGAAAAATCCCGCCTGATTGAGGTATGCGCGGCACCGGGGGCTGACCGGTGCCGCGCTCCCCTCTTCAACGCAGGAGTGAGGAGGCTCCCCTGCGGAAGTGTGAAAATATGCGTCCGGTTCCCGGCGCGCGGGAAACAGCAGTCCCGGAATTCCGGGCCGGGCGCGCGTCTTCTGACCGAACTTGTGCCGGAATTACGTCCAGAGAAAGTTCCTGTCAAGGTTTGGCGCGCAAAATCAGAAAAGAACGGCGCGGAAAAAATTCCGGCCGCCGCTCCGCCCCGGAAAGCTACTTTTTTTCAACGTCCCTGAGAGCCACGCGTACGCCCCTGTTCACGTTCTTCCAGTGCTTCACGTAGTAATTCAGACGGCAGTCCGCGGTCGCGGGGCGTGCCCCGGCAGCCAGCTTTTCGAGATCGGACTGGGAATTTACCTCGGGCTTCAACCCCTCGTAATGCTTCCTGTACGCGGGCAGGCAGGCCTCAATGGCCCTGTCGTTCAGCATACGGAACACCTTCTCGGCTCCGGCCGGATCAGCCTTTTCTATAAGCGAGGCAACCTCATCGGAATCCGATGTCTTTCCGGTGGCCAGCTTCTCTGCGGCCATAAAGTCTTCCATAAAAAACGCGGTCTGGCCCGTCCAGGCCTGTGCGGGGGCAGCCTGCAGGATAACCGCTGCGGCAAATACGGCCAACATTTTCATTGTCTTTCTCCTTGCGGTCCGGGCGGACCTTTTTCCATAAAAATACCCTGTCCTCATGGAGCAGACAAGGCCGGAACATTCCCTTTTATTCAAAAAGCGTCACAATTCTGATGTGTATCACTGAGAAAGGAATTTTCGCGGTTTCAGGCTGCGCCCGCCCCGAAAAGCATAAAGGATGCCAGCCATCTTACCCGACGATCCCCTTTTCATAGCGTTTTGCTTTATTTTCAATATATTATCATTTTTCCCTTTACGAAAACACTGCATTTCATTTTATTCACTGGTACATAAATATCCCACCAATGCAGTTTTTCACGGAAAATCCATTTAATTTCCGCAAGTTGCTTGACCCAAAACAGACGCACAGATATACATAAAAGAAATAGGACAAAAGGCGCGTCCCGGCCGCCGGGGCCGGAGAGGCCGCTCTTTTTCCCAGGAGGCAAAGCGAACCGCATGGCAGGCTGTTTCGCCGCACTCCAAGCCGGCGCCTGCCGGAACTGACCGAAACTGGAGGTTCAGGATGAAAAAGCTCTTTCTTCTCATGATGGCCGCGGTCTTTCTCGCCGCGGGCGCGGCCGCACCGGCGTCTTCATACGCCGAAGCCACGTACAAGCTGAAATTCGGGCACACGGGCGCCCCCAATCATCATTACCAGACCATCGCGACCATGTTCGCCAAACGCGTGAACGAGCTCTCCGGCGGCGACATCGAAGTCACTGTCTACCCCTCCGACCAGCTTGGCAAGCAGCTCGAAATCACTGAAGGCGTCATGGCCGGCAGCGTGGACATGTGCCAGACTTCGGACACCATCCTTTCCAACTGGATCCCGGACATGGGCATCCTCAACCTGCCCTTTATTTTCGGCAGCATGGATGACTTCCGCAAAGTCATGGACGGCCCCATCGGCGAAAAGTTCTCGAAAATGGTTGAGCCCCATGGCGCCATCGTCATCGGCTGGTGGGAAAACGGCATGCGCCATCTGACCAACAACAAGCTTGAGGTCAAAACTCCCGCGGACATGAAGGGTCTCAAGATCCGCGTTCCCGAGGGCGAAGTTTTTGTTGATACCTTCAAGGCCCTCGGCTCGATTCCCACGGTTATCGCCTTCGGCGAACTCTATTCCGCGCTGCAGCTGAAGACCGTTGACGGCCAGGAGAACCCGGCCGCCCACATCGTGACCCAGAAGTTCTACGAAGTGCAGAAGTATGTGACCCGCACCGGACATATCCACATGTCCTCGCCCATCCTCATGAACAAGGCCCTCTTTGACAGCATGCCCGAGAAGGATCAGAAGGCCATTCTCCAGGCCGGCCGCGAGATGGGGCCCATCCATACGAAGATGGTCGCCGATCTCGAGAAGCAGCAGTGGGATGAAATCGGCGGCAAGTACGGGATGAAGATCACCGATGTCGACAAGGCTCCCTTCCGCGAAGCCGTGAAGCCCGTCATCGACAAGTACAAGAAGAAGCTCAACGCCAAGCTTATCGAAGAAGTTCAGGCCTGCGTTGCCGGCAAGTAGCCCGGTCCGCGTCTGAATCTCTTTCAACGGCGCAGGGGGGGAACTTCTTTCTCCCCTGCGCCTGCGTTTTTTCACGCGGCACGTTCCGGGTATTCCTCTCCCCCCGCGCCGCAGGAGGTACTGGATTGAAATTTTTAAACGGCCTTGACCGGTTCATCGGAGCCGTCTGCGGCGTCACCATGGCCCTCATGATGCTGCTCGTTCTCCAGCAGGTGCTTTTCCGCTACGTGCTCAAAATTCCCTCGCCCGCCACCCAGGAAATCGCCATCTACTGCATGGTCTACGTGGCCATGCTCGGCAGCGTCCTGGCCATACGCCATAAGACCCACGTGGCTGTCAATTTCGTGGTCGACCGCCTTCCGCCGCGCTTCGCTTCCGCCGTGCGCATCATCTCCTATCTCATCGTCATCGCCTTCTTCGTCATCCTCTTCTGGCAGGGCTGCAAGCTGACCCAGCGCGCCACTTTCCAGCATTCCACCACCACGGGCATCACGGTCGCCTACATCATGGTCTCTATCCCCATTTCGGCCGCGCTCTCCATCATCTTCACACTGGAACACCTCGTGCATGAAATCCTCGGCCTCCGCAGGGACAGCACGGACAGGAGTGTCGGCAATGACTAGCTTCCTCTTCTGCATCTTCTTCCTTTTCCTCATCATGGGCGTCCCCATCGCCATTTCCCTGGGCGTCGCCTCCATCTGCACCCTGCTCGTTGGCACGCACATGCCCCTCCTCATCCTGCCGCAGAAACTCTACAACGGCGTTAACTCCTTCCCCTATATGGCCATTCCGCTCTTCCTCCTCGCCGGCAACATCATGGCAGAGGCGAAAATTTCCGAGCGCCTCGTGGCCCTGGCCCAGCTCTTCGTGGGACGCTTTCCCGGCGGTCTCGCGCACGTGAGCACGGGCGCCTGCGCCTTCTTCGGCGCCATCTCCGGGTCGGCTCCAGCCACCACGGCCGCCATCGGCACCATCATGATTCCCTCCATGGAAAAGCGGGGCTACAACAAGGCCTTCTCCGCAGCCGTTGTCGCCGCTTCCGGTGCGCTCGGCCTGATCATCCCTCCGAGCCTGACCATGGTTGTCTTCGGTGTCATGTCCGGCGCCTCCATCGGCACGCTCTTTCTCTGCGGCATCATCCCCGGCATCCTCATCAGCCTCGTGATTATGCTCGTGAACTACATCATCGCCAAAAAGAAGGGACTCGTCTCCGAAAAGCCCATCCCGCTTTCAGAAGCCGGCCATATTCTCCGTGAGAGCGTTCTGGCCCTGCTCATGCCTTTCATCATTCTGGGCGGCATCTACTCCGGCGTATTCACGGCCACCGAGTCCGCAGCCGTGGCCTGCCTGTACGGACTCATCATCGGTCTCTTCGTCTACCGCACCATCAGATGGAAAGCCCTCTGCCGCATCTTTGTGCAGACTGCCGAGAACTCGGCCCTCATCCTCTTCCTCATGGGTACAGCCAACTTCTTCGGCTTTCTCATCACCACCCAGCAGGTGCCGCAGCACCTCGCCCAGTTCATCATCGGATTCACGGACAGCAAGGTGCTTGTCATGTTCCTCGTTCTGATCATGCTTCTCCTTCTGGGCACCTTCCTGGACAACGTGGCCGCCCTCGTGCTCTTCGTTCCCACCATGGTCGGCGTCGTGCAGGCCCTGCACATCGACATGATTTTCTTCGGCGTCTTCACCATCATCGCCCTGGCCGTCGGCCAGTTCACTCCGCCTGTGGGACTGAACCTCTTCATCGCCTCGAACATAGCCCAGGTGAAGTTCGAAAGCGTGGTCAGGGAAATCATTCCCTACCTTCTGGCCTACGTGGCCATGCTCGTGCTCTTCATCGCCTTCCCGGGCATGCTGACCATCTTCAGGTAGCCGGCATCAGGCTCAGGAGTATCCCATGAAAAAAGTTGTTGTGTTTTCAACAGGCGGCACCATAGCCATGAAAATGGTGCCCGGAAAAGGCGTCGTGCCGGCCTGCTCCGGCGCGGATCTCGTTGAGGCCGTGCCCGGCCTTGCCTCCGTGGCCGACATAGAAGTCCGCGATTTTTCCAACATCCCGAGCTGTCAGATGACGCCCGCGCTCATGTTCAGCCTGGCGGGACAAATCCGGGAGACCCTGCGCAGGGACGACGTGGCAGGCTGTGTCGTCACACACGGCACGGACACAGTCGAGGAAACGGCGTATCTTCTCGACTGTGTCCTGCGTGAGGAAAAACCCGTTGCGCTGACCTGCGCCCTGCGCTCGGCCAGCGGCGTCAGCCCCGACGGTCCGGCCAACATCCTCTGCGCCGTCCGCGTAGCCTGTTCCGGCAGCGCCAGGGGGCTCGGCGTCGTCGTAGTCATGAACGAGCGTATTTTCCCGGCCTCTGACGTCATCAAGACGCACAGCGTCAATCCGGACGCCTTCCAGTCCCCATGGTGGGGGCCGCTCGGCTACGTCGACGGAGACGAGGTCATTGTCCGCCGCCTGCCCGCGCCCCGCGCGCAGATAGCTCCCGAACGTCTCGGCGGGGAGGTCTTCCTGCTCAAAATGTACGCGGGCTGCAGCCCGCTCCTCGTGGAAACCCTCGTAAAATATGGTGCCGCCGGCATCGTCATCGAGGGCTTCGGACGCGGCAACATGCCTCCCCTGATTCAGAAAAGCTTGGCAGAAGCCGTCAAAGCGGGTATTCCTGTCGTCGTCTGCACGCGCAGTCAGGCAGGCCGCACCCTTGACGAGTACGGATACGAAGGCGGAGGACGGAAAAGCCGCGAGGCCGGGTTCATCCTGACCGGCGAGATCAGCGGCCCCAAAGCCAGACTGCGTCTCATGCTGGTCCTGGGCCTCACCCGGGACATGGACAGAATCCGCAGCTTTTTTGAACCCTATGCCCGCTGAGGCCGCCATTATGCATTTTGACCTTCGTTATGGCGACGGTACAGTCCCCCTCGACGTGGACGATCGCCGCGCACCCCATGTCATACATCTCAACGCGCTCCCCGTTCTGAAAAATCCCCTGGAAGAAGCCCGCAGGGTGCTTGCATCCCCAACGGGGCACGCTCCCCTCGCTGAGGATCTCAGGTCGGAAAAGCCGGAAAAAATCGTCGTTGTCATTAATGACGAAACACGGCCCACGCCCTATGAGGTCTTCTTCCCTGCCCTCCTTGAAGCCTTTTCCGCCGCGGGCGTGCGCGACGACCAGGTGACTTTCCTCATCGCCACAGGCACCCACAGACTGCAGAGCGACGAACTCAACCGCAGGCTCTACGGCTCCGGGATGATCGACCGTTTCCGCTTCGTCTGCCACGTATGCACTGACGACAGTTCCCTTGTGAGCCTCGGCATGCTGCCCTCCGGATACGAATTTGTCCTGAACAGGCTGGCAGTCGAAGCCGATTACCTCATCACGCTCGGCGTCGTCTCTCCCCACTACTTTGCCGGCTATTCCGGCGGCCGTAAGTCCATTCTTCCCGGCATATGCGGGAAAAAGACGGTACAGGACAACCACGCCCGCATGGTTGAAATCCTCGACCACATGCCGCCCATCCGCGAGAATCCCATCAGCCTCGAAATGATCGAAGCCGCCCGCAAAGTGGGCGTCAACTTCGTGTTCAACGCTGTCATGAACGCGGACAACCAGGTCGTCCGCCTCGTGGCCGGTGATCTGGTTGAGGCATGGTACGAGGCCGTGGATACGTCCTCCTCCATGTACGAGATTCCTTTCACCGAACCGGTGGACATCGCCGTGTCCAGCGCCTGCGGCTACCCGAGGGACGTCAACTGGTACCAGGCCCAGAAGGCAATCGACCACGCTGATAAAATCGTGAAGCCCGGCGGCACCATCATCGTCTGCGGCGAGTGCCGCGACGGGTACGGCAATAAAGTCTTCGAAGAATGGATGAAGAAAAAACTGCCCCCTGAAGAAGTCATGAGGGAAATCCGAGCGCACTTCGTCCTCGGCGGACACAAGGCCTTCGCCTTCGCCAAGGTCGCCAGCGAAAAGAAACTCGTCCTCGTATCCTCCATGAATGCAGAGGACACGGCCACCCTGTACGGCACAAAGGCCGCCTCGGTCCAGGAGGCCTTCGATCAGGCCGTGGCTGCCTGCCCGGATGCCTCCATCGCCATCATGCCGGAAGGAGGACTCACACTGCCCGTACACATGAACGCCTGAGCATGGAAACTCTCAGCGCCAGCTGTCTCTATTCTTCCGGAACTACATATTGCCCGTCGCTTTAGCCGCTTACACATAATCATGCACCAGATGACGGTGCAGAGGAATCTGCCACACAGCCCCTTGGGAGATATACCATCCCAGGGGGCTTTTATTTTTCCTGCCCGGCAGCTGGATCTCCCTGCCCCTGACTGTGATAGTCCCGCTCACCGGAGCGCTTCCGGGATTGCCATCTTCGTCAGTCATAATCACAGCACCGCCAGCCCGATGAACGGCGCCCTGTGCCTGATGCCTGTTTCTGAAGAAACGGAGACCATCTCCCTCGCCTCAATACTGACATCGCCTTTCACTTTGGCTGTCAGCTTATGGGCCTTTCTGTCGTACCAGAGTTCCGTGCCGTCTTCGTATTTGCTGTAGGCGACCTGCTGTTCCTGGCCGGGGCCGGGAACGGCCTGAGAATAAGGCGCGCCAAGATAGGCCCCCTGCTCTTCTCCCTGCCCCGACTCCAGGACAAGGGCAGTATCGCCGATGTCAGGCAGCTTGATTTCCTGATCCCGCAGAACGCGGCGCTGGAGCGTCTGGTAGCTGTTCGTATTGAGCTCGTCGGCGTCGTTCAGCTGAATCTGCGCCTCGCCGTCTTTAGTCCCTGTCACCCTGCCATAACGCATGGAAACGTAGTTTCTGGATTCAAGACGGGCTACACGGGCTTCGAGGTCTGCGAGGTTAAGCATAGAGACGTCTCAGTCTGGCCAAGAGAAAAGATAACCTGAGCAAGCGAAAATACAAATTGGCGGGCCAATGCAAAAAAAAGTTCCTATAGCCAGCCAGATTCCCGTGCGCAGACATGGATGTAAAATCCATCTTACTAGTAGAATAATCTCTATGAGAATCGGTATTACGAATAGCACGAAAGAGTCGTAGATGACTGAAGGCAACACAGACCAAAAAACCCAGACACGTTCCAGCATGGGCATACGGTTCGAGTCCCCCCAATACAAGAAGTCTGCAAAGGGAAGCAGGAACAAAATTGCTAAAGGCAGAGAAACAATCTTTGAGATGCGCCTGATGTCTATTTTCATATACTGAACCCTTAAATTTTTCAATTTTGTGAGGCAGCGTAAAGACATAAAAATCGCCACCAAAGCCACACTGTTTCCGGAATTGCCGAAATTTTTCGTTCTGCAAACACACATAGCTGCCGCTTAAATAAAATCTTTTAGAAAAATCTAGTTCCTGACAGTTCCAGTTACCCCAGCGCTATGAGCTTTTCTTTTATCCCCCCATCATCCTCAAACCGAGGGGCATCATAGACGTAGACAGCGCACTTCTGCATTCTGCATATGGATACGTTGTTTTTGGCGTCGTTCAGCTGAATCTGCGCCTCGCCGTCTCTTTAGTTCCTGGATTCCAGACGGGCTGCACGGGCTTCGAGGTCTGCGAGGTTAAGCATTGAGACGCCTCAGTCTGGCCAAGAGAAAAGATAGCCTGACCAAGCGAAATTACAAATTGGCGGCCCAATGCAAAAAAAAGTTCCTATGGCCAGCCAGACTCCCGTACGCAGACATGGATGTAAAATCCATCTTATTAATAGAATAATTTCTATAAGAATCGGTATAACGAATAGCAGAAAGAAGTTGCAGATGACTGTCTGCCACGCAGACCAATAAACCCAGACATGTTTTAGCATGGGCAATCGTTTTGCGTCCCCCCAATACAAAAAGTCTGTAAAGGGGAGTATGAGCGAAATTGCTAAAGGCAGAGAAACAACCTTTAAAAGATGCTTGATGTCTGTTTTCATACATAAAAATCATATACTGCCCCCTTAAAATTTTCAACTTTGTGAGGCCGCGTAACTCCTGCCATTCTCCGAATACACAGGGTACATGTCCAGGGCATCATCGGCCTCGTGCTGTACTGGTGCCAGCGGCCCCCTGCTGTCTCTCCCTGCCCGTGCGGATGCAGTGTGCATCGGTCTGCTGTGAAATTTTCACACCCCGCGTTCTTCAGTCAGAATATCGGGCCTGCGCTTTGGCGGCATACACATCAGCCACAGAGAGTCACTCCCCTTCTGGGAATAAGGGCTTTCATTTTCCCGGAAAGAAAATTTTTATAAAAAACCACTTTACAAAATAACTCTCGGCCATATCTTCTTTTGTGAAGTTAAGAGAGCGCCGGTACGACGAGATGATACAACATGGAGTCCGGCCGGTGGTACCTTTTCTCCCTCCTGCTTCATTATATTAGTTATATTGATGTGGAGGTTGTTATTATGGCTATGCTTAACAGAAAGAATGAAACTTCTGCACAGACTCCTGCGACAAAGAGAGATTATAACGATCTTTCCCGTCTGCATGACGAAATAGATGCAATGTTCGATAATTTCTTCGCGCCTTCGTTCTTTGAACGCGAGCCCTTCCAGATGAAGTCCGATTTCCTGCCGAGCCTCGATGTCACGAGTGATGACAAGGCTTATGCCATGAAGGTCGAACTGCCCGGCGTTGCCCCCGAAGCCGTGAAGCTTGAAGTGAACGACGGCGTGCACACCATCTCCGGCGAGAAGAAGGAAGAAACGAAGGACGAACAGACCAAGGAAGTACGGGAATGCTCGTACGGTTCCTTCAGCCGCAGCATGACCCTGCCCGAGGACGCTGATGCCGAACACATCACCGCCACTTCGAAGAACGGCATCCTGACCGTCTCCATCCCGAGGAAGGCGCCTGATCAGTCCAAGGTCAGGAAGATTACGGTTCAGGCTGCCTAAGGAGAACGTCCCGCCTTCTGGCGGTTCGTTTTCACGAAACTGGCAATACGACATATTTTTATAAGGAAGTAACGAGAGTGCCGGACGGACATGCTCCAATCGTATCCGCCCGGCGTCACTTTCAGCCCTCCTGCTTCTCTCACTGATGTGGAGGTTGTTATTATGACTACGCTTAACAGAAAGAATGAGACTTCCGCCCAGACCCCTGCAATGAAGAGAGATTTCGATGGTCTTTCCCGTCTGCATGACGAAGTGGACCAGATGTTCAATAATTTCTTCGCGCCTTCGTTCTTTGAACGCGAGCCTTTCCAGATGAAGTCCGATTTCCTGCCGAGCCTCGATGTCACGAGTGATGACAAGGCTTATGCCATGAAGGTCGAACTGCCCGGCGTTGCCCCTGAGGCCGTGAAGCTTGAAGTAAGCGATGGTGTGCTCACCATCTCCGGCGAAAAGAAGGAAGAGACGAAGGACGAGCAGACCAAGGAAGTACGGGAATGCTCGTACGGTTCCTTCACCCGCAGCATGACCCTGCCCGAGGACGCTGATGCCGAACACATCACCGCCACCTCGAAAAATGGCATCCTGACCGTTTCCATCCCGAGGAAGGCGCCTGATCAGTCCAAGGTCAGGAAGATTACGGTTCAGGCTGCCTAAGGAGAACGTCCCGCCTTCTGACGGCCTGCTTTCACAAAACTGACAACACGGATATTTTGTAAGAAAGTAACGAGAGCGCCGGACGGACACGCTCCGATCGTATCCGCCCGGCGGAACCTTCAGCCCTCCTGCTTTTCTCATGATGTGGAGGTAATTACTATGGCTATGCTTTCCAGGAAGAATGAGACTTCCGCCCAGACCCCTGCAATGAAGAGAGATTACTCCGGTCTTTCCCGCCTGCATAACGAACTTGACCGGATGTTCGATAATTTCTTCTCCCCCGCTTTCTTTGACCGCGAGCCCTTCCGGTTCAGGGGAGACTTCCTTCCGAGTCTTGATGTGACAAGCGATGACAAGGCTTACGCCATGAAGGTTGAACTGCCCGGCGTTGCCCCCGAAGCCGTGAAGCTCGAAGTGAACGACGGCGTGCTCACCATCTCCGGCGAAAAGAAGGAAGAAACGAAGGACGAACAGACGAAGGAAGTACGGGAATGCTCGTACGGCTCCTTCACCCGCAGCATGACTCTGCCCGAGGACGCTGATGCCGAACACATCACCGCCACTTCGAAGAACGGCATCCTGACCGTCTCCATCCCGAGGAAGGCGCCCGATCAGTCCAGGGTCAGGAAAATTGAGGTCAGAGCCGCCTAACGTATTCCCCACAATCCCTCTTTTCCCAGGGCCTCCGCAAACTTCGGGCCTTCACCATCCCCTCTGCCACGGCATCGGACGGCGAAAGCCCGTGGGGCGCGGAGGCCCTTCCTGTTTTTCCGAAAACGGCACGTCTTCCATTTTCAGCGGGAAAAGGGGGAGGCATAGCCACGCGTCTGCAGTCCGTCTGCACGCGGCGCGCCTCCCGCTTCACGGCGCTGACAAAGCCAGCATCCCCACCACACCGGGAACGGCATCCTGCCTTCGTTCCGAATCATCAAATTTACGGTTCATGCCGCGCAAATTCACGACATAGTCAGCCTCCCGGCGCGCTCCGTACCCATACATGCGGGGCGCGCCGCAACTGGCGGACAGAACTATCAGCGGATCCGCGTGAATGCGCCCGGAGAGGAGCCATTCATCCCGGCTGACCTGGCAGAAGCGCAGCTGACTCCTGAGACAGAGGACGGTTTTTTATTCAGATTCTTGACAGAACAAACCTTTAATTTTAAGGTGTATATACAACACAGGGGGCTGTCATGGGCAAAAGGATCGACGATACAACGTGTCATTGTCTGAAAATGCGCCGCAGCGCCTGGAATGTTGTTTCATTTTACGACAGGATGCTTAAACCGGCCGGCATAACAGTGGGGCAGTATTCACTTCTTAATGGCATAGAAGAGCATGATGGCTGCAATATAAGCGAATTGGGAATGTGGACAGAACTGGATCGCTCGACTCTTGTCAGAAGTCTGAAGCCGCTTTTCAAGGCCGGACTGATTTGTGACAGAAAGGAAGCCGGCATGCGTGACAGATATCTTTCCCTGACAGACAAAGGCCGCCAGGTCTGCAGTTTGGCGAAAAAACTATGGAAACAGGCGCAGAAAAGATTTGAGGACATACTGGGAAAGGAACGGGTCACCCAGTTGGAAGATACGCTTCAAATTTTGGTAAGGCTCTGATTTTACTTTTTTTAAACTAATTGTTGTATATACATCACAAAAAGAAGGAAAAGTATGCAGAAACAAAGGATGTCCCGCTCTTTCCCTTTGGGGAAATGGAGAAAAAGGCCGGCTGCACAGAGTGCACGGAACCCGGAAGTACGAACTATACCGTCAGCTGGCCCAAAGGAGAGCTGGCTCATCTGCGGCAGCGGCGCCGGACATAGTTCACGGATAAGAAGAGGAAGACGCTTTTCGGGCAGAAGCGGCATATGAAATTCTCGGAATAACCGCTCCCAGGAGCAGAAGGACGAGGAAGGATCCAAACGTTCCGGCGGCCCTGTGGAGAAACGTTTGGCTCCTGAATGGGCCAGGAATACGGAGGTATAAAGATGGCTGGATATTTTTTTGTGACTGGCATGACAGTGATTGAATTTCCTGACGGCATCCAGTGGAACGAGCGCGCGAAACCGACATTTACCGGGGCATTGGCAGAGCTGTTGCCTTCCATGATTGACGGTTTTGGACCGTGCGCCCCTCTCTCTTTATGGTCTGAAAGCATGTCTCCCGAAGAATGTTATTACTTCATGTATGGGGTTCCTTTTGATTTCATCATTGGCGGCAGGGAAAGGCCTGCAGAACCGGAACCTGAACCGGAACCCGCATTGGGGCCGGATGGCTTCCCTGAGATAATTCTGGATAAGTGGACGGGGGTTGCTACGTACTCTTTCTCTTTCCTCTCCCCTGATGGCAAACAGGTTGTCACACTTAACGATTGTCTCTGGAACGAAAAGGTGAAGCCGGAAGAGGGGGGAGAGCCCGTTTCAGCCCGCTATCTTACCGAGAAAGGCTACAAACAGCTCACCGGCCCGACTTTTGAATACGACACCAGACAAGGGCTGTGGGAGGGGGTTGGAGACTATTTCGTGGAAGATGGGGACGATGAAGACAACGAAGAGAAAGATGGAAAAGAGTAAGCCATGGCAGGGGAAAAGACAGTATTCCGTTGTCCCACTGTTCTGGAAGTCAGTTAAAAGGTCAGTTTTTTACAACTGTCTGACGCGCTTCCAGACTCCCGCAGAGACCGAAATGGCGGTGAGGATGTTAGCAGCTTTTTGGTGAAGTTCCGGCAGACCCTATGGACAGGGAAAGAATGAAAAACGTTTGTCCACAGAATGGGCTTGGAATACGGAGGTGTAAAGATGGCTGGATATTTTTTTGTGACCGGCATGACAGTGATTGAATTTCCTGATGGCATCCAGTGGAACAAACGCGCGAAACCGACGTTCACGGGGGCTTGTGCCGGGCTTTTCCCGGTTATGATTGATAACTTCCCCGCGCCCCCGGATATGCCTATCTGGTCTGAACATTTGTCCCCTAATGAGTGCTACTTTTTTATGTACGGAGTGCCGTTTGATTTTATCCTTGGCGGCGGTGTCAGACCCCAGAGGCCAACGGCGGCTACGTACTCTTTCTCTTTCCTCTCTCCTGATGGCAAACAGGTTGTCACACTTACCGATTGTCTCTGGAACGAAAAGGTGAAGCCGGAAGAAGGGGGAGAGGCTGTTTCAGCCCGTTCCCTTGCCGAGCAGGGTTACAAACAGCTCTCCGGCCCGACTTTTGAATACGACGCCGGGCAAAGGCAGTGGCGGGGGATTGGTGATTGGTTCGTGAGAAACAAAAAAAAAGAAATACAGGGAAGGGTAAGCCATGGCAGAGAAAAAGGCAGCATTGCGCTGTCCCATGGTTCAGGAGAGCGATAGAACGCCCGGTTTTTTAACCTAATCCGCCAGAAGTCCTCCATCTCCTGGGTAGGGGATGAAGGCGGACTGACGGCAGTGGGAGCGCCTGCAGGCCCACCGGCGGGCAGTTTACCCACTCATCTGAATGTTATGCAAAAAAACATTCCGGCATACTTAAAACAGGAGAAAAAAAATGGCTGACATCTTTTTTAAGCCGTCCCATGAGGACCTTGCGGATGAACGCAAAAAAGCCCTTAAAGGAACCACAGAAGAAGAATGGTGCAACAGATGCGTCAACACACTTGTCCGTATTCTCAGAAAAGACCCGGTAGCTTACAGGCAGTACGGGCCTTACTGGTGGAACCTGAAAAAATCCGTGATAAGCAGACAGCCTGAAGCCATTCACGGTGACTTTATCGACGATCTCTGGGCGGAACGCACAGATTACGGCGATGAAGTGGACAACATTCTTTCCGCTATTCTGTATGCACAGCAGTTTATAGAAGAGCATATTTACGGATCCCGTGAACATACGGTTTATCTTGACAGCGGCGATGGTGACGGCTGGAGGGCTGAAATCTACGTTCTGGAAGATGAAGACATGGATTAACCGTCCGGCATAGGGAAGGACAAAACGCAGGGCGCGGGGCAGACAAAATCCCGCGCCCTTTTGTGTCTCCATACAGGCCCTGCCTGCAGCACCCCTCCCCGGAGAGCAGCTGGCTCACTAATCTGGACTCTGCCTTTACCCGCCGCAGCCGGGTGCGTACAAAAAAGATCAGTCTTCTATTACAAATACTGCCAGTGTCAGGCAGCAGACAGAGAAGAAGGCCCGCATCCGGCTTCCCGGTACGGGCCGTTTGTCCGGACCGGACAGCCGGTATCCCTGGGATCTGTCTATGGCAATGCCAGATTCCGGCCTGCATCTGTTTTACGCGGCCGGGCCGCCCGGACCATCACCCTGCTCTCAGGCATAGCCTCCGGGGTGCTCCCCGCACCTCCACTGTTACGCTCATGCCCAGACGGATCTTCCTGGGCAGTGGACTTCAGGCTTGCCAGGCGGCCCCATTTCGTTATTCACAGGGCACCCCGAATTTTTTGGAATGACCAAAAAATGCCCCGGGCCGCTTCTGAACAGGAAGCCCGGGGCAGATAGGGGGGAAGAGGATTTTTTAGGAGAAATCTGCGATACGGCCATCCGTAGAAATTACCGTAACGCTCCAGGGAATGTTCTTCCCGCTCGCCTGAAGGGCCTGCCGGACAGCGGCCTCGATGCCTCCGCAGCAGGGAACTTCCATCCTGACAACAGCGACGCTCCTGATGTCATTCAGGGTAAGAATCTCCGTAAGCTTTTCACCGTACTGCACAGGGTCAAGCTTCGGGCAGCCTATGAGGGTCACACGGCCGCGCATGAAACGTTCGTGAAAGCCGGCGAAGGCATAGGCCGTGCAGTCAGCGGCCACAAGAAGTCTGGCGCCCCTGAAAAACGGGGCCGTGGACGGAACAAGCCTGATCTGGACAGGCCACTGTGTCAGAGCACTTACCGGAGAACCCGCGGGTTCTCCGG
>ERZ1034876.223-NODE-223-length-38570-cov-237.297417_pt1 | contig 38570 bp, 51 predicted proteins | sample MGYA00520698_ERZ1034876 | MGnify/ENA primary metagenome ERZ1034876 (study PRJEB33766, sample SAMN09781723) | gut metagenome | biome: gut microbiome | host: Homo sapiens | place: Madagascar | study: EMG produced TPA metagenomics assembly of the PRJNA485056 data...
AAAAGGGACTTGCTTCACAGCGAGTCCCTTTTTGATAGTCGTAAAATTCTAAATTCCAAATAAATTATATTTTTATAAAAAAATGAAAATCGTATTTTGAAGATGTTGGAGCGATGATTAACCTATCTGAGAGGGTCCGTTGGCTTCTGCCTTCTTAGGCTTCGCCCAATCTATGTAACGCTTCATGGCTTCGTCCATGCTCTGCTGTTCACTCTTGGGTGCTTCTTTCTTTTTTTCTCCCCAAAGACGGTGGGCAATATCATCCAAGCACCATTGCCAATCGTCTCGAAGGGTGATAACCTTGGAGCTTGGCATGATGGTTACATCTGCCTTTGGTGGGTCAACATGCTTGGTGTTGCCATCCTTATCGGTCTCTTCCTTGGTATTGAGAGAGGCGAAAGGCACGTTATTATTGTTAAGGAACTTCTCTACATCCTCCTTCTTGTTGTCACAGAGAAGAATGCAGACGGAAACCTTATTCTTCTTCAAGGTGGTGAGGGCTTCTTTCGCCTTGCCTACCAGGGAGAGGTTGCCTTTATCATCCTTGGTGATGATACAGGCTTCGTGAACATTGATTGATTTACTCATACTATCTAATATATTAGAAATTCTACATTTAAAAGAATTGCGGAACAAAAATAAGGGGAAAATATGAGAAAGTAATGTTAAGTTGCGCAACTTATCACTAAGAAGTGAGAAAAAGGTGGTATTTTTGGCGAAAAATTAAGAATTATGCCAGATAATCGTGTTATAAATGATATTTCGAACTATGCCGAGCCTGGACCTGACTCCTTGGAGGGAGTGAGCAGGGAGAGGTTTGCCCAGACGGACAGCAACCTTCGACTGATAGAATGGGCTTGCCAATACTTCTATGATGGCGCAGAGCTGAGAAAGAAGTGGAAGCGAGCGCAGGACTTCGTGATGGGCAGACAGCTGGAAGAACTGATAGAGTGGAACGGCAGAAAGATAAGCATCCGTAAGTATATGGAAATGAAGGGTATGCCTATACTGGAATATGATGTGATAGGTGACAAGCTGCTTTCTCTCGTAGGACTTGTGCGCCAGCAGCGCAGTACAGCCTCTTGCAGTGCCGTAGACCCCAACGAGGAGGACTATATCAATTTCTTCAATGAATACCTTCGGCAGAACGACAACTTGAACGACCGACAGGAGCTAGATGCCAGAATGTTTTATGCCTTCTGTGTCTTCGCCTTCGTGGGCATGAAAACCTACTATGGCAGGAAGGACGGAAAAAATGGTATATTTGACTACATGGTGGACATCTTTAAGATAGCGTTGCCACCTTTCTTCAAGTATGACCTGAGCGACATAGAATTTATCGCTGAGGCTCACGATTTGACTTGGCGAGAGATAATCGCCACCTTCACCGATGGAAGCAAGGCTGAGGTGGACAAACTGAGCGAGATATATCTACAGACACAGCATCATTTCGCTCCCGAGCAGACTTATCACCCGAATGGTGAAGCGCAGTATGCCGGGATAGACGATTTCACCCATTCTTCGGTAATCGGCAAGTACAGGGTATTGGAGATATGGACGAAGGAGACTAGACCAGCCATCTGGGTGCATGACTGGGATGCAGGAACTAGCGGATATGCCTCTCCTGACCAACGAGCTTTCTACGAGGAGAAGAAGCGGAAGCTAGAGGAAGCCAACATCATGAAGGACGAGAACGGTCTGCCTGTGCTCGATGAGAACGGTGAGCCTATCTATTATGTGGACCCATCAGAGCTTAAGACCATCGAAATGAAGGATGAGGTTGAGACCTATTGGTACAGAAGATACCTAACTCCGAATGGCTATCTGCTGGATGCGAGGGAATCGCCTTACTATGTTCTGAGAGACGGTTTCAGAACTTCCATTATGCCATATACCTTCGTGGCATATCCTTGCCTGAATGGCGAGGTAAGAAGTTTCTCGATGCGTGCCGAGAACAACCAGCGTACCTTGAACCACTATATGATGATGATAAACTTCATTGTAGCGAATGGTGCCAAGGGTACGATGCTTGTGGATGAGATTGCTCTGAGCGAAAAGCAAAGCATCGATGAAATGCAAGTGAATTATACCAAAACAGATAGCATCATCTTGTGGAACTCCAAAAACGGAGGCAAGCCACCGCAGACTTTGGTCAACAAGAGTATTCCAGCAGGAGTTGACTTCATGGTTAACTTCGCCAAGACCATGGCAAGTGAGGGTACAGGCGTGCAGGGTGCTCTGCAAGGCGTTCATCGCAACACTAGCGGTAAGCAATACCAACTGGAAAGGGAAAGTTCTTCTACCACAATACAAGATTTTGTGGAGAGCTTCAATAACTTCAAGGTGAGAATCGCCAAGAAGAAGCTGTATCTCATACAAGAGTTTTGTACCTCAGCGGATAGCGTGAAACTGACAGGGGACGATTTCGAGACACATTTCAATCCAGAGACCATGAGGGATATGGATTTAGATGTTTCCATCGACTTGGACGCTTATAGTCCACTTATCAGAAATGCTAATAACGATATGGCTTGGCAGATGATGGTTAGCGGTAAGATGGACCCATATACGATGCTGACCGTAGGACAATTCCCTGGTACAAGCAGAATGAAGAAGTACTTCAAGGAACAGCTAGAGAAGCTACAGGCGATGCAAGCGCAGCAGCAAGCGAATGGCGAAATGCCTACAGCAGGAGCTGGACAACAGCAGGCAGGTACGCCAGCAACACACCTGAAAGATGCAAGCGATGGTGTAAATGACTTGGCAACTTTGCCATCATCGGGCACATAAAAGGAAAGTTCTTAGAATCATAATAAACTCTTAAGTTTTTAGTTAGTAGATTGTTTTTAGGTTTTAGTTTAAAGGTAAAAAAGATGAGGAAGAGGAGACCGTGATGGCTTTCTCTTCCTTTTGTTTTGTGAGAGCTTAGGAGATACCATATTTCTTCTTGTAGGAACGTAGCTTTTCCATAGGGACGGAAACACGGTACATGTAATACTCTTGCCATTGCTTCAACTTCTTGCCTCTTACCTTGTTGTCGGCATTGCAGCCGATTGCTCCCCACTTGGATGGCGTGTAGTAGAAAGATGCAGCCTTGATGTCTTCTACGTTTTTGAAATAGCGTGTTGCCTTCCACTTGCCAAGCTGAACCAGGCGACGGTAGGCGAGCATACCCTTGCGATTGGGGTCGTAGGTCATAATCGCCCAATCCTTGTGCGACTGGTCGTAGAGCATGTAGAAGCGAGGCGCACCACCTTCCTTGTACTTAGCAAGGGTGGCTTTCACTCCCTTCTGCCACATACGAGTGGAGCGGAAGAGTTCGATACGAGTAACAATAGGCTGGTAGATGGTTATGACCATCTTACGCAGCAGGTTTGAATAACTTTGTTTCATTTTTCTTTTTACTTTTAATTGTTAACTTATATGGACAGGCGATAGAATCGCCTGGAACGGTGGCTCAGGGGGAGGGCTAGCTGCCACCACCTATGCCTGACAGCTCGGCTACTACAGGTGGGCGGTTGCGGAGGCGTTCACGCTCTATCTCTGCCTTTGAGCGGAATGGAACGATTTCTGGTGCTGGCATATCCTTCTCTACGTAGAGGGCGATAGCTCTAGCCATCACACGGTCATCGTGCTTGCCAGCAATGGCACCATAGCAGTTGTTCTGCTTGTAATAGAGGAAGTAGGTGCATTCATCAATGGCTGCAAGTTCTCGCTCCATATAGCCACCGTCTCGGATGATGCGTGCCATGGTCTTCACTACTGCCACCTTGGTAGCCTTGTTAGTATTGAATCCCCATTTCATCTCTATGTTCTTCACCTTCTTCAACTTGGACTGAGAGGCACTATACAGATTACTGTAGAGAGGGATGAGGATAGGGAAGAACAGCTCAGACTGGTTGCCCTCGGTATTGTTCATACGAGAGTAAGCGGTATTGTTCTCGATAACCAGGAAGGCATCATTAAAGAAATGAGCAATCTGGGCGCAACGCATAGCGAGTTGGTCGGCATCGCAGTGACCATGCCATTCGGCTACAATTTCGGGAACACCACCATAGATTTCATCGTAGCGGTCGAGCACCACGATGTCGGAGAAGTCGGAGGTTTTATGTGAACCACCAATATCGCAGGCTACAACGTAACGGTGCTTGACAATCTCGGAGTTATCGGGTCCAGCCCAAACTTTGAGAGGTCCACCAGCACGCTCTACGAAACGGATGTTGTTCATGCAAGCAGGGTCGGCTGCATCGTAGGAATCTCCCTCGATGTCGCCCACCATGATAGGCTCGATACCCTTGCAGTCCTCTTCCATCTCCTTTAACTTGTAAGGGTCGAAAACAGTAGTACCAGAGAAGAGGAAGGCTTCCACGTCATCGGAAGGATATTCCTGGCGCATGCCATCCAAGTCGCTGTACTTCTTGCACTCATTCACATACCAATGGATGCCTTCGAGGGTTGCACCCTTGATTTCCCAAAGCCACCAGAAGTAAGAGCCATGATATTGCTCATCCTCACGATTCTTGTAGAGCCAAAGAACGAAATCAATCTTTTCTTGTTCAGACTTGAAAGGAAGGATATACTTCTCGATGTCGAACCATGGAACGAAGTAAGGGGTATAGATGGAAAGGCGATTGCCGTCCTTGTCGAAAGAGTTGGCACGCACCCATTCATCATGGAACTCATTTTCACGCCCATTAGGGGTAGACTCTCGCACGATGAAGGTGTAAGGTCTCGTAACATTGATAGGCGAGATTGCGGCATTGACAACCTTCTGTGGAGTCCACTCTGTAGTGTTAGGGAAAAAGGCTTCCTCGGTGATGTGAGCCATAGCTGCATCGGCAGAACGGCAGGACTCAGGGTTGCGAGCCGAACCAGTCTGTATCTTGCAGGAGCGAGGGATGAGGTACTTGATATTGTTCTGAGTGCTTGATGTGCGGAGTTTGCGAGAGTCTTCCTTGAAAGTCTCTCCAATCTCATAGTAGAGCCATGTAGGGATGGCATTCGCCAATTTCTCGTACATATCGAACACCTGGGTAGCAGATGAAGACTGGTGACCGATGATGTTGCTATTCCAGTTGGTCTTCCAGAACATCTGAATCCAGAACATGTAAACCTCTGTATCAGTAGAACCACCCCATTGGCGACACTTCAAGAGGATAATCAAGATACTGTGCAGCTCACCATGAAGGCGTTGCCGTTCGAAATCCTTGGTGAGACCTATCTGTGCATGGTTGAGAAGGAAAGGTATATCATCGCCACCATCCTTATTCTTGATTCGGGCATAGGCGTAGGCGAAGAAATAAAAATCGTGCTTGCAGCGAAGACGGATGAGATAACGGAATACTGCATCGCGTGCCTTTTCTTGATCCAGGTCTGCCATGTACTTCTCGCAGAAGGCAGAGATAGAACCGCACTTGATGATGGCGCAGAACTTCTTTTCCTTCAACATTTCTACAGGAAGCCAAAGTTTCTTGCCCTTCAAGAAATCCTCAATGACACACTCGAAGCGAAGACCAGGGGCATTCTCTCCAGTAATGGGACGATAAGTAGCGAGGAGGCTTGTGAGCCTTCTCTTATTTTCCTCTAGAATCTCTTTGAGTTTCTTATCGGACAGTTGCTGCTGAGGTCGTACCTTTAATGTGGATTTTGCTACTGGCATCCGTTATATATAATAATGTTAAATGTTAAATGTTGAGTTTTTGAGATTTGCGAATGAATCCTTCTGCCTTGGCATAGATGAATCCGATGGCAAAGAGGATGAGGTGATAGATGCCAGCTATGTGAGGGAGGAGGCATCCAATCACTAGGAGGATGAGCATCTGCCAGAAGGCTAAGCGTTTTCGCCTGTAGAGCCACGGAGCAGTGAAACCCATGAAGAATGATATAATGACCGATGCGCCCAAGACCGGGAGGGACGGATAATAAAGAAAGGAGAGACCAACGGAGGCAAGCCACGAAGCCAGCACACGATGGATGCGAAACTGACGATGAACCATGAGGAGGCACCAGGCATTAACAGCCCAATGGATGAAGTTGGCATGACCGAACATGTAAACGAAATGGGAGTATATTGGGGTTGATGGCGATACAGCCATGTTGGCGTGCAGCGGAATGATGAAAGCCATCAGGAGGACGATGAGGAGTGTTATATATAATGTACGCATGATGAATGAAAGTTTTATCGAGTGATGAATGATGTTTTCTTATTGCGGAAATAATTGCTGATTTTCATCTGTATGTAGCGAGGTGCCATCCCCATGTTGGGCGCAGGAAGGTCTAGGCACACATACACAAGATGCTTGGTGTTGTATTCCTTGTATTGTTCCATCTGACGGAGGCGCAAGAAATCCTGATAGAAGGCTTCGAAGAGCTTTTCCTTCATGGCTTGGTATTTGCCGAACTTAGGCTTTTCCCCCTTGATGCGCTTGCAAACATACCGATAGGCTGTGCTATCAGCGAGATAATAACAAGAGGCTGGCATCTTGGCGATGTAATCGCATATCTTAGCCATGGTGGTAGGATATTCTACCATCCTCTTGGCCTTACGAAAGAGCAGAAACATTTCCTGGTCTCTTTTAAGGTAAATTTCGGATATGGAATTTAGATGTTTCATGCCAACAAAATTAATTCATCAAGATGCAGAACTTATCACAAAGTAATGCGAAATTTTGCTTAATTTAGCACACAAATATTAAAAACGAACGCTTATGGCAAAAGAAACGATTGATAATCAGAATGTTAAATCAAAGCGAGATTCTTTCAGAGAGCGTCTTGCTCAGCGTTATCCCGACCTGAATGTGGACGATGATGAGGCTGTTTATAACCAAATTGCGACCGATTACGACCAGTACGACCAAAGCAAGAAAAGGATGGACGACTTCAACAATATGCTGAAAGAAAATCCTCATGCGCCTGGGCTGGTGACAGGTCTCATTACAAAGAAAAATGCCGATGGTGGCGACTTCAACCTTATCGACTACTTGATAGACGAGCTAGGACAAGACTACATCGAAGCCATCAATGGTGACGAGGAGGCTAGGAAACGCTTGAAGACTAGCGAGAAGGAAAAGCTTGCAGCCAGTGAGAAGCTAGCCAAGGGCAAGGAGACTCTTGCAGCCAACATGGAGCAAGAGGATAAGGAGCTGGATGCTGCCATGAAGGAAGCCAAGATTAAACCCGAGGCTATCAAGGACTTGATAGAGTGGATGTATAAGCGCAGTGATGATGGCGAAGACCACGATGATGATGGATTCGTATGGCGTGCAGCTCGCTATGAGTTGAAGAAGGCTGACTTCTTGCGCCTCTTCCAAATCAAGGACTTCGACAAGGCTGTGGCTGATGCCGAGGAACGTGGCTACAAGCGTGGCAAGAACGAGAAAATCGACCAGCAGAAGCAGCTACATGATGGAAGACAGGGTGGCAAGCGGAACATCAACATCAATGGTGGCGGTGGTGCTCCTTCTCTTCCAAAGGAGAAGAGCCGAACCGAACAGGTGTATAGCCAGATGGTTGGAATGTAGCTCTTGTCAATTAAGAATTTATAGTTAATAATTAATAGTTTAAAAAATTGTAGATTATGAAACAGTTTAAGAAATGGTTTGGATTCATGATGGCGATTTTCGTCATGATTCTGAGTGGTGGCAGCTCTTATGCTATGGCGGAAACTCCTCCTAATATTCCAGAAGGTGCAGGTGGCGGTGGCCCTACAGGTCCAACGGATGGACCAGGCGTAGGTGGCACGGGTCCAAAGTGGCAGGGTGGAAGCCAAGAGCAACAGGAGAAGATGAACAACTGGGACTACTATGTGGCTCATGTGAACCCTACCGTGGTGGAAATGAAGCTGGAGAGTTGCCCAATCGACCAGATTCTTCGAGCCTCGAAGCGAATGACTCCTGTGGACAGTAACCGCATTGAGTACTATTCCATCGGTCAGCGACCAATCAAAACAAAACTTGCAGCGAAGTTAAGTAAAACTACAAACGGTGGCTCTGTAAAGCTAACGGTGGAAAATGCGACAGTGTTTGGTACTGGTGACATCATTATGATTAAAAGCTGTCTTGGCTATCAGGACAACGGTACTGACCGAAGCACGATGATTCCTTTGCAGCTGCGTGTAACAGAGGTAGATAACGATGGAAACCCTACATGCTATGCGCTGAATGGAAAGAAAAACGCCAGTCGTGGTAACCGGGACATTCCTGAAGATATTGAGGCTGGTACTGTAGTAATGCGACTGGGACGAGCTGCTGGTGAAAAAGAGGTAGAGACTGGTAGCTACTACTCTATGCCAGACAAGAGCTTCCAGTATTGCCAGCGATTCATCATGCAGGTTGAGGAGTCTCTTATCGACCGTATGAGCAAGACCCAGGTGCAGTGGGACTTCACACGCCAAGAGAAGATGGCTATGGACGATATGCGCCAAGGCCAGGAGCTGAGCGGACTGTTTGGCTATCGCTCTATGTCGAATGGTGGCAAGGATGTAGGTATTGTCTATACCATGGGTGGCATCTTCTGGGAAGCTGGTAAGGATTTGCAGATTGGACACTGGGAGCCAAAGATGTTTAGACAAGCCGATGGCACTCTTGTGCCTGTAACCGTAAAAGTGACCGTACCTGATGAGACTTCTTCCAGTACGAAGGAAGAGACCAAGCAGGTATATGAGTATGTGATTAGTGAGAAGGAGCTGACCTCATTTATTGCTGCTATGTTGAAGGGTGCAGGTAACTCTAGCCGTACCAAGTTGCTCTTCGTGGACAACTTGATTTATCAGGCATTTGCTAACCTCCGCTCTAACAAGCGTATCATTACACAGACTGAAAAGGACTACCAGGGATGGAAGCTCGACTTCGAGAAGTTTGAGAGCATGGGAACTAAAATTCTCATTTATCGCCACGATGCCTTCAATAGTTGGGGCATGGATGGTAGAGCCTTCTGTTTGGATGCTCGTTATCTCGACAAGTATGTATTTGGTACTTGGTCACGAAATGAGTTTAATGCCAAGGATTTGCTGATTCGCAACACCGCAGGTGTGGTAATGGAGGAGTATAGCTGTTGGGTTCTGACATTCCCAGATGCCCATGCTCGTGTATCTCGCCCTACTTTCACTGAGGACGGTGTGACCGATGAGCAGATTCAGGAGGCTGCTTAATCAAAACAAAGGGAACTGATAGTTTTCTAACATATATCAAAACTCGGGGATAGTTGAGGCTCTAGATGGGAACAATAGCCCTCGGACTAGGCTTCGCTATCCCTTCACCCATAAACACAAAAGATATGTATAGATTTGTAGCAAACAGTATGCTCATCTTTGTGGTGACTCTGCCAAGCGGACTTGTGAAGAGCGTGGAGTTTGAACGATGCAGTAACAATGCTTATTCTTACCTCACGGACAACAAACAGGTGGCTGACTGCATCAGAAAGCATCCGTTAACGAAGGCTGGACGCATCAAGGATGAGAGTCTGCCCGAGGAGGAACAGGTGCAGCAACATGAAGAAGAGCAGGTGAAGGACGAGAACGCCCTTCGCTTCGAGAATATCACCAAGGCAAAGAACTATCTCCAGAAGTCCTTCAAGGTGGATGTAAGGAAACTGAAATCACCTGAGCAGGTGAAGGAGAAGGCTAAGGAGCTTGGAGTGGTGATTGAGTTTTAGTTTATAGTTTATAATTTATAGTTAATAGGTTTCTTGCTTATGGAAGTTCTTATGAGTGACCTTGTAAAGGAAATGAGGCTTGCGCTGGACGAGGTGAAGCACGATGAGCTGAATGATGTCTTTGCCGATGATTCGGACGAGGAAATGAAACAAGCTATCGAGACTGCCGCACAGCAGCTTTTACTGCAAGCACCACCGCAGATGCTACAGCCCAAGAGGGTAGTGGCATCGCTAAATGAAAGCGGTAAGCAAGATTATGATGCCATTCAGACACAATACACTGATGGGCATGGTAGCCTTGTGATACCTGATGATTGGCTGAGGCTGGTGGAGCTGAGGCTGAAAAGTTGGTCTTCCTCGTTGGTGGCATTGATGGACCCAGGAAGCAAGGAGGCTCAGATGCAAGCCTCTCGATGGACTAGGGGGACACCGCAGAAGCCGAAGGGCATGATAACCGTTTCGCCTACTACAGGAAAGCGAGTACTGATGTACTGGACAGCTGGACGGTATTCTGCTAACCATGATACGCCTACCAATAAGGTGTATGACCATGAAGTGGAGCTGTTCACTTACGTTCCTTACCAAAAGGTGAAGGATGTGCTTGAAAAGGATGGGAAAACGGTGACAGGCCAGAAAATCATCCTAGCCTTGACTGACGAGTGCAAGAAGTATCTCATTTATCGTTCCATCTCCATCTTCTTGATAAGTAAGAAGGAGAGTGACCTGGGCGAGAAGTATAACCAATTATCACAAATATAACAAGATATGGCTAATGATATAGACAAAACAAGTCCTCACTACAAGGGGGAGTTTGGCAGTATCTACGAGGTGAACCAGAAGTTTCCTTCGGGAGGCGTGGAAGGTGACTACGTGGCTATTGATGGTTGGGCGCATTACTGGAATGCGGACAGAGGTACTTGGTGTGTGAATGCTCAGAGGGATAGCTACTGGGATGAGCTTATCACCAATATCATCGAACACTTCAAGACCATCAAGGGTGCTACCTATATGGGGGTGGCTACTACTGACACCGTGCCTGATACTACGGCTGCAAAGATGTTTTATTTTGCGCTGCAAGGTGGAAAATATGCTAACTTCGGAAATCAAGATGTAGCCCAGGGCATCAATGTGCTGCTGACCGAGGACGGTAAATCTTGGACTGTGCAGAGTCTTATTTCCGTTGCACAGGAATTGGGTTCTAGCACAACTATGCTTGTGAGTCAGAAGGTTGTTACGGATAATCTTACAGAGCTGCAAAATACGGTCTTTCCGCTAGAGGTGTCTTTATCCCTTGACAAGCCTTTGCTAGAATATACCGGTAGTGAGCAGAGCATCAAAGCTACTTACTCTATCAAGCGCAAAGGTTCGCCAATCACGCCTACAGCATTGGCTCTGTCTGTTGATGGTTCTCTTGTTAGTATTGATGTAAAGCAAGCAGATACAGTTACTATCAAGGTGAATAAGGAGGGAGAAACGCAAATCATCCTTACTGCTAAGCATGGCGACCTCGTAAAGTCGGCAACAAACAAGGTTACGATGGTTCTGCCTATCTATTATGGATTCGGTACAACAGAAACGGACATAGCCATTGCAGCCAATAAGCTTTCGCCTCGTTTGTCTGCAAGTGGAACTTACGTAAAGACTTCGGCAAAGGACGATGTTAACTTCATTATCCTTGCGCCTAAGACGCTTCCGAAGCTCAATAACTTCACGATGGGTGGTGCTCCTTTCGTGATGGAGACTACTTCCGTCACCATCAATGGCAAGGACTACTACATGTATAAGAGTGGTGGCGTTTATATGAGTGGAACCACTGTGAGGGTACTGGCAGGTTAAACAAAATGAAATTTCGATTATGGCAGAAATATTAAATCCGGCAATAGGCTATATAGGTAATGCCATTCGTAGTGTTGCGAAAGACCATATCACTTCTTTTGCGGAAGATACCTACGATGAGCATTTTCAGAAATACCAGGCTATTCTTAACAAGCTGAATGCCATCCAGGATGAAGAAGGAAATTTGGAGAAGACTCCATTCAAATACATCGTGAACGAAGAGTTTATCTTTGCCATGGTGGATAAGAATGATGTATTCCTTGCAGGTATTCAGTGGGATGGTACGCCCAAGTTTGCCAAGATGGAGGAAAATGCTGGGCGTGAGATTTCTTCTATCAATGCTCAGATAAAGTATCTTCATGAGGAAATCAGCCAAGTGAGAACTGACTTGAAGAGAAATGTTTTCTCTCTTTCCTTTGACAGAGATACCGGGCGTATCATTGGAACGACAAGTGATACTAGCCGTATAACATCTTGTACACAAGACAGAACGACTGGTAAAATCATAATGAATCATCAATTAGATTAAAATAGTAATAATATGGCAGAAATTCAAACAATTATTGGTAGCTTGCCTGTGTGTAGAGGGGAGTATGATGCCGAGGTATCATACTTTCGGGACAACCAGGTGACTATGTACGGCAGTACCTTCCAGAGTATTGCCGATGATAATGTTGGCTATCCGCCAGCAGAGGAGCGTAATGATGGCAAGGTATATGCTATCAATACGGACAAATGGATTATCGTGGCCAATGCTCTTGCTGCCTATAATGCAGGCAAACGTATCGATGACTTGGCTGAGAATACAGAGATTAAGGATGAGGAAGGTAATGTTCAAGATACACCATTTAGGGTAATCGAAAATGAGGAGTTTATCATGGCAGTAGTAGATTCCGAGGATAAGGTTCTCTTTGGTATCTACAGAGCAACTGGCAAATCTTATTTCCCACTTAATGAAATGTATCACGTTGAGCAGAATGAAGAGTTCTTCGCAGTCTGGCTTGATGCTGTTAACCATGTGCTCCTTGGTATCAGAAGAGACGGACAAATCATTGGTGAAATTCATGCTGTCAATGCCTTGAAGCAAGTTATCTCTCAGCTTCAATCAGACCTTGCATCATTGCAGGATAAGGTAGGTACAATAGATACCAATCTCAAAGAACTCCTTGATGTCTTATCTTTACAGGAGAATCCTGAGTATATATCAGTTGAGACAGACATAGAGGGAAAAGTGTTATCTGCAACACATACAGATGGTTCAAAAACATTTTATACTCCCATAATTCCAAAATCCTCAATTTATTTTGATGACAGAACAATTTATGAAGGTGAAATAGAAGATTATAAGGAACTACTGATAGATTCTGATAATAAAATTTTGCGTTATACAGATAAAAATGATGTTATACATGAAAATAGAGAAATCATTTTCAGTTCTGCAAAATTAGAATCAAGTGAAAAGGAATTGACAACACCTCGTAATATAAATCTTCCAAAATATGGATATACAGATATTAAAGAAGAAACTTTTTACTTGACGTCTAATGAGGGCTATTCTGATAAAGAAGGAATAATGGCTATGATTGTAAATGAAGATACAGAAGAAAATGCTCAAAAGGGATTGACACCTTATAAGTATTTTGTTAAGTCAACACTTCTAAATACTGATGGTGTATATTCTGTTACATCTGAAAGTGTGTCTTTGAATTTCTATGTACCTTCCGATGTAAAGGAGGTTGGAGGCAAGTCTTATGTAGCTTCATCACTTACCAAGGGTAACGATGGTTCATATTCTGTAAATCCTACTTCTATAGAAGTTACAAAAATTGTAGATAAGCCAAATGTTGGAACATGGGAAATCAGTAAGAAGACTAAGCATTGGTGTGTAGTTGACATAGACTTTGGAAGTTATCTTAAAGGTACATACAATGTATTGGTATCTTTCCAAGGTTCATCTACTCTTTATCATAGACAAAGAAATTTTAGGTATGCTTTTGTAAAATCTGATTATAAGAGTAAAGTAAAGTTAAAGATAGGAGAATTATTGAAACTCGATAAATTTAACTTGAAGTCATATTATATGGATGACACCAAGTTAAAGGAGCCGATAATTTTCCGCTTATACTTACAAGCCAAAGAATTGCGTAATTTCAATGAACAATATCCTTGGAATAGTTCTTCTGTTATTTCGACCGGTGCAACTGGAATTATCAAATCTTTCCCTGTCTGTACGTCTGTTGGTGGTTCTTTTTATGGCATCCAGTTTTTTGGCTACAAGAAAGACAAAGCCAACTACATGTTATCAGATGATAAAGATGGCATGATAATAAGCGGTGGTGCAGGTTGCAGATGGGATAAATTCGATTGGAGTACTTGGGAAGATGAAATGAATGACGAACCAACTGAAAGCAATAGAATTGCAGTTGAAAAATTCTATCAGTTTATAAATGGGGATGGTTTTACAAAAGATACTGCACCAAAGCACATGAATATTAATGATTGGATAGATTATTATATTTTCATTCAGGTATTCAGGCTTAGAGATAATGACATTCATAATCTTATTTTGTATAGTGGGAAAGATAAAACTGTTTTTTCTCCATTCCTCTATGACTTGGATTTGTCATTTACAAATTATGGATATAACGTAGAAATTTCTCCAAGCAATACTGTATGGATAAAATTAGCAGCACTTTATTGGGATGAGATTTGTGAAAGATATGCAGAATTAAGAAAGGTTGTGCTAAATGTAAGCAATTTTAATCTTATTGTAAGTGATTTGCAGAGCAATATCGAATACTCCGATTTTGAGAAAGGAATTGAAAAATGGGGAGTAAGAGATTCAGCTTTGACAACTGGAAGTTTATCTAAGAAATTCGAGAATTTATTAAAAATGTTTGATCTATATTTTAAATAATAATTATTATGAAAAAAAGTTTAATTACTAGATTAAATGCAAGTGTTAATCGCACAGATTTGCCTGTATTAGGTAAAATACGTATGAATATTACTGGTACTGATAATACCGCCCAACTTTCAGGAATTACAGGTTTAATTGAGATAACTGGCTCATCATTAACATGGAATGGGGATGGGAAATGTACTATAAATACTAATGATAATAACATATTTTATATTAATACAGATAAAACATCGAAAGGAACACTTTTTGTAGATAATAAGTATAGTTTAAAGTCTGTTATTACAAGCTATGCTTATGGTGTAAATGTTGACTTTGCAGATATAAATGAATATTGCACGAACATTACATCTTTAAATTTGGATAATTCAGAACAAGAAGGTGATTTATCTACTTTAAAAGATTTAAGTCAGATAACTAAAATTATTGTTTCTGGTAGTAAAGTATCTGGTGATATACGTGCGATTAAAAATATCACAAATTTAACAGTATTAGGTATAGCTAATACATCTATTGCATGTGATTTGTCATATTTTACTAATTGCAATAAACTAATATTAATCGACGTATCAAACACATCTACAACAGGAAACCTTTCTGTTTTAGCAGCTCTGGACAATATAGAAATAGTAAAGACTACAAGTTCAGGCGTGATGGGTGACTTGGCTTTATTTGCTAATAAAGCCTCATTTAAAGAATTCGATGATTGGTATTTACGAAATACTTGGGATAGCGATTCCTTGCGTCCAAGTAGTATGAGTAAAATTACAGGTGCGTTTGGATTTGAAACGTCAGCAGATACTGATAATTTTTTAAAGAATATGGCAAAGTGTTCTGATGAAGGTGTAACAAATAAAGTTTGGTATTTTCAGAACTCTCACAGAACCAATGCTTCTAATATGGCAGTATCTACCTTGCAAAATGCAGGATATACATTATCACAATTAATTACTGATTAAAAAAGAAAATATGGAATTGAATAAGTTAACAAAGAAGTACAAGGTAGTACATGAGGGAACCAAGATGGTGTTACCTCTCACAGAAGAAGGAGACAATGCTGAGGTATTCCCAGCAGTAGATGCCACCGCAGTAGAGTTTGACACATACCCAGAAGCTAAGGCTTACGTAGATGAGCATAACTTGGTGTATGAAGAGCCAAAGTATGGAGAGTAAAACTCCAAGACGAGACTTTGTAAATTAAGAAATAAGACAATATGAAGAAGCAACAATTACATGAAGCACTGGCAGTGCTTTTGACCAAACTTTCATCGGCAAGGGACAATCCCTTGCTGATGGATAACTACGTGACAAAAGCGTTGCGCACGGTTCTTTTGGAGTTCATGGAATCGGGCGAGCTTTATGCCGCCTACAAGGAGCAGATACATTCCACCATGGAAAGTGATAATCCTTGGATAGGTATGCTGATGAAATCGATTGGCGGTGATGCCTCTGTCAAAGAAAGTATGACCGATGAAGCTATCGAAGGGATGGTGGATTCAATGTTGGGAGAGTAGTTTATGAAGGATTGGACTGGAAATAGAAAGAGTATGTTCGTGACCTTGGGAGCATCCAACCACACGGACAAGGAGCGTGAGAGTAATGACTTTTATGCTACCGACCCTATCGCTATTGACAAACTGGTGACAGTTATACAACTTCCTCGTAAGATTTGGGAGTGTGCTTGTGGTACAGGGTGCTTATCTGACAGATTAAAAGACTTTGGGCATGATGTTATCTCCACTGACCTTGTGGATAGAGGCTATGGGGGGGCAAGCGATTTCTTGGTAACCACCGAACTGCCGAACGATTGTGCTTGCATCCTTACCAATCCGCCATACAAGTATGCCCTGGATTTTATCAAGCACAGCTTGGAGCTTCTTCCTGATGAAGGGCTTTGTGTCATGTTCTTGAAGACTACCTTTCTAGAAGGACAAAAGAGGTATGATGAGCTATTTAGCAAGCATCCTCCTCAGTATGTGCTGCAATTCTCACGAAGAGTGCTTTGCGCCAAGAATGGAGAGTTTCAGAGAATGAAGGACGGAGGAGGCAGTGCTGTTAGCTATGCTTGGTTCGTTTGGAAGAAAGGTTATCATGGTGATACAGTCATCAAGTGGATATAATATAATAAGGTGTAACTCTTGATGGGGCTACACCTTGTTTTATATATGATGTATTTGTGATTGTTGCTTACAGATTGTTACTTTAGTAAAGTTTAACTTTAAAATTTTGCTCAAAATGAATTGGTTTGAGCAAAAAGTTGTAATTTTGCTACAGATTTTTGATTTTATCAAGAACGTATAAACAATTAACTATAGACAAAAGGAGGTTTTTCTATGACACAAGAACAAGAAGCCGAAGTCCAACGGTTGATAAAGGACGTAGATGTTACTGAGCTGATGAGTATGCTTATGAAGCATGGCAACAGATATTCCAGAAGAATCTTAAAGTTCTTCCGGTGGTACTGCAAGTATATGCCTATAAGCCTTATGTTCTTTCACGCTTATGGTATCTGGGACTTTTCTCAGCATCCCAAAGAAATGTTTGTTCCTCACGAAGAAAATTTGCCATGTTATCTCTTCATTTATTTTATGGTCTATATTCTTCCGATGGTGACAATTCTGGCTAGTAGATTTTTCTTTTTGTGCTGGTGGTATCGTATTCCTTTCTTCTATTTCTTCGGCATTAATGCTGCACATATTGTGGAATGGAACTGGTACACTACCAATGATATGGTGGACTCCTGCTATACTGTTATGATTGTAACAGGTATGTTTTATCTCTATGGCTTTTCTGATATGATTATCAATAAGACGAAGATGGGTAGAAAATTCTTCGCATAGAGATTGCTGGAGATAATAGGAGAATAATAGAGATTTTTGGAGAATATCAGAGAAAATTGGAGAATTATGAAAAAAATGTTGAATTATGAGACCCTGGGAAATGCGTTGAAGGCGATGAGCGATGCTTGCTTCAAGGCAGCAGAGCAGCAGAAGAATGGGGAGAAGGTTACGGCTTGCGGAATGAGCGATGATGATTTGGACAATCTTTGTGAACAGATTCCATTCATGCTGAATCCTTATATGACTGCCGGGCAGGTGAAGAAGGAGGCGCATATCAGCGAATCTACCCTAAGAAGGGCTATCGCTGATGGGGAGCTGGAAAGCGTGGGGAACGCTGGTGACCATTCTCGTTTCTTCAAGAAGTGGGATGTTAAGGAGTTTATCAAGAAAAGACTGAAAAGAAAATAGCTATGGACATTTTGATATTTCTTGTAAAGCTAGGAACGGTTCTGTATATCTTAACTTTCGTATATATGATGAAGAAAGGATATATGGATGATGATCCTAAATGGTTGAAAATACTCATACTACTTGTGATATTATTTGTTATCGTATATAAAATAGTAAAAATTATAATGGGAATTTAATATTAAAGAAGAGAAGCTGCTGAGGCTTCTCTTTTTTGATATGGGTCTATGTCACCTTAAATCTCTGGAAATCAACCACTAAAAGAATGTTTGACAGAGTTATCAAAGGACTTGCCAATTCCTCGTATCTTTGCACACGTAATCGGTTACATGTGTGAATAAACAGAATGTACAACTTTTATTACTTTAGGAATTATGGCAGAAGAAGTAATTAAGACTACCTCTTGTTGCAACGATGCAATGATGGGTGGTTTGCTTGGAGCGATGGCAAATCGTGACAACAACAATCCTTTGGCAATGGCGGCTATGATGCGAGACCGTGACGATGCCGACATGTGGAACAATCCATTTGCCTACATGATGATGATGGGCGTGATGAAGTGGATGTATGGCGACAACTGGAACAACCGTGACAATGGCGCAGATGTGCAGCGTGCAGAGATTCAGAGCCAAATCGAGAGCTTGCGCAACCAGATGGCAGATAACCAGAACAGCAACTTGCTGATGGGTGCTATCCAGGGTAATGGTAACGACCTTAAGATGTTGGCAAGCAATCTGAACTGTGACTTCAACGCCTTGCAGAACTCTATCTGTGGCATACAGGCAGGCATCCAGCAGCTTGGCGGTCAAGTTGGATTCTCGGCAGAGCGAGTAATTAATGCTATCTCGCAGGGTAACTTGCAGATGACAATAGCGTTGAAGGATTGCTGCTGCCAGACCCAGCAGAACATCATCAAGATGGGTTACGACAACCAGCTTGGTCAGAAGGACATCGTTAACCAGATGCAGCAGGGCTTTAGCTATACCAACACTGGTATAGAAAGAACTGCTTCGAACCTCGGTTTCCAGATGCAGCAAGACAAGTGTGACATCATCCGTGCAGGTGAGAACAACACCCAGCGTATCATCGATACCTTGACAGGCCATTGGAGCCAGGAGCAAGCCAACGAGATTCAGGACTTGAAGTTTAAGAACTCTCAGTTGCAGCAGAACATCTACTTTGCCAATCTGATGAATGGCGGTTGCGGATGTGGCGCAGGTGTAACAGGTGGCTATCAGTAAAAAAGAGTAAAGAATGAAACAGAAGCGTAGTGGTATGAACAAGATTTCTCCAGTGGGATTGGCTACTACAGCATTGGTAGCCAACCAAGTTTCAGTCTTAGCTACTTACAATGAGAAGCTTTGCAGACCTTATTGCGTGAACGGCAACGTGCAGCCACAGGCTAGCATAACCTACAGTTATGAGCAGCCTATCCTGAACGGTACAACGGTATTCGTGCCTATCGTGGCGACTATCAGCATCATTTCGCCTGTTGTGGGCAGCAGAAACGTGATGAGAGCACAGCCATTGATTTACACGGAAAAATGGATTGCAGCCTTCCAAGGGCAGACAGCACTGCCAACGGCTGTGACCATCGCCAGTGTAGGACGGACGCAAAAGGCTAACGATGTGGTATGCGGAAAGGCTAGAAGCCTGAGCATATTTGACAGTCTGACCGTAACGCTCAGTTAGGAGTTAGAAGTTAGGAGTTAGGAGTTGGCGGATGCTTACTCCCTACTCTGAATCATTTGGTGGGAGGGGACAGGATGTTTTCCTTCCTCTCCCATATACTTAAAACGATAAATATTCAGAGATTATGATATTCAGAGACTTGAAGGCTGGATTCCCAGTCTATCTATTTGATAGAGCCAGCAGAAAATTTAAGCAAGGCAAGGTGACGAGCAATCCTTGCCCTGACTTTGAGAATGGCAAGCCGAACGTGATGGCAGCTATGCCAGGGATGCCGAACTATGGGGCTAGGAATGTGAAGGTGAACGTGCAAACCGAGGATGGAAAGCAAGCCATCTATTCGGTGGTAGATACTGAGCAAACAGCATACAGCGACACCCTTGTAATCTCCTGTAGCAAGGAGAACATCATCAATGAGGTGAACGCACTGAAGAACCAAGCTAACGACATCCTTAGCAAGATGCCTGATTTCGAGCAGACCGTAAAGGACTGTGACAATCTCCTTTCAGAACTGGACACAACGTTTCGTGACCAACAGAAAACAAACGAAAGACTCAACCAGATGGAAAGTAAGCTGGACGAGATTTTCAAATTCGTCAAATCACAAAAGAATGAATGATATGAACTTAGTAGAACTTATCACCAAATATCAGACCGATGCCACACCAGAGCAGATGGTGCAGGTGACAAAGATAATCGGCAAATTCGTGGCTATGCACGCAACGGATGAAGACCTCTTGCTGCTGTATAAGGACATCTATGGGGTAGTGGGCAACGGACACTTCAATGACTTCTTCGCTGAGGCTCAAATCAAGAAGATGGTTTTTGAGGATGACAAGGAGGTAGAGCATCGTGCTCCTTACTATACCATGGCGAAGACGCAGGAAATATATGAGACGGTGAAGGACGAGATTCGCCCTTACAACCAATGGGACTTTGCCGTGGTGCTGAACATGGTGTATTCGGACAACTACAACCTGATGAAGAAATGGTTTGCCGATGATAGCGAGGAGCAGCTGATGGACAAAATGGTGGACTTGGCTGTGAACTGGCTGAGAGACGATGATAACCCTTATGGGCATTGTAAGGCTTGGGGGTACTTTAACTAAGTGAAGAGTGAAGAACGAAGAGTGAAGAATCAATTTGCTCTTCTAGAAATGATTCCATAACACCTAGAGATATATAAAAGAAAACTATCAGAAGAAGAGAATGCAGGCTAAGGAAAAAGGGCTTGTGTTCTCTTTTTTCGTATGAAGTTGCGCAACTTATCACTGAGAATCGGGAATGATGGCTTAAATTTGCATCGTTTCCATAACGGAGTGGGGACGGATAAATGGAAAAGAAAATGAATGATATTCGAGGTTACTTATTTGGGACGATATGGACTTTTCTGAGTCTGCTGGTTCCTATCAGGGATTTTATGATTGCCATGATGGTATTGTTCGGGCTGAACCTGGTGCTTGGCATCGTGGCAGCGGTGTTTAACGGTGAGGAATGGAGCTGGAAGAAATTCGGCATGTTCTTCGTTTGCTGTGCGGTGTTTTTCGTGACGGTGGCTGCACTGTTTATCATCGGTCACTTCTTGCATTCGGATGCTGAGGCTCTGTTTTGCGTGAAGTGGGTGTGCATAGCCGCGACCTATCTCTTCACTACAAACATCTTGAAGAATCTGAAACGAATGCTGGTGCCAGATTCGCCTTGGTACAGGCTAGTGGACTATTGCTATTATGCGCTGACACTGGGCTTCGTGGAGAAAATGCCAATGTTCAAGAGATACCAAGAATATAAAAACAACAAGGAAAATGGAAATGAAGGAAATCAGATTGGAGCAGCTGCTGATGGCGATGCCTAATGCAGGGAAAAGAGCAGAGAAGTTTCTGCCATACCTGAATAAGTATGCTCAGGAATTTGAAATCAACACGCCTTTGAGGTGGGCGCACTACTTGGCTCAGATTGCCCATGAGAGCGGTGAACTGAGATATACCAAGGAGATTGCCAGCGGAAAGGCGTATGAAGGGCGAAAAGACCTTGGCAATACCCATAAGGGTGATGGGGTAAGGTATAAAGGGCGTGGACTGATACAGATAACAGGACGAGCCAACTACAGGAAGTATGCCGGATATTGTGGCTATGATGTCGTGGAGCAGCCTGAGTTGTTGGAGAAGCCTCTTGGTGCAACACGTTCATCGATGTGGATATTTGATACCTTCGGTTGCAACGAATTGGCAGACGATGATAATCTGAAAGCAATCAGACGGAAAATTAACGGTGGCTACAAAGGACTGGAGAAATGCGAGGAGTATTTGAAAAGGTCCAAGCGAGCCTTAAACATATCATAGCTTATGAGAAGAATAGATTTTATCATCCATGTGCTTATAGGATTGGCTTTTATATCGTTTCTCTTCCTGACGAGCTGCAAAACGAAGACCGTGACACAGGAGCACTATATCACGGACAACACCGTGAGCAAGGGCTTGGATGCTAGTTGGCAGGAGCGGTTTATCTCTGCCTTCGAACAGATGGCTAGATACCAGAATCGGGAATATACATCATCCTCGACTGAAACGACCCATACCAAGGATAGCACTTCGACCACGGTAGACCAGAACGGAAAGCCTATCAAAACGGAAAGCTGGCACTCTACAGTAACCAACAGGGACACTAAGGAGGTGACGAAGCTACTGGATTCCATCTTCACCATGAGCAAGGAGGTGGATAAATACCAATTCTTGATAGTGCAGATGGATAGCTTGATTCGGTTAAAGCAGGACTCCATACAGGTGTTAAGCCGAGAACTGACCAAGACAGAGCAAAAGTATATCACCCTGGGGAAGTATACCGCCAAGATGATTTGGACCCTTGTAGTAGCAGTGATTGGTTTGTTGATTTGGCTATGGCACAGAAAGAAATGAGCGTATGAAGATAATAACGATAAAAATAGTGAAGAAGAGCGTGATGGGCGTGGTAGAGGGACTATCTGCCACCATTGCGCAGCATAACCCAGAGGTGGACTTTCAGACCGTCTGGGCGAGTGATGGCGAGGAGGCGAAGCTGGACATCTACTATAGGGAAGCAATAACCGACCTAGAGAACTTCTTGGCAAGATTCTCTTCTTCGACCACACAGCAGTTTGACCTACAGGCACTGGCTGATGATTTCACAATCACCATCAAAACCTTGGCATCTTGGCCACCTAGATTGAGCGGTGTGCTGACCAACCAAATACAGAACTATCTGGTACATGCTATCCTTGCCGGATGGCTGAGTGACTTCCCAGACATGAACCATACGGACTATGCTAGCATGGGAGCGAGCGACCTAGAAGCCATCAAGGAGGTTTTGCTAAAGAAGGACTTTAGCTTTGCTGAGGCTGAAAGAACTGCTGACGATACCGTGAAAGATGGTTCTTCGGCTGTGGATGCTGTTGCTAGAGTAGGGGATGAGGTTGAAAAGAATAGCAATTTTTCGCCTACAGAGAGAAGGGCTGTGGATGGTGTTGCAAAGAATGCTTCATCCTCTTCTGCTTCCGAGAGAAAAGATGATGCAGCAGAAAAGGACAGCAATCGTTCTTCTACTTCAATGAGAGTGGAGGATGATTCTGACAAACAGATGAATGCCCAATCTGCTGAAACCAGAACTTCGGACAATGTAGGCAAGAACGTTGCTTCTCCTGGTACTATAGCGAGAGGTGAGGATGAAACGAGCAAACAGGCTCAGTCTTTGGCTACAGATGGTAGGGGTACTGATTCCGAACAGAAGGATAGAGGTGCCATAGGTACTGATAACCGCAAGGAGGATGATGAGGGCAAAACTCAAAATGCTCTGAACGCTGAGGCTAGAGGTGCCGATGGAACGGTCAAGGAAGGCAATTCATTGGATGCTGAGGCTCGAAAAGAGGACGAGGTAGCCAAGGATGAGCAGAGAGGACTGAAAGGCTCTGAGCGAAATCCTGATTTTGTTTCGCAGCATTTCCACCAAGACTATGTGGACTGGAGCGGAGGCAGACCACCTTACGAACTAAGATAATTTTTCATCAAAACAAATAATTGCAATTATGGATAGAAAATTGATTACATTGAATTTTGGCATGGAGCAGGTATGTAATGATGTGCTTGCAAGATGCTATGTAGTGAGCCAGGGAATGGTGGACGAAGCCCAGAAGGACATCAGAGCCAACATCGAAAGCCCAGACAGTGACGAGACTCGCAGTATCATCAATCGTGCCGTGACGGAAGCCATCGGTAACATCAAGCTGGCAGCTCAGCGTTATCTGACCACTGGTAGAGTGGAGGACAACAACAACTTGGAACGACTGGTGAAGGGCACACGAAAGTATGCCTATACGGACAACAAAAACGGTACGTGGACGGAGGTAGTGACCACCATCATTGATGGTGAGGAGAACGAAACGACCGCTACCGTAAACAAGGCTGGTAAGGACAGGGAGGAAAACATCTATGAGACCGTGACGCTGAACCTTGAGATTCCGAACTGGAACGTGGCTGTGACAGATGCCTTGAAGAGCCATTGCCACCGCTACATCGTGGACTACGTGATGAGCCAATTCCTGATGGACCAGTTTGCCGACAAGGCAGGAACGTATGGCGAAAGCGCAACGGCAGACTACAATAACATCAAGAGCGACTTGCTGAGCCGGGATAACTATACGCTGAGAAGACCTAGCTTCACTTAAGAGGCTATCTGGGACCAGGCGATGGAATCGCCTGGAACGGTGGCTATTCTTTTTCTTCATTATTTTGGGTGTTTATGGAAAGAGCCTTCGCTAAATCGGGATGGATTCCTGAAAAAGCGAAGGCTCTGTTTTTTTCTAGAACTTGTTGAAACGCCTGATAACTTCGAGGCGAGTGGCAAAGTACTGATTCATGGACTTCATCTTAAGATAGAGGGCTATGCGGAAGAAGCGATAGCTATGGGAGGACATATAGCTGGACTTCATGCCACCTAGGCGACCTAGGTAATGCCAATTTTGGTTATCGTTGCTACCATACAGCCACATGACTGGCACGGTGCCAGAGGTGAGGGAATGGATGTAGCCTGTGATGGCATCGGGAGCGTTCTCCTCATCGAACTTCAAGGTACGAGTAACTATGATGCCATGATACTCTGTATCATCCTCGTAATCGTAACCGCTATCCAAAACTATTACGCTACCGTCTCGATACTGAATGTATGGGTGAGGGTAGGAGTTGAGGGCTGTGAGCACGTTTTTGATGAGGAAGGTGCTCCAGGCTTCATCCTTGATGGAATAGCAGAGGGCTACGGTATCGGCTGAGGCTTCCTTGGACAGTTGGCTAACATCTAAGCAGAAGATGCGAGAGTTCTTGTAATCATAGATAACCTGGCAACGCTGAAAGAAGTCGATTGGCGAGGAGGTGAAATCTATGAGTTGGCGCATCTGTGCCTTGATGGTCTTGGTGGTATCATCATCGTCTTCGGCAGCAATGAAGAAGTTCAGGAACTTGCCAAGGTTGCCCACTATATTGAAGCCTGGTCCATCCAAGACATCGGACATGGAAGCCACTTGTGACTCAGCTATGCGACTGAGGGAGCGATTGGTGGCGAAGAGCACAGACTGGTCTAACTGGGTGATGGACTTCGGATTGCTGCAAACCTCACGACTGATGGGGTGGATGCTGCTATAGGTGCCTTGGGAAGAGACTTCCATCGCCCAGATGCCATCGGTGGAGAACGCCATCAAAGGGTACTGACCAAACTGACCTTGGGAGAGTGCCCTTGTGGTTGAGGCTATGCCCTGGATCGTGCCGATACCCACGGTATTGATGCCGTTCAGAGGGAAGTAGAAGGCGTTATCGGACTCGGAGGTGTAAATCTTGTTGGATAGTTCTACGACATCATTAACGGCATACTCAGGAGCGGTAACGATGTATTCGTCCCCATCGTCCTGATATGTGCCCATGTGGATAGAGCCATTCAATTCTTCGCAAGGAGTGAGCGGAAAGCCAAATACCACTTCTTCGTCATTGTAACTTGTGAAAAAGTACATCATATCTGCCCTAGAATCTGGGTAGAACTTTGCTGCATTACAGAACAGAAATTGCTCGATGTAGTAATAATACCCATCTTTGTTGAAGAATCCTCCCTGCTCTACGTACTTGACACCTGAGGTCGTATTGAGCCTGACAACGATTTTATTCACTAAGTAAGCTTTTTTCCCTTTCACCTTGATGTATTCTGCCTGAGGTAAAAGAACTGCATCGGAGAAGCCCGCAAAAAGTTTTTCCTTGACACCATATAAGTTGATACGATGATTGTAGACATATCCACCTTCGGCATAAAGATAGTTATGGGTCTTATAGTCATCCTTCATCTGTTCTTGCAGAGCAACTTGATAGACTGCATTTTTATCGACTGGGAGATAACTACCTGATTGTGTCCAGAAATTATCCAAGTCTAAAGAGCAGACTTTGTAGTAAACAGAACTGTTTTGCAGTTTTTTCTTATATATATCATCCGCTAGTGTAGGGAATTTAACAGTAACGAAACCATATTTACGAGCAGGATTGTTCTGATAATAAGTACAAGACCTAGCCCCCATACCTAAGGCGTAGGAGCGTGGGCGAATCTGTAAACTGCTAATTTTCTCAGATGTGTCTATATTGGTTATAGGAGGAGTAATGAAAAAGTCTACCGACTTAATAACATCCTTCCATTTTTTTAATTCGGTCAAGGTTTTACCAGAACTATCGGCAAGAAAATAAAGCAGCGATGTGTTACGTGGATAATAATAAAAAGTTGCACCTTTGAAGTGGACAGCTAATGTTGTACCCTTACTATCCTCCCGATTATATCCTTTTTCGTTATCGTAATTTATAGCGGAGCTAATAGTGGCATTGCCTTCATTCCAAGCATCATTGGCACTAATAGCACCCTGGCTAAAAGAATCTGATGGAAAATAAAAATTAGCAGCTTGCACTAAGTAGGTATTAGGCACTTGCACAGGAATGAATACAGGTGCAGAATGCATAATCATACTGCCATCAAACATACGGTAACAATAGCGAATGAAAAAATTGGCATAGAAGCGACCATTACGAGCGATGATATTATTGGTACGATTAACCAAGGCATATATGGATTGGGTTAAGTCGGAAGCTTTTTCCTCCTTAATGTCTACGCAAACATCGCCAGGATTCCAAGTTTCGCCTTTCACTTTTGTATAGGCTTCTTCGCACGATACGGTACTTTGTTGCCATGCTTCTCTAAACCCATTTTTGCTACCCTCTGCATCTATGCCGCCAGATGGATAGTCCTCTGGATTATCCTTTTTTTCAACAGAAAAACGAATGTTGAGAAACGGTGGCTTAAGTCCAAGATACAGGTAATTGTCGTCATGGGAAGCATCGTTGCGCTCGTAGAGAGCGTAGTGAATGCCATCACTACAGATTATAACGAGAGTGTTACCTATGGAACTAACAGACTTTAATGTTCCTTCTCCAAGGCTAAATATTGAACTCATATAGCCTCCATCTTCACTGAACCAATGGAGTGAGTTTTCTTTTTCATAATAACCGATGAAATTCTTGCAACCATTGGTTTCATGGATATATACTAACTTTGTGTCGCCAGCTTCATCTACCCACAACGCTCCGGATATTTTTGTTCCGCATACAACAGAAGGGCGCAATGCTCCATCGTGCAGCTCTAGGTTGCCGCAGAGGGATAGCGCACCGTTTTCTACTGCCATTTCATCGGGTGTGAGGCTGAGACCTTTGTATCTGATTGATTGTTGCATCTTTATTAATGTTTAATGTGTATTGTTTAATATTTAATTATCGGCAATGGGATGGGTCGGCACGATTGACTACAGCCAATGCCTGTAGGGTGTCGTTGCCTACGGTGATGGTCTCTAGACGGTCAGAGACTACCAAGTCTATTTCTTGGGCGTTAGGTGGAACACCTAGGGTGTGGAGGAAGAGGCATTTGACAGTGCTAGCACTGCAACCATGAAGCTGTGCCTTGCGCCCATAGAGAGGTATGGCATCAGGAAGCGAGGAGGACTTGGTGATATACATCTGAGAGCCGAGACAGAAGAACACGATTTTGTCGCCTCGCTGTAGCCCCAAGAGCTTTACAGGGTAGGAACGCAAGGTGATGCGCCCATTCTTGTTGAGGGTGAGTCCACGCTTTTGAGGGCGTGGACGGTTAAGGATAAATATATCAGTCTCGTTCTGCATAATCTGTAGGTTTGTGGAGCCAGAAACGGAAGTAATCGTTTTCGGCATCCTGGTTACGTACTTTTACATATTCTCGGGTGACATAGAAATGTTTCTTGCGTAGGGTAGGGTTGAGGTTGTAATCATTCAGCATCATAGCTGGCTCTACCCTGCCATCAAAGGTTATCTCGTACCAATAGCGGTGGAGAAAGAACCATGGGCGAAGACGGACTTCCTGAATGGTGGTGTAGTTGCTTTTGTCCACTCTGCATGGGACGATGCTCCAGCTACCATCTTGCCAGCGTTCCCCTTTGTGTACTGTGCATTCAAGAAGTGTATCATCTATGATTTCAACAAAGGACTTTTGAATCTTTACAAGAAGGCAGACATCGGCAGTGAAGACCTTTGCCATCTTACGGTGGCAGAGCATGACATAACGCCCTTTCTTGTCGGGGAGGAGGCTACGCTGCTTGCCTGGGTGATTGATAACGCAGACGGTGGAAAGGAACTTCTTGCGTGCCATGTGGAGGAAGTCGGGGAGCTTCGCCTTGGCGTGCATACGGTCGAGAACCTTCTGGACCTTCTTGAAATTCTTGTCGGCTTGGGTCTCATGCACTGTGATGGGGTCCTGAGCCTCTTGGCTCTGCTGCTCACGTACCTTCTTGACATGTTCACGAACTTGCTTCTTGGAAGGGACTTCGAGAAGGTGGCCAGTCTTCTTGTCGAGCTTGTAATTTGACTTCTGCTGTTTCATATTCATTATGCTTTAGATGTTACCTCTGTTGATGCAGATGATTTCGAAATGATGATTGTCGCAAATATCGCAGCCGTTGGGCATACGATGATTGAAGGAGCAAGGAATGTGCTCTTTGAACAAATCGCAGTTAAGGCAATGCTCTGGGACTTCCTCATACTCAAAGTTGCCTTTTGCCAGTGGTGAGGCTGATTCCTTGTTGGGTACAGCTCGAACAATGCGCCCGAAGAGGTCGTAAAACTCTCCCGGCACAACGCTAGTAGCTTCTCTGAGGGAAGGGAGGGTGTAGCCCATCTTGCGGATGAACCAGAGACGGAGATAAATGATGAAACGTTTCAACTTTTTCATATATTGTACTATATTATATATTAATAATGTGGGCTAAGTTACCACTTCTGTGCGGAACAGAAGTGATAACTTGCGCAACTTATGCTTTATGTTCGAAGACATCAAGAATTTTGGTCTCGCTGAGGCTCTTCAACTCATAGTCAATCATGGTTTTGCCCATAACCTCGTCAACGTAACGCTTTGCACGCTCGATGCACTTGGCTTGGATAAGATAGTTGACATAGGAACGCTTCTCCTTGTTGCTCTTCTCGTCAATGGTGATGAAAGCCAAACGTGCCTTAAACCATAAATCATCGTCATCAATATCTGAGAAGAAAATCTCGTTGTAGTTGGTCGGGTTGATGTTGGCAACCTTGAACTCGCCTGAGGCATAGACGGACATGTTATCGATGATGCTATCTTCAGCCTCGGTGAAGGAGAGGGCATCAACAACATACAACTCGTTTACCAGTTTCTCGCTACCATCCTCCTGGGTCTTCTCATAGCGCACCTTGCACTCGAACCATGATCCAGTACGAGAACGAAGGGATGAACCGTTACCTGTGCCTACGAAGGACTCCTTTGGCTGGTTCTGAGACTTGTCTTGTGTCTTAGCCTCTTCCTGAGGCTTGTTTTCTTTCTTGTTCATAATCTTAAGAATTTAATTTGTTATTAATAATTTTGTCTACCTCTTCCTGAGATAGTTGTTTTCCGTCTTTGCCAAGATATTTCTTGCACATGAAATACATTGTGCCAGGAGGGTCGGGATGGCGGTAGTGGTCATTCAACTCTATATTGGCAAGCTGCTCATCCGAGGAACTAAAGATAGAATGAGCCTGATGTGCTCTTGGCATACGTTCCATGACGTTGTACTGGATGCTGTAGCCATCTTTCTTAATTTGCTCATCTTTGAGTCGGATGAGCATCTTGTCTAGCTTGGCTTCTTTCTCCTTGATGGTATTGAAGAGAGTATTGACCAGCTCCTTGTCGGGCTGTGCCTTCTTCTTCTCTTGGAAATATTGGATGGTTGAGGCTCTAAGTTCTGCCACCAGAAGGAAGAATGTGCCGTTGTCGTTCTGAGGGACGGCTGAGCCATCTGCCTTCAAGATAATATCATCGACACGCTTTTCCAGTTCAATGGATTGGCGAAGCATCTTTTTGTCTCGGTGTGCCCAATACTCCTTCTCTGTGGTTCGCATAGCTGAAACTAGCTTGCGAAAGGATAATGCTGATTCTTCACTCATAGTTTATTTGATACCTAATGTTTGTTTAACTTTCTTGATGCGGTCTAGCTCCTCTGGGAGGAGGTTGCCTTGCTCGTCTATTCGGCAGAGGAGTTTGAGGCGTGGGGTGATGGTTATCCACTTGTGGAGGCCATCGTGCTCACGCTTTATCTGTCGAAGTTGGGCAGCTTGCAGTCTTTCGTGCAAATTCTGCTCATGACGAAGCTTACTGATTTCGTTCTGTATTCTGTCCATTGGCTAAATCTTCTTCGGCAGGGATTAAACAGTATTGTGAATCCCATTCGCCTTTTCCTATATATTCAAGTGCTTTTAATGCATCTTCAAGACTGACAAAATCTAAGTCCATTTTGTTTGGCATATTGCTAATATATGTATAGCCTCTTGCACATGATAGCATATATTTCTTGAAATGCTTCTTCTCGTCTGGGGAGAGATATGATGGACGATTGACAAGATATTGTTCAAAGTGTTTGAATGATACCTCATTATTATTCTCAATTTTCTTTACGCATGAAGAGAATGACCGAATAGCTTCATCCATTTTCTTAGAAATCTTATCTGTTCCCAAATTCAAATCTCCAAGTTCGACCTTGACCATTGATAAAAGTTCTTCCGTATCTTTCAACCGAGATATTCTGGTGTTGATAACATCGGAAGCAGAAGCTAATACCTCTAGAGATTTTTCTAGATTGGCATCATTTTTCTTGATAGCCTCTCTGTATGAGATAAGTTCATCACGCTGCTCTGCGATAATTCGCATCATACGCTTGTTTCTGTCATCAAAGCGGACCTTGAAGTTTTTGTCTCTTAGCGTGCAAGAGACGATGCCAAGCGTGATTACAAAGACCAGGCTCAGGCAAATAGTTAATGTTATTGTTACTTCCATAATTGTAAATATTTAAAATAATTATAGTTCTATTACTTCTGCTATGTCGGCAGGGATGTCGTAGTAAGGGATGGAATATCCTTTGTCCTTCATTTCGTCTGGGAGATAGCAGCGGTAGTATTTTCCGTAGAAGTTTTGCCATTTCTCCTTGACAGTGAGTATTGTTCCAGCCGGAAACTCAGGCTTCGGCTTGAATGAAGAACGAGGATAGCATCCAGTCTCATGCTCATCTGCTGCGCAACAACATGAGGAAAGCCATAAATGAATCTTCATACGCTACACCTCCATTTCTGAATTTAGACCAAGGAATAAGAGGATATGTTGTAACTCATGCAAATATTTGAAGCTGCATAGGTTTACACCTCTCCAATACATAGTCCAATTCTTCACATTTTTCCATATTTCATAGCAGTCATTTTCTATATGTTGGTAAATATAGCTATGATTGACTATTTGCTTATAGCCGTTCTTTTCTAGTATGGAAGGAGTAAGAGGGATGGGAACAATATCCTTCACCCATGCGCCACTGTCACAAAACAGGAATCCATCATCTTTAATGGTTTTTCCTTTTAAGTTGGAAAGAGTGACGGAACCTTTAAGCTCAGTGAAAGCATTTCCATCTTTCACTTTTGCACATTTATCAGCATTACTTTCTGTGACTTGGTAAACAATTCCTTTTTTCGTTCCGATAGGAATGCCGTTGGTCATCACCAAATCACCTGGAATATAAATTGTCTTTTCCATTTCCTTAATATTTTTACTTTGTTATATTATGGGACCAGCGATAGAATCGCTGGGAACGGTGGCTTTTTACTTAATTGTTCTTCGATTGCTTCCTGGGCTAGGATTTCCTGCCAGTGAGCTTCATGGTTATTTCTTCTCTCCTGGTCCTCAGTGAGATGTGGGTTATATCTACCGAAGCAGATGGTATCGAAATTCTCATAATCCTTCATCTCGTATGGAGGCTTGGAGCCTGGTGGAGCAGGAATGTAATCCTTAGCGAACTCTTTAGGAGAGAGGGTTGCCATCGTTGAGCCAACCGGGTCAATGACCTCATATTTAAAGATGCGGCTCTTTCTCTTTGCTGAAGAACTATGAACCGCTTTTGCCAAGCAGATGTTTCCTCTATAGGCTGAGGTGAGACGAGAGCGATAATAGGGTTTCCATATTCGCTTATCTCTGAAAGCACAGCAGATGCCTGTAGGGGAATCTCCATTATACGTAACACTATCTGACTTCCAGCAATGGTTGTAGCCGAGATCGCTGATGTGGCTATGTACACAGAACTTGCACATCCTCATTTTCTCCTGATTAGCAACTGATGGTGTTGGCTGCATCAGGCTTTGTTTGATGTAATTGCCCATAGATGCATGATTTTAAAGTTCATCCTCTTGGTTGGTTGCTTTACGTTTCCATTCTCCACAGCATTCCCAGTGGAAGCGATGATGACCGAAGCCGTTGCATGTTCCGCTGTACTTACTATTTTCCGTAGGACGGAAGAACTTGCAACCCTTACAGGAGCGATGGCCATGGTGGTAAACTAGATAGATGAATGTGCTGGCCATAACAACCAGGCACAGCATGATGATGATGAATCCGATTTCCATATTACTTCTTGTTTTTAATGATTTTGTTTAATACTTGCTTGTTGTGCTCAGTATCATCATTGATGAGGTGATAGGAGCGAACTTTCTCGAAGGCGTTGACTTCGGCTGCTTGCATGTAAGCCTTGACCACTTCGATGAAATCTTCGAGAGAACGACAGAGGGCGTACTTGTAGCCAGCGCACTGCCAATAGCCCTGGAAGCGTTTCTGGTTGGCAGACTGATTGTTGGTCTTGCCATACTTCAATTCGATGCCCAAGCCGAAGTAAACTTCTGGGTTCTCGTAGATGATGCCTGTCTTGCCATCCTTCATAGAAGGGAGAGCAAGGATGAGGTCGGGAACGCCTGGGACCACGCCCGATGCTGCATTGATGGCTAGCTTCTTGCCACTGGTAGCACCGTCTGCCTCGTTCTTGGGATGGAAGAGGAGTGTGGAGAAAGCTGGGTACTGTAGTCGAAACCATCGTACACAGGCTATCTGCAACTGACCTTCACGCTGCACCTTCTTGTGCTGAGGCTTTTGCGTGTACTCGGGATAATTGCCGTTGAGACGGTCTATTAATTCTTGTTTGTCCATAACTCTTAGAATTTTTGAATTGTCACTTTATGTTTGCACTTAGTCGCTGAGGAGGGACTGGAGATAGTTTTGTGTCTTATCGTCCAAGTCGAGAAGGTTTTTCGTTTCCTCTTCCATAGGTGGGGTCCAGTCGATGCCCAGACGCTGAATAGTTCCGTCCCGATAGAATCTTTCGAGCGACTGCAAGGCTTGTTTGTCTTGCGGATGCTTTTTGAGGTTGTCGATATGCCCCAAGATGATGGAACGATTAACCTTGTCTCTGTAGGCTTCCGCTGACTGCTGTGACTGTTGGGCTAGTTTCCAGCGTTCGCCTATTGACAGACTGCCATCAGATGATGGTGGGCTAGGTGTCTTCTTCTGCTGAGGCTTGGAAGGCTTCTTTTCAGCTGAGGCTGCAATCGTAGGGTTGTCGAACGTGCCTTCCATCAGAGGCTCGTAGTTCTTTGGATTGAAGAGCCAGTTGAAGGAGATATAGCATCCACCATCCTTGCGACCAGATAGGAGGTCGGAATCGAGAGCCTTGCGAAGCATCGGCTCAATGTCCTCGAAGGAGTAATCAGAGATAAACTTGGCGACTAGCTTCTTGCGGTCGGGAGTCATCTTCGAGATTGGCTTAACCTGCGTGCCCAGGAATAGGCGATTGAAGAGCCTTAACACTTCCGAGAATTGAGTTTCGTCAACCCCCGACTTTTTTTCTTTTTCTTTTTTTTGTGTTTGGGGGTGGGCTTTCTCTTTTCTTTGTTTGTTTTCTTTTATAGGGGTTTCAGGGGAAAGATTTTCTTTTATTTGTTTCTTTTCTCTTACTTCTGTGCCCTTTGCTATGCCCTTATCTGTGCCCTTGACTATCTCTAAATCTTCGGAATCACTTTTATTTAAAGGGGTTTCAGTGTGTGAAATCTGTGCCCCAGATTGTGCCCTTGGCTGTGCCCCTTGTTTTGTCTGTGCCCTAGATTGTGCCCTATTCGTGCCCTTAACTGTGCCCTTATCTGTGCCCTTGCTAGTTTCTGAATCTTCGGAATCGCCTTTATTTAAAGGAACTTCGGAAGATTGAATCTGTGCCCTAGATTGTGCCCCAATCTGTGCCCCGAAGTGTGCCGTAACCTGTGCCCCTTGGTCTCTTTGCCACGGTATGATACAGTGGGATAGGGGGTGAGAACTGTTAACGTAGAGTTTCGTTGAGGCTCTTGGAGCAGAGCACTTGGTGATGATTTTCTCGGCTATGAGCACATCGATGGCGACACGGATGGTCTTGACCGTGGTATGGAGCTGTAGAGCCAAATCACGATAGGAGAGGGTGGCAGCGGAAGCCTCGTTGTGAGCGGAGGAGAGGAGCACATGGATGAGCACCTGAACGACCACAGGACGATGGAAGTAACGCCACTGCAACAGCTCTGGAGTAAATATGTAGCCATCTGTTTTCATTTATTCTTCTTTTATTTGGAATGTAGAATTTACGATTTCTATCATTTATTTGTTTTCTTCTTCTGCCTCGATGGCTCGGAATATCTCGTAAGCCACTTGTGGCACCCAGGCATTGCCGTAAGCCTTTATGGATTCTTGTCGCCACTTGGGGAAAGAAATGGTAAGGCTGTCCACATCAAAGGGAATCCCATCATTTCCTCTACAAACAGTGGATTGAGTTGGGAAGTGCTTCCAGTGACCTTCTTCACAGTGTCGGGCAAAGTCTCGCCATACACATTTCCGTTCACTTTCTTCACCCCAGGATTGGTACATCCCTTCCAGTCTCTCGCTGATGGCGTGGGCATCATGCCGTTGAAGTCGAGAAAGTCGGTCAGGCCATTCGGGCGAAGTGCTCCGTTCTTTCGGCTGTACATCCCTTTTACACCCTGTTCTTTCAGTCCCTTCACTCGGTTGGAGTGTTTTACTTCCATTGCCGTAGGAGTGGGAAGAAGACCATTGACCGCCAAGGCTGTTAGACCTTGCCCCATCTGGGAATTGGGATTGATGGTCTTGGTGAACTTCGTGCCTTCTATGCTGCAAGGTGTAGGTAGAAGTTTTGCCACTGCCATGTCTTCTAGACCTAGACTGTGGTCTGTTTTTCCTCTTTTTGGATTTCTTCGCCCTCGCTCGTTGATTTCCATGTCCTTGTGGGCTATGTCCATCGCATTGGGTGTGGGTAGAAGGTCTAGCGGAACAAATTCCGTCTTGCCCTTCTTGTTGCACTGTTTCAGCCCTTGGGTCTGAGCGGTGGGCAATAATCCAAACTCGGTCTCTTCTGTGCGGTGCTCCGATGGCACAAGCTGGAATAACAATCGGTTGGACGGAATATCCTTCGGCTTCGAGGTCTGCACAGATTTTGTCGAGGGTGAATCGGCTTTCCTCTCGGTATAGGTGATTCTCTTCGAAAAGATAGTCTGTGCGTCCCATCTGAGTGACTTGGCAGGACTGTACCATCGTCTTGATGCCAGCAACGTTTTCACCAACGACCCAAGTTGGGTGTATCTGCCGTATCGCTCGAAGCATCTGTGGCCAGAGGTAGCGGTTATCGTCCGCTCCCTTTCTTCTGCCAGCGAGGGAGAAAGGTTGGCAGGGGAATCCTCCTGTGAGAACATCGACCTTGCCGTGCCACTTTGTGAAGTCTGTTTTGGTAATGTCTTCATAACTTTCTGAATTAGGAAACCAGTAGTCGAGCACCTTGCGAGGAAACTCCTGTATCTCGCAATGGAAGAGGTTCTGCCATCCCATCATGGATGCAGCGACCTCTGCGCCACCGATTCCGCTGAATAAACTAGCGTGATTCATATTGCTTAATCTTGTTACCTAAAATGGGTCTGTGGTGAATGCCATATTCTCATTTCCTTTGTATGAGATGCATTGGATAAAGTCACCTACGTGCCCGGTGCATAATAGCAAAGCGTTGTATTTGTATGGGGATTCACCTATACGTGTTCGTGCGAAGATTGCTGGTCTCCATTTATGTTCATCGCTGTTACGCACAAGAACCTTATCGAATATCTTGAATGATGGCTGATTCTTATTCTTGTTATTCTGTTCCATATTATTTAGTTTAAATAGTTATTCACATGGAAGTTTCTCCTGATGCTGCACGTACATCTTGTATTTAAGACAATACTTGCCATTGATGCAGTTACGCCCAGAAGGGCAGAGGAGGCACTTGCGAGCTGCATAGGTGCTCTTACTTCTTGAATCGCTCATAATAGTAGGTTACTATCTGATGCTCTGTAGGCTGGAAGCCATTACGAGAGGTGAGCGTATCGACTATCTCATCGTATGTACACTGTGGCATCTGAGAAATCAGATTCTCATCGTGGATGCCCTGTGAGATTTTACTGAGGCAGAGCCATCCAAGGACTAGCCAGATGGCAATGCAGAAGATAATCTTAATTGTTTTCATAACTTTATCGTTTTATATTGTTTGTAATGGTGGTCGGTTAGGGAGTCGAACCCTTGTGCCTATCTGCTTAGTTCTTTTTCGCAGAAATCATGGTGAACCTAGTAAAAAAGCATTTAAACAATCAATCGTTTGTTATGAACATCGCCCCCGATGGGCTAGGCTACATGCAAGATTGCAATGCCGACCGTGTAAAGAAAGGTGCCTGAGTGGATTTGTACTTATCAGATTTTTAATGATGAAGAACTGTTCTCGCAGGGATATTTGCCCAGACACCTTTTGAATGTTTCAACGATAAGTTTCGCTTCACAGCGAGCTTTTCTTGTTTGCAATGTTAGCTTATGTCTATTTTCTAAAAGTAAAATTACCTATGTGGGATGTAGATAGTCTTGAACTTTACAGGCACAGGCTTCCAGCTCGGACAGTCGGTATTCGTAGCGAGTAATCTTGCCGTTCTTGCCACGCCCGAAGACCTTGACCTTGCCTTCCTTCACCCATCGTTCTACATTGCGTCTGCCGAAGGTATCGAATGCCTTGGCTTGGGTGATGAATTGTCGCTTGCCTACAGCCTTGGAAATTTCTTCCTGGACTACATTGCGTATGGCTGATAGGAATGTGTCGAACGAGACCATCTTGTCAGCGAACTGGATTTGTACTGTTTGGTTCATGACTATTTTGTTTTATTTGATTCTTGTAACTGTGATAACTCCTTGCTCCCGGTTGAGCTTGGTCTTGAACTTTCGGCTGTAGATGGCACCGAGGTCAGTGCAACTACTCTTGACCGATAGCATTCTCTTGATAGGGAAGTCGATGGCTTGACCTAACGCCAGTTCCCTAATCTGAGGTCTGAGTGGTAATGTTTCTTCTTTCATATTGATGATGAATTATTATTTAACTAGTTCGAAATCGTAAACGAAGACGAGAGGATTGTTGCCCCAATGGAGGTGGAGCTTACAGCTGAGCATCTTGTATGCTTCAATAGGAGTTCTGAACCACCATTTCTTCTCAAAACTATCATTTGTAGCATCGTATGAATAAGCATCGTCAATGCCTTCGATGTGGCTACGGAAAATTCCTTCCTTCATGCAGTCTTCGGTGCTGATGGACTGTAGTCGCTCTATACGGATGTTGATAATCTTGATTTGGTGTGGCATCGTTTTTGCCGTGACGAACATCTTGTTATTCCATCCAGGATGTTTGCATAGTATTGTCCTGATGGATGGTTCCAGTGAAGTTTCGCAGTATCTTTGTGCGACTGCCAAGACTTCACCTAATTTATAATGTGACTTCGCCACAATCTCATTTCCATCGTTGATGGTGAGCTTGCCCTTGTCTTTTCCTTCCGTGCAGAAACCGCAGTTGAAGTAATACTTGAAAGGCTCTTGATATGCGATTCTTCTTGTTTGGGTCTTTCGACCTTCCAGAACAGCCTGGGTGAGACCGTACTGGTCATTGAACATTATCTTTTGCATTGTCTTGTTTCTTTTCTTTTGTTTCTATTTGAGGACTGAGTAAAGTTCCTTAGCATATTTCAAGGATTCATTGTATTTATCCCAATGGGTTATTGATTTTGCTGCATACTTGTAGCAATACAACATGCCTTCCCACTCGTAGATAGATGCCTGGTATATCCAATTAAAGATTTCCTCGAAGGTGCTTTTTTCTGGCATTCCAATAATCTCATGAATCTTAGTTCTGAGCCAGAGTCTCTTCTGCTGCTTGGCAATCTCATCCTTCAACTTCTTCTCTTCACACAGAGAATGGAAGTGAGCTACTAAATTGTCATTTTCGTTCTTTTTCATTATTTGCCTCCTTTCTTTAATTTGATAGGAACAATATCTTTGAGATATGCCCAGAAGCCTTCTTGGTAATTATCCGTTGCCTCTTTCCACATTGTTTCCTCGTTGTCACAGAATGCGTCTAGAACATCCAAGTCACATAATATAGGTTCCTCGAAGTTGCAATCTACCAGGATAATCATGCCGTCTTTGTCTTCTGGTTCTTCTTTCACGCTATGCCAGACTCTGCCTAGATTGATGTATTCCTCATCGTCTCTACCCATTCTTACCGACTTTCCTAGCCATATAGGTTGACCGTCATATTGGTTTCCGCCATAGCCCTCTCGTTCTATTGTAAGCCCAATATGAAAAGGACAGACGAACAGCTTTAATGGCGCATCGTGATTTTTTTTGCTATCTTTCTTCATTTTTCTTCAATTTTATTTGGTACTTATTTATTTATTTACTAACTTTACGGTGCAAAAGTA
>ERZ1034876.226-NODE-226-length-38222-cov-25.044489_pt1 | contig 38222 bp, 18 predicted proteins | sample MGYA00520698_ERZ1034876 | MGnify/ENA primary metagenome ERZ1034876 (study PRJEB33766, sample SAMN09781723) | gut metagenome | biome: gut microbiome | host: Homo sapiens | place: Madagascar | study: EMG produced TPA metagenomics assembly of the PRJNA485056 data...
GGATGTCTGCGCCGACCGATGCGGATGTCTGCGCCGACCGATGCGGATGTCTGCGTCGACCGATGCGGATGCTGTAATGTTAAAAATAAGGTGCAGAAACATTTTGTTCTGTTTTTCTTTTGTGCATAAAAAATAATTGCTTAATTTTGTCGCTCGTATTCAGACATACCTAAACAATAGTACAAACTACGTATAAATAACTAAAAATATATAACAATTTAATAGCTTAAATATGAAGACCTTTAGCTTAAACAAAATCATTGCAATCTTTGCATTGCTATTTTTAATTGGGGGGGGTAAAACTTTAGCTCGAGACGGACAAACAAAAACACTCCCAATTACAAACTATAGTCCAAACAATTCAATGTTCTTTGCCGACTTTTCTATCGACTGGACAACGCAGAAGTTGCAGGTTGTTGTTGATGTCACCGCTTGTAATGATCAGAGTGAAGAGTCGGGCGATTCAAACTCTCGACCTGATTGTATTTTCGACCTCTGTCCTCAGACAACGTCTAATGTTGGTTGGAATTCTCCAACACCTCTCGTGCATGTTTATTGCGATGGTACAACGGTATCTTTGCATGGCTTAGGCTTTGCTTCAGACGATCCTGCACAAAAACTTACCTTGGGTAGCTCTTACGACAAGACCAACATCACTATCGAGATTGATAACGAAAATGGTCTTACCATTGATGGTAATTCAACCTCACTTACAGCTACTTTCCTCACCGCTCTGTTTAACAAGTCGAATTTAACCATTGCCAGCCAGGAAGGCAACGGACGTATGGCAGGTACCTATAAGTCGGTTAAGGTGGTGAGCAAAACCGCGTCTTCAGAAATCATCACCTCAACAAACGAGACGATGCCCGAACACGTATTCACGATGCGTAATGCTAATAATAATTATGTTAATAGCAATTTGTATTGCGCAACCAGCACTTCCGACTATGCACAGTTTGCTTTCTATGAAGTTAGCGGTAAGACAAACGCTTATTACATCTATAATTATAGTGCTAAAAAGTGGCTTAAGTACACTACGAGCACTACTTATACGGCAGGTAAGGATTTCGTTTCTAATGGTGAGAAAAGCGAGCGCAGCGAGTTCTATATCACTGATGCCGCAAAAGGTGGCGTAAGCGGTGTGCAGATACAGCCTTACAATGCGGCTGGCAATGCTGCTAATAATTATTTGAATTTCTATGGTGGCGGTGATCAGAACACGGATCATACTATTGGTAACTGGACTGATAATGGAAGTAGTGATGCAGGTAGCCTTTGGGTGTTTACAGAGGTAGAGATTGCCAATAATAATGCAGTCATAACATCCACAACAATTCCAACAGGTACTGCTACAAACCTTACTTATAACGGTCAGACCACTTGGAAGGCAACTAAGAATACTCCATGGGAAATTACAACACCTATTGATTGGAATACACAGCAGCTCATTGTTACGGTTGACCTCAATGGAGTGTATGCTAAGGACGCTGAGGCAAATCGTATGATACTTTGTGTGACTGGTGCTGACGATGAGCTTGGTTGGACTTTAAATACTGGACGATCTGTTTTCTATAATCAGAGCGCAACAAAAATACAGGGTTATGTTCTCGAAGGTGATAATGCTAATACAGACCCTCAACCTTATACCACCCCATTGGTGTTTAGATACACAAAGGATGGTCTGTACTTAGGCAACACATTGTCAAAACACAATGCTACTTGTTTGTCAAAACTCCTCTCGCAAAAGAATATAAAGATTGGTGTTGATAAAGAGGGATGTAGTGGTACATACACCATACAGTTGGCTTCTAATGACTATGCTCCTGCGCAAACTTATTCTGACAACATCTTGCGTGAGACAGCTACGGTGTCATTCAACGCACAGGACAATGTTGACGTGCAGCTTGAGCGCACACTGAGCCCGGAATATTGGAATACGTTCTGTGTGCCGTTCACAATTTCGGCTGACGTAATAAAGGAGAAGTTTGGTGAGGGCACTCAGGTGTGCACCTTTGGTTCTATGGAGGGCACAGTGATGAACTTCGCTCATTCTACTACTATCGAGGCTGGCAAGCCTTACATCGTGAAGCCTACTAAGGAGGTGGTAAATCCTTCGTTCACAGGCGTGAATATCGAGGCGACAGCAGCTAAGCAGGTAGGTGCCAACGGCTACTTTATGCAGGGCATATACAGTGTGAAGACCGACCTCACTACCGATGGAACAAACCTCTTCCTCGGCGACGGTAACAAGTTCTATAAGCCATTAGGAACTACAACCGCAAAGATGAAGGGTATGCGTGCGTACTTCATCGTTCCGCAAGGCACCAACTTCGCAGCTCTGCGTGCTAACATCGACGGCGCAACAACCGCTATCGACGAGCTTACCACCGTTGTTGAGCAGCCTACCGACAACCGCATCTACAACCTGCAGGGCCAGTTCGTGGGCACAAGCTTCGAAGGACTGCACGGTGTGTATGTACAGAATGGCAAGAAAGTGCTGGTGAAGTAGTTTCTGCCTGATACAATAAAAAATACCTAATACAATAAAATCATGACTAAGAAAATCTATACCGCCCCTAAGATAAACATTGTAGAAATGAGCTGCACAACAATCATGGCTGGCTCTGGTGTCCAACTTATGGAAAATGGAACGTCAGGCCCTTCTGCTGATTATGGTGACGAAGTGCAAGCAAGCGAATCTTGGGCTGCACACTCTGCATCAAGAGTCTACTTCGATAGCTGGACTGACGACCCAGACGATATCTAAACAGTTAGCCGATTGAGCAAACGACAATAAACATAAATACATCAACAAAAAAAGCGAGGCTTTCGAGCCTCGCTTTTTTTGTTGCGTATTGGTTTGAAAAATGTCTCGATGTTAGATGAAGATATACTTCATAATGAACAGCGCAGCCAGCACATAGAGTGTGGGGTTGAGCTTCTTCCAGTTCATGCAGAGCATGTTGATAAGCACGTACGAGATAACACCGCAGAGGATGCCGTCGGAGATGCTGTACGTGAGCGGCATCATCACGATGGTGATGAACGCCGGTATCGACTCGGCATAGTCGTCGAGGTCGATGTCCTTCACCGGTGTGAGCATGAACAGACCCACGATGACGAGCACCGGAGTGGTTGCAGCAGCCGGTATGGAGAGGAACAGCGGAGCGAAGAACATAGCCACAGCGAAGCACATAGCCGTAGAGAACGCCGTGAGACCGCTGCGTCCACCCTGCGCCACGCCTGCCGCACTCTCCACGTAAGTGGTAGTGGTGCTTGCACCAAGGCACGCACCAGCCATTGTGGCTACGGCATCAGCCATGAACGCCTTGTTCAGCCCCGGTATGCGTCCGTCCTTCTGCATCATGCCCGCCTTGGTGCAAACGCCCACGAGCGTGCCCATGGTGTCGAACATATCGATGAAGAGGAAGGTGAACACCACCACGAGCATATCGAGCGTGAAGATGTGGTGAAACTCGAACTGGCAGAACAGCGGAGCCACCGACGGCGGTGTGTCTACTACGCCCGAGAAGTGGGTAACACCCATCGGTATGCCTATGAGTGCTGTGGCGAGGATGCCGATGAGCAGCGAGCCCGGCACGTTCTTGATGACGAGCACCGAGGTGAGCACGATGCCAATCACGCCGAGCAGCGCTGTGCCTTCGGTCATGGTGCCGATGGTGACGAAGGTGGCAGAACTCTCGACGATGATGCCAGCGTTCTTCAGTCCGATGAAGGCGATGAAGAGTCCGATGCCGGCACCTATGGCACGCTTCACCGAAGCCGGTATGGCGTCAACGATGAGTGTGCGCACCTTTGTCAGCGTTAGTACGACGAAGATGAAGCCCTCGATGAGTATCGCGGTGAGCGCAAACTGCCATGAGTAGCCCATGGTGAGGCAGACGGTGAACACGAAGAAGGCGTTCAAGCCCATGCCCGGTGCCAGTCCGAAGGGCTTCTTGGCGTAGATAGCCATGGCGAGTGTGCCGATGATGGCTGCGAGTGCCGTAGCGGTGAACACCGCGTTGGTGTCCATGCCCTTGTCTGCGAGGTTGCTGAAGATGCTCGGGTTGACGGCAAGGATGTACGCCATGGTGAGGAAGGTGGTGATGCCAGCCATCACCTCAGTCTTGATGTTGTGCTTCGACGGGTCGAAGCCGAAAAGTTTTGAAAGCATTGTTTTGATTGATTGAGTTTAAGCCTTTGGGTATTGCTTGAGCTTAAGCCGAACTAAGCCTCTTTAGACCTTTCTAAGCCGTAGCTAAAGCTTTACCGGACTAAGCCTTTTTAGGCCTCTTTAAGCCTTGTGTATTCTCAAGCCCTCCCCGACGGGGAGGGTTGGGAGGGGCTTTTTACTTTTTTACTCTTTTACTTTTTTACTTTTACTTAACGAGCTTCTGCGAACGGATGATGTTGCCGTTCTGCATCTTCACGAGGTAAACGCCTGAAGCGAGCTGCTGAGCGTCGAACGATGTCGGGTTAACGAGGTACTTAACGAGTACGCCGCTTGCATCGTAAACCCATGCCTTCTCTACGTTCTGGAAGTTAAACTTGCCCTCAGCTGCCTCTACCTTAGAAACGCCCTGGCTTGCAGAGTTGATAGCGTCAACAACACCACCAGTGAGGTTTTCAGGCTCGTCAGCTACGCCCTGATCGTGGATGTCAGCAGCAGGTTCACGACCCGGGTTGTCGCCATAAATCTCTACGTCGAAGTCGATTGTGAAGCCCTTGCTTGTGTAACCTGCAGGCAGGAATGCACCCTCGAACCAAAGGTCAGAGAATACAACGCGCAGACGGCTCTTGCCTGGCTTAGCATTTGTAGGCACTGTGAACGAGTAGGTCTTACCTGTCTCAATTTCTGGATAGCCACCTTGGTGACGTGCCTCACCAAATCTGAACAGACGCTCGCCCTGCTCCTTGTCTACCTTAATGTCGTTCGGACCGAAACGGTTGTCGCAGTTAAAGTCAAGCCATCCACCTACGAAGCAATAACGCAAACCATCTTTACTTAAATTACACTTGATGGTGAGGTCTACCTTTTCGCCCTGCTTAACTTTGAGCACATGGCCAGCTGGGTGACTATAGTTAGTACCGTCAGCAATAGCTGTACCACCATGATAGTCAAGGTTGCCTGTTGCACCTGCTGTTGTAACGTCAGTCACGAAACGTGTCTTCTGAGCAGTCTCAACACCGTCAGCATATTTATCAAGCTGACTGGTATCATACAAGTCCTTAGAGTATTCTGGCAGCGAAGCAATATCGCCACGTGTCACCTTCACCCACTCTACTGATGAGTAGGTCTTCAGGTCGGTAGATACTGAGCGTACGCCAACGTACGGCTCATCTGTAGCTTCGAGCTGAATATCGTTAACGAGTGTAGCCCAAGATGTTGTGCGACCAACTTCAGAAACCTTACCGTTCTCGCCGTTCTTGTAGAGAATCTCGAAGTGGTCGATGTTTGCCTCGTCGTTGTAAACGAGGTCCCAGTCAGCACGCTTCTGAGCCTTTGCATCTACGCCCCAGAAAACCTTTGCTGTGAGCGATGTCTTTGTCTCTTCCTTAACTTCTACAGTGAGGTTCTTAATTGCAGCCGGTGTAGCCTTAACGTCGTCGTTAATCTCGAGCTTGCCTACATACATCTTGTAAGCGTCGTCGTTGCCCTTTACGCGGAGACCGATGTGCTTGATAACGTCGCTCTTCGAAACGCCGTTGAGAGCCACCTTCACCTCCTGCCAATTAGCGCCGTTGATGTTGCCTACCGGAGTCTCTACCCATGAGCCGTCAGCCTTCTCCACGATTACGTAGAGCGAAGAAGCGTTTGTGCCTTCCTTGCCGTTTTTAACGGCGATCTTAGCAAACGGGTTGCCTGCCGATACGTTGAGGTCGGTCTTGTAGAGCACTACGTCTGTGCCGGCAGCTGTAGCCTTACCCGTGAGCAAGAGGCTGGTACCGCCTATATATTGGTCGGCGTGAGTGAACGCTGCGTCGATATCGGTACTTACGGTCTGTGTGCCCGGCTTAACAACGAGCCAGCGATATGTCGGAACTACGTCCTGTGTAGCCATATTATACCATTTGCCAGCTGTCTTCTTTCCCTTGTAAGCGTAGCGGTCACCGTTACCAAGGCTGAAGTTTGTAGCGAACGGCAGGTTGCCGAAGATAGAAGAACGCTCCGGAATCCATGTTGCCAAGCCTGCGAAGCCCTGCAGCGGCTTACTGCTTGAACCTTCTTTCACTTCCCATTCATTACCCGTATTGCTTACTGCTGGACGCTCAAGTGGGTTGCGGTTACCACCTGACATCAAACGCTCCATCAGATACTGGTAGTTAGCCTGCTGCTCATAAGCATCAGCACCTGAGTTGTACGACCAGATACGGCTCTGTGCGTGCTCACCCCAGAGACAAATACTAACCTGCTTTGTATAGTCGTTAGCATTAAGATTAGCCCAAGCACGGTTCATGTTTACAAACCACATACCTGTGTATAGACCATCTGTTGTGCCCATCTGAGAAATTGCAACTTTTGCCGAGTTTTCCATAGCATAAGACGAAGTGAAATCGCCATTACTATAGTTGAGCATAAGTTCAAATGTGCGACCAGTCTTATCTCCGAATAGAATATTGCCATTACCAGCAGGCAAATTATTTGAAGCTGTATAGATACCACAGTGGAAATCGTCGAAGCCATTCTCCTTTGCCTTCTTCCAAAGTTCCTTATGGAAATTGGTGACATCCTCCTCTTGGTAGCCAGCATCCTCCCAGTTGTAGTTGATACCATCGAAGCCGAAGTACATCAAGCAGTTGATAATCGGGTCGATGTACTTGTAGTTGCCTTTAGCGTCAGTCTGTGTGATATAGCCAATCCAAGCACTCGAGGTAGTACCCCAACTCTCAAAGAACTTAATACCAGAGAACATACCAGTACCATTCTTGTGAGCAGCATCTGTCCATGCTGCAGGAGTCGAGAAGAGTCCGTGATTCCAAGCACCGAATAGATTAGTGTAGTTCCACATCGAGTAAACATCGCTTGCGAAGCGGCTATTCGGATGACCTACTGCACCATCTTTACCCACATCCATCGGAATATTCATCCAAAGGTTACGCTTCTCGTAGGTGTCCTGGATAAGGCGACCTGAGCGGTCGATGATTCCCTTGTTGCGTACGTGCGAACGGATGAATGCGATGTCGCTCTGCTGGATACCAGCTGCAGCGAACTCTGCTTCAGTAGGATACTTACGACCGTCCTGATAAACCTTGTAGAAAAGGTCGATAAGGGTCTTATCGTTAAAACCACTGAAGTCGTAAATAGCGCTTGCTTTGCTGTCATCAGCAGCAACAGCGTTTACACTCGGCATAGCTGACATGAACGCAGCCATAGCAAGTGTAGACAGAAGTACTTTTTTCTTCATGCTTTTTTGTTAATTTGTTTTAGTTAGTTATATTAGGATATTCTCGTGGCAAAGATAGTGCAAACCGAAGGCAGAACATCAAGCTTGCTTGAATGTTATGCTGAGGTGCAGCCTATCTTCTGCAAAGATACAAAAAAAATCGAAAAACAATTCCATTTAATTCCATTTTTTTATTTTCCACCCAAAGATTGTCCATCAGGGAGCCACCAAACTATCTTCCCACAGAAGCCACAGAACCCACAGAAGTTTCTGGCGCAAGGTATTCTCCCACAGATTGCACGGATATACACAGATTAGGAGGGTATGGCATCCTGCCATACCCACGCAGCCACCAAACTATCTTCCCACAGAAGCCTACGCAGCCTAACCATCTGTGCGCATCTGTGAAATCTGTGGGAGGCTCTTCTCCGCCTGAAGCTTCTGTGTATTCTGTGAAATCCGTGGGAGAATATCCTCCGCCAGAAATTTCTGTGAATTCTGTGAATTCCGTGGGAGGACTTGCGCAAACAAACTTGGAATGGGTTCTGTGGAAGGAATTCGGAGGGCAGCGTGGGTATGGCAGGGATGCCATACCCTCCTACGAAAACTCCCACGGATTGCACGGATGTGCACAGATTAGGAGGGTATGGCATCCCTGCCATACCCACGCTGCCACAAAACTATCTTCCCACAGAATTCACAGAACACACAGAAACGACAGGTGGGGAATATCCTCCGCCTGAAGCTTCTGTGAATTCCGTGGGAGGACTTGCGCAAACAAACTTGGAGTGGGTTCTGTGGAAGGAATTCGGAGGGCGGCGTGGGTATGGCAGGGATGCCATACCCTCCTACTTCTGTGAAAATCTGTGAAATCCGTGGGAGAATATCCTCCGCCTGAAATTTCTGTGAATTCTGTGAATTCTGTGGGAGGACTTGCGCAAACAAACTTGGAATGGGTTCTGTGGAAGGAATGCGGAGGGCGGCGTGGGTATGGCAGGGATGCCATACCCTCCTACGAAAACTCCCACGGATTGCACGGATGTGCACAGATTAGGAGGCAAAACGCAACCTAAAAATCTGTGTACATCTGTGAAATCCGTGGGAGGCTCTTCTCCGCCAGAAGCTTCTGTGTATTCTGTGCAATCTGTGGGAGAATATCCTCCGCCAGAAATTTCTGTGAATTCCGTGAATTCTGTGGGAGGACTTGCGCAAACAAACTTGGAATGGGTTCTATGGGAGGAATTCGGAGGGCGGCGTGGGTATGGCAGGGATGCCATACCCTCCTACTTCTGTGAAAATCTGTGCAATCTGTGGGAGAATATCCTCCGCCTGAAGCTTCTGTGAATTCTGTGAAATCTGTGGGAGGCTCTTATCTGCCAGAAGGTTCTGTGGGTTCTGCGTGTTCCGTGGGAGATTCTTATCTGAAGCTATGTTGGTGCAGCGGGGACCGCTGCACCCCCTAAAGATTGCCACGCTACAACAACAAGATTGCCACGCTACAACAACAAGATTGCCACGCCACAACAACAAGATTGCCACGCTACGACAACAAGGTTGCCACGCTACGGCAAAATGCCGAGAGACGGATGTAAGATGAACTGGAAGATAGGCTGGAAGATAACCCCTATTATTCAGGTATCTCCCAGCCATTACCTCACTGATACACAACATGTTGTGCGACGGATGGAAGATATGGTAGATATTTTCATCTACTCGATTTTATTTATAGCTTCATAGCACCCTACACAACCCATTCTATCCAGTTCTCGGGAGTCACCACAGCCTTTTCCTTCACATCATACGCCGTTAGGAACGAAGAAGGAAATTGAGTGTTGGCACGACGTGAGTTCCACTTCATCTCGAAAATACTAAACTGTCCGTCACACTCCTCCACATAATCAATTTCTTGCTGCTGGGTGGTACGCCAGAAATAACTATTGACGTAACGACCCGAATAGTGGTTGCGCTTTATACGCTCGCTGATAATGAAATTCTCCCATAGCGCACCTGCATCCTGACGAAGCGAGAGAGGTGCAAAGTTCTGGAGAATCGCATTGCGTATGCCATTATCAAAGAAGTAGATTTTCTTGCTCTTCTTCAATTCAGTACGCAGATTGCGATTAAAGCCATTAAGCCGGAACACTATGTAGCATTTCTCCAAAAGGTCTATATACTTCTCTATCGTCTTGTTGTCTGTACCAACGGTCTGCGCAAGTTCATTATACGACACTTCACTGCACACCTGCAAAGCAAGAGCAGTAAGCAACTTGCCGAGCAGAACAGGACGGCGTACGCTCTCGAGCGTCAACAGGTCTTTATAGAGATAACTGCCAGCGAGGTTCATCAGCAGTTCTTTTGCATCATCGGCATGGTTCAATATATCGGGGTAAGAGCCGTAGACGAGGCGCTGTTCAAGGGTCTGCTTCACACCGAGAAGACCGTTACTTGCCATCAACTCGGCAGTGGAGATTGGATAAAGATGATACTCATACTTACGACCGGTAAGCGGCTCATTCAGCTTGTCCTGCAATTCAAAAGAAGAAGAACCTGTCACAAGCAACTGCACATCAGGGAAGTTGTCGGTAATTAGTTTCAATGTCATACCTATATTATCCACTCGCTGCGCCTCATCAATAACAACTATACGATTGTCGGCTATGAGAAGTCGTAGCTCTGCAGTGTTCGTATTGCTAAGCATATTCCTCACCTCGGGCTCATCACAATTAAGTTGCAATGTCTTATAGTCTTGTTTTTCAAGAATAAGCTTAAACAACGTACTCTTGCCCACTTGACGCGCTCCTATCACGATAATCGCCTTTCCTGCAAACAACCGCGATTCAATTGTCTTCTGCAATAGTCTTGGTATCATAACATTAATATTATATTACACTTGCAAAGATACACAAAAATTGCCCTAATCCCAAAAATCATATATAAATTTGGGATTGTAATCCCAAAAGTTATATAGAAATTTGGGATTAGCCCAATTTAAGACAAAAAAAGCAGGACTCCGAAAGCGGAGTCCTGCCCTTTTTATTTTTAGTTTTGTGATTACTCAGCGATAGTAAACGGAGAAGTTATTACTACCTTGTAGCCAGCAACAACTTCTGTTACAACATTTGTACGTTCAAACTGATCAGCAGTAAGCTCGCCAATCTTGTCTTCTGCGTTCAAAATCTGATCGTAATCGTAGCCATACGTGTTAAAATTACCCTCTGCATCGAACAGGTGTGGGTTAGACACACGGTCGCGAATATCATAGATAACAAAACCACCTGCTACCTCCTTACCTAAAAGTGCCATATCCTTAGTAATGGTCAATGGCTTTTTAGTAATCAGGTTGGTAATCTCCAAGTTGTCAGAAGAGATACGACCGATAATCACGGGGTCGATTGTCTTCATAATCTTGTCCTTGATGACAACCTTTGCATAATTCGATTTATCGTAATAGTGGGTCAAATCATCTGCATCTTCGGGGTTTCTACTGAAGCTACGCATAATGAATGTTCTGTTGCCACCCGACAAGCTGTAGCTATTTCGCCATACATTCTGATTACTTTCGTCGTAAGGATCCGACTTCTTTGCGCCCTCTAAAGCAATCTCCACATCCTCACCACTTGAGAGCAGTGTATCGCCTACTACATTATAGGTGTCAAGATAGAATTGTCCAACACCATAAGCGTGATAAGCATATTCGTGTTCCAAGTAGCCCTCTTCAGAGTCGTACTTACCCACATTGAAGTACACATTATACTCTTTTTCTCCTTGCGGATTGGTAAACTTCTCCTCATCGTCATCACACGATGTGAAAGTAGTCATACCTGCTAATGCGAGAAATGCAAAGGCAAACTTTGAAAATAATATTTTCGAGTTTCTCATTTCTTTAATTTTAATCGTTAGATAATATTAATATTATTCTGTGGTCTCGAAGTTAGACGCACCATTATCCCACCAGAGGTGCTGCATCTGAATATCGCGTGCAACACCCATATCAGCGTCACGTGCAAGAGCAGGCAGACCACTATTAGCGATATCCTCCTTTGTCTGTGGATCGTCTGAAGCCCAAGGAATACGACGCATAATATTAACGGCTGTCTGCACGTTTGACTTACCAAGCTTGATAGAGCCGTCACCATGACGTGTGCCCAAAATCGGGAAGAGTTTAGGATAGCCTACACGACGGAGGTCAACCCATGACTCGTAGCTGTACGGGAAAGAAGCGATGTACTTCTGTGTGATGATTTTCTCGAGCTTTGTCTCCTTAGAATCACCATCGTTCCACTTCACACCAATCTTTGTTACGCTCTGCATATCCTTTGAACGTCCCTGTGGGTCAACATAAGGAATGTCTTTCGGTGTATCCACATTAAGATACTGCTCAACATACTGGGTGTACTCCTTATATGGGCTGTTACGGTCTTCGAGATAGGCTGTACGAATACCCTTCTCATAGAATTCCTTTGCCTCACCTTGCATGTTCCAACCACGGATTGCGCCCTCTGCACGAAGGAAGCAAACCTCCGAAACCTTCATGAAATAGAGAGGAGGTTGGCAGTTGCTGAAATAATCCTTATCAAGCGTAGAATAGCCTGCGTATGGGTTAGCAGCAGCAGCCTGACCGATACCTGGAGTAACACCATTACGCATACCTACATATACACTTCCCTTAGGAGTAACGGCAGGAGCTGATGTACCAGAAACGGCACGGGGGCTCTTTGCCAAAGCTACCTCATTCTTTGTGAAGAGATATTTCATATACGGATGATCGAGATTCTCCAACAAGTTCATAAATGATGCTCCAATGACAGCATCATGCCAAGAGCCTGTAATCTCAACAAGTGGGTGAGCTGTACCTGTCTTAGATACGTAGAGTGCAATCTCATCAGATTCTTCCTCTATCACGCCACCATTTTTCGGATCAACTGCTTCTTCAGCCCACTTCTGTGCTTTAGCAGGATCAACACCTGTCATATGGATAGCCATACGGAGCTTCAAAGAGTTAGCAAAACGAATCCATACACTGAGGTCTGAAGCGTCAGCATAGCCTGAAGAGAGCAACTGCACGCGACTTTTGATAGTACTTCCAATCTGCTTCTTGTAATCCTTAGAGCGGTTATCAACCAACTTCTCCTCTTTTTCGGTCTTATAAACCAGATTACCATCAGCATCAACCGAGTCCTTATCCTCTACGGTTTTAAGCACTATCTTGTTGCCGTCTGAATCAAGAACATAGATTGGATTACCATCCGCATCTTCCTTGTCAACCATAGCCAAGTGCTGACCAGCATAATACTTGAAACAGTTGATGGCAGTATCAAGATCAGCCTCCACTTTGTAATAGATTTTCTTTACATCATCGTAGGTAAACGGTGATTCTTCCTTCAGATTCTTAAAATCGGTATAAGGCATCGGACCGAAGAGGTCAGCATTCTCAATAGCCGAATAGTTGAAGAGCATAAGAAAGATGGCTTTAATCTCTGGCATATAGTCGATCTTCGATGCGTTCAGAGTAGGAGCCATATCGAGTTTCATCGCACTGAAACCTGCACCAGGACCACCGATTGAACCCTTACACATATCGTATGTAGAACGCAATGTGAAGTTAGAGTACGGGAAGTCTGAGTGAGGTACACAGAAATACTGTACATAGTTGTCTGGGCCAAGACTGTATGCAAACTGATAAGCATGTGCAGCAGGAGCGTTACCGTCCTTACCACCACGCAAGCTATAGATCGCTTTAAGCGCAGAACCCAGTTGGGTACGCATCTCTCTGGTAGCCTGCTTCAGCTCTGCTGCCGAGATTTCTTTTCTATAGTCGATTACATCCGCTTTGCCAGAGCTCACGATTGTCTCCGTTGTCTCCTGATTGGCATTAAGCTCATCACCCGGGGTGTCGTAGTCGAGACACGACTGCATACCGAAGGCAGAGAGTGCAAGCGCAGCGTAAACAAATATCTTTGAATTTTTCATAATTCTGTTTTACTTTTTTGAATTGTTTTAGAAGTTTACATTCAATGAGAAGCCGAACGAACGTGACGACGGCATATTGAATACCTCGAATGCGCCGAGACCTGTGCCAGTAGAGAGCGATACGTCTGGATCTACCGGAGCGTCCTTATAGATGAAGAACAGGTTACGAGCGATGAACGAGAGGCTCAGGTTCTTATTCTGACCGAAGAGGTTGCGGAATGTATAACCCAAAGAGAGCTCACGCAGACGGAAGTTAGTGCCGCTGTAGAGGTAACGCTCGATGTCCTGAGGTGTTACACCACCCACTGAGTTGTAGTAAGCATCGATAGGAACAACACGACCAGAACCGTCATCGAGAGCAATACCGAGAAGATTGTTGCCATAGCACGGATCTGCATATATGTTGTTCTTCTCAGCATAGAGACGAGCGTCAGCTGTGCGCTGTGACAAACCGTAACCATCGAGGTAAGACTCAGTCATAGAGAGCACCTTGCCACCGATACGTCCGTTGATGAGGAATGAGAGCGAGAGGTCCTTCCATGTGAATGTGTTAGACCAACCCATCTGCCACTTAGCGTTCTGGTTGCCTACGAACTTGCCGTATGTCTTTTCAGACTCTGTCTCCATAGAGAGCTCACCATCGTCACTCACAAAGTAGTAACCATTAGCATCGCGCTTAAGGTCGGTTACGTACATGTCGCCCATTGAGCCACCTTCCTTATAGAGCACCTGCACACCGCCTACGTATGTAGCGATAACGTTCTCCTTACCTGTCTTCGCATCGTAAGCAGTGCGGAGAATCTTGTTGTCGTTGTAAGAGAGGTTGTAAGATGTCTTCCAACGGAGCTGACCGAACTTGAAGTCGTAGCCTACAGTTGCCTCAATACCCTGGTTGCGAATCTTAGCCGAGTTCATTGGGATTGACTTGCCAGAAGCGTTAGTACCAACGAGGTAGAGGTTAGACATTGTAGAGTTGTAGTAAGTAACGTCCAAGCTCAAACGGTTCTTCAGGAACAAAGCCTCGAAACCTGTCTCGAACGACGCTGTCTTCTCAGGACGCGGATCCTTGAAGGTAGCCAACTGTGAAGCTGAGAATGCACCAGTCTGATAGTTGGTTGAACCTGCTGCAAACACAGTACCCGGGATAGAGTTACCTACCTCTGAGTAAGAAGCACGGTACTTCAAGTAGTTGAACCACTCTGGCATCTTCACGATGTTGCTTACGATAGCGTTAGCACCGAAGCCGAAGTAGCCGTAATCCTCAGGCGTACCACGATCCTTGAACTGACGGAAGGCGCGGTACCAGTCGCGACGGTATGAACCATCGAAGTAAACCATTTCCTTCCAACCAATCTGACCTGTTACAACAGCACCCTTGTTCCAGTCTGAGCTCTGGCTTGGAGATGTAGCACCAGGACCACCAGCTGCTGTAGAGAAGTAGTTGGCAATACTTGAGATGTGCTCACGATCACCAAAGTAGTATGTTGCATTAACATCAGTACCCTTACCATAGCTCTTGCGAATATGGCCTACATAACCAGCAGTTGCTGATACGTCCCAATCGCCGAATGTCTTGTTATAGTTAAGCATGAAGTCGGTGTAGAGGTCGGTTGTCTTAGAGAAGCTCCACCAGTAACGACCGAATGTCTCCATAGAAGCCGGGAGCCATGTCGTAGCGTAACGCTTCGACTCGCTCTCGTACTTAGAGAAGTCCATACCCAAACGAGCCTGGAACGAAAGACCGTCGTAGATATCGAGTGTACCTGTTACGTTACCGAAGAAGCGATCCTCCTTAGCTACGCTTGAGTTCTGGTTCATAAGCCAGTACGGGTTGTTCTGGCCCTGAGCAGAGTAAGCCCAGTTCTGCATCGGCTGGCCTTCAATCAGAGCTTTCTCCGTTACCTTATCATAAGCAGATACTGGTACATAATTACCATCTTTGTCCTGTTGGAAATAGTCAGAATTCTTCTTGAAATAAGTCTGCAAACCAGTGTACCACTGTGCGTTGTCCACACGATAGTTGTTGCGATAGTAGTTGATGTCGATGTTACGCGGCATCATGTACATGTGGAAAATCGGGTTCATTGTGATACCACCACCAGGACGGTTCTTTGTCTTTGTCTGAATGTAGTTCATCGACACGTCGATAGTAGCACGGTCGTAGAGTTTGAAGTTCTGACGGAAAGAGAATGTGTGACGGTTGTAAGAGTTGTTCTCAATCATACCGTTAGAGTGAGAGTTACCATAAGAGAAGTAGCTGCTCATCTTGTCTGTACCGCCAGAGAGGGCGATAGAGTTGTTGGTTGTAACACCCGTCTTGAAGAAGTCATCGAGGTCGTTGCCTGCACGATTGCGGAGGTGTACCTCGTTGTTCTCAAATTTTGTACCATCGAAATGCTCACCATACATAGGAGTATTGATGAGAAGCTGGTCATTATTACGAGCCGAGAGCTTATCACCCCAGCTGGTAAGAGCCAATGTACCTGCTTTCTCATCGATAGCAGCACCATATATATTCTGGATTTTCGGAGTTGTGAGCGGAGTATCGAATGTGACGTTAGAAGAGAAGTTAACGCCAACCTTACCCTCGCGACCCTTCTTTGTGGTAATCATGAGGACACCGTTGGCAGCCTCCGAACCGTAAAGAGCAGCAGCGTTGGCACCCTTCAGCACGTTGATCGACTCGATGTCGTCAGGGTTGATCATTGAGAGAGCGTCGCCACCCTCTGATACGCCTGTTGTAAGCATGTTTGCGCCAGAGCCTACCTGACCGCGCTGCGAGTTGTTCATAGGAACACCGTCGACAACGATAAGCGGAGTAGACGAACCGAGGATTGACTTGTTACCACGGAGGATAATCTTAGAAGCACCACCTGCACCACCTGCCGACGGAGTGATGGTTACACCAGACACCTTACCCTCAAGAGAGTTGGCAACGTTCGGGTCCTGCACACGGTTGAGGTCAGAAGCCTTCACCTGCTGTGTAGAGTAAGTAAGTGACGACTCCTTACGCTTGATACCCATGGCGGTCACTACGACCTCCTTGAGCACTGAGCTCTCGTCCTTCATGGTTACATCTACGCTTGAACGACCGCCGATCTTTACCTCCTGCGGTGTGTAGCCGATGTAAGAGAACACCAAGACTGCGTTCTTGTCCTTAACGTTGATTTTGTAGTTACCGTCGATGTCGGTCACTACGCCAAGACCAGTGGCACCCTTCACTACGACGCTAACGCCGATAAGTGGTTCGCCAGTACCATCCTTAACAGTACCCTGAACGACAGAGCCCTGAGCCTGTGTCAAAGCATTAGGAGCCACGTTGCCATTGGCAGAAGCATACTGCATTGGCATACCTGCTGCGAGCATCGCAAAGGCTGCTTTCAGCACCATACTGCTTTTCTCGTTTGATTTGTTGTTCATTGTTTGTTTTTTAATAAATGAATCGTGATTTTACGAATAGAAGTTATAGGAAGTTAGGGGAAGTTAGGAGGAGTTAGAGGACATTTGTCGTCTTGCTACCAATCGGGACTATTGTCCGTTCACTTCCATCCGCCGAAAGCGGATTAACTTCTACTAACTTCCTATAAATTCTATTGTTTCACTATTTTAAAATTTTACTTCTTGATTACGTTGAGAGCCTTGAACGGCTTGCCGTCCTTGAGCACCTGTACGATGTACATGCCCTTGCCACCCTGAACAGCTACATTCACTGTCTCGCCGGCATCAGCACGGAAGTCGTTGCTCTGGAGCACTGCACCTGCTGCGCTTACGATGTTGATGGTGTAGAAGCCACCCTCAGCGAAGCGGAGGTTAACGCTCTCTACGAACGGGTTAGGATAAACAGAGAAGCCTGCTGCATCCTTAACGTCGTTGATTGCGTCAACACCAGTGATAACGAGTACGTTCTCAAGTGCCTTCTCAGACTCGCCCCAGAAGTTGGTGAGCTTAACGCCTGCCTCATACTCGCCCGGACGAGCGAATGTTACGACAGCAGCCTTATCTGTCTCTGAAGAGATGCAGCCACCATTGAGCTGCCATGTGTGTGAAGTCTTAACCTCGAGCGTACCGTCGATGCCAGGATAGCCTGTCACCTCGTTGTTTGGATCTACTGTTGCGTACTCTGCTCCACTGGTATTCTCACCACCAGAGCCGTTCATCACAACCATCTTTGCCTTGTACTGAGCACCAGCCTTACCAAGGTTTGCAAAGCTATTGTCGCTCTTGTCGAGATTCTCGAAGGTGTAGTAGCCCTGAAGTCCCTCAGGCACCTCGTTAGCTGCGTAGCCCTGCATTGCGCGGAGCACCTCAGCGTCGGTAAGAGGCTTGTTCCAAACCTGAACCTCGTCGATAACGGCATTCAGACCAGCCTTGTAAACACCGCCACCACCGATGTAGACGTTAGCATGAACAGTTCTATCAATACGACTGTCAGTGCTGTTCTCACGGAGTGAAGAAGAAGAGAAGTTGTTAGGACCTGCTACACACTTGCCGTTGAAGTAGATCTTCTGCTGCTTGTCAGAAGACTGAGTAACAACGATGTGGTTCCAAACACCAGGGTTAAGGCTGTAGCCTGTGGTCATCATCGATTCTCTTGGAGAGTCGTGACCCGTCCAACCGAAGGTATTAAACGACACCTCGTTAGCTGCGTGATATTGTTTACACTCGCTGTTACCAGCCTGAATTTCTGGACGGATCTGCACCCAGAGGTCACCCCAGTTGTTGTTCGGCCACTTGTCCTTGATAGTGTTCTTTGAAATAAGGTTTGTACCCTGCTTGTCATGAGCATAGTTGTCTACCTTAACCCAGAGAGCATAAGAGTAAGCCATGCTTGTGTTGTTGCCGCCGTCGAGTGTTACCTCTGCCGGAATCATAAGCATATTCGGGTCCTTAACAACAAGACCGCGTGACACCTTACCCTCACCGTCGCGTGATATGTAGTTGAGCTTGATCTCCTCTGTTGTCTCAGCTGTTTCCTTGTCAGCAGTTACAGTCTCAACAACCGGCACAGCACCTGTCTTCTCCGGAGAGATGATTACCTTGCCGCGGAATATCTCTGTTGCACCCTCTGCATTTACAACCTCGAGGTCGTAAACGCCAACCTCTGCTACAGAAGTTGTGAACTCGTTGCAGTTGGTGAACTTCTCGCCTACCTGAGCACCTGTCTGTGCGTTGAGCAGACGGAACGACTGAGCCTTCGGAGCGAACTTGTCCTCGTAGTAAACCTTGAACTGCTCGTTCGGCTTGATAACCTGGCGGTCGATAGCTACCTCTGTAGACGGTGTGTCGTATGCAACATTCTGATAGTTGCTCCAAGAGATTTCGCTCTTCTGCAAACCGTCAGGAGAAACGGCGCGTACACCGAAGCGGCAGTCGCGCTTTTCGAGGTCGGCTACCATCGGAGCATCGACTACGTAAGCAGCCCATGAGGTTGTAGCTGTGAGGTACTGCTCCTTCTCGCCCTTCTGCTGGAACCAGATCTCGTAGTACCATGTATCTACCTCGTCGTTGTAGGTCTTCTCGCCGTTAGCCTCTTCCTTGGCAGCGTAGCGGATCTTGAAGTCGCAAGTCTTGTCCCTACCGCGGAGCACCTCAATATCCTTGATCTTCGGAGCTACCGGAGTGAAGGTCTGCTGCGGGTTGCGCACTGCGAGCTCACCAACGAGCATGTTGTAGTCCTTGGCAGTGTTGTCGAGACGGATACCGATCATTGCAATCTCGTCGCCCGACTTCAGACCGAGCTTGTCGAGAGTAGTGGTGAATGTTGTCCACTGACCGAACTTCTCAGCTGCAGGGATAGCAATCTCCTTGTACTCTGTGAGCTTGCCCTTGAGAGCTACGAACAACTTAGCGTGTGTGTCGAGTTCGTTGCTCATCTTGTATGTAAGAGAGATGTTGTACGAAGGCTCTGTCTTGAGCAATGTCTTGAAGAGCTTTACACGAGATGTTGCAGTCTGACCCTTCAAGCGGAGGCAAGAGCCACCCCAGTAAGCGTCGTCCCATGTCAACTCAGCCTGAGCAAGGTTGCCGCTCTTTGCGCTCTCGTTGCCGTCAACAATCCACCAACGCCATGTAGGCAGGAAGTCTTGAGTAGCGATGTTGTGCCACTTGTGGTTAAACGCTACCTCACCCTCGTTCTTGAATGTAAGACCGTTGCCGAGGTTGAAGCGTGTAACGAACGGAACCTGCTGGATAGTAGACTTAGCTGTTACGTAGCTTGCTACACCGTGGAAGCGTCCCTTCAAGCTACCGTTGGCGAGTGTTACGACGTCTCTCCATCCGAGGATGTCAGGAGTGTTAGCCGGGTTGCGGTTGCCACCGCTGAACACCATTTCCTGCTTGTCGAGATAAGCCTGCTGGATAGCTACGTCAGATGTACCGTAGTCGGTAGCACTCTGGTGGATAAGACCCTGTGAGTGAGCACCCCAGAAACCTACAGAAGCCTCTACGTCGTTGAGATCGTTCCAGTTGGCATTGCTTGCGTGGAGCGAACGACCCTGAATATCGAAGCCCTTGTAGTAGTCGTACGGATTGCGACCCATGCTCTTAGCCTTCGCTGCAGAAGCAGCAAGTGTACCAGCACCTGTATTGTAATTGGAGAACATCATGTCGGTAACGATGTTGTCCTTATCGCCGAACATGTTCTCGTTATGACTAGCGAGGCCACCATCAAATTTGATAGCACCACTATCGTCAGTACCATCATACCAATGGAGTTGGAACTTCCAACCTATCTTCTCTGCCTCTTTATGACACTGAGCAAAGAAGCCTTGAAGAACCTCCATACTAAGATTGTCTGAAGCAAATTCGGAGTTTACACCAACACCATCGATACCGTAGTACTTAAGAATCTTGACGAAACGCTCTGCATTCTTATAATTGCCTTTACTATCCTGCTGACAAAGAGTACCAAACTTGCCAGACCAACCGCTTGCATTGGGGCTATCAGCATAGACACCTACGCCGTAAGGAATTGAAGCAACGCAACCTACAGATACGCCATTCTTGTGAGCCACGTCAGACAGACCGCCAGTTACGCGGAACCAAGGTGCTGTCCAGTTGCCGTGGATGTTAAGGTATGACCACATTGAGAAGTTGTCGCCCTCGAAGCAATAGCGTGGGAGAGCCTTCCAAGAAGACGTTGGGTCGTCGAGCGGAGTCCAGAGACACATCTTACGACCGGGCTTAGCCTGCTTGCTAACCTCTGCCTGATAATCGTCAGCCTCAGCGATGCGCGCCAATGGGCGAACACGCGAGATGTAGAACTCGTCATCCATACGAGACACACCCTGCGGAGGGGTACCTGGCTGCCAGTTTCTAATGTTCTCAAGCAAGTATTTGTCGCCATTGTCCTTGATATCCAACGGGTGTGTCGGAGTACGCTGGGCGTAGCTGAACACGCAACCACACACGAGCATGGATGCGAGGAGTGTTAATTTTTTGTTGTTCATTGGGATATTTTTAATTGATTAGGTATTCTTTTTAGTTGACAAGTAAACGAGAAGACGAGTGGACAAGGAGATTTTTCTCCATGTCTACTCACCCACTCGTCTGCTTTATTTATTTACGGATAAGTTTGACAGTGCGAACTGTCTTGCCGTCCTTCTTCACATTAAGCACGTAGATGCCTGCCTTAGCGAGGTGTACGTTAACCACGTTGCCAGCGTTGAGCTGAGCTGCCTTGCGAGCCACCTGCTCACCAGCTGTTGTGTAAACGCTAACCTCGTATGCGCCAGCCTCAGCGAACTCTACCACTGCGTCCTCGCCTACTGTGTAAGCCTTCATCTCGGTGCTCTCTACAGCGTCAACGCCAGTAGGATAAGCCACCTTGATTACAGAGAATGTCTTCTCTGCCTTACCAAGAGCGTTAGAGAGTGTAAGAGTTACGTCGTAGTCGCCACCTGTGCGGAACGAAACGTTTGCAGAACCTGCCTCGCCGTTACCAATAACGTCAGCGAATGTAGCGTTCTTAGCAGTCCATATAGGCTTGGTCTCTACCTTATATGCCTCACCAGATACGAATGGTGAACCAGCGATGTAGGTAGGCTCAACAAACGTAAGAGTAGCCTGACCTTCGCCGCCGCCTGCAACCATATCCTGCATACCAGCATTCACTGTCTTTGTACCTGCAGATGTGAAGTAGTTGTCTGTTGCCTTCTTCTCGAAGTCCCAGAATGCCATTACGCCTTCAGGGAGGCTCTTAGCGTTGAGGTCGCCCATAGCAGCCTTAGCGTCTGCCTCTGTAACAGCCTTATCCCAAACTACTACGTTGTCGATAATGCCGTCAAGACCGTAACGCTGGTGAAGCGGACCACCGATGCAGAGATACTGACCGCTTGTGATGTTATAAACATTATACTCATAACCAGGCTCTGTTGTCTTGTCAGAACCATTTGTACGGTTCCACATTGTAACAGTCTGCTTAACACCATTTACGAAGAGGTCGCTACGTAAACCACCTGCAGAATTATAGTCGAACGCCATTGTAACGTGTACCCAGTTGCCTACCGGCAGCTTAGTGTTAGCATACTTGTAGCGGAGCTCGTTGTTACCAGAAGCGTCTGAACCACGGAATGTAACACCGTCGAGAGAACCGTCAGAACCAACCTGAGACCACATCCAACCCCAGTCGGTCTTTGGCCAAGCGTCCTGCTTGCTGTAAACATTGAAGAGAGTTGTTGGCTGACCTGTCTTGAGGCTGTTAATCTTCAACCAGAATGAGATAGAGTACGATTTCTTGCCTACAAGACCGAGGTCTGCAGCAGAAACACCGAAGCGTGTTTCCTTAAGATCAAGACCCTGCGAGCCAGAACCGTCTGCGTCGCGACCTGTGTAAGCCATCTTCACGCTCTCGCCTGTCTTGAGAGAGACTTCCTCTTCGCCACCGTTAGCTGTGAGCGAGTAGATTTCAGGCAGAGCACCTGTGCTCACACCAGTAATCTGGACGAAAGAAGCGAATGTGCGTGTGGTCTGCTTAGCAGTGCCATCCTCTGCATACTCGGTGCCAGTTACCTTAAGGTCGTAGCCACCAATTTCCTCAAGTTTGGTTGTCCAAGACTTACCATCGCCACTCTTAACAACCTTACCATCCTTAACAAGCTCCCACTTAGCAGCAGCCGGGTGTTCTGGGTCTACATAACTAATTGTGAACTCCTCGTTCGGCTTGATTGTTGTCTTGTTGCTCTGAACGTCGTCGCTATAAACATATGAAGCCGGTGCCATGTAGTCAGACCAAGTGATTGTCGACTCTGTCTTGTGGTCGAGAGCTACAGCAGAAACACCGAGGCGCACCTTAGCATTTATCTGTGTAACTGGTATAGAGTAGTAGAGACCAGCCCAAGAGGTTGTTGTACCCATGAGCATCGGCTCCTTACCCTCTTCCTGAGCATAGAGACGGAAGTGAGATGTCTTAACGTCGAGGTTATAGCATGGCTCGCCAGCTGCCTTATTGTTAGGCATGTTGAAGATAATCTTAGCGTCCATACCAGACTTGCCGTTGTAGAGCATCTTGGTGTTAGCAGCGTCGAGCTTCGGAGCCTCTGGTGTAGCATAATTACCACGAACGATAGAGAACTCGCCGAGCAATACCTCAGCATTCTTAGCGTTCTTGAAGTTGAGAGCTACGAGAGCAAGTGTCTTGCCGTCGAAGTCGGAACCTACAGTGAATGTCTGCTTAACCCACTCGTTAGCGTCAGCTACGCGGTCTGCCTTGCAGAGGTTGTAAGCTACACCTGTGCCTTCGCTACCCTCTGCCGAAAGAACGAGGTCGAGGTCGGTTGTACCATCATTGAGTTTATAACGAACAGTGATAACGTCGCCCTTCTTCAAAGCGTACTTTGTCTTGAAGAGGTGGAGATACTCGTTAGCTGTTGTACCGAACACCTTGAGAGTAGAACCTCCGAAGTAAGCGTCGTCCCATACGAACTGAGCATCGAGTCCTGTAGCAGGAACGTCAGCCGCTGTACGTCCGAGGAGCTTGTTAGCGAACCAGAAGTGCCATGTCGGCAGGTAGTCCTGCATACCTACGTTGTACCAAGGAGAGTTTACCTTGCGCTCGCCATTGAGGTTGAAGAACTTACCGTTACCGAGGTTGAAGTAAGTGATGAACGGTTCCTCAGCGAGGTTCCAGCTCAGCGGCGAACGTGCTGTCATGAATGCAGCCATACCGAACCAATTCGGGTTGTATGCAGAATACTGATGGAAGCTCTTTATCTCAGGAGTGATAACCGGGTTGCGGTTGCCGCCACCGAAGTAGCACTCTGTACGGCGGAGGTAAGCGAACTGCTTCATATCGTCAGACGAACCGAGCTCTGCACGGCTCTCCCAGAACATGTTCTGAGAGTGAGCACCCCAAAGACCTACAGAAATTGGTCTTTTTGCCAACTCTGGCCAGTACTCGCCATTTGCAATTCTTGGTTCACCACCCTGCATATTCACACCGGCATAGAGGTCAAGCGGATCGCGACCGAGGCCCGCTGCATAGCTTACAGAACGGTCTAAAAGACCTGACTTGTTCCAGTTGTAGTTGAAGAAGAGCGATGTGCGTACATTCTCGCTATCACCGAATGTCTCTTCATTATGCGAAGCAAGACCACCATCGAAGGAACAGCCACCCGAATCGTTTGTACCGTCATACCAGAAGTTCTCAAAAACAGGATCAATTGGCTTCATTTTCTTAACAAGAGCAGCATGGAAGTCGCGCAAATCATCCACAGTACCCTCGTAATCATAAAACTCTGAGTTGTAGCCAATACCATTGATGCCATAATAATTGAAGAACTTGGAAACCTTATCAGCACCAATCTTAATCATACCATTCAGCATCGTTCGCCAGTTTGCAGGCAGGGTTGCGTTAGGAATAGAAGCCACACCTGACACAGCGACACCATTCTTGTGAGCGATGTCGAGGAACGCAGCTGGGATACGACCTACTGGAGATGTCCAGTTGCCCCAGTGTGTAACGTACGACCACATAGAGAATACCTCTGAGTCGAATACGCCGTTAGGAAGTGCGTTGAAGTCGGGGTTGTTTACCGGGATCCAAGCGATGAGCTTCTTGTCGTTCTTTGCATTGAGATCAAGACGCACCTGAGTAGCCTCGTTGCGGAAACGAGCACGTGGCTTTACACGTGAGATAAAGAAGTTATCATCGGCAGTAACCTGGCTACCAGGTGTCCATGTCTTAAGCAGTTCATGGAACTTCTCACTACCAGAGTTCGTGCCGAAGTCTACGTAACCTTCACGCATCTGCTGTGCGTTAGCGCTCATCACAGAAAGTACGAGACCTGCTGCGAGAGTCAATGTTTTACGGGATAAATTCGCCATAAGATTTGTATTTAGTAAAATTGATTAAGTTTTTATTTATATAAATAATGTAAGTTAGAGAATGCAAAAGTGGCAAATACACTTCCATTCGCCTTGCAAAAATACACATTTTTTATATAACAAAGAACAAATGCTTATTGCGTTTTCATAATATTAACATCTTTAACACTTCGGGAGCAGAGGGTGCCACCAGGGGGTGTAGGTATCTCTCAAGGGGGTGCACTTGTCTCAAGTGCACCAACAAAACTATTGGCGCACTACTTACAGGGGGTGCACTTCTTGCTTACTTGGCGCACTACTACCTGGTTGGTGCACTTGAGACAAGTGCACCCCCTAAAAGCACCCCCTACAAGCACCCCCTGAAAGCCCTTACAGCAGATACTGCACATTCTCTGCTACATATAATGAATAGCTATCTTCCGGCAATCCGTTAGGGTTATTAACAATATACGCAAGTTTATGTGCGAAGTCGTCTTCCCCTCGCATCATGCGATCGAACATCTCGCGCTGCCAAACATTACCATCAGTCGCTACACATTGTTTTATCATACGCGATGAGTAGCGCTTCAACTTACTGACGATAGAGATAACGCTGTTTTCTCCAATTGGCGACAGTAGTATATGAACATGGTTGGGCATGACGACGAAGGCATGGAGGTGATACGTCTGCTTATCGTTGAAGAACAAAGCATCCTCAACAAACTGTCTGCACTGTGCATCACGCAACACACAGCTGCCATATCCTTGCATCAACCACCCATCCACTATATCTTCCAAACGTTCCTCCTCTGCCGTCAACTCCCCCTCCTTCGTCTCGCGCCGTCCTAATGCCTCGCGCATGAGTGCCAGTTCCTGCAGCTTGGTCTGCGGGAGCGAGTCGGCAAGACGAAAGGTGATAAACTGCACCGCCTCTGGCTGAAACCAATGAGGCAAGTGACCACACTGAATGAGGATGTCGGAATGACGATTGAGAAAGGTTAGGTTGGGCATAATGGGGTTGGGGGTTAGAGGGTGAGAAATGTTGTCGAGGGGCAGGGGGTGCTTGCAGGGGGTGCAGTTCTTGCAGGGGGTGCACTTGTCTCAAGTACACCAATCAAGATAATGGTGTCACTTCTACTCGGTTTTTTGCTTGGTTGGTGCAGTTGAGACAACTGCACCCCCTGCTAAAGTGAAGTCGAGCTGTTTCTTTTCGAGGTTGGCACTTGCCACCTTGATGCGTATGGGGTCGCCAAGCTGATACTTGTTGTGATGGCGTCTGCCCACGAGACAGTAGTTGCGCTCGTCGAAGTCGTAGTAGTCGTCGTCGAGGTCGCGCATCGGCACAAGACCCTCGCAGTGGTTCTCGTCAATCTCGCAGTAGATGCCGTACGACTGTATGCCTGAGATGTGCGCATCGTAGACATTGCCCACACGTTCAGACATGAACTCCACAGCCTTGTACTTGATAGAGTCGCGCTCGGCGTTGGCAGCCACCTGCTCCATCTCCGACGAGTGCTCGCACAGCTCCTCGTAGTGTTCCTTGTTGGCAGAGCGTCCGCCCTGCTGGTAGCGTGTGATGAGTCGGTGAACCATCGTGTCGGGATAGCGGCGGATAGGCGATGTGAAGTGAGTGTAATAGTCGAACGCCAGTCCGAAATGTCCGATATTGTGGATAGAGTACTTCGCCTTCATCATGGCACGCAGTGCCACGGTCTGTATGAGGTTCTGCTCGCGCTTGCCCTCGCACGCCGACATGAGCGTGTTGAGCGACTTGGCGAGAGCACCCTTCGTGCCGTCGGTCTTCATCTTGTAGCCGAACTTCACTACGAACTCGCGCAGCGTCTCGAGCTTTGTCGGGTCGGGGTTGTCGTGTACACGATAAGGCAGCGTCTTCGGCTTCTTGCCCTTTGCCACCTTGCCCACCGACTCAGCCACGGTGCGGTTGGCGAGGAGCATGAACTCCTCGATGAGCTTGTTGGCATCCTTCGAGCGCTTGAAGTAGCAGCGCACCGGCTTGCCCTTCTCGTCTACGTCGAAGTGGAGTTCCTCGCGGTCGAACTTCACGGAGCCATTCTTGAAGCGTGCTGCGCGCAGCTTCTTAGCCAGTCGGTCGAGCATGATGAGTGCGTCGGCGTTCTCGCCCTTGTAGCCACCCTTGGGTGCTGCAGGTGCGGGTTCGCCCGTGCCGTCTACCACGCCGTTCTGCTCGAGCAGCTCCTGCACCTCCTCGTATGCGTAGCGGCGGTTCGACTTGATAACTGTATGCACAATGCGGTATGCCTTCACGTTAGCGTCCTCGTCGAGGTTGAATATTACGGAGAACGCTAACTTCTCCTCGTCGGGTCGGAGCGAGCAGATGAAGTTGCAGAGACGTTCGGGGAGCATCGGTATGGTGCGGTCGACGAGGTAGATGCTCGTAGCGCGCTTCACCGCCTCCTTGTCAATCACGGAGCCTTCTGTGACGTAGTGCGACACGTCGGCGATGTGAACGCCCACCTCCCAAAGACCTTCCTTGAGCTGTCGGATAGAGAGCGCGTCGTCGAAGTCCTTTGCATCCTTCGGGTCGATGGTGCAGGTGAAGACGTCGCGGAAGTCCTCGCGCTCGGCGTAGTCCTCCGGCGTTATCTCCGCCGAAATCTTCTCTGCAGCCTCCTCTACGTTCTTCGGATACTTATACGGCAAGCCGTACTGTGCGAGGATGGTGTTCATCTCCACGTCGTTGTCGCCAGCCTTTCCGAGCACGTCCACCACTTCGCCAATCATGTTGCGGTGATCCTGATCGGGCCATTCCACGATGCGCACCACGGCGTTGTCGCCATCCTTGCCGCCTTTCAGCTTTCGGCGCGGAATGATGATGCTGTTCGCCAGCACGTTTGAAGGCGAGATGAGCGTGCAGAGGTCGTGGTCGAACGAGAGTCGTCCGACGAAGGTGTCCTTGGCACGCTCCAGTATCTGTATCACCTGCGCCTCCTTGATGTGGTTCTTGCGTCGCGCCATGCAAGCGAAGCGCACGCGGTCGCCGGTGAGAGCCCACATCGAGTTGCGTTCAGCCACGAAGATAGGCTTGTCTGAGTCGTCGGGCATGATAGAGTTCTTGCCGTTCGTCTTACGTTGGAACACGCCCTCCTGCACCTGTCCCTTCATGTTCAGCTGATACGAGTTGTCGGTGACGCGCGTGATGAAGTCGTCCCACGCCATCTCCTCCATGATGTCAATAGCGAGCATCTTCAGCGGATGCGTATCGAGGTGTAGCGAACGGAAGATATCTTTAAACGAGAGCGTCTTTCCAGGGTTGGAGGCGAACAGTTCTTCAAGCTTCGGGGCGAGCTGTTTCTTAGTCAAGCGCTTGCCACCTTTCTTTCCTTTTCCCATAGTATTCTGTTTTTGTCGGCGAGGGTGTGAGCCTCGTCGAAGTTATTGTTTTTCTTTTGCAAATAAACAAAAAATAATTGGAATAGCAATGCGATTGTGTCAGTTTTTTAGAATTGGTGCAGTTTAGGAGGTGCAGCTTAGGGGGTGCAGTTGTCTCAACTGCACCAACAGAGCAGAATGTGCAATTGTCTCCGCTCGGCTCAGGCTTCTAAATTGTTGGTGCACTTGAGACAAGTGCACCCCCTTGTGCAAACGTTTTCATGGCACAAAGAAATTCTGTGAGCCACGGATGCGCTCTATATTAAAATAATGTGATAACTTTGCAAGCGTAATTAAAAACCAATCTAACGAATGTCTGAACTGCAACCAACCACGATGAAGGACATCGCCGAACATTTCGGTGTGTCCATAGCCACTGTGTCGCGTGCCCTCAACGGTAGCGCACGCGTCAGCGAGGAGAAACGCAACCTTATTTGCGAGTACGCCCATGCGAACAACTTCTACCCGAACGACATCGCCAAATCGCTGCGCAACTCTCACAAGCAGCCGGTGAAGGTGATCGGTGTCATCGTGCCCGAGTTCACACATTATTATTTCTCCACCATTCTCAACGGCATCGAGGACGCTGCGTCGAAACGTGGCTACCGCATCATCGCCACCACCTCGCGCGAGCAGTACGAGCGCGAAGTGCAGCTGTGCCAGATGTTCGAGGCTCACCAGGTGTGCGGCGTAATCGTGTCGCAGGCTAAGGAGACGCAGGACTACGCCCACTTCCAATCGCTCATCGACCGCGGCATACCGCTCGTGTTCTACGACCGCATCTGCACGGGTGTGGACGCAAGCCGCGTGGTGGTGGACGACTATCAGGGGGCGTTCGCTGCCGTGACACACCTCATCGAGACGGGCTGCCGCCGCATCGCCTTCTACGGCATGAAGGGCAAGACGGCACTCGGACAGAACCGCTACAACGGCTATCACGACGCACTGCTGAAGGCGGGCATGCAGCCCGACGAGTCGCTGGTGTTCGTCTGCGACAACCGCGAGGATGCCGAGCGCATCACGCCCAGCGTGCTCAGCCGTGCCGACCGCCCCGACGCGTTCTTCTGCGTGAACGACGACACAGCCATCGGCGTAATGTACACGGCAAAGCACAACGGCTTCCGCGTGCCCGACGATGTCGCGGTGTGCGGCTTCACCAACGGCGAGCGTGCCATCGCCTGCGACCCGCAGCTCACCACCGTGGAGCAGCGCGGAACAAAGGTGGGCGAAGAGGCTGCCACCATACTCATGGACAAGGTGGAAGGGCTCACGCCGTGCGACCGCATCGAGAAGCGCGTCGTAAAGACAAGGCTCGTCGTGAGAGAGAGCACGTCTTCGGCGGCGCATAAGCCGAACTAAGCCTCTTCAAGCCTTCCTAAGCCAAGGATTCGAGGGAGGGCTTAAAGAGGCCTAAGAAGGCTTAGTTCGGCATAAACGCCATCAAAATCAAACCAAAATAACAATGAAACCAAAACCAAATCAAAGCTTCTTGAAACTGTGGAACCTCAGTTTCGGATTCTTCGGCGTACAGATTGCATACGCCCTGCAGAGCGCGAACATCTCGCGCATCTTCGCCACACTTGGTGCAGACCCACACAGCCTCAGCTACTTCTGGATACTACCACCACTCATGGGCATCCTCGTGCAACCCATCATCGGCACGCTGAGCGACCGCACATGGTGTCGCTTCGGCAGACGCATACCCTACCTCTTCGTAGGCGCATCGGTAGCCGTAGCCGTGATGTGCCTGCTGCCCAACGCCGGCTCGTTCGGCATGGCTGTGAGCGCAGCCATGGTGTTCGGCCTCGTCTCGCTGATGTTCCTCGACACGAGCATCAACATGGCGATGCAGCCGTTCAAGATGCTCGTGGGCGACATGGTCAACGAGCAACAGAAGTCGCTCGCCTACTCCATACAGTCGTTCCTGTGCAACGCCGGATCGATTGTGGGCTACCTTTTCCCTTATTTCTTCACAGCCATCGGCATAGCCAACGAGGCGCAGAAGGGCGTGATACCCGACTCGGTCATCTACTCGTTCTACATCGGTGCGGCGATACTCATCCTCTGCGTCATCTACACCACACTGAAGGTGAAGGAGTGGAACCCGCAGGAGTACGCCGAGTATAACGAGGCGAAGCCTGAGGAGGACGAAGGCAAAGCCAACTGGATTGAGCTGCTGCGCAACGCTCCGTCGATGTTCTGGAAGGTGGGCGCCGTGCAGTTCTTCTGCTGGACAGCGTTCATGTTCATGTGGACATACACCAACGGCACCATTGCCGACACCGTATGGCACACCACCGACACCGCGTCGAAGGGCTACCAGGCGGCAGGCAACTGGGTTGGCGTGATGTTCTGCTGGCAGGCTATCGGCTCTGTATTGTGGGCAATGGCTCTGCCACGCTTCAAGAACGAGAAGGCGGCTTATGCGCTGAGCCTCGTCATCGGTGCCGTGGGCTTCGCCCTCGTGCCGTTCGTACACGACAAAAACCTGCTCGCCATGCCGTTCATGCTCATCGGCTGCGCATGGGCTGCCATGCTCGCCATGCCGTTCGCCTTCGTCACGAACGCTCTTGAGGGCTACGGCCACAAGGGTGCGTACCTCGGACTCTTCAACGGCACCATCTGCATCCCGCAGATCATTGCAGCGGCGTGCGGCGGCACCCTGCTCTCGATGGTTGGCTCTGTGCAGAGCAACATGATGCTCGTAGCTGCGGCGTCGCTCGTGCTGGGCGCTTTGTGCGTAGCTCGCATCAAGAAGTAACGCGGCGATTAGTAGCGGCGGTATCCTTGCCGCCGCAACACCCTATTATTCTATATTACTGTCTGGTAAAACTAATAATGTGGTCAAAGACGGGCTGAAAGCCCAAAAATCACATAGCTCAGGGCAGCGCCCTGGGTATTGAGTGTATATGTTGAACAATGCGCCCTGTAAGGGCAAAAGCCTTAATAATTAGGCTTTTGCCCTTACAGGGCGTTAGGTTAGTGTGGCGCATATTTACCCAGGACGTTGCCCTGGGCTATGTGCTTCTGCCCCTTCGGGGCGTGCTATTTGTGAGTTTTGGCGCGCCCTATTGCTTGCGCAAACGTTTACACGCCCAATATGCTATATTTATATTAAAAAAAAGACAACGCATTGATATAAATCATAATTTTGCACGTGAAAAGATCCTAATAACTGTTGTGACTAAAAACAATTTATTATAAAAATCAAAAGCTACATGAAGAAGCAGGTTAAATTCCCTAATGCCCTCAGAACAGCTACGCTCTCAGCAGGCTTGTTCCTGTCGGCAAGTGCCTTCGCACAGCAGGTTGTTGTGAAAGGCAACGTAGTAGACGAAACCGGCGAGCCGGTTATCGGTGCTTCCGTCAAGGTTGTAGGCGGTACATTAGGTACTGTTACAGACATCGACGGTAATTTTACTCTCAATGCCGACAAGAAGTCGACCATTGAAGTGACTTACATCGGCTATGAGCCTGTAAAGATGCAGGCCGGCCAGAACCTAACAATCCATCTCAAGAACACTTCCTCTACACTTAACGAGGTTGTCGTAATCGGTTACGGCGCTGTTAAGAAGTCGGACCTTACCGGTTCGGTCACAGCTCTCAAGCCCGACTCAAAGAACAAGGGTCTTGTGGTGAACGCTCAGGACATGCTCTCTGGTAAGGTGGCAGGTGTGAACGTTACGTCAAACTCTGGTGAGCCAGGTGTCGGCACACAGATCCGTATCCGTGGCGGCTCTTCACTGAACGCCAGCAACGATCCGCTGATTGTTATCGACGGCGTGCCTATGGACAACAACAAGGTGGGCAACACAGGCTCAAACTTGCTTTCTACCATCAACCCACAGGATATCGAGTCGTTCAACGTGCTGAAAGACGCATCGGCTACAGCCATCTACGGTTCGCGCGGTTCTAACGGTGTCATCATCATCACCACAAAGAAGGGTCACAAGGGTCAGAAGCCGGAGGTAAGCTATTCGGGCTCTGTATCACTCTCTATGAAGAAGAAGACCTACGAGATGATGAACGGCGACCAGTATCGTGCCTATGTAAAGAGCCTCTTCAACGAGAACGACGATGCCGTAAAGGCTCTCGGTACAGCCAACACCGACTGGCAGGACCTTATCTACCGCACAGCCGTGTCTCACGACCATAACGTGACGGTGGCAGGTTCGGCAGGCAAGTTCCTCCCCTATCGTGTTTCAGTAGGCTACACCTCACAGCAGGGTATCTTGAAGAACTCTGACTACAACCGCTACACAGCATCCGTAAACCTCAACCCGTCGCTGCTGAACGACCACCTCAACCTCAACCTCAACGCCAAGGGCATGTACTCTAAGGCGAAGAAGGCTGACACGGGTGCTATCGGCAATGCCGTTTCGTTCGACCCGACACAGAGCCCGTACAACTTTACTTCGCAGCGCGACATCGCGCTTCTTGAGGCTAATGGCGGCATACAACAGACTCTGAACAATTTCGGTGGATACTTCAACTGGCTCACATCAGCCAGTGCATACAACAACCCACAATGGCCGTTCACACGCTTCAACGATGCTCCTGCCAACCCGTTGGCTCAGCTTGAGCTTGGCGGCAATGTTGAAAAAGTGCGTTCGTTCATCGGTTCGGCTGACATCGACTATAAGGTACACGGTTTCGAAGACCTGCGCCTGCACATGACACTCGGTGCCGAAATCGCCAAGGGAACGGTCGATGAGACACAGCCTACATCATATCCTACAACATTATATTATGGTGGCATCACCGACAACGAGAACTTCAAACGCAACCTTCTCCTCTCGGCTTACGCTCAGTACTATAAGGACTTCAGCAAGAACCACCACTTCGACATCATGGGTGGCTACGAGTATCAGCACTTCTACTTCGACTACAACAAATCGTGGATGCAGTACTACCCAGAGTCGGACGCTCAGGCAGGCAAAGTGTTCAAGGACACTAAGGACATAGACAAGTACGAGAACTTCCTCGTTTCGTTCTTCGGACGCGCCAACTACACACTCATGAACCGCTACTTCTTCACCGCTACGGTGCGCGACGACGGTTCATCACGCTTCAAGGACCACTGGGGACTCTTCCCGTCGTTCGCTTTCGCTTGGCGCATGAAGGACGAGAACAACCTTAAGGATATCAAGTGGCTCTCCGACTTGAAGTTCCGCGCAGGCTACGGTGTGACCGGTCAGCAGGAAGGCATCTCCAACTACCTCTGGTTCAAGCAGTACAAGAAGGGACAGAACTATGGTCAGTACCCGATTATCGGTGATGGTACCATCTACACTCCGCTCTACTACAACGACAAGCTGAAGTGGGAGAAGACAACGACCTACAACCTCGGTCTCGACTTCGGTATCTGCAACCGACTCACAGGTAGCATCGACTGGTACGTGCGCAATACTACCGACCTTATCAACTCGGCTCCTGTAGCAGCCCTCGCAGGCTCTGCCGACAAGGGCATACAGAACATCGGCTCAATGAAGAACACCGGTGTTGAGCTTTCGTTGAACTACGTAGCAGTGAACACCAAGGACTGGTACTGGACAATGAACTACAACCTCACGTACAACCGCAACCGCATCACCGACCTCAACGGCGTAAGCGATACCGGCGACCCTGTAACTACTGGCGACAACATCGACAATGTGAACAAGGTGCTCGCCTACCAGACCGGTTATGCAGCCAACTCGTTCTACGTGTACGAACAGATGTACGACAAGAATGGCAAGCCAATCGAAGGTGCTGTGGTAGACCGCAACGGCGATGGCGTCATCAGCAATGCTGACAAGTATCTCTACAAGCAGGTAGCAGCTCCTGTAACAATGGGCTTCTCTACACGCGTAGAGTGGAAGAACTTCGACCTCGGCTTCTCGCTCCGCGCAAGCCTCGGCAACTACGTGTTCAACAACTTTGAGCAGGGCAAGCGTTTGAAGACTACATCTTCTGTTTGGTGTCAGAACGCATACCTCGCCAATCGTCCAGTGAACACACTCGGATGGGACTCTGACGCACTTGAGTCGAAACTCTCCGACTACTTCGTGCAGAACGCTTCGTTCCTGAAGATGGACAACATCACACTCGGCTACTCTTTCAACCGTCTCTTCAAGAGCGGCTCATGGAAGGGCATCTCTGGACGTGTGTACGCTTCTTGCAGCAACGTGTTCACCATTACCAACTACAAGGGTATCGATCCTGAGGTGTACAACGGTATTGACAACAATATCTACCCGCGTCCTATCACATTCCAGTTCGGATTGAACCTCACCTTCTAAAAAATCAATAACTTAAACGATTTACGACAATGAAAAGATATATCAAATCGGCTCTCGCACCTGCCGCTGCGCTGCTCATCAGCCTCGCATCGACATCGTGCCTCAACGACCTTGACAAAGAGCCTATCAGCCCGAAGATTGACCTGGAGGTCAGCAACGACGGTCTCTTCAACAAGTGCTATGCCAACTTCGGTATCAACGGCAATGGCAGCGGATCAAATAGTGATGATGATCCGGACGTAAAGGGATTTGACGACCCTGGTATGACAGGTCTCGTACGCGCCATGTGGAACATCAACGAGCTGCCTACCGACGAGGCTACATGCTCATGGGGCGACGGCTTGCAGGAGCTTAATTCTGCTACCTACGACCCTTCTCACCCTTGGGTGAAACTCTACTACACACGCCTCACACTCGGCATCACAACTTGTAACCAGTATCTCCAGTTGGCTGGTTCTGACGATGTCACACGCACGGCTGAGGTACGCTTCTTGCGCGCTATGCAATACTTCCTCCTTATGGACGCCTACGGAAACGTTCCATTCACAGAGACACTGGAGAAGCCGACACAGAAGTCGCGTCAAGAGATGTACGAGTGGCTTGTAGGCGAACTGAAGGCAATCGAGCCAAACCTCATGGATGCACAGCCTAAGAAGTCGACAGATGCCAACTACGGACGCATCGACAAGGCAGCTTGCTGGTTGCTCCTCTCACGTCTCTACCTCAATGCCGAGGTGTACACAGGCACAGCTCACTGGCAAGAGGCAAAGGACTATGCAGACAAGGTTATCAAGTCAAGATACAGACTCAACACCACCGGCTCTTCCAACGGCAAGTGGAGTGCATACCAGATGGTGTTCATGGGCGACAATATGGAGACATCAGCTGCCAACGAGATACTCTTCCCAATCGTGAATATCTCTGGCAAAACAGCCAGCTACGGCAACTCGCTCTTCCTCATCGCAGCTTGTTTCGACTCTAACATGCACGCTAATGTCGATGAAGACCCTAACGGTTCCAACGGATGTACCGGTCAGAACTGGATTGGCCTGCACCCACGCGTTTCGCTCATCAAGAAGTTCTTCGAGGGTAAGGATATACCTAACGTAAGTTCTAAGGAGATGACAACAGCTGCCAATGACGACCGCGCCATATTCTGGGGCGAGGATCGTCCGCTCGAAATCTCAAACATCACCAAGTCTGCCGACGGCTTCGGTGTGGCTAAGTTCATCAACTACAATGCAGAGGCATCAAGCCCTGCTCATGTAGACTCAAAGTTTGCCGATATGGACTGGCCTTTCATGCGTGTAGCAGAAGCTTACCTTAACTATGCAGAGGCTGACGCACACCTTAATGGCAACAAGACATCGGGTGAGGCAACACGCCTTGTCAACGATCTTCGCGCTCGTGCCAATGCCGATGCTTCACGCGACGTAACACAGGGCTACTCGCTCGACGAGCTTTGCGACGAATGGGCACGCGAGTTCTACTTCGAGGGTATGCGCCGCACAACACTCGTGCGCTTCGGCAAGTTCGGTGGAAACACAGGCTACAACTGGGACTGGAAAGGTGGCGTAAAGGAAGGTAAGGACTTCGATGCTCACTTCAATGTCTACCCTGTTCCTTTGACACAGCTTCAGAGCAACTCTAACCTCACACAGAACCCTGGTTATACGAACTAATCGAATAGAAAGTCCAGTAATGGTTATTGCACTCATGCGAGCTCACAACGAGTTCGCATGAGACAAAGAAAAAAAACGGACTAATACAACCTATAAACAATAACGACAATGAAAAATATATTCAAGTCAATAATGTTCATGGCTGCCAGTGTTGCTATAATCGCCTCTTGCGACGATGACACAACACCAGTACTCGAACTCGAGAATGCAGCCTCGCTGAATGCTATCACCCCTTCAGAATATGTCATCAGCAAGGACAACTATGCCGAGCAGTTCCCCGAGATCTCTTGGGAGAAAGCAAGCTATGGCAAGGGTGCTATCGTCAATTACGAGCTTACCCTCACCAACAACGCCACACAGAAGAGCGTTGTTATCGGTGAAACAACCAACGACACAAAGCTCAACCTCACCAATGAGCAGATGAATACCTTCCTGGCTCAGACAGGTGCAATGCCTGGCAAGGCTGGCGAGTACACAGTATCGATGAAATCGTCTACATACAAGACTTATACCAACGATGCTTCCAACACAATTAAGGTTACCGTCACTCCTTACGACCCGAAGACGGAGGGCTTGACATGGGCTTATGCTTACGTTGCAGAGAACTATCCTAATTGGAACTTTATGAAGGCTTACCTCATTGGCGACCCTGATGGTGACGGCAAATATGAAGGCTTCGCCCAGTTTGATGCAGACAATGCTACATATGCAGTTCTTGATGGCGCAGACCCTGCAAGGGTTATTGCCAAGGACCAGAAAGTGGAGACAAAAGGCTTCGTAAGAATTGGTGTCGGTGCAGACGGCAGCGTAGAGCAGAGCGGAAACATTGCATGGTGCTTAATCGGTGATGCTACATCTGGCGGATGGGATAAGGACACACCGATGGAGTATGACGCTACTACTCGCAAGTGGACTTGCATCACAACGCTTATCGACAAGGAACTCAAGTTCCGTAACGCTGGCGACTGGAACATCAACCTCGGCTCTGACGGTACAGAGCACGGACTCGTTGCCGAAGGCAGCAACATCAAGATAGCCAAAGCGCACGGATACATCGTAACACTCGATGTCACCAACGCAGGTAAGTACACTTACTCGCTTGAGGAAACCGACATCGAGCAGTCAGCTGCAAGCATCACAATGCCGGGCTCATTCAATGGTTGGAATCAAAACACAGAGGAGTATGTCTTAAAGTCAGAAGCACGCGACTTCAAGTTTAGTGGTACATACTATATCCCGTCGGGTGCAGAATTTAAGTTGTATGACGGCTCATGGCTTGGTGTCGTAGGCGATATGAACTGGGACAAGAACCACACTTACGCAAGCTTCGTCATTGGCGATGGTGCTAATATGACAGTGCCAGTAGGTGGCTATTTCAAGATTTTCGTTGATTCGAAGAAGAACACAGCCACAATGACAAAGACAGGTTGGGAAATCATCGGCAGTGCTACAGCCGGTGGTTGGGACGCTGGTCAGGTTATGGACTGGGATCCGGACACAAAGACATGGTCTATTACCGCCACTCTCACAGATGGTGAACTGAAGTTCCGTTGGGATGGCTCATGGGACCGCAACTTCGGTGGCGCGCTTGACGCTCTTGTTGAGGGAGGCGATAACATCGCAGTGAAGGCTGGTACATACAAGATTGTTCTCGATGAAGAGAACAAGAAAGCCACTATGACTAAGGAATAAGGCTTAAAGCCCATACAAGAGGGGTTATTACAAAGTAACTCTTGATATCATACAGATAAATAATAGGAAGTGGGATTGCGCATCGGTCGCAATCCCGCTTTTTTCGTATCTGCGTTTTCCTATCATAAATGCGTTAGCCGAAAAAATCTGCCATATCTCCCAGCACAGCATCTAACCGACACTGTATAAGCGCAATAAAGACTGGAAGATATCATGCCGATCGGAATATCTCCCAGTCTATCTTCCAGCCTTCGTTATGCTGTATCGGTTGGTGCACTTATTGATATGGATATCATTTGGTGCAATTCTTGATATGGATATCATTTGGTGCAATTATTGTTATGAACATCATTTGGTGCAATTATTGTTATGAACATCATTTGGTGTAGTTCTTGCTATGGACATCATTTGGTGCACTTCTTGCTCTGGCAAGCGGCAAAGCGGCTCATATAATATTGTTGTGTTTTTAACAATCTGTATTTCTTATGCAAACAACT
>ERZ1034876.229-NODE-229-length-37649-cov-9.107943_pt1 | contig 37649 bp, 32 predicted proteins | sample MGYA00520698_ERZ1034876 | MGnify/ENA primary metagenome ERZ1034876 (study PRJEB33766, sample SAMN09781723) | gut metagenome | biome: gut microbiome | host: Homo sapiens | place: Madagascar | study: EMG produced TPA metagenomics assembly of the PRJNA485056 data set...
TTAGGTACACAATGTTTTTAAACCCCCCGTCCCAGAATAATCATCCCTAGAAAGCTACCCGAGGTGCAGGTGAGCCAGGAGTGCTTCGCGCTCGTTGGGGATGTTATCCTCGATTACTGCGTCGAGGGCAGCGTTGAGCAGCCGTCCCAGTTCCGGCCCTGGCTTGACGCCGGCGCGAATCAAGTCCCCACCATTGATGGCAAGCATCTTGAGCGTATAAGGCTCCCCCGCCTGCAGCAGATCGTGGGCGAGCGTACGCATCTCCTCGATCGTCTCGACGTAATAGAAGCACGAGGGCGCCTTGCCGAGCGTGTCGGCACGCTTAAGGTCCATGAGCTCGTCTATCAGACGCGGCGTATCGACACCCTCGCCCGAAAGCGCGCGCATCATATTGAGCAGGCAGGAGCGCTCGGGGCGCAGTGGCTTGTCATGGTATTTGATCAGCAGGCACACATCGCGCACCAAATCGTGCGAGAGCGCTAGGCGATCCATGATGACACGCGCCTTCTTGGCGCCGAGCTCGGGATGACCATAGAAGTGTCCGCTGCCGTCGTGATCGACCGTAAAGCACTCGGGTTTGGAAACGTCGTGCAAAAACGCCGCCCACATAAGGCTCGACGAGGGCGCAACGCCGTCGCACAGCGCCAACTCCCCTGCCACCGTCAGCACGCGGGCGATGTGCTCGTAAACGTTAAAGGCATGGTAGACACTGCGCTGATCAAACCCGCGAGCGGGCGCGAGCTCGGGCACGGCGGCGCAAACAAGCTCGGGGTAGCGCAGCATCGCGTCTCCCCCGTGGCCCGTCGAAAGGATGCCCTCGAGCTCAATGCCCACGCGCTCGCGCGCCACAGCATCGAGCAGCGGCGCGCACTCGGCAAGTGCCTGTTTGGTCTTAGGCTCGATCATAAAATCCAGACGGCAGGCAAAACGTACCGCGCGCAACATGCGAAGCGCGTCCTCGTTAAAACGACGTTTGGGATCTCCAACAGCGCGGATGAGCTTGCGCTTCAGGTCGCCCTGGCCATCGTAGCGGTCGACAAGACCGCGCTGAGGATGCCAGGCCATAGCGTTAACGGTAAAGTCACGACGCGCCAGATCGTCCTCAAGCAACGCCGCACGCTCCACACTCTGGGGATGGCGACCATCGGTGTAAAAGCCGTCTAGGCGATACGTGGTGACCTCAATGCGCTCGCCATCGCAAATAGCCGTGATGCCGCCAAATTTGATGCCCGACTCAACCACGGCAATGCCGGCGGCCTCGAGCGCCGCTTTGGACTCCTGCCACAGGCCGCTGCAGCACATGTCAACATCGTGGCTGGGGCACCCCATCAGGGCATCACGTACCCAACCGCCTACGTACCAAGCCTCAAGACCTGCTGCCTCAAGCGCACGCAGGACACGGATAGAGGCATCGGTCGGCTGCGTACCGTTGAGCGAAACATTGCACATGCCTATGGCCTCCTGCGACTATCAAATTGGCTATCGATTGCGTCTGCAAGAAGTCTAGCAAGAAACAGCCTCCACTGCACATGCAAGTCCGATAAACAAAAACGCATCCGTCCTGGTCTAAGACGGATGCGAAATAATTGAACTATTCAGGCAAGGCGCCGGAACTAGCAAACCTGACGGATTGCAATACCCTTCTGGTACTCATCGACCCTGGCAAAGTCGCCCAAGCCCGGGCACTCGACCACGTTGGCGCCGGTGGCCATCGAAAGGCGCAGGGCGTCCTCGACGCGCTCGGGGGCGTCGTGCCACACGGACAAGAACGCAGCGAGCGAGGAATCGCCGGCGCAGACCGTCGACAGCAGTTTGACCTCAAAGGTGCGGTTGGCAAACCAGATATGCTCGCCGTTGGAGAAGTATGCGCCGGCGCCACCAAGAGTCAGCAGTACGTTCTTGGCGCCCTTGGCATGCAGCTCGGCCATCGCGCCCTTGACGGACTCGTCGTCGCCACCGCTCACCTTAATGCCAAAGATATCGAGCAGCTCGTCGTCGTTAGGCTTAATGAGGAGCGGCTCAATAGCAATGAGGTCGGCCAGCTGATGGCTCGAGATGTCGAGGACGAACTCGGCACCCTTGGCCTTGACACGGCGAAGTACCTCGGCAAGGAAGCCCTCGGAGGTGTTGGGGGGCAGCGAGCCGCTAATGACCAGGCAGGTCATGTCGTCGAGTGAATCGATGAGCTCAAACATCTCCTGCTCGTTGGCAGCGTTGATTGCGGCGCCGGCATTGACCATGTTGTACTCGGTGTCGGGACCGGCGTTGAGGAACACGTTGACACGCGTGATGCCGTCAGTCCACACAGGCTTGACGGGCACTCCCAGGGCCTCGGCGCCCTTAACGATGAACTCGCCCGAGAAGCCGGCGAAGAAGCCCAAGATCGTGGTATCGACGCCGTAGTGGTCGAGCGTAAACGAGACGTTGAGGCCCTTGCCGTTGGGGGTGTAGACCGCGTTACGGGTGCGCGTAACGGTATTGGCGGACAGGCCATCGCAGGAGATGTTGTAGTCAATGGCGGGATTTGCAGTGAGCGTGTAAATCATGAATGTTCCTTTCACGAAGCAACGTGTTAATGAAAGTATATTCCACGCTTCGGCAAAAGGCTACAACAACTCGGTGAACGGTGTGGAAGCAGTGAAGGGCGGTTTCATTTCACTTTTCCCACGAAAAAACGGCGCCCCGATCAAAACCGGGACGCCGCATGCGCACGAATATGTCGCGTTTCGCTTACTTGCGATCGAGCTTACGGACGGCAACGCGCTTGCTGTACTCGTCGACGTGACCGAAGTCGCCGATGCCGACGGACTCGGCAACGTTGGCGCCGGTGGCCATAGCGAGCTTCATGGCCTCCTCGACGTTGTCGCGATTCTTGTACCACTTGTGCAGGAATGCAGCGAGGGTGCAGTCGCCGGCGCAGACGGAAGAGACCAGCTTGATGTTGAACTCACGCTTGGCATACCAGATGTCCTCGCCGTTGGAGAAGTAAGCGTCGCCGCGGCTACCGCGGGTGAGCAGCACGTTCTGAACGCCAGCGTCGTGAGCCATCTTCATGGCAACGCGGACCTCGTCGTCGGTGTCGACCGGCACGCCGAAGATGGCCTTCATCTCGTGATGGTTCGGCTTGATGAGCAGCGGCTTCTTGTGAGCGAGCTCCTTGAGCTTGTCGGAGGACAGGTCCAGGACGACGTCGGCGCCACGGGCCTGAGCGTGCTCCATGACCTTTGCCAGGAAGTCAGGCGTAGCTTTGGGAGGCACGGAGCCAGAGACGATCAGGCACTCAAGATCGCCCGCGGTGTCCAGGATGTTGTAGAGCTCCTCCTGGTGCTGCGGAGTAATAGGAGCACCAGGGTTGAGGATGCCGTACTCGTGCTGGCCATCGTTGACGTAGGTGTTGATACGCGTGATGCCGTCGGTCCAGACTGGGCGGCACAGGCAACCCAGGTTCATGACTTCCTCGACGATGAACTTGCCCGTGAAGCCGGCGAAGAAGCCGAGCGCGACGGTGTCGACACCCATCTTCTTAAAGGCGAAGGACACGTCGAGGCCCTTGCCGTTGGCCGTGTAGCTGGCCGAGCCGGTGCGGACGTTCTCGTCGGGCTCGAGCGGAGAGCTCGAAACCGTCATGTCGACAGCCGGGTTAGCGGTTAGCGTGTAGAACATTTACAGTACCCCCTGTATATGTGAGGGCCGCGTGGCCGGCCCATTCCAACCACGCGGTTACCTCTGATACCAAATTAGCGAGCTGCGGACTCGAGCAGTGCCTTGACCTCGGCGGCGGTGTTGCAGGCGAGCGCCTTCTCGGCGAGCTCGTCGCACTCGGCCTTGGTCCACTGGCTGATGGTCTTGCGGGCGCGCAGGATGGACGGAGCGCTCATCGAGAACTCCTCCAGGCCCCAGCTGATCAGCAGCGGCTCAAGCAGCGGATCGGCAGCGGCCTCGCCGCACATACCGACCATGATGCCGGCCTTCACGCCGCTCTCGATGATGTTCTTGAGCGAGCGGAGCACGGCGGGATAGTACACCTGGTACAGGTTGGAGATGGTGTCGTTGCCACGGTCGGCGCACATGGTGTAGCCGATCAGGTCGTTGGTGCCGATGGAGAAGAAGTCGGCCACCTCGGCCAGGCGGTCAGCGAGCAGCGAGGCAGCAGGCGTCTCGACCATGATGCCGACCTCGATGTTCTCGTTGAACTTGCGGCCCTCTTCGGTCAGCTCGGCCTTGCACTGCTCGACGAGCTCCTTGACGGCCACGACCTCCTCGACGCAGGTGACGAGCGGGATCATGATCTTGACGTCACCAAAGGCGCTGGCGCGCAGCAGGGCGCGGAGCTGGACCTTGTACTGATCGGGGTTGGCCAGGCAGTAACGCACGGCGCGGAAGCCCATGAAGGGGTTGTCTTCCTTGACCATGTGCAGGTACGGGATCTCCTTGTCGCCGCCCACGTCGAGCGTACGGATGATGACCGGAGCGCCCTTGAGCGCACTGGCGACCTTGCGGTAGGCGTTGAACTGCTCTTCCTCGGAAGGAAGCTCAGCGGAGTCCATGAACAGGAACTCGGAGCGGAACAGACCAATTGCCTCGGCATCGTGATCGAGCGCGTTGGGCACGTCATCGGGGTTACCGATGTTGCAGGCGATGATCTTCTTGATGCCATCGGCAGTCACGGACGGCTTGCCGCGGAAGGCCTCGAGGGCTGCCTTCTCAGCAGCGAAGGCCTCGGCCTTGGCGGTGTAGGCAGCGAGCGTCTCCTCGTCGGGATCGGCCTCGACAACACCCTTGCCACCGTCGACGACGACGGTCATGCCGTTGCGCAGAGCGGTGCAGCTGTTGGCAACCGAAAGGACGGCCGGAATCTCGAGGGCGCGCGCGATGATCGCGGAGTGCGACGTGCGGCCACCGGTCTCGGTGACGATACCGGCAACGTGGGCCTTATCGATCGTGGCGGTCATGGACGGCGTAAGGTCGTGCACGACAACGACGGTGTTCTCGGGCAGGACGGAGAGGTCGACGACCTCCTTGCCCAGCAGCTCGGCCAGAATACCGGTGCGGATGTCGGCGATGTCGGCCGCGCGCAGACGGAACATCTCGTCGTCCATGGACAGGAACATGTTCTCGAACATGGTCGAGGTGTCCATGAGTGCCTGCTCGGCGCAGGTGCCACCGTCAATGGCGGCGTTGATGGCGTCGGTCATGCCCGGGTCCTGAGCCAGGACAATGTGTCCGCTCATGATCTCGGCCTCGGCCTCGCCCACCGTCTCCTTCATGTGGTCGGCCTGAGCCTGGGTCTTCTCGCAGAAGACCGAAAGAGCGGTCTGATAGCGCTCCTTCTCTGCTGCCGAATCAGCGACCTCGTGCGGTTCAAACGTCAAGTCGGGATCGACGGCGACCATGACGGTGCCGATTCCGATGCCCTCGGATGCGTTGACTCCCTGATACATTCCCATTCCTCTCTCCGTGCCATGTGATAAAGCGTTTTGCCATATCCATGACAAAAGAGCGCAGCTACCTTGATACAGGTCACTGCGCCCCCAAGTATGAACTTAATTGTTCAACATGCGACCCGTTTGAGTTCTACTCGCCAAGACCGCTCTTGATGAGCTCGATGGCAGCAGCCAGAGCCTCGGCCTCGTCGGCGCCGTCGCACTTGACCTCGACCTCGGTACCGCAGGGGATACCAGCAGCCATGAGGGCCATCGGGGACTTGCCGTTGACCTCCTTCTCGGGGGTGACGACCGTCACGTCGCAGGCGTACTTGCCCATGGTGGAGGCGAAGAGGCCAGCCGGACGCATGTGAAGACCCTGCGGATTGACGAGGGTAGCCTTCTCAGAAACCATAATTGACTCCTTTTTTGTGTTTAACCCCTGTCGTGTATGCGGCAGGAGTCAGATTCACGACGTTGTTTATATTAACTCACATCAAACGGTTTTTCATTGTGTTTCGCACGAATTGTTGGACAGATGTCGTTCCTGCACGCTCGCCTGCCGGGCGGGGCGGTTAAGTTTGCTGCTCTACAGTCCTGCGCAAGACGGAAAGCACATTAAGTGCTTTCCTTTGCGTGCGGAACTCGCGACAAACTTAACCGCCCCGCCCGGCAGGCGAGCTGCGGAAACGAGGGACCGTCCAAGAAATATCGTGCGAACGGAATTCTGGCTGATTATCTGTACGCAACAAAGACTCGATAGGTAGTCCCCTCTATGCCCTTTTGTAAGTTGCGGTGAAATAGGGACTGAATTTGGGGTTGAATCGTTTGAACAGTCCCTATTTCACCGCAACTTATGGCAGAGGCAGAAAAAGGCGGAGGCCCTGGTGAGGGTCTCCGCCTTTGTTACAGGGGGCGATGCTATTCGCGAGCTGCGGGATTAGACCAGGCGGGCGTTGATCGTCTTGGCGATCTCGGCGGCGTCAGTGGAACCCTTGACGGTGGCACGGAAGTCCTCGTCCATGAGCGCCTCGGCGACCTTGGACAGGATCTTGAGGTGCGTGGTGCCAGCCTGAGCGCCGGGGATGAGCAGCGCGATGGCCACGTTGACGGGAGCGCCGTCCATGGTGTCCCAACCGGTCACGCCGGACTCGTCCTTGACGACGATGACGGCAGCCTCGGTAATGGCGTCGGACTTGGCATGCGGGATGGCAAAGCCCTCCATCATGCCCGTGGTGCCCTCGGCCTCGCGGGCCAGGAAGGCGTTCATCACGGCGTCGGCGTCGCCGGCGATACCGGCCTTGACGGCCTGGTTAGAGACAAAGCTCAGAGCCTCGTCACGAGAAGCGAAGTCCTCGGCGACAAAGACGTTCTCGACCTTGACGAAGTCGGCAGCCTCGGCCTTGGGAGCCTCGACGGCAGCGGCCTTGGGGGCCTCGACCGGCTGAGCAGCAGCTGCAGGAGCGGCCTTCTGGTTCTTCTCGAAGTCGTACTTCTTGAAGGCCACGAACAAGATGCCACCGACCACAGCACCGATGAGGATCGCGAGGACCCACAGCGGACCGTTCTCGACAACGGGCAGGACCAGGAAGCCGCCGTGAGGCGCCGGATCGTGAACGTTGAACATAATGGTCAGGATCGAGGCGATGGAAGAACCGAGCATCATGATGGGCATGACGGGCCAGATGTTCTTGGTCATGAACGGAATGGCGCCCTCGGTGATGTGGGTGCAACCAAGGATGAGGTTGACGACACCGGCGTCATGATCCTCCTGGCTGAAGTACTTCTTGCCGACGACGACGGCGAAGGTAGTGATCAGCGGCGGAACGATGCAGGCGGCGGAAACGGCAGCCATGAAGTTGGTGCCGAAGTTGTAGGTCTCGGTGCCAACACCGGCGGCCAGGGCCTCGGTGAGCATAGCGGTACCGGTGACGTAAGCAGCCTTGTTAACCGGGCCACCCATGTCAAAGGCGCACATGCAGCCGATGGCAAGACCCAGAACAACGGCGCCAGAGGCAGACAGACCCTTGAGGAAGTCCATCATGGCGGTGTTGATGGCAGCCATGGGGCCGGAGATGCCGAGCATGACCAGACCGACGATGGCGGTCGAGAACAGCGGGTACAAAAAGATTGCCTTGAGGCCGTCCAGGTTCTTGGGCAGACCGGCAAAGACCTTCTCGAGCAGCAGGATGACATAGCCAGCGAGGAAGCCGCCGACGATGCCGCCCAGGAAGCCGAAGCCCACGCCGGCGCCACCGGCGTCGATCATACCGGTATCGGCGTTAACGGGCAGGCCCTGGATGGCGATCATACCGGCAACAAAGCCGGGAACGAGTGCCGGGCGCTTGCCGATGGACTCGGCGATGTAGGCGGAAAGCACCGGAACCATGAGGTTCATGGCGATGCCGCCGATGATCTTGAGCATCGCAGCGAAGCTGTTGTAGTCGGCAGCAGTCGAATCGAAGGACGTGATGCCCCACAGGAACGAAACGGCGGTCAGAACACCACCGGCAACGACGAAGACCAGCATGTGGCTGACGCCATTCATGAGGTGCTTGTAGATGACGTGGCCGATGGACTCCTTCTCCTCGACCTCGTCCTCGACATCGGCGGCAGCGGCAACCGTATCGTCGCCCTTGGCGGCGAGCGCGCGGTCAATCAGCTTTCCGGCGGCCTCGACGGACAGGGCCTTGGAAACGCCGACGGAAACCATGGGCTTACCGGCGAAACGCTCAGCCTGGACATCCTTATCGGCTGCGACGACGACAGCCTTGGCACCGGCGATCTCGCTCTTGGTGAGCTCGTTCTCGACACCGACCTGGCCATGGGTCTCGACCTTAATGGTCAGACCGCGCTCGGCAGCTGCCTTCTCCAGCGCCTCCTTCGCCATGAAGGTATGCGCGATGCCGGTCGGGCAACCGGTGGCGGCGATGATGTCAAACTTAGCCATGTGTCCCTCCTTCTTGAGTACTGCGCCCGCAGGCGCTCCCCTACACGCGCGTTCTTGCGCGCTTTTCCACAACTGAAAGATACCAACCCAGCGCTTTCGCGGAAAGGAAAATGTCCCAATTCTCCGGTGAAAGGTTCTTTCATAACCGTAAACGGTAGGTGAAAGTTTACCATCAACACTTGAAACGGCAAGGTGTATCTTGTAATTGAAAATGCCCGTATACTATGGCATTGAAAAACAAGCCCTATTTTCATGCCAACCAGGAGCCATCCATGACTGATAACAGCAAGAGCGCGCTCTCCCTTATTAGCACTCATCAGGGATATAGTGGATCCGAGCAGCGCATTGTCGACTATATATTGGAGCACCAGTCCGAGGCGCCGCGCCTGACGGCCGCCCAGCTCTCACGAGCCGCCGCCACGTCCGAGGCGACGGTTTCGCGCTTCTGCCGCAAGCTGGGCTTTGGCAGCTTCCGCAGCTTTCAGTTTTCGTTGGCGCGCGACTTGGAGAGTCAGCGTAACGAGGGCCTGACCGACGAGGTCTCGCTCGACAACATGGAGCAGAGCCTTAAGAATATCTTGGCTGCCAAGGTCAGCGAGCTTAACGCGACCATCGACGGGATTGACCACGATACGCTAGCGGCCGTTGTGCACGCGTTAAAGAATGCGGGCGTTATTGAGTTTGCGGCCGTAGGCAACACCAACGCCGTCGCGCTCGACGCGACGTTTAAGTTTTCGCAGCTGGGCCTTCGCTGCATGGCAAGCACCATCAGCGAGACCTCGATTGGTTTTGCGCTCACGTTGCGCCCCGGCGACGTTATCGTGCTGATATCGAACTCCGGCAAGTCGCGCCGTCTGAATCGCATAGCAAAAGCGGCTCGCGACTGCGGTGCCACCGTGGTCGTCATCAGCAGTGACAGCAAGTCTCCACTTGCGCGCCTAGCCGACTACACCTTTAATACCGTCAATCACGAGGCGCTGCTGACAACGGGCGACTTCGCGTTCTCCAAGATGAGCGCCACGATGATCATCGAGGTCATCTACAACTTCCTGCTACCCGAAATCGAGGACGCCCGAGAGCACATCAGCTACTACGAGGAGCTCATCCAGCCGGATAAGGTCGTGGAGTAGGTTTTAGCGGGGGACGTTATGTACCGTTCCCACAAAACTATGCCGGTTTACTACGATGAAATCGGAATATGCGACCACATCGCGTTTTAAAAGAAAACCGCAAGCGTTCTACCTGCGGTTTTCTTTTTACAATTTTAGCTGTGCTCGAGCTATGCCGATTCATCGTAGTAAACCGGCATAGTTTTTGCCGATCGGACCTGAAAAGCAAGCGGCGGGGCAAGAATTACTGATATTTTGCCCCCAACACCGCCGGCTCGTTCTAGCTTCGAGCCTCTTCCAGCATCTGCCTGGCGTGCGCCAGGCTTGCCTCCGACTGATCGCCGCTCAGCATTCGAGCGATCTCTGAGGTACGGGCGTCCCCAGTCACCTCGTCCAGATGCGTCTGAGGAACGTCGCCGGACTCTTTACTGACCACGTAATGCTTGTCGGCCATGACGGCGACCTGCGCCAGGTGCGTTACGACGATAACCTGATGCGTAACGGCAAGATCGGCCAGCACGCCAGCAAGAGCACGAGCCGTGGAACCACCGACACCGGCATCGACCTCGTCAAATACCAGCGTGTCGACGCCGTCCGCATTACCCGAGACTACCTTGCTCGCCAACATGACGCGGCTCAGTTCGCCGCCCGAGGCGATGCGGCGCAGAGGGCGCGGTGTGAGGCCGGCGCCACTGCGATACAGAAGCTCGTAGCTCGAAGGGCCCGCCGGCGTCCACTCGGCGCGGGGAAGATCACGCGACTCCCAGACGAGTTCGGCGCTGCCCATTTCCAGGCGTGCCATCTGACGACCAACCTCGTGACAAAAACGCGGGGCTGCCATATTGCGTGCGCGCTTAAGCGCCTTGGCGGCGGCGAACAGTTCGCGCTCCGCCGCGCCAAGCGCTTCGCGCGCCTTCTTGATCTGCTCATCGCCATCGTCAACCAACGACAACAGCTCCTGCGAGCGATCGCGCATGGCAAACACGTCGTCCATGGTGGGACCCCACTGACGCAGCAGGCCCTTAAGGTCTGAATACCGCTCGCGCATGCGAGCGAGCTCGCGAGGGTCAAACGCAACGCCATCGCGATAAGCACGCAGCTCGTTGGCGCAATCCTCAAGCGAAATGCAGGCATCCGCAAGGGCATCGGCGATGTCACCCAGTTTGCGATCGACGGTCGCCATGCGCGACAGTTCTGCCACAGCGCCGTTCACGGCATCAAGCGCTCCCCCTTCGGCAGTAAGCGACGCATGGGCATCGTTGGCCGTAGCCACCAGAACCTCGGCATGCTCGGAGCGCGGCAGCAGCTCCTCGAGCTCCTCATACTCACCCGGCTTGGGGTCGACCTCGGCGATACGCTCGAGGGCAAAACGCGCTTCCTCGACGCGACTCCCCTGCGCACGCGACGCCTCCTCTACGCGACGGACCTCCTTGGCAGCCGCACGCGACGCCTTAAAGCAGGCACGGTACTTTTCCAGCGCCTCGAGCGCAGAGCGACCAGCCCAGGCATCGACCATGGCAACATGATGTGCCGGATCGAGCAGGCGCTGGTGCTCGTGCTGGCCGCAAAGATCCATCATCACGCCGACGCGCTCGGAAAGCTCACGCACGCTGGCGATGCGGCCGTCAATTTTAACGCGGCTGCGGCCCTCGGCAGAAAGGCCGCGCTGCACGGTGAAGCCCTCTGTGTCGTGCGGGCCATCGAACAGGCGCGCCTCGACGCTCGCAAGCGCCTCGCCCTCGCGCACGGTCGACGAATCGGCGCGCTCGCCCAAAATGAGCTTAAGCGCCGAAAGAAGCGCGGTCTTGCCGGCACCGGTCTCACCGGTCAGGACGGTCAAGCCGGCACTCGGCACCAACGTCGCCTCGCGAATGAGCGCGATGTTGGAAACCTGCAGTTCATCGATCATGACGAACTCCGTAGAATACGCGGCTCACCGAGTTATAGAAGCTCTCGGGGCCATAGTCGAGCAGCAGCACATCGCCGGGGCCTCGGCGCACGGCCACGCTCTCGACCGTGCCGTCGCAGGTAATAAATTGTCCGTCGATAGCGATGGCAGGCACACTCGGGCGGTCGTCGGACATAAAGATCTCGACGACATCACTTGGCGAGGTCAAAAAGGCGCGAGCCTGAATGGTATGCGGTGCGATGGGCACACAGACCATACCCGTGTAATCGGGGCTGACAATGGGGCCGCCGGCGCTCAGCGCATAGCCCGTAGAGCCGGTCGCCGTCGACACGACGACACCGTCACCGCGCAGTCGGTCGATATGGTGGCCCGACACGGTGATGTCGAACTCGACCATATCGGACAAGGGCCCACGTGTGAGCGCCATGTCGTTGAGGGCGAACGAACGCACGACGTCCTTCGTGCCGTCCTCACGCACGGAAACGATGTCTGCGGCGATGGTGGCGCGGCGGCTCACATGGAGCTCACCGGACAGGGCATCGCTCACAACCTGCAAAACATCGCGTTCCTCTGGACTCGCTGCGGTCAAAAAACCCAAATGACCATAGGAAAGACCCAAAATGGGAATCTCACGGTAGTTGAGAATGCGGGCGGCGCGAAGCAGCGTGCCGTCGCCGCCGAGCGTAATGACCAGGTCGGCATCGTCGACATCGGGCGTGCTCTGAATCTTGGAGCGCTGGTCGGCAGCCCATGCGACCTCGTAGCCTTGGCGCGAAAGCCAAAGCTCGAGCATCAGGCCGCTCTCGACCGCCTCTTGCTTGTAGTAATTGGGAACCAGAAAGACCTTCATAGCGTTGCAGCTTTCTCGCTCAAAGCCGATACCTGGGCTTGCAGCTCGTCATTCGAGCGCTCGCCGGGGGCAAACCTCGTGCCGTACAGGAAAAACTCCACGTTGCCCTTGGCACCATGGATGGGCGACACGCACACGTCAAGTGGGAACAGGCCCTTGGCGGCAAAGAGCTCAATCGCCGCCACGAGCGTATCGCGGCGGACGGCGGGGTCGGTCACGATACCGCCCTCGCCCACCAGCGCTGCCGGAGCCTCAAACTGCGGCTTTACGAGCGTGCAAAACGAGCCCGAAGGCGTCAGGCACACCAGCACGGCGTCGATGATGTTCGCGATGCTGGTAAACGACACGTCGCACACAGCCAAGTCGATAGCGCTCTCATAGCCAAGCTCGGGCAACTGCGTCACGTTGGTGCGTTCATGGAGCGTCACGCGATCGTCCTGACGAAGCGACCAGTCGAACTGGGCGCGACCAACATCCACCGAGACAACGGTCGCAGCTCCACACTTGAGTAGGCAATCGGTAAAGCCGCCGGTAGAGCAGCCTACGTCCAGGCAGGCAAGGTCCGTGGGATCGATACAAAACGCATCGAGCGCACCCTCGAGTTTGAGTCCGCCGCGCCCCACGTAGGGAATACGACCCTTAACATGCAGCGGCAGGCCGGGCGTCACCTTGAGCCCCGGAGAGGTCAAACGCTCGCCGCCACTCGAGACCAAGCCGGCCATAAGAGTGCGAAGGGCATCCGCGCGATCGGCGCAGATGCCCTGTGAAATCAGTTCGTCATCGAGACGCACGCGTTTCATGAATGCCATCAACCATTCGTATCCGGGGATGCAGCCTGTCTATCTTGGGACTCGTTTGCCGCATCCTCATCGTATTCCTGCTCGAGCTTGTTGGCCTCACGCGGCGTCAGCTCAAACTTGTCGACCATATCGACCGCACGGGAGCCCAGCTCAATCGCCTCGTCAAACAAATCGAGCGAACGCTCCAGGGACGTATCCTTAGATCGAACGGTGGCGATGATCTGGTCCAGACGATCCGAGATCTCATCGAAGTTGCGGACGGAACCCTCTGGCATGGCTACTCCTCGACGGAGTCGGCTTCGACGGCCTCAGCAGTGTCCGCATCCTCGGCAAGTACACCGGCGGCAGTCTGGGCGGCAGCGACCTTGGCGGCCGCCTCGGCAGCCTGTGCCTCCTCGCGAGCGCGATCCTCGGCCAGCAGCTCTTGGTACAGGTCCTCGCCCGGCAGCTCCTCGCTGCGAGCGATCTTACCTAGAACGCCGTTGACAAACGATGCGGACTGGTCGGTACCATAAGCCTTGGCGATCTCGACGGCCTCGTTAATCACGATAGCGTCCGAGACCTCTTCGTCGGTAAGGAAGCGCATCTCGTAGACGGCGATACGCAGCAGGTTACGGTCGGCGCCGGGCATGCGCATAAGATCCCAGTTCTTGGCGACGGCGCGAAGGGCACAGTCGATGCGATCGATATGCTCGTAGGCACCGCGACAAAGCTCCAGCGCATAGGGGTCGAGGGGACCCTTCGAGATCAGGAAATCGCCCTCGAGGACGCGCTCGAGCGGGCTGTCCGTGGCCTCGGCCTGGAACAGCAGCTGTAGCGCCTGACTGCGGGCAAGCGTACGCCCGCGATAAACCTTAAGGCTCAAAGGTTACTCCTTGGGGAAAACGAGGCCGTCGATGCAAACGTCAACGCGCTCGACCTCGACGCCCACCTGGGCATCGATGGCGGCGACCACGGCGGCGCGAACGGCCTCGGCGAGTTTCTTGAACGGATAGCCAAAGAACACCACGACACGCACGGTGAGTGCGAGCTTGTCACCGATAACCTCGGCCTCGACCGCCGGCTCGGAAGCCGGGGCCTTGGACGAGAGCATCATGGAGACAAGGTTGGTGGCAAGGTCCTTGACGCCAACGGAGGCGATGCCCTCGACATCCGACACGGCGCGCGAGACGATGGCGGTCAGAACATCGGGCGAAATGCCGATGCCGTCAATCTTGATTTCCTGGGGCATGAGTCCTCCTAGAAGAGTTGGTTGCTAGACGCGGGAGACGAACTTGCCGTCGCGGGTGTCAACCTTGATGACCTCGCCCTCGTTGAGGTACATGGGGACCTGGATGACAGCGCCGGTGTCGATCGTGGCCGGCTTGGTGGAACCCTGGACGGTGTCGCCCTTAAAGCCCGGGTCGGTCTGAACGATGGTGGTCTCGATGAACATCGGCGGGGTCACGCCCATGAGCTCATCGTCGGCGAAGAGCAGCTGGCAGATGTCGTTCTCGCGCAGCCACTTGGAGTTCTCGCCCACCATGTCCTCGGGAACGGGAACCTGCTCATAGGACTCGTTGTCCATGAAGATGTAGTCGGTGCCATCGTTGTAGAGGTACTGGAACTCACGGGTGTTGAGCATGACGCTCTCGAACTTGGTGCCGGCGTTGCAGGTGTTCTCGACGACGCGGCCGCTCTTGATGTCGCGGGTCTTGTAGCGCACGAAAGCGCCGCCCTTGCCCGGCTTGACATGCTGGAACTCGACGATGGTGTAGACCTTGTCCTTAATGCGGAGACCGAGGCCGTTCTTGAAGTCGGCGGTAGAAATGGTAGGCATAGCGACCTTTCTTGTTATGGGCAGAACGCACAAGCGTCCAAATTACATACGAGCGAAATTATACACTTGCAGACGGCGCCTGCAGCGAGCGCATAAAAAGAGAACGCGGGGCGTCCGAATCGATCCGGACGCCCCGCCCCAAAAATCTATCGAAATGAGCTAGCAATCGATGACGTGAAGGTCATGCGGCGTCTTGGTGAAGGGCTCGTAGCCGTTCTCGGTGACCACGCCGTAGTCCTCCAGGCGCACGCCGCCCACACCGGGCAGGTACACGCCGGGCTCCATGGTGATAACCGAGCCAACCTCAATGATGTTCTTGCTGCGGTTAAAGTTGGGCAGCTCGTGGATGTCGATGCCCACGCCATGGCCGAGACCATGGTTGTAGTAATCGCCATAGCCGGCATCGCCGATGATCTTCTTGGAAAGCTTGAAAATATCGTTGCCCTCGACGCCCGGATGGATGGCAGCGACGCACTCCTCATGCGTACGGCGCACGAGTGCGTACAGGTCGAGCTGCTCCTGCGTGGGCTCGCCCATCACGACGGTGCGCGTCATATCGGAGCGATAGTCGCAGTAGCCCGCGCCATAATCCATGAGAACGAAGTCGCCCTTCTCGATCACGCGGTCGCTCGGGACGGCATGCGGGTTGGCGGTATTGGGGCCGCTCGCCACGATGGAGCCAAAGGCCAGGCTGTCGGCGCCGTTGGCGAACATAAAGTTCTCGAGCTCGTTGCGAACCTGCTTCTCGGTCATGCCGGGCTTAATAAAGCCGAGCATGTGCTGGAAGGCGGCATCGGTGATCGACTGCGCATGGCGCATAAGCTCGATCTCCTCGGCATCCTTGAGGGCGCGCATCTTACGAATGTCGTCATGCATCAGCGGCAGCATGCAGGCGACGGAACGATCCTCCAGGCCACGCTGAATACCCTGGTAGAAGTTGATCTGCATGTCGTCCTCGACAGCGCAAACGCGGCACTTGTTGGCCGCGATCTTGCCGGCGACCCAACCGGGGATGGTGCCCTCGTCCATGTCGTAGACCCAGGGGCTGCCGGCAGGCGTGTTCTCCTCAAAGCTATTGAGGTAGCGCGAGTCGGTATGGAACAGGCACTGGTCAGCCGTAATAAACGCCGCGTGCGGGAACTCGAAGGTGTAATCGAAGACGCCCTTCACGCCCGTAAGCCAACGAAGATTGGCCTCGTCGCGCACGATGATAGCGTCGTAGCCGCGCTCAGCCATCAGGGCACGGACGCGCTCGATACGACCGGCAGGACCGGCAGCAAACTCAGACATGCAGATTCCTTTCTTGTTGCCTCTGTAAAGACGGGACGAGTCTCAACCGAACGACGGAATCGCATGCGATCCGCAACCGATTGAAAACCCGCCCCTCAACATGATACGAAAGACGATGGATGTCAATAAATCTTAGAGAAGTTCTTTGCGAGAAGCCAAGTAGGCGTGAGCGTGGCGCTCAAGAACCTCGTCCTCAACGCTCGTTAGACGAATGGCGCCGAGTGCCGCGGGCAGCGGCAACATGCTGCGGTTCGAGCGGACAAACTGCTGTCTGCGGAACTCCTCGATATATACGGCGGGCTCCAGATCGAAGGCAAGCTCCTCGATACCAAAGTCCTCCAGACAGTCATCGACCTCAAAGACGTAATCGATATCGAAGTCGCAGGCATCATGTGCTAGGCGCGCCTCAAAGCGCATGCCCTCGGACAACAGCTGGTAGGCAGGGACCTGCGACGCGGCATCGCCCAAGCAGGCGCGCAGGGTACGCTCCCCCGTCTTGCCAAAATCGAGCGCATGGCGGGCGCTCGGGTTCGTGGCCATCAGTACGTCCTTGCGGGCAGTCTGAGACCATTGAACGGCATTGACGAGCGCGACCTCCTCGCCCGCGAGAATCTCGGGAACGGTCTCGGTAAACTGATTCCAGCGGGACTTGCTGCTCGAAAGCATGGTGCCAACAAGTACCGCATAGCCGAGCTTGAGATCCTCGGGGTCCGCCTCGCGAACAAGGTCGAGGTCACACACGACCAAGCCCGGCTCGGGACGGAACGCGATAGCGGGAAGCGCATTCGCCGACGAGGCGACAAGCGGCTTCATGGTCGTCGCGACCGTGAGCATGGCGTCGAACGTCGTCGGCAGCAAGGCGCACTCGGTGCGACCGCACCACTGATTGGCACACCAGCAAACGACCGAGCAGGTCGCCGTGTCGCCGACAGCGACAACGAGATCGTCGCAGGTAATGCCGTTAGACGACAGGGCGCCAAAGACGGTATCGGCATCGACCAGCGTAGCACCGGCAGGCGAAACCTCGAGGACGAGCGGCGACACGGCAAAACCGGCGTCGACTAGCGCATGCTCGACAACCTCGCCAAAACGCTCGGATGTAGCGTCGTTCCAAACCACCATCGCGCGCTTAGGCTTGCCCACAGCCGAGGCAAACATGCGCGGCAGCTCCTCGAACGCGCCCAATCCGACGCGGACATCGACACTGCGGTTTTGGAAATTGATAAGTTGACGGCGAATCATAGCAGTCCACGCTCCAAAAGCATCTCGGCACAAAGGTAGGAAACGTCCTCGAAGGACTTGTTGCGAATATCAAGGGTAATATCGGCGGCCTGGCGATACAGCGGACGGCGATGCTCAAACAGGCGCGCAGCATGCTCGGGCGAGCGGAAATCGGGCCGGGTATCGGAGCGGCGAATCTGGCGCAACGAGTCCTCAAAGTCACCTTCGAGGTACACACAGGTACCCATCTCGTGCATCAGCTCAATGTTCACCGGCGTCTCGACGATGCCACCCCCGCACGATACCAGCAGGCTGCGCTCGCTTTGAAGCGAACGGAGTGCCGAGGTCTCGAGCTCGCGAAAACGATCCTCGCCCTCGGTCTTAAATATCTCGGTCACCGACTTGCCGCATCGACGCACAACCAAACGATCGGTATCGATGAATCGACGCTTGAACATAGTGCCCACGTTGCGCGCAAGCGTCGACTTGCCCGCGCCCAAAAAGCCGATAAAGAAGATATGGTCGCAGCCGTGTTTGATGTGCTGAGACATGGCGAAACCTATTCCTCGCAGGGAAGGTCGCGCAGGGCCCGGCGCTCAAAGATACGGAAGATCTGCGTGTACCACAGGTCCTGGGTTGCCTGCGGCTTGACCAGAATAGTGTCAACACCTGCAAAGTTACCGCTCCACACGTCCGTGTAAAGCTGATCGCCGATCAGCACGGCCTCGTCGGCCGTGGCGCCCAGACGCTTAAGACCCGCCTTCAAGGCAAACGGGGCGGGCTTCATGGCATGGCTGATGGCCTCGAGTCCCAACTCGCGTGCCGAAGCCATGACCTGGTCGCGATGCCAGTTGTTGGACACCATGCACAGCTTAAAGCCCTTGGCATGGGCGGCCTCGAGCCAAGCGGAAACCGCAGCGGGAACCTGCTCGGTATCGCGCGGCACCAGCGTGTTATCGCGGTCGAGGAGAATGGCGCGCTTGCCGTCGGCCCAGAGGGTATCGAGGTCGATGCGGTCGACTGAGGCAACATATCGTTTGGGGCTAAAAATCCTCATGATCAATTCCAAGACTGTTGGTGCTCTTCGTAGGTCTTCGAGAAATACTCCTCGTCCTGTGTGATGTAGAAATACAGGTCATCGGAGTCGGTCGGCTCAAGGGTAGCCTTGAGCGCCTCGAGCGACGGAGAGCAGATGGGCGTGGGCGGCAGGCCCTCGTGCTTATAGGTGTTATACGGGCTATCGCTCTGCAGGTCGTCGGCGGTAACCTCTCCGCCGGTGACATACATCATGGTCGCATCGCTGTTGAGGTAACGCAGGCCATCGAGCTTGCCCGCCAGACGGTTATAGAAAACCGATGCCACATGCGCGCGCTGATCGGCGTTGAGGCCCTCGCGCTCGACGATCGAGGCAAGGTTAACGATGTCGTAATCGGACATCTCAACGCCGTAGCGCTCCTTGATCTTGGCCTCGCAGCTGGCAAAGTCAAGCGACTTATACTCGGCGTTGAACTGATCAAGCATGGCGCGAATCACATCATCGGCAGACGGGTCCTTACCCAACGAATAGGTCTTGGGGAATAGGAAGCCCTCGAGTGAATCGTTTGCAGCGCCCTCAAGGAAGCTGTAGTCCTTCACATAGTTGGAGGCCTTCGCCTGATTGAGGAAGCCTTCCTTGGAGATGCTGTCGTATGCCGCGGCCACGCGATCGGCGACCTGGTCGACCGTCAAGCCCTCAGGGATAGTCAGCGCATCGGAGCCCGCATTGGGGCCTTCCATGAGCTGCTGAACGACCTTGGTCGCGTCCATGAGCGTAGTGAACGAGTAGGTACCAGGCTTAAGCGACATATCGGCGTTGAGCTTTTTGACCGCCGCGTAGTAATCCTTGGGATTTTCGACGATATGGTTCTCGGAGAGAATCGAAGCAATGGTGTCACCCGAGGCACCATCGGGAATCGTGATAGTAACTTGCTGGCCAGCAGCGACTTTCGCATCCTCACCGGCAAAGAATCCCTTGATGGCTGGCACGACAAAGAAAACGATCGCGACAAGCGCAAGCACGGCGACGACGCCACCGATAATCATAGGCACCGGGGAGCTTTTCTTTTGGGCACCACGGCGGCCATGCGTGTTATAGCTCGAGCGCGTGGCCGGAGCAACGCCGTGCGAGCCATGAGCATGATGTGCGTGGGAGCGTGATTGCCGGGCCTGCCCCTGCGTGCGCTGGGCAGGAACTTGCTGCTTAAAACGAGCGCCGCCAGCGGGCTGAGCGGAACGAGCTGCGGGCTGTTGAGCGGCACGCTGAGTAGGCTGAGCCGAACGCTGCATCGGCTGCGCCGGACGCTGGCCAGGCTGAGCAGGAAGCGGCGCAGGCTGCCGTGTACGATTCTGCTGGCGCGGATCGGAAGCGCTAGGCATGCGAAACCTCCTCGTTTTTACGATCGAGCCATGTCTGCAAGAACAGGCTGGCGGCGATCATGTCAATCTTGCCCCTCATCTGCTTTTCGTTAAGCCCCTGTTCTCGCAGGATTCGCTTGGCCTCCTGCGAGGACAGACGCTCGTCCTCAAACTCCAGCGGAAGATCGAGCTCGTCGGCAATCTTTTGGGCCACGGCGGCAACGCGCTCGGCCTGGGGGCCGGACTCACCTACCATGGTCAAGGGACGTCCGCTTACCAGGATATCGGGCTCATAGTCCTCGACCAGGTAGCGAAACGTCTTTGCCATACCAGTGACCTCGGCAGCCGGAAGCACCTTGACAGGCATCGCCATCTTGCCATCACGGCTCGAGACGGCAATGCCAATCCTGGTCTCCCCTATGTCCAGTGCGAGCGCGACCACAGCGACTACTTAGGTTCTTAGGCGCCGAGCGCGGTCTTGGCGGCCGCGAGGGCATCGGCGATACCGGCAGCATTCTTGCCACCGGCCTGGGCCATGTTGGGACGACCGCCACCGCGACCATCGACCAGGCCCGCGATCTGCTTGATCACGTTGCCGGCGTGGAAACCGGCCTTCACGGCGTCATCGGAGCCGGCGGCGAGCAGGGCCGGGGTGCCCTTCTCGGTCACGCTGGCAACGACGCAGGCGACGGGGCCGGCAACCTTCTGGTGCACGGTATCCCACACATTGCGCAGGTCAGCAGCCTCAAGACCCTGGAGCTCAGCGACGACGAGCTTGTAGCCATTCAGCTCGACAGCGCCGTCGATGGCGCCGGAGATCGCATCAGAGGAACCACCGGTGAGTGCCTTCTTGAGCTTGTTGGACGTCTCGCGCAGCTCAGCCTGCAGGTTCTCCACGCGGGCGGGAACCTCGTCGACGCGGCACTTGAGCGCCGACGCGGCGGCGTCAACGAGTGCCAGGCGGTCGGCCATGTAGTCGAGAGCGCCCTTGGAGGTCACGGCCTCGATACGGCGGACATTCGAGCCCGTGGAGGACTCGGAGATGATCTTGAACAGGCCGATCTCGGCGGTGTTGGCGGCATGCGTACCACCGCAGAGCTCACGGGAGAACGGCTGATCCTCGGCGCCCACGGAGACGACGCGGACGACGTCGCCGTACTTCTCGCCAAACAGAGCGACAGCACCGGCGGCCTTGGCCTCGTCGATGCCCATGACGCGGGTCACGACCGGCTTGGAAGCGAAGATCTGCTGGTTGACCAGGTCCTCGACAGCCTTGAGCTGCTCGGAGGACAGGGCCTCGAAGTGCGTGAAGTCAAAGCGCAGGTGCTCGGGCGTCACCAACGAGCCAGCCTGGGAGACATGCTCGCCCAGGACCTGCTTAAGCGCGGCGTCGAGCAGGTGCGTGGCAGTGTGGTTGCGGCGCAGGAAGCCACGGCGCTCGGCGTCGAGCGCGGCGGTCACGGTAGCACCGACGGTCAGTGTGCCCTCGGCAACGTGCGCGACGTGAGCATACAGGCCATTGTGGTTCTTGGTGTCGGCAACAGTCAGCGCAACGCCCTCGGCGGAAAGCTCGCCGGCATCGCCCTGCTGGCCACCCATCTCGGCGTAGAACGGGGTGCGGTCGAGCACGACCTCGACGTCCTCGCCCGCAGCGGCGGACTCGACGGACTCGCCGTTGCGCACGATGGCGACAACCTTGGCGCCATCGATGACGTCGTTGTCATAGCCGTCGAACTCGGTCGCGGCAACCTTGTCGGAAAGCTCGACCCACACGTCGTTGAAGCTGCCCCAGGCATCGCCCTTGGCGTTGGCGCGGGCGCGGGCCTTCTGGTCCTCCATGCAAGCGGTAAAGCCGTCCATGTCGACGTCGTGACCGGCAGCACCGGCGATCTCGACGGTCAGGTCGATGGGGAAACCAAAGGTGTCATGCAGCTTAAAGGCAACGTCGCCCGGAAGGACAGCGCCCTCGGCAAGCGCGGCCAGGGCCTCGTCCAGGTAGACGCGGCCGTTGTCGAGCGTCGTGGAGAAACGCTCCTCCTCGGAGGCGACGATGCCCTTAACGAGCGCGACGTTCTTGAGCAGCTCGGGATAGGCCTCGCCCATCTGAGCGTTGACCTCGTCGATAAACTTGGTCAGGAAGGCGCCCTCGATGCCCAGCAGACGACCGTGGAACACGGCACGGCGGAGCAGGCGGCGAAGGACGTACTCGCGACCCTCGTTGCCGGGCAGGATGCCGTCGGAGATCATAAAGTCGACGGCACGGGAGTGGTCGGCGATGATGCGCAGGGAGCGGCTGGCACCGGAGTAATCGTCGGCGTCATAGGTCTTGCCGCTGATCTTCTCACCGAGCTTGATGAGGTGCTGCATCAGATCGCCGTCGTAGTTGGCGGTCTTGTGCTGCATGATAGCGGCCATGCGCTCCAGACCCATACCCGTATCGAGGTTGCGGTGCGGCAGCTCCGGCATGGAGCCGTCCTCCTGGCGGTCGTACTGGGTAAACACGAGGTTCCAGAACTCAAGGAAGCGGTCGCAGTCGCAGCCGGGCTTGCAGTCGGGGCTGCCACAACCGACCTCTTCGCCCATGTCAAAGTAGATCTCGGAGCACGGACCGCAGGGGCCGGTGGGGCCAGCGGCCCAGAAGTTGTCGTCCTCGCCCAGACGCGAGATGTGATCCTCGGCAACGCCCAGGGAGCGCCACACGTCATGGGTCTCGTCGTCCTCGGTAAAGACGGTGAAGTACAGGCGGTCGAGCGGCAGCTTGAACTCCTTGGTGATGAGCTCAAAGGCCCAAGCGCAAGCCTGCTGCTTGGAGACGCCGCCAAAGGAGAAGTCGCCGAGCATCTCAAAGAAGGACAGGTGACGGCCGTCCTCGCCGATGCAGTCGATGTCGTTGGTGCGGACGCACTTCTGGCAGGAAATCGCGCCGATCTCCTTCATGGTCTTCTTGCCCTGGTAGTACTCCTTAAACTGGTTCATGCCGGCGTTGGCAAGCAGCAGCGAAGGATCGTCGGGGACGAGGGACGAAGAAGGATAGAGCTTAAGACCGCGCTCCTCAAAGAAGTTGAGGAACTTGGAGCGAATCTCGGCCGTAGTCATTGACGGGTAGTCAGCACTCATAGAGGGAATCTCCTCGGTTTCACATCGAAACAGTTCAAACGTAACGATATTACCATCCCACCGCGCAAGTGCAAAAAAGAGGGCCGGCACAATGCCGGCCCTTCAGCGAAATTGCATGTTAGCGCGTATGAATGTTAACCCGAATTACCCCACTAGTTGTCGTCATCGTCCATGGAGCCGTCGATGCCGGTTTTGGTGTCGTCGTCTGTATTGGAATCATCATCCTTGGCGAAGGGGTTCTTAAAAAAGCCTGTCGCGTCGGGCTGAAGACCCGAGAGCTTGATCCAGGGATTATCGAGTTCGGGCTTGGGCATGGCCTTGGCCTCGGGCGCGGTCTCGTTGCCGATGAGCTCGGACTCATAGATGAACGTATCGTCTCCAAGCGCGTCGTAGGCGGCGACCGGGTTGCCCTCGGTATCGCGATACGGCGTGCCCTTAAACACGGCGCCATCGTATGCCACGAGCTGGCGACCGGTCTCGTTCTCAAAGTAGTAGACGAAAATGCCCTTGAGGGCCGCACACAGCGGAATGGCGATAACCATGCCGATGGGACCCATGAGTGCCGAACCGATAACGAGGGCCGTCAGGCTCATGACGGGATGCACCTGCACCGAGCTCTGCATGACCTTGGGCGAAATGACATTATCGGTCACGTTTTGTGCCACCATGGTCACGACAAGCGTCCATAACGCCAGCATAGGGCTGAACATAAAGCCGAGCACCGTGGCGATCGCCGCGCTCACCCAGGGACCGACAACCGGAACCAAGTGCATAATGCCGGTGAAGATGGCCATGAGTGCTGCGTATGGATGGCCAATGAGCGTAAAGCCGATAAAAGCCAAAAAGCCACCGCAGATGGACGTCACGACCATGCCGCGCATATAGCCGCCGACCGAGCGTGAAAGGATGGCAACCATAAAGCGGTACGAGGTCTCTTTTTCCTGTCCGATGATGGTGCAGACCTCGTGGTGCATACGGGGATAGTCGCAGGCCAACCAATAGGCAAGCACCAAGCCCAGGAAGATGACGAACAACTGCGAGGCCGTATTGGTAATGAGCGGGAATACACCGCGACCGAGCTCAGCAGCGATTTGCGAGACGTACTTGGACGCCACGGTAACCAACGAAGAAAGGTTGTCGTCCAGATACTCCTTGAGCGGCGTGTTGTTGAGCGTCTTGGCGTGCGAGAGCATCTCGTTGAGATCGCCACCCGCAACACGAAGCTGCTCGGGCAGGCGGCTCAGGACTTCCATGATTTGACCGAGCAAAATAGGCGAGAGGATGCAGACGACGCCGACGAGCACGGCAACAACCACAATGAGCGCGATGAGCGAACCGATGCCGCGATTCACGCCGTGATGCTCGAGCCAGTTTGTGATCGGCGACATGACAAAAGCGATGATGGAACCGACTGCCAAAAACTCGATGACCGGTGCCAGGATGCCCATAAGGTTAAAGATGACGGCAGCGATGACAATGCAGCCGACGACGCCCCAAATGCGCAGCGTCAAAATACGGGTATCGCGCAGCGTGCGGTCGGTTTGTTGGGGGTGCTCACTCATGAACGAACCATCACTCCGTCGGGGTCGATCTTATCTTGAATCTTCTTAAGCGTGCGGCGCAGCAGACGCGAAACCTGCACCTGCGAGATGCCAAGCTTCTTGGCAATCTCGATCTGGGTCATGCCCTTCACAAAACGCAACTCGATAACCTCACGCTCGCGCGGCGAGAAATCGCGGATGGCTTCCTCGATTACCAGGCGGTCATCGGTAAAGTCGAGCTCATTGTCGTCGTCGGCATAGCGATCGAGAATCGAAGGCGCATCATCGGAATCGGACGCACCGGGGGCCTCGATGGGCACCGAGGTGTAGGCCGAGGACGATTCCATGGCTTCGAGCACCTCGTCGACGGTCACGCCAAGGTAATCGGCGATTTCCTCAACCTTGGGCGAGCGCTGAAGCTCGTTGGTAAGCTTATCGGTGGCCTGGTTAACCTTGGCAGAGAGCTCCTGCAAACGACGCGGCACGCGCACACTCCAGCCCTTGTCGCGGAAGTGGCGCTTAATCTCGCCCAAGATGGTGGGCGTGGCAAACGTCGTGAACTCGAGTCCGCGCTCGGGATCAAAGCGATCGATAGCCTTGAGCAAGCCCAAGTACCCGACCTGCAAAAGGTCATCGAGCGGCTCGCCGCGGTTCTTGAATTTGTTGGCAAGAAACCTTACCAGGTTCATATGGGACATGACGAGTTGCTCGCGAGCATCCGGATCACCGGTCTCCTTATAACGACGAAACAGCTCGCGGGTTTTCTCCTTGTCCCAAGCGGTCTTGCCGCTCCGGGAGCGTTCGGTCATATTAGATATCCGCCTTGAGGTCGAGGGAAAGCGTTAGGGGCGCTGTAGTCTTTTCGTAGGAGTCGCACACACTCGCCAAAATGAGCTCGGCATACACGGCAGCCTGGTCATCCTCATCGACAGTCGCCTGGTCGCCAAAGGTAAAGGTCATGCCCACATGCGATTCGTCGACATCGAATTTGATCGAGATATCGTCGGAATCAACAGCCGTGCAGCCAAAGATGAAGGCTTCTTCGGCAGCCATACGAATGTCCTCGATGCGATCGACGGACATAGAGCACAGGGCGCCGACGTTGGCGGCCGTCATGCGCACCAAGCGCGCGAGACGCGGATCACCGGCAACGCTCAGCGTAATGGGGCAGGTTGCTTCGCTACTCATCGCAGGACTCCTCGGAGGTCTCGGCAGGCGTATAGGTGTAATACTGAGCAGGCTTAGCAGCGGGCTTCTGAACATCATCGTAGTCAGCAGCGGCATCGTCGTCGCCAATCAGAACGCGCTCAGTGGGCTGCTCGGCCTCGGCGGCGGCAGCGGCGAGCTTGCGATCGGCGTCGGCTGCAGGAGCCTTCACCTTATTGAAGAGCTTCTGCACGGCGCCAGCAGCAGAATCAGTTACGCTCGATACGGCATTGCTGGCCTCAGCCACGCTGCCCGTGACCTCGGAGATGTCGCGAACGACCGCCTCAACCTCAACGAGGTTAGACGTCAGAGCATCAACGGCAGTCTTGCTCGACTTGAGGAGCGGCTCAACCTGCGCCAGCGCGGGGGTGAGCTCATCGACAGCGCCATCGAGCTTTGCCACCACGGGCTGTGCCTCGGCAAGCGTATTGTTAAGGTCGCTCACGGTCTTATCGAGCGAGTCAACGACGGTGCGAGTCTTACGCAGTGTGAGTGCAAGCTCAACGACGGCCCACACGCCGACAACAGCAAGCAGCAGCAGGGCGATTTGAATGGGACTCATACAAGCCTCCCAAAGGAATCGAAATACAGACGCTGTTCATGGTACCCCAAAGGGGACCGAACATGCCAAGCGTGAGATCCTGGGACAAAATAATCAGCAGTTACTTCGGAGCATTCCCGCTACGGTCGCGTTCGCTTTGCTCCACACGCCACTCTTCCCAACCGCGGCCCGCAGGCTGCCAGAACGCGCCGCGCTCCAGCCCCTCGGGCAAATAGCGCTGATCGACCCAGCCTTCGGGATAATCATGTGGATACTTGTACACACCATATTCATCGCTGCCTGGGCGATGACGATCGCGCAGATAGCTCGGCACCTCACGCAAGCCACTGCTATGGATATCGGCCAGCGCCGCATCGATCGAAGCCTCGCACGCGTTGGACTTGGGCGCCAGGCACACATAGAGTGCAGCCTGAGCCAGGTTAATACGACACTCGGGATACCCAATGACCTCGGCAGATTTAAACGCAGCGTGCGCTATAAGCAGGGCCTGCGGATCGGCGTTACCGACGTCTTCGGAAGCATGGATCATGATGCGTCGGGCGATAAACTTGGGGTCCTCCCCCGCATCGATCATGCGCGCAAGCCAATAGATGGTGGCATCGGGGTCGCTGCCGCGCATGGACTTAATAAACGCACTAATGATGTCGTAGTGCATGTCGCCGTTTTTGTCATAGGTAAAGCCACGACGCGGATTGGCAATCTTTACGTCATCCACGGTAATGGGATAGCGCTCCCCCGCCGTCGGTGCAGGCGTACCCTCGGTATCAGGGCGCGTCACGGCGATCTCACTTGCCAGCTCGAGCGTCGTCAGAGCCGAGCGTGCATCGCCCGCAGCCAGCGTGCAAATGGTCTTGACTGTATCCTCATCGGCCGAGAACTTACCGTTCAGACCCTGCGGCGCCTCGAGCGAACGCTCAATGAGCGTGGCGATATCCTCGTCCTTCAGGTGCTCAAGCTCTACCACGCGCCCACGCGACAACAGTGCGGAGTTGACCTCGAAGTACGGGTTCTCGGTCGTGGCGCCAATCATAATGACGGTACGGTTCTCAACCGCATGCAAAAGCGCATCCTGCTGCGACTTCGAAAAACGGTGAATCTCGTCGATGAACAAGATGGTACGGCGGTCATACGTATTCAGGCGCGTCTTTGCCTCGTCGATTACGCGACGCAGGTCCTTCACGGTACCCGTGACGGCGCTGACCTCGACAAACTCGCTCTTGGTATGGTTGGCAATGATATGCGCCAGCGTCGTCTTGCCCGTACCGGCAGGCCCATACAGAATCACGCTCGATAGCACATCATGCTCAATTGCCGCACGCAACCACGAACCCTTGCCCACGGCCTTTTGCTGGCCCACGTAATCGTCGAGCGAATTGGGACGCATGCGCACCGCGAGCGGCGCATTTTTAAAGGAACGCTCGCGCGTCGAGGCAGAAAAAAGGTCGTCCATAGCCATCCCATGCATCAATCAAAAGCTTTGTTCTTCAACAGTATACCGAAAAGATACGAACTACCGTTCGTTAATATAGGTACGATGCGGAAACTCCAGACCAGGGAATAGCTTGCTCGTCAGCTCGCAGAAATAGCCATCCGTCATGCTCGCGATGTAATCCACCACCGCTTGATCCTTGTCGTCCTGCCAGGCATAGGTGCGATCGTAGTAGGAAAGCTGCTGCTCAATGCGCGAAATATGATGCTTAAAGATGTAAGAGGACTCGTCGCCTTCGTTTATATCCTGCAGGCAACGGTCGTAGAGCTTTTCGAACGCCTCGCGCAGCTCCGCTTCGGAGTCGCCTTCAATGCCGCCCTTGCTATAGATCTTCTCGTAGTTCTCGCGCTTGGCTCGGCGAATTTCCTCAAAAAGCTCCTCGCTCATCTCGATGCGCGGTTTGCCATAGCTGTGCTCAACGATATCAATGGAGGCATGCGTAAGGATCCAGCTGTTGTATGCTCCGCCCAGGTCATCGTCAAAGGCGTCGGGCGCCAGCAGTCCCGCCGCAATGGCGTCTTGGCGATCGCGTCCAACATAGGCAAGGATATCCGAGATACGAACCACGCAACCCTCGAGCGTCATGGGACGTAGGTGCTCAATCGCGCTATAGCCCTTGGCAATGCAATCCTCAACCGTCTGATCGAACTGGTCAAAGGAACCCATGTCCGAGAGCTCAAACACGCGCTGCTCGTATTCGCCGTTATGGCACAAGACACCGTCGAGCGTCTGAAGCGACACATTGCGGCCGTACAGCGCATCGAGCACGCGGACCGACTGCACGTTATGGAAAAAGTAGCGACCCGTGCGCTCGTGGTAGATCTCGTTGAGGAATCGCTCACCGGCATGGCCAAAGGGCGTGTGGCCCAAGTCGTGGCCTAAGCCAATCGCCTCGATCAGATCGCAGTTGAGTCCCAGGGCGCGGCCGATATCGCGTGCGATGCGCGAGACAAGCTGCACGTGCAGACCACGACGCGACAGGTCGTCGTTGCTGCGAAAACTGAAGACCTGTGTTTTGCCGGCATAGCGAGTGTACGCCGGAAGATGAAGAATCTTTTCGGTATCGCGCATAAACGCCGAACGCATGAGCGTGCCTTTGTCGGCAGCGCGATCAATACGACGAATGACCTGGTCGTCATTGCAACGATACGGGTTGACGGCGCCCGAAGCACGATCGGCGGAAATGCGCTCGAAAAGTTCGGGCGACAACGCTGAGGGAATACGGTCCATGCGCGCCTTAATGACGGCCGTTTCTTGATTACTTGCCATGGCATGCTCCTTAAGAAGGATGCGCAATCGGTTACAATGTGCAGCCCACGACCTCGATTATGGCAAAAATCGGCACCAAAAACGGGAGCAATGGCAGCGAGCGCGATTTTGTGAAGAGGCAGGAGAGGGCCAGGACCAGGAGCGCGACGGCAAATGCCACGATGCCGTCCAGAGGGTCGAGCGTGCAAAGCGCGAAGAGCGCCTTGGCATCCCCCATGCCGATGCCGGGGGCTTGAAGGAGGCGCCGCCAGAGCGACTCAGTGAGCACAAGGGCAAGGTAGACGATGACAGCAAGACCGGCATGGTCAAGCACCGTGTTCATGCCAAGATCTAGCCAGACGCCCACAAATGCCGCCACGGCGCACGCGGCAGCAAGCGCATTCGGAAACCGCCGCTCGCGCGCATCGATGCAGGCACCAGCGATAGCGCACAGCCAAAACGGGATATAGACCATCGAACACCTCCTCGAGCTGCATCACAAAAGCAAAACCACCACAAAGGGCCTGTCCCCTTTGTAGTGGTATTGATGGTGGTTATTTGGCACCTTGCATGACCTCGTCGAGGGTAACGTTGACAGCGTGCTGCGTCGGGACCCAGTCGACCTTTAGGAACAGCGCAGCCACCGTGATGGGGATATAGCTGAACATAAAGATCGGGAAGGTGAATAGGTTGGTCACCAGACGCCACTTTTGAGCGCAGTGAATGTGCTTGTACTCAAAGATGGTCGTGAGCAGCGCAAGGCCAAAGAACGTCTGATACATCATGACAAAGGTCATAATGAGCGAGGCGGCACAAGCCTGCATCTCGACCTCGGTGGCCAAGAAGCCGTGCGAAAGCCCGCCCACGATGAGGAAGGTCGCGTTGGCGAGCATGGAAATCAGGGACAGCAGCATGCCCGGAGCGATAGTCATAAACATGTCATATGCGGCAAAGCGATGATAGCGGAACGTCGATTTGACCAGGTGCTTGCCATAGGTAAAAAAGACCTGGTAGAAGCCCTTGGTCCAACGCATGCGCTGTTTCCAGGACGCCTTAAACGTCACGGGCTGCTCGTCAAAGAACTCCGCCGGCGCATAACCGATGCGGATGCCGTGAATGGCGCAGAACGTGGTGAACTGGATGTCCTCGGTCAGTGTATGGAACTGCCAGCCGTGCATGCCCTCGATAACACTGGCGGAGATGAGGTAGCCCGAACCCGAGACAGCGCAGGACGTCTTGCAGATATTACGCGCGTTGTTGAGGAAGCGGGCCTCACGCAGATACCAGGTGGCGTTGGCAGACGAAATCCACGAACTGCCAAAGTTCTTGGAGTTGCGATAGCTCGTGACCACATGAAAGCCCTGGTCAAAGGCGTCATTCATCTTGGAGACGTAATCGCGGGAGATAACGTTGTCGGCATCGAAGATAAAGTAGCCCTCAAACGTGTCGGGATACTCGTTAAGGATGCGATCGAAACCAAAATCCATGACCCAGCTCTTGCCCTTGCGGGCCAGATCATCGCGCTCGTAAACAATGGCACCGGCCTCACGCGCAAGCTGCGCGGTGTTGTCGGTGCAGGCGTCGGCAACGACAAAGACTTCGATGAGCTCGGACGGATAGTCCTGATCCTTAATGGAGCGAACGAGGTTGGCGATCACGGCCTCCTCGTTATGCGCCGCAATAAAGAAGGCGTACCGGTGGAGTTTTTTGGCCTTGGGAGGCGCGACCTCGCCACGAAGAGCGCCAATGACAAAGAAGACCACCTGGTACAGAAAGCAGACCGCGAGCAGCGTGACGACAATCTGGTTGAAGATCACGATGGGCGTGTTAGTTTGTAAAAAGGCGAGCATGCAGGCTCCCAGGAACGCGTTACGTAAACAAACGTATATATTACCGTAGGGTGACCGAGTTCAAGAAACCACCTAATACTGGCTAGGCTTCGAGAAGACCGAGCTGCGGAACGATTTCGTCGCCGGCAGCGGTGCGGCCAAGCGAGCGCGGGGCCAGGTCGTCAAGAACCGCAGCGAGATCCCACGGCAGCTCGTCGCGGCACTCAATGCGATCCCCCGTCACGGGATGGTCGAATGCGACGCGCCAAGAATGAAGGAATTGCCTGGTCAGGCCCTGATCGGCGCGCACATCGCACTTGCCGTAGAGCGGATCGCCCACGCAGGCGTGGTTGATATGGCGCATATGCACGCGAATCTGATGTGTGCGGCCCGTAAACAGGTGGCACTCGACGAGCGTGTAGCCGTCGTCAAAACGCGTGGAATCGAAGCGCTCGAGGACCTTAAAGGTCGTAATGGCCTGGCGCGCGAAAGGATCGTCCGAAACCGCCATCTTGACACGGTCACGCATCGATCGGGCAATACCGGTGTTGATGGTGCCCTCGTCCATAGCGATATGACCGTGAACGAGCGTAATGTAGCGGCGGTCGAGCGTGCGCGTGCGGATAAGATTTTGGAGCGCGCGCTGGGTGTCGTCGTCTTTTGCCGCGAGCATAAGGCCAGAGGTATCGCGATCCAAACGATGCACGATACCGGGGCGGTCCTCACCCTGCACGGTGCCCAGATGGTCGATACCGCAGTGATAGACCAGCGCATTCGCGAGGGTACCGCTCTCATGACCATGCGCAGGATGGCACACCAGGCCGCGCTGCTTGGAGAGCACGATGAGGTAGTCGTCCTCGTAGCGGATATCGAGGGGAATGGCCTCGGGAATCACGTCGGTCGGGTCGTGCGGCTCAGGCAGATCAACCGAAATGCGATCGCCGGCACGCACGGCGTACTTTTTAGACAGGCAGGTCTCGCCATTGACGGCAACGGCACCGCCCTCGATCAGATGCGCGCAGGCAGAGCGCGTAGGGCAGCCATCGTTGGCGCCCAGATAGGCGTCAAGACGCTGACCAGCGGTATCGTCGGCAACAAGAATATGGATGTCGGCCATTAGCGCTCGTTCCTTTCGCGAATCTTGCGGGCACGCTCCCCACGTAGTTTAGCCTTGCGCTTGGCGCGGGCCTCGTCACGGGCGTTGAGCTCGGCGGTCGCATCGACTTCGCGGGCCGCGGGGCTCAAGAACATGTAGCCGAAGAGAGCGAGCACGACGCCCACGGTAATGCCGATATCGGCAACGTTGAAGACGGGGAAGTCGATGAAGGTGGTGGCAATAAAATCAGTCACGAAGCCAAAGGCAAGTCGATCGATCGCGTTGCCGATGGCGCCGCCCACAACCATCGCCATGCCCACAACCTCAAGATGGGCGAGCTGAGGTGCACGAACGAGGTACACGGCAATAGCGATAATGACCGCCAACGCCAGCACGGCAAACGCGAGGCCATGTCCCTCGCCCATGCTAAAGGCGGCACCGATATTGCGGACAAACATAAAGTCGACGACACCGGGGATGACGGTCACATGCAAAGCGTCGCCCACGGCACGAACCGCAAGCTTGGTCAGCTGATCAAGAAGCAGCACAGACAGCGCCACCCCACCAGCAACACCCAACCGCCAACGCAAAGGCGGCGTCATATCCCCAGTACGACCCAAATCAATCCCCTACCCTCAGATAATCAAATTCCGTTTAACGCAGTAGATAATCATACATTGACGCAAGGAAGAAGCGACAAATCTCCCAAGAACGGAAACACCGCAGGTGGAGCATAAATGAGCGAGCGGGTCGCATTTGAGACAAGGTGACGTGAAATGAAAGGGCGCTGACCTTTCGGTCGCGCCCTTGAAATTGAACGGCAGATTGTCCAAATGCGGCCCGCGCAGCGTCGGCCAGTTACGGCGTTTGGAAAACGCCGTAACTACAAAGCGTCAGCGCAGCGCTTGCAGATATGAGCGTGGCCGTTGTGCTCGCCAACGGTGGTGCGGTAGTTCCAGCAACGGTCGCAGCACTCGCCCTCGGCAGCCTCGATGGCAACGGAAAGCTCCTCGCCCTGGGTCAGCTCAACATCGGAGACGATGTAGAACTCGGCCAGATCGACGGCCTTGTCGCCGGTCAGCAGCGCGTACATCTCGGCGGGAACGACCGCCTTAACGCGGACCTGCTGGCTCTTAGTGAAGGTGCCGGCGGAGCGGGCATCCTCAAGGGCCTTGGTCACGGCGCTACGGAGCTCGAGTGAAGCCTCGAGCACGCCCTCGAACTCATTGGCCTCGTCAACCGTAATGGGCGACTTATACCAATCGAGCAGCGCGGCGTACTTCTGGTGATCGACGCAGCCGGCAGGCGCATAGGCCATGGCCTCGTCGACCGTGTAGGACAGGATCGGCTGAAGGTCGCGCATGAGCATCGAGAAGAGCTCGGCGAGCACGGTCTGGGCGCTGCGGCGCTCGAGCGAGCCGGGCTTCTCGCAGTACAGACGGTCCTTCAGGGCGTCGAGGTACACGTTGGAGAGCTCGGTAACAACGAAGTCGTAGAGCGCGCGGTAGGCACGCGGGAACTCGTAGCTGGCGTAGGCATCGTCGACCTCGGCCTGGACCTGGGTCAGGCGGGCAACCATGAGCTTGTCGAGCGGCAGCAGGTCGGCAAAGGCAACGCCGTCGGTCTCGGGCTCAAACTGACCCTCGAGCTCGGAGAGCAGGAAGCGCAGCGTGTTGCGGAAACGACGGTAGGCATCGGACGTACGAGCAAGGATCTCATGGTCGATGGACACGTCGGAGCTGGTATCGACGGATGCAACCCACAGACGAATGATGTCGGCGCCCATCTCGTCGCAGACTTTGTTGGGGTCGATGACGTTGCCGAGCGACTTGGACATCTTGCGGCCCTGGCCGTCGAGGGTGAAGCCTTGCGAGACGACCGCCTTGTACGGAGCGTGGCCGTTGGCACCCACCGAGGTGAGCAGCGAGCTCTGGAACCAACCGCGGTGCTGGTCGGAGCCCTCGAGATACACGTCCGCCGGATACTCAAGCTCGGGGCGATACTCGCAGACGGCCTTCCAGGAGACGCCGGAATCCCACCACACGTCGAGGATGTCCTTATCGGCCTTAAGGTGATGGCCGCCGCACTTGGGGCAGACGCAGGCCTCGCCCAGGTAGCTCTCGGGAGCGTCGGTGAACCAGGCGTCGGAGCCCTTCTCGTGGAAGAGCTTGATGACGGCGTCGAGCGTGGCGTCGTTCATGACCTTCTCGCCGCAATCGGCGCAGGTGTAGCTCGGGATAGGCACGCCCCAGTTGCGCTGACGGCTGATGCACCAGTCGGGACGCTGCTCGACCATGGCACCGATGCGGTTGGCCGCGTGGGCCGGATACCACTTGACATTCTCGCGAACCTCTTTGCCTGCCTGCTCGCGCAAACCGGTCTTGTCCATCGAGACAAACCACTGGTCGGTAGCACGGAAGAGCACCGGGTGCTTGCAGCGCCAGCAGTGCGGATAGCTGTGCGTGATCTTCTTCTCGAGAACCAGGGTGCCGCGCTCGCGCAGGAACTCGATAATGTGCGGGTTGGCCTCATCGGTATCCATACCGCTGAAGGGGCCACCGGTGCCAAACTCCTCACCGGTGTAGAACTTGCCGTCGTCATCGACCGGCATGCAGATGTCGGTGATGCCCTCCTTGAGGCAGGCAAAGTAGTCGTCGACGCCGTGGCCGGGCGAGTTGTGGACGATACCGGTACCATCATCGACACCGACGTAATCGGCCAGCAGCGCCACGCCCTCAACGCCGTCAAAGATCGGCTGCTTGTAGTGGATGTGGTGGAAGGTCTCGGCGGGAACCACATAGGGCTTGCCGTCGACCATGACCGGGGTGTACTCCCAGCCAAACTCCTCGCAGCACTTGGGAGCCAGGTCCTCGAGCATGACCTCGGCGCGACCATCGTGCTCAACGGCGACGTAGGCGGCGCCGGGCTTGAGGGAAACGGCCTGGTCGGAGGGGATGGTCCACGGCGTGGTCGTCCAGATGATGAAGTCGACCGGGCCGTCGAAGTTCTCGAGGCCGGCGGGCTTGGTGGTCATCTCGAAGCGGACGAAGATGGAGGGGCTCGTCTCGTCGGAGTACTCGATCTCGGCCTCGGCGAGCGCGGTGTGGCAGTGCTTGCACCAGTGAACCGGCTTGTGGCCACGATAGATCATGCCCTTATCGAACATGGCCTTAAAGACCTCAATGTCGGCGGCGTCATGCTGGTGATAGAGCGTCAAGTAGGGATTGTCCCAGTCGCCGAGCACGCCCAGACGACGGAAGCCGGCCTTCTGCAGCTCGATGTTCTCGACAGCAAACTCATTGCAGAGCTCACGGATCTTAGCCGTGGAGGTCTGGTTGAACTTCTCGGTGCCGAGCTTCTCCTCGACCTTGTGCTCGATCGGCTGGCCATGGCAGTCCCAACCGGGGACATAGGGGACCTCATAGCCCTGCATCATCCAGTAGCGGTTGATCATGTCCTTGGAGATCTTGTTCATGGCGTGGCCGATGTGGATCGGACCGTTGGCGTACGGAGGGCCGTCGTGCAGCACGAACTTCTTGTGACCCTCGTTCTTCTTCAGAACCTGCTCGTAGACCTTGTTGTCCTGCCAGTCCTTGAGTCGCTTGGGCTCGGACTTGGAAAGACCGGCACGCATGGGAAATCCGGTTTTGGGCAGATTCATCGTCTGCTTGTACTCGTTTGCCACGGTACCCCTTTCATGTCGTGGGCGCGCACGCCCTCTGGGCACCAAAAAAGCGCCCGTCCCTACAAGCTGGGACGAAGCGCCACAAAACGAGCAGCACGCCCGTAAAAGCTCTTCGCTTAACCACCCAGCTTAGATGCCCTCGCCCGCGTCACCGCGCGCTCGCATCCGTTACTCGGCTGGCCTGTATCGACGACCATCTCGGCGATGTCTACTAAGACGTGCCTATGCGGCTCGTCCGTTGGGACCGCAGCTCCGGGGTGATTTTCATCGGTCGCATGCGCGGGTTCTCAGCACTCCCCGCTCTCTGTAGCATGCGGATGGCCGACTACTCGTCCCCATCAACGCTTATGCGGAGTATGCTAGCACGTTCCGCGCCGGCGAAAAACCCTCAACACTGGTTTTATACGTTCAAATTTTCTTGCGGCCGTGGACCTTCTCTTGGAGCAAAATACCTGTAAGCACTTTATCGAACGAAAGAAGGTACCTATGCGCACAATTGGAATGAGCGACTATACCGTCGGCGAAGACTGCTTTGACGAGCTGCCCGGAGCGCTGGCCGAATACGGAGCGACCAAGGTCGCGATCATCGGTGGCAAGCGGGCACTGGCCGCAGCACTTCCCGGTATCGAAGCTGCGCTAGCAGACACCGACGTCGAGATTCTGGAGACGCGCGTATACGGTACCAACAGCACACGCACCAATATCGCCAAGGTCGTAAACTCCCCCGCCTGCCAGGAAGCCGACGTGCTCATTGCCTGCGGCGGCGGCAAGGCACTCGACACCGTCAAGACGGCGGCCATCGAGCTCAAGAAGATCGTCTTTACGGTGCCGACGATCTGCTCCAACTGCTCCGCCGCGACCGCCATTGCCGTCGTGTATAACGACGACGGCTCGCTCGAGGGCTATTCGTACCCCAACCGCCCCGCGCACATCTTCATCAACCCCAAGATCATTGCCGAGGCTCCGGCGGAGTACTTCTGGGCCGGCGTAGGCGACGCCCTGTCCAAGCAGCCCGAGGTCGAGTACGCCACGAGCGCCGGCAACCTGGAGCACACCGCCGGTCTTGGCCTGGCACTCGCGCACACCTGCTCCGAGCCGCTGTTTACCTATGGCGTGCAGGGTCTTGAGGACGTTCGCCAGAACCTGTCGACCGAGGCCGTCGAGCAGATCGCGCTCGATATCGTGGTCAACACGGGTTATGTCTCCAACCTGACCAACCAAAACGATTACTACTACAACTCGAGCGTGGCGCATGCGTTCTACAACGCCACCTGCAGCATTCCGCGCGAGGGCACCTACCTGCATGGCGAGGTCGTGAGCCTGGGCGTGCTGGCGCTGTTTGCCTACACGGGCGATACCGAGAACCTTGAGCGCTACGCAGCCTTTAACAAGCAGATGGGCCTGCCCGTGACGCTTGAGCAGGTCGGGCTTTCCGAGTCCGATATCCCCGCTCTGTGCGAGTATGCGCACGCCACCAACGAGTGGAAGCAGGGAAACCCCGAGCCCTTCACCGACGAAAAGTTCGCCGCCGCCATCAAGGCTGCCAACACCTACGGCCACACGCTCTAGGACTGGCCCAAAACCACCACAACGGGGACAGGCACCTTTCTGGTGGTATTTTATTGCTCCAGCATTCAGTTCGTACTCGAACCCGATTCTTTACGAGAAAGGGTTCGGGTACGTTTTTTGTTTATCGGAAATTCTGCGGAAGGACTACTCGGAACGGTAAACAGGAACGAACAGAGGCAGGGTATCATCGTGGTGATGGTATCCTGCCTTTTGTTTTGCGGGATCAAGGTCGCTTTATGCGAACTTGATCGCACTTATATGGCGCATTGATGGCAATTGCTTCGTACGTGCATACCGGGAGCCTGTACACCTCTGGCAAGGTGTAACACACTAGACTTTGTTCCAAAGTCCGCGTGCTAAGGGGGCAGGCCCCTTAGAATTCCTGTGGAGTGTGTACGCACGTACGCAGGAAAACGGCAAAATATCGCTATATCAGGGCGTTCTTTCATTGGAGAGTATGGTATACACGGCTTAGTTCAACAAATAAGAATTTATATATAAAGGAGAATATTGATGAAACTGTTTTTATGTTCGCACTTTTC
>ERZ1034876.232-NODE-232-length-37304-cov-8.515262_pt1 | contig 37304 bp, 25 predicted proteins | sample MGYA00520698_ERZ1034876 | MGnify/ENA primary metagenome ERZ1034876 (study PRJEB33766, sample SAMN09781723) | gut metagenome | biome: gut microbiome | host: Homo sapiens | place: Madagascar | study: EMG produced TPA metagenomics assembly of the PRJNA485056 data set...
CGCCACCGTCGCGCACCCTTCCCGCCACCTCCCTCCCCCGCACTTTCCCCGCGCGAATCCGCTGATTAAATGACAATTCGGTAAAGCTTGAGCCCTCTTGCCCGCTTTGTGGCAACATGGAGACTTCGAAAACACCGCGCGAAGGAGATGAGATGGGCTTCCTGTCCAAATTCGAAGGCAAAATGGAAGACACGTTCGAGGGCGCAGCCGACAAAATGGCGAACTCGCCGTTGTCGCCCGTGCAGATTGCCAAGAAGGCGGAAAAGCAGATGCGCCGCAACAAGATGGTCGGCGCAGGAAAGCAATACGCTCCGACGCTCTACACCGTGCTCGTGAACGCCGACGACGACGAGCGCCTGTTCGGCTACTACCCCACCCTCGCGGGCGAGACCGAGACCTATCTTTCCGCAAAGGCGGCCGAAGAGGGACTCCTCATGGACGGACAGCCGCTCGTGCGCTTCATCGTCGACGAGGGCCTTCGCCACGGCAAGTTCGACGTGGTGGCAGAGCCCGTTGCCGCACCCCTCATCGCGCAGCTCCGCGCAGAGGAAATGGCGCGCTACGGCATCGGCGCCGCGCCGGCGGCCAACTGCTACGGCGCCCCCGCTGGCGGATACGCCCCTCAGCCGCAGGCCGCCCCGTACGCCGGCGGCTACGATCAGCCCGCATACGACGATTACGCCGAAGGCGACGGCTATTCCGACTACGGCGATTACGATGGCTATGACGGCTACGACGATTACGACGACGACCAGCCCTTCGAGTCGCAGGAAGAACCCAGCTGGACAGAACCCCCGATGAACCGAGGGGAATCCTTCGCCGACGCAGGCGCCGCAATCGCGGGTGCCGCAGCGCAGGGAGCACCCCAGACCATGGTCTTCCCGCAGGAAGCAGCGCGCCGCGAGCAGCCCCGCGCCCAGCAAGGCGGCGCCGCTCTCATCGACACGACGCACGGCAAGACGTTCCCGCTTTCCTCCGCGCGCCAGCTCATCGGACGCGAGTCCAACTGCGACATCGTTATCCCCGACATCAACGCGAGCCGCACGCACGCCGAGCTGCGCTTCGAGCAGCCGGGCGTATGGGTTCTCACCGACCTCGGCTCCACGAACGGCACGCTCGTGAACGGCCGCCAGATCACCTCGCAGGTACTGCAGGGCGGCGAGCGCATCGTCATGGGAACCACCAACCTTCAATTCGTGATCGGATAACGCGAAAGGCACATCGTGATCGACACCGTATTGCTCATCGCGCGCCTGCTGTTCGTGGCGCTTCTGTACCTGTTCCTGTTCGCCATCATGAAAACCGGCGTGGGACTCGTCCGCGGACAGCGCAAGAAGGAGCGCTCGTGGAACCTGTCGATCGAACGCGGCCCGAAGGAGCTTCGCGGTGTCTCCATCGCAGTGCGCGGGCCGGTTGTGGTCGGCCGCACGCCCGGCGCCGACATCGTGATCGGAGCCGGGTACGTTTCCGCACGTCACGCATGCTTCAATCCCATGGGGCAGAACCTGTTCATCGAAGACCTCGGCTCCACCAACGGAACCGCCGTCAACGGCAAGCTCATCGCCGGGCCCGTAGCCCTGAAGAACAACGACGTCGTGAACATCGGCGACGTCGCCATCCGCGTTAGGTTCGCATAATGCCAGCTCAGAACGAACAATCCTTCAACCATGACCCGCATCGCGCATCGCGCGGGGAGCGTCCCTCGAAGGGGCATCGCCCGAACAGGCGCGGGCGCCTGGCTTCTTCGGCAACGTTTGGCAGTCGAACCGACGTCGGCTGCGTGCGCGACCACAACGAGGACTCGCTTGTCGTGGCGCCGCCGCTGTTCGTGGTGGCGGACGGCATGGGCGGCCACGCCGCAGGCGAGGTTGCATCCGAAATCGCCGTCAACGTCATCGCCGAGCGGGCGCCGGAGCATCCCGACGCGAACGAGCTCGGGCGCGCCGTCCAGGCCGCGAACCACGCGATCCTGAAGGCGGCGCACGAAGGACGCGGTCGCGAGGGTATGGGCACCACCTGCACCTGCGCCATGCTCGAAGGAGAGCGCCTCGTCATCGCGCAGGTGGGCGACTCGCGAGCGTACCTGCTCCACAAAGGGAAGATCCAGCAGCTCACGCGCGACCACTCGCTCATGGCCGACCTCATCGAAGCCGGCCAGATTACCCCTGAAGAGGCGCGCGTCCACCCGCAGCGCTCGGTCATCACGCGCGCGCTCGGCAGTGATCCGCGCACCGTGGCCGACCTCTACGAGATCAACGTCGACGCGGGCGATCGCCTGCTTTTGTGCTCGGACGGGCTTTCGGGCATGGTGCTCGACCAGGATATCGAAGCGATCTTAAATCGCGTCTCCGACCCGCAGCGCTGCGCATCGCAGCTGGTAAACGAAGCAATCGCCGCCGGCGGCCACGACAACGTGACCGTCATCGTGGTCGATGTGAAGGGCTTTGCCGAGAAGCGTCGCCGCAAAGTGGCGCGCAAAACGAAGATCACCATTGCATTCGTCCTCGTCCTGCTCGCGGCGATTGTGGGCGGTGCGGCATACGGGCTGAACTACTGGATCAACACCGCGGCATATCTCGGCGTTGACCAGGGGAAAGTCGCGATTTACCGCGGAGTTCCCGGCGAGTTCGCGGGGATGAGTTTCTCAACGCTCGAGAAGACGACCGACATCGACGTGGACGACCTGCAGCCGGGCCTCGCCAATCGCCTGGCGGAGAACTCCATCACCTGCGACAACGTTGAGGCTGCCGAAAGCCTCGTTGCCGAATACGAGCAGGAAGTCTTGAACAAGAAGCAGACCGAGGACGAGCGGGACCGCACGCGCGACGATGCGCAATCCGACGACTCGAAAGCCTTAGGGCAAAGCGCTTCCGCCACCACAAGCGTCTCATCCGGCGAAAAGACGCAAGACGGCGACGTGTCATCTAGCGCATCGGGAAGCGGTGATGCCGCATGACGAGGCGCAACATAGAGCTCATCTTGCTGCTCATCGCGTCGCCGCTCGTCATCTTGATGTTCGCGATGCTTGCAATCAACGAGGGGCAAGCGCTCGACATGCAGACCCTCGGCGTCCCGGTCGGCATCTTCGGCGCCTTCATCGTGGCGCATATCGCCACGCGCATACTTGCCCCCGAAGCCGACCCCGCCATCCTGCCTATCTCGTTCGTGCTCTCAGGCATCGGTATCGCCTTCATCACGCGCGTAGCGCCCTTCTCCGACAGCCCGAATATGGCCATCAACCAGGTCGTTTGGCTGTTCTTGGGCGTCGTGCTCATGATCGCGGTCATGGCGTTTTTGCGCAATCCCGTCCGGCTCGCCAACTACAAGTACACGCTCGCCATCGTCGGCGTCATCCTTTTGCTCTCGCCGATGATCCCCGGCATCGGCCAGGAAATCTACGGCAGCCGCATCTGGCTGCATGTAGGCGGATTCTCCTTCCAACCAGGCGAGATCGCGAAGATCATTATCGTGCTCTTCCTGGCCGGCTACCTTGCGCAGAACCGCGAGATGCTCTCGGTGTTCACCTGGCATATAGGGCCGTTCCGCCTGCCCGACATCCGCACGCTCCTGCCGCTGCTCCTCATGTGGGGCGTGGCAATGCTCATCGTCGTGTTCGAGAAGGATCTCGGCAGCGCGCTCGTGTTCTTCCTCGTGTTCCTGGTCATGCTCTACGTTGCCACGGGAAAGAAGTTCTACCTGGTAATCGGCTTAGGCCTCGTTGCCATCGGCGGCGTGGGCGCCTACTTCGCCTTCGACCACGTGCAGACGCGTGTCGCCACCTGGCTTAACCCCTTCGCCGACGCGCAGAACACCGGCTATCAGCTCGTGCAAACCATCTATTCGCTTGCCGACGGCGACCTGTTCGGCACGGGGATCGGGCGCGGCATGGCAGGCGGCGGCAACGGCATCACCCGCATCCCGGTCGTGGAAAGCGACTTCATCTTCGCGGCCATCGGCGAGGAGACAGGGCTTTTGGGCGCGGCAGGCTTGCTGCTTTTGTACCTGTGCTTCGCGATTCGCGGCTTCGTCGCCGCAGCGCGCGCGAAATCCGACGTGAGCTCGCTTATCGGCGCGGGCCTCACCTCGATCATCGTCCTCCAGGCGTTCATCATCGTCGGCGGCGTCACCAGGCTCATCCCCCTCACCGGCATCACGCTCCCCTTCGTCAGCCAGGGCGGCTCGTCTCTTCTCGCCGCGTTCATCATCGTCGGATTTCTCCTGCGCTGCGGCGACGAAGGCACCGGCTCGTCCTCCGAGATCATGAACACCACGACCATCATCAGCGCGAACAGCGTGCTCGGGCGCGTCTCGCTCGGAAAGCGCCTCACGCACACCATGATCGTGTTCTCGCTCATGTTCGCGGCGCTCGTGGCGAACCTCACGCTGATCATGGTCGTGCAGGCGAGCGACTACCAGAACGTGGCAGCGAACAATCACACCATGGCACGCGAGTCGAAGACCGAGCGCGGCACCATCTCCACCTACGATGGGACCATCCTCGCGCAGAGCGTCAAGAACGACGACGGCACATACTCGCGCGTCTACCCAGCGGGCGACCTCGCGAGCCACGTGGTGGGCTACACCTCGTCGAAATACGGAACGAGCGGCATCGAGGCCAGCTACAACGACACGCTCAAGGGCGAGAAGAACTTCGCGTCGATCACCGATGTCGTGAACTCGCTTTCGGGCGTAGGCACCCCCGGCAACGACGTCACGCTCTCCATCAACTCGCAGATCCAGCAGGCGGCGCAAGACGCGCTGGCCAACGACTCGGGCGCCTGCGTGGTCATGGACCCGAAGACGGGCGCCGTACTCGCGATGGCCTCGGCCCCGACTTACGACGCCGCCGACATCGACCAGGTGATAGCCGACGCCGCAAGCTCGGGGGCGAATTCCACAAGCTCGAGCGAGCTGTACAACCGCGCGACGCAGGCACTTTACGCGCCAGGATCCACGTTTAAGATCATCTCGCTCGCCAGCGCGCTACAGGAAGGCGTCGCTACCGAGACCACCATGTTCGAGTCGCCCTCGTCGATGGACATCGGCAACGCCGCCGTCACCAACTTCGAAAAGCACAACTACGGCACGATTTCGCTCGCACGCGCGACCGAACTTTCCTCTAACGTCGTCTTCGGTCAGCTCGGCGTGCAAATCGGCGCGGAGAACCTCGTGAACTACGCGAAGCTCTTCGGCTTCAACATGGACATCGACTTCGATCTGCCCCTCGCGACCTCGGTCATGCCCGACGCGAAGGACATGACCACGTGGGAGACCGCCTGGGCGGCGGCGGGCGAGCCCGTCGGCGAGAGCAAGACTGCCAACCACCCAAGCCCCGCAGGCCCCCAGGCCACCGTGCTCGAGATGGCGCTCTCCGGCTGTGGCATCGCCAACGACGGCGCGATCATGCAGCCCTACCTGGTCGACGGCATCTACAACGCCGACGGCAAGCGCAGCTACACGGCCACCCCGAAGAAACTCTCGCAAGCAGTGAGCGCCGACACGGCAAGCCGCGTGCGCACTGTGCTCGAGGGCGTCGTGAACAACGGCACCGGCACTTCCGCCCAAATCAACGGCGTCACCGTGGCGGGCAAGACGGGCACCGCCGAGCACGACGGCTACAACGACGTATGGTTTGTCGGCATGGCGCCGTCGGAGAATTGCAACGTCGTCGTGGCGATCGTGATCGAGAAGGGGCAATCCAGCGAGTACGCCGCCAGCAAGGCTCGAGATGTGATGAAAACGGCGTTGGAAGTACAAGGCGATTTATAATTTGGTATGCTAATGCGAACCGGCATAAACGAAACAAAAACGCAGCACAGCAGGGAAGTTTAAGGAGCAAACGTGTCTAGCGCAGCGATGACAGGCAGAATCTTCAACAACAGGTACCAGATCACCGAGCGCATCGGGATCGGCGGCATGGCCGAGGTGTACCAGGCTCAGGACAACGTCCTCGGGCGCCGCGTTGCCGTAAAGGTGATGCTGCCCCAATACGCATCGGACGCCGCATTCGCGCAGCGCTTCCGCCAGGAGGCCGCGTCTGCCGCCAACTTGCAAAGCCCCTACATCGTGAACGTTTACGACTGGGGCCAAGACGACGGCACGTACTTCATCGTCATGGAGTACATCCGCGGCACCGACCTCAAGACCGGCATCGTGCAGCGCGGTGCGCTCAACCAGCGCAAGGTCGCCGAAATCGGCTCGCAGGTATGCCAGGCGCTTTCTGTCGCCCATAACCAGGACATCATCCACCGCGACATCAAGCCGCAGAACATCATGGTCCAGCCCGACGGCAACGTGAAGGTGATGGACTTCGGCATCGCGCGCGCGAAGAACTCGGTGAACGCCAAGACGTCCACCGTTCTCGGAACGGCGCACTACATCTCGCCCGAGCAGGCGCAGGGCAAGGAGCTCACCGCCGCAAGCGACATCTACTCGCTTGGCGTAGTGCTCTTCGAGGCCGCGACGGGCAAGCTTCCCTTCGACGGCCCCGACGCCATCAGCGTCGCCATGAAACAGGTCAACGAGGAGCCGCCGCTGCCCTCCGACTTCAACCCCGACATCGACCCGGGCCTTGAGAGCATCATCGTGAAGGCCATGCAGAAAAACCCCGCGGACCGCTTCGCCACCGCGAATGACATGCGCCTCGCGCTGAACGACTTCTTGGCGGGCCGCCCTGTAAAGCTTGCGGGCGCCGCAGTGCCGAGCGGTTTCACGAGCGCGCAGACCCGCGTGATGAACCCCATCGAGGGCGGCGCGGCGGGCGCCGACAGCACGATGGTCATGCCTCAGCCCGTGAAGCCCGTAACCCACAGCGGCCAGACCAACTATCACGGAGCCAACACTCCGAACATGCCCGAGGACAAGGGCGGCAAGAAGACGGGGCTCATTGTAGCCATCGTGGCAGCCATCGCCGTCGTCGCTATCGCCGCGCTCGTCTTCTCCGGCGTCTTCGCATCGGGCGACCCCGTGCCCAACGTGAAGGGCAAGACGCTTGAGGAGGCCACGACGATCATCGAGAAGGCCGGCTTCGAGGTGGGCACCACCAACGCCGTACACGATGACAGCGTTGCGGCGGGCAGCGTTGTGAGCCAGGACCCCGCAGCGGGAACGAAGAAACCCGCGGGAACGAAGATCAACCTGAACATCTCGCAAGGCACCGAGCAGGTCACTGTGCCCGATTTGACGAACAAGACGCCTGATGAGGCGCAACAGCTCTGCGACAAGGTGGGCCTCACGATGAAGGCGGGCACGCCCGCCTACGACGACAAAGTCGAGAAGGGCAAGATATCATCGCAGGATTTGAAGGCGGGCGACAAGGCGGCGAAGGGCTCCGTTATCACCTACGTGCTCTCGCTCGGTTCCGAAAAGGTCGCGGTGCCCAACGTTGTAGGCAAGTCTCAAAGCGATGCGATGGCCGCGCTGAAGAACGCCGGCTTCGAGGTGTCCGTCTCCGAGGAGGCAAGCTCCGACGTCAAGCAGGGCAATGTCATTCGCCAGTCGCCCACTTCCGACGAGAGCCTCGAGAAGGGCAGCACCGTCTCCATCACGGTGAGCTCCGGCAAGAAGTCCTCCGAGGTGCCCAATGTGGTCGGCAAATCCGAGGGCAGCGCGCAGACCACGCTCGACAACGCTGGGTTCAGAGTGTCCACTGAATATCAGAGCAGCGATTCGGTCAAGCAGGGCAACGTCATCAGCCAGACCCCCGACGGTGGGAGCTCGCTCGAGCCGGGCAAGACGGTGCACCTGGTCATATCGACCGGCCCTTCTTCCTCGGGCGGTACGTCGGGCGGCGGATCCGGCAGTAACGGCGGATCGGGAAACAACTCGAGTAGCAGCAACTAGAATCAATTAAGGGCCTCGCGATGCAAGGCCCTTTCACTTGTACGGCATGCTTGGACGGCAACCATCATCTACCCGAACCTACCCGAAGATACCAGACAGCGAGATCGGACCAGGACGGTCGCAAAAGCTGGGACAAAACTGCCAGAGCAAGAACAGCAATAAACCCTGCGTCGAACACGGCAACAGCCCCTAGAGCGCAAAAAAGCTCCGCCCCCGACAAGTCCAGGGTGAACCCACCTCGAAAGGTGGGTGCTCGCAGCCAGCTTTCCGGCTTTCGCATCAACGGACGCGAATCTCCGTTCCACAGGCTATCTTGAGCTCCCTGCATATAAAACGTCGGTCCACCGCATGTATGACTGCAGGAGCGGAACCTACCTTCAGTATAAGGACGATGGCGTTCAATTAAAGTCTTGACATGCCGCGGGTTCCATAGTTTGATGAAGAAAGAGCGTGCCGTTTCAAGGCACCCCAATCTAGGCCGTAGGTATCCTCAGGATGAACACGGTACCTTTGCCCTCTTCGCTTTCCACCCGAACGCTGCCCTTGTGGTACATCACGGCATGCTTGACGATCGCAAGCCCAAGTCCCGTGCCGCCGGTCTCCTTCGAACGGCTCTTCTCCAAGCGATAGAAGCGCTCGAAGATTTTCTCCTGCTTGTCCTCTGGGATGCCCGGGCCAGTGTCGCTCACGCGCACGACGGCTCGCATGCGGCCGCGCTCCCCCGCAGGCAGCGCACGGATATCGTCGGCCTGCTCCGCCGAAGTGGGAAGCTCCAGCCGAACCGAAACGCTCACGCTTCCACCTTCATGGTTGTAGCGAATCCCATTCTCTACCAGGTTATACAGCATCTCCTCGACCAGCGTCTCGGAGCCGGCGATGCACGCCGAGTCTCCGCTCACCTCAACCGACACGCCGCGATCGTGGGCAAAGCTCGAAAGCCGCCCCGCCACGCGCTTGGAGGCTTCCAGTATATCGATAAGCGTCGCGGACTCGCCATCGAAGGACGTCTCATCAAGCCGCGAGAGTGTCAGTACCTCGTCAATCAGCGCTCGCATCGATTGCGCCTCGTCGTAGATGAGCCCCGCGAACTTCTGGCGGTCGGCGGGATCGATCATGTCGTTCCTCATGAGCTCGGCATACCCCGAGATCACTTGAAGCGGCGTCTTCATCTCGTGGCTCACGTTGCTCGAGAAATCGCGGCGCATCGTCTCAGCACGCGCGAGGTCTTTGTTCTGCTCGCGAAGCTGCCGCTGCTGGTCGTCGATTCGCTCGAGCAACGGGTCCATCTCCTCGTAAATCTCGTTCTCGAGCGGATTGGCAAAGTCAAGCGCGTCAATTGGCTGCATAATGCGCGACGTCAGCCGTTGCGACAGCAGGAACACGAGCATAATCGCCACGAGAAGCGTAAGCGCAATCGGTCCCATCATGCCGCCGAAGAACGCGACCAGCGACTCGCGAGTCTCGGACAAGCGCACGACGTCCCCGTTTTGGAGCTTCACCGCAGAATACAGCGTCACGGTGCCAAGCGTGCTCGAGTAGCGGGACACCTCTCCGCGCCCACGCTCGTCGGCTTCACGCACCTCGGGGCGGTCGGCGTGGTTTTCCATCGCCGAAGCATCGGCCACGCTGTCGTAGAGCACCGTGCCATCCGTATCGATAAGCGTATAGCGGAAGGCATCGGAAAACTGCTTCGAAAGGGCCTGCTCGCACGCCTGTGAGTCGAGGTCGCCCAGCGATGTTGCGACGTTTTGCGCCGCGGAGGAAAGGTCCTCTTCCGCATCGCGCTCGTAGGTGGTGTAGAAGATCGCCGACATAGCGGTGCCGAAGACGAACAGGACAATCAGCGTGAAGGTGAGCACGCTGCGGAAGATGCGGTTCGACAGGCTTTTCACGTTGTTATGGGTCGGACTCATGATGCGCTCTTCATCGTATACCCGACGCCGCGAACGGTGCGGATGAGCTCGTCAGCACCCGACGATGCCGCGTTGAGCTTCTGCCTCAGCGTTTGAATATGCACATCGACCGTGCGCGTTTCGCCCACGTAAGTCACTCCCCACACGTCCTCGAGCAATCTGCCGCGCGAAAGCACCCTGCCCTCGCTGCGCATCAGCGCGCGCAGCAGGTCGAACTCCTTGAGCGTCAGTGCCACGGGGTTTCCCCCGACGCTCACCGTATGGGCGGACGAGACCAGCTCGATCGGCCCGTTAACGAGCGTGTCGTCGGCGCTCACGGCCGGCGCCTGCGCGCGACGCAGCAGCGCGTTTACGCGAGATACCAGCTCCATCATGCCGAACGGCTTCGCCAGGTAATCGTCGGCGCCCGCATCGAGCCCGCACACCTTGTCGAATTCGGTGCCTTTCGCTGTGAGCATCATAACAGGGATGTTCTTCGTCGACGGCAGACTGCGTAACTCACGGAGAATCTCAAGACCGTCCATTTCGGGAAGCATGATGTCGAGCAGCACCAAGTCGGGCGTCTTCTCGTCGCAGGCCTTGAAGAAATCGCGGCCGCACGTGAACCCAGCAGCTTCGAATCCTGCCTGCTTGAGGGCGTAGACGGTAAGGTCTCTAATGTTTGTGTCATCTTCGACGTAGTAAATCATTCGCGCATCCTGTCCAACGGCCCGCGCGCTGGCGCACACCGTATTGCCTTTTCAACGTATAGACATCATCGCGCCGATGCGTCAAGCGCGCATTGAAGCTTTGTCATGGATGTGTAAAGATGGGAAGCGAGGCAGAACCAACACTCCGCCCCGCATGAGGAAAGGGCAGCTATTATGCGATTCGGCCTTCGAAGAACGCCCGCGTCCGATAATCCGCGCTTGCGGAACTGAGCTGGGGAAGGGGTCCTGCCTCAACGGTGCGGCCTTGCACGAAGACGACGCCTTCATCAGCGCAAATCCTTGCAAAGCGCGGGTCAGACGTCGCGACCACCACAGCACATTCCGTCTTGCGTGCAACCGATTGCAAAGCCTGGCTCATTGTAAAGGAATCCACCTGGTCAAGTCCCGTTGCAGGTTCCAAGACGAGCAGTACGAGGGAACGCTTCGCAAACACACGGGCGATGGCGACAAGACGCCTCTCAAGTGCGGGAAGCGAGCTTACCGCGCAATCGAGGTGGTCGCCCAAACGCCTTTCCGCGTCGAGCGAACGCAGCACGCGATCGATCTCGGCGGCAATCGCAGCCTTGTCGTGAATGCCTCTCTGGCGGACGGAGAACGCGATGGCGTTGCGAACGCTCTGCAGCTCGAAGGAGCCGCCGAAAAACACGCGGGCAACCTTCTCGCGGGCGCGCTCAGCACCGAGCGTGCGATAAGCAGCATGCCCGCAAAGCTCGATCGAGCCGCCCATGTCGACAGTCCGAGCGCCGGGAAGCGTGGCTCCCAGCGCATCAAGCATGGCTGCGATACCGCATCCTCGCGGGCCGCAAAGCGCCGTGACCTTGCCTTTCGCGATATCGAAATTGACATCCTCCAACGAGGTGAATGCACCGAGACGCAAGGAGAACTTGCGCACGCGAACGAGCGGTGCTGCGGGTTCGTTTCCTTCACAGACCGCATGATGAGCTAGGACACCGAGACCATCGCGAGCAGCACATGAGGAATGCGGAGGCTCGCACGTCCTCTTCACACCCCTTGCAGCTTTTCGAGGTGCCGCGCTTTCCGCAAGCAAGCGCTCTGCGGCCTCAACGACCCCTCGGGATTCGGCACTTCTCTTCTCTACGAGCATGGCGTTCGCTTTCCGTCATTCGTCATCGGCAGATGCAACCATGTTCGCGCATGCACGTCAAAACCTTGTTGGATGCTCGTTATATCTGAGTAAAATGCAGGAAATAAAAAGCCAGCCGAGAAAGGCTGGCGAGTGTTCAAAATGGTGCGGGCGAAAGGACTTGAACCTTCATGGGGTTGCCCCCATACGGACCTGAACCGTACGCGTCTGCCAATTCCGCCACGCCCGCACATCTGCCTCAGGTATTGAAGCGGTTGATTATGTTACTCCACTTCTTTGCTGCGCGCAAGGGGGTTTTGCTCTTTTTCTGCCATTGCCCGCGCAGCTTGACGTTCGGCACGGCGGCGGATCTCATCTTCGCGCTGCGCTCGAGCCGCTCGCTGCTGCTCGACGAGGCGCTGGGCCTCGAGGGCCGCGCGCTGGGCCTCTCGGTCGGCGCGCTGGCGCTGAGCAACCCTCGACGCCTCGGCACCATGGCGCCCTCTCACGGGCGCTCCCTCGCCCGCACGCGCACCATCAGGCGAAACACGGGATGCTGACACCTCTCGGGAACCACTTGCCCGCGATGGCACGCCCTGCGCATCGTACGCCTGAGCGGCTGCATTGCGAGCGGAGCGTGATGCTTGGGGAGAGGTTTCTCTCGCTGCGGCTGCTTGAGCGCGCACACGCGATTGCGGTCCAGTTTCGCCAGGCCAAGAACCCTTTTCCTCGCCGCGAGGGACGTCGATGTTCGCTCGGCGCTCGGCACGAGCCGGGGTGTAGTCCGCCATGGCGGCGCGACGCTCCGCACGAGCTCTCCGCTCGGCCCGACGCTCGGCAAGAGTTGACTGGCGTGGCGTCGCTTGCGCCGCCCGAGGGCTTTGCGCCGCCTCCGCCCGAGCCGTTTCACGAGCGGACGCCGCCGCAGCCGACGAGCCCTCGGCGCCACGAAGCGGAACATGGTAGCTTCCGGGAACGTATCCTTGGGCGGCCTCGGCCGGCACACCCGCTGCAGAGCTGGGTAAAACGACCTCTGCGTTCGCGGGCACGGGAGTCGTGGCAGGGCTGCCCGCAGTACGCGCCGCCTGCTGAGCAGCAGCCTGAGGCCGCCCCTGCGGGGGCATGCTGGCGCCAGACGGCCGCTGCTGCCCGCGAGGGCGCGGCGCCCCCAGACGTTTTCCCACCTCATGGTTCAGCTTGGCGAGATTCTGCCGATCGATTTCCACATCTTCGGCCAGATTGCGAACTTCCTGATTAAGCTTGAGCGTCATCGCAATCACCACGACGACGGCAATTGCCATCACGATCAAAATCGCCATCATCAACAAGGGCGAATTTGGCAATGCGCCCACCTCCGTCTTTCGCACGCCTCTTTTCACAGATGATACCACGCCTCATCATGCGAAATGAAAAAACGCCCCGAGCCGTCAAAACGAACAGGCTCGGGACGCAACGTGGGAAGCATATAGCTCGCAAGCGAATTCGGACGCACGGGTCGCACATAGCTTGAGCGGGTCGAGCGTTCAAGTCGCGCACGAGCTCGCACCTTGCTGCGCGGCAGGCGTCGAGCGCGAGACGCCACCAGCACAAGGCGGGCTATCGGCGGCACGAGGCCGGTTTCCGATGCGAGGTTGGCACGGACGAATTCACGAATATGCAAAGGGGGAATTCAAGCACGTGCCAGCTGCGGCTTTCCCAATTAACGCGTGCCTCTAGAGAACCTCACCGCGCACGGAGAAGGTGACCACCTCGAAGGGAAGCTTCTTGCCACTGGCGACGAGCGCATTTTCCGCGGCACGCTGCAGCCCGCCGCAACAGGGCACTTCCATGCGGCAAACGGTGACCGAGCGAATGTCATTCATCGCGATGATGGCCGACAGCTTCTCGGTGTAATCGACCGCATCGAGTTTGGGGCAACCGATAATCGTGACCCGACCGCGCATGTAGCGATCGTGGAACGATGCGTAGGAAAACGCCGTACAATCAGCGGCGATGAGCAAATCGGCACCCTGGTAGTAAGGAGATTGCAGGGGCATGAGCTTTATCTGGCACGGCCATTGGGCAAGCTGGCTTGGCACCTCGGCTTCGGGGGATGCCTGCGTCTTTTCGGGAGCGTGAAGCATTTGGGCGCGCGAGCCGGGGCAACCCCCGCCAAGGTCGCCGGAACCGCCCTGTCCCGTATGCGCGACGCGAGCTTTCGCCGCCTGAGCCGCAACCACAGCCGCCTCGTCATAGGGCAGCGCTTCGCGCTCGACAAACGTGATGGCGCCCGTCGGGCAGGACGGCAGGCAGTCGCCCATGCCATCGCAAAAATCGTCGCGCAAAAGCTTCGCCTTGCCGCCGACGATGCCAATTGCCCCCTCGTGGCACGCGTTCGCGCACAGGCCACAACCTGTGCATTTGTCTTCGTCAATATGAATAACTGTTCGAATCATAAGCTCCCCCTAAAACAATTTACCTTGCCGCCTTCTACCCCGCACCCAGGAAGGGCAGAAGGCGGCTTCGACTACGCTCTCGACGCCCCCGCCTACTCGACGGTGCCGTACTTCTGTCCCCAGGCATGCCCTCCGACAGCGGAGTTCAACTGATCGCACAAACGGCGGCGCGTGAAGGTGCTCGGAGGCAACAGGTTCACAATTTCTTGGAGCTCATCGGGCAGATCGACCGCCTCGGCCGCCAGAATCACATCGAGCCTGCGCACCTTGCGCGCGCCAGGGACGCCGGCCATATCGGCAATGCGCTCCTCTTCCGTCAAATCCGCGAACAGGGAGTCGACCACCTGCTGCAAGGCATCGTAATAAGGACTCTTCTCTCGAGACGACATGGCGCCTACGCCTCCCCGCCCTCGCTAAAGGCCGCGGCGACTTTCTCGCGCAGCGCATCTGCCAGCGCGCTCATCTGCTCATCGGTTGCAGATGCCACCTGGGGCTCCCCTTCGCTTCGCACATCATCACTTGAAGAAGGCTCCTCGACGGCTGGGGACGCATCCGCCGCGTGGCACGCCGCGACATCGAGCCCCGCCGTCGTGGCAGCAAGTGCTCCTGTGTAGGCGGGAGTGGCGGCGCCGGTCGCGCGCAAGAACTGAACACCCGAAGCTCGCAGACGCACGGCGGCGTCGACGACGGCGTCGGGGCAGTAGTACGGGTTCGCATCCGTAGGACCGCCCTGCTTCGGCTTGTGCTCGGCAACTGCCAGCTGCACGAGAATTGGCAGATCGCAGGCAGCTTCGGCGCGTTTCGCGAGCGCGCAGGCATCCTCGATTCCGGATGCCGTGGAAAAGCCCGCCACCGAAGCGCCATACTCGCCCATGATCGTGCAGGCCTCTTCGAGGGTCCCGCGCCCACTCGCAAGCGTGCCGTCCGCAAGCACATCGACCGACGCGAACGCGGGCATGTCGCTCACCTGGCGCACACCCATAAGCGCGCACAGAAGATCGCTCGCCGTGGTGAACCCGTTCAAAAAGAAGGCGTCGAATTGCTCGCCCGCAAACAGGCGCGCGGCGCGGGCGTACTGGTCGCGGTTCTCGTTGAGCGACGCTTTGCTCGATGCGTCGAGGGGCAAGCCGCACGGCCCGATTTCCACAAGGACGTGCTGTGGTTTCAGTGGCCGCAGAACCTCGAGCGAAGCGCGAGCCACGTCTTGGGCGCGGTCCTCCATTCCGACCTGCGCCATTCGAGCGGGCGTGATTCCCGCGGTGCTCGTCACAAGACATTGGGCTCCGGCCATGGATTCCAGGCGCATCGCTTCCTGAATCGAATCGGGCTCGAGGACGGTCATCAGCTCGAGGTCGCGGTCGACGTCGACGCCTTGGCGCGCGAGCGCAGCGGAAACGGGGGCGGAAACGACGAGCATATCTTTGTCGAAGCGAAGGGCTATGTCGGGCATGGGGCATCCTTTCTCGTTTCCCCCATCATAGCGTATGCGCACGCGAGGACGAGTCTCGGGGCCCCGCGCCTCACATCTCACATAGCGTAGAGCACCGGCGGATGGAGCGACCCCGAAAACAAGCACGCCAGAACAGCGACCCCGGAAGCTCGGCATGGTCGGCTTCAATGCTATTCTCAACACATGATAATAGATACGTGCAACTATTCTCATCCAGGGGCGAACGGCGTGCTTTTCGGGGTGAGCGGAAACGTTATCGCACTTCACCGCCCATATCGCGCCGTTCCACCTCGGAGCGCGTTTTTTTCGACATCCCTTCATATAATGACCTCAGCAGATGAGAAGGCTCCCCTCCTTCCTCACTGCACTGCTTTCATACCCCTAGAAAAGCAGAGGCGGCGCATCTATAAGCGCCGCAAATCCCCTCCTTGGGCCCAGCGGGAGCTCCCCTCTCCCCTGGGCCACTTCTTTCTCCAAGATGGTGCCCGGCGAGCCATTATCTTCAAGCTGGCTCGCCAAGCACCATCGAACCTCCCACTTTGCGAACGCGCGAAGGCCTGGCATCAAATGTGCGGGCCTTACGCGGGATGCACAGCTTAATGCGAGCTTTGGCCGACTTTCTGGTAGAATCGGCTCTGCCGCATTATGCGCCCCTGTAGCTCAGCGGATAGAGCGTCGGTTTCCTAAACCGTGCGTCGGAGGTTCGAGTCCTCTCAGGGGCGCCACTTTCCTGCCTGCGGTTTTCGGCTTTTAGCTTCCTAATGCCTACCTTTCGCATCAGTTTTTTTCCAATTCCCCAAAAAAGCACTTGCGCGTGGTGGAGCGATGTGCTTACAATGGCTCCACAATTTCAAAGCGTCACCCCTTATGACTCGCTCTGGATCCTTCGGGAAACAGGGCGCCGAAGGGGCCTCTGGAGAATCCCAGGCAAGCTGGGTGCCGAAGGGGCAAGGCGAAACACCTGTTCACAGGCTATTCGTTGAAACTCTCAGGCAAAAGGACAGAGAAAAGCTTACTGCTTGTCGCATCTGCGTGTCGCATTTCGCTTTTCCCTTTCCTTTTGTTGCGCCCATACCGCTTGTCGCGCGCGTTAAAACTCGGAACGCGCGAGTTCCTCCACGGCCTTTTCGAGGGTCGCTTGAAGTTGCGAAACGTAACGGATATCGAGGAGGAACAGTGGAAGACTTCTTCAGCGCGTTTAACAATGTGCTCAATGCCATCGACGACTTCATTTGGGGCGTGCCCTTGATGGTGCTCATCCTGTTCGGCGGCATTCTTCTGACCGTGCGCCTGCGCGGTCTGCAGTTCAGCAAGCTGCCGCGCGCCCTGCGCTACATGTTGAAAAACGAGAAAGGCGAGGACGCGACCGGCGAAGTGTCGTCGTTCGGCGCTCTGTGCACCGCGCTTTCCGCGACCATCGGCACCGGCAACATCGTCGGCGTGGCGACCGCAGTCGTCGCCGGCGGCCCGGGCGCCATGTTCTGGATGTGGGTTGCCGCCCTGTTCGGCATGGCGACCAAGTACTCCGAGGGCCTGCTTGCCGTGAAGTTCCGCAGCATCGACAAGGACGGCCACGTGCTCGGCGGCCCGTTCTACTACATCGAGCGCGGCATGGGAAAGCGACTGCCCCAAATTTCCTGGAAGTGGCTCGCGAAGATCTTCGCGTTCTTCGGCATGTGCGTCGGTCTGTTTGGCATTGGTACGTTTACGCAGGTCAACTCCATCAACTCTGCAATCACCGGATTCTTTGACCCCAACAAGTCGGCAACCGTGAGCATCCTTGGTATGGACTACTCCATCGCCACCGTGATCGGGTCGCTTCTCGTCGCCATCGTCGTGGGCCTCGTCGTCATCGGCGGCCTGAAGCGCATCGCGAGCGTTTCCGAAAAGGTCATCCCCGTGATGGTCGTGATCTACGTGGCGTTCTCCATCGTTCTCATCGTGCTGAATATCACGGCGCTGCCCAATGCGCTCGTCACCATCGTTGAAAGCGCCTTCGGCCTGCGCGCTGCTGCAGGCGGCGCCCTCGGCGCGATCATCATTGCCATGCAGAAGGGCATCGCACGCGGCATCTTCTCCAACGAGGCAGGCCTGGGCTCCGCGCCTATCGCCGCCGCGGCAGCGCAGACGAAAGAGCCCGTGCGTCAGGGTCTCGTTTCGATGACCGGCACCTTCCTCGACACCATCATCGTGTGCTCCATGACCGGCCTCGCGCTCGTCATGACCGGCGCCTACCAGATTCCCGGGCTCGAAGGCGCCGCCGTCACCACCGCGGCGTTCCAGATGGGCCTGCCCTTCATTCCCGCTGAGGCTGTGTCGTTTGTCCTGATGGTGTGCCTGGCTCTCTTCGGCTTCACCACCATCCTCGGCTGGGACTACTACGGCGAGCGCTGCCTGGAGTACCTCTCCGGCGGTTCGAAGAAGGCCGTGAAGACGTACCGCTGGCTCTACATCCTCGCCGTGTTCATCGGCCCCTACATGACCGTTTCCGCCGTGTGGACTATCGCCGACATCTTCAACGCCTGCATGGCCATCCCGAACATGATCGCCTTGATCGTGCTGTCCGGCGTGGTTGTGAAGGAGACGAAGGACTACTTCAAGCGCCTCGACGAGGCCGCGGGCGACGAGGACAACCTTGCGCCGCGCGACACCTCCGACGATTGGAAAGCCGAGGAGGCAACGGCGTAGGACGCGCCTGGCAGGGCGCAATCGCCTGACACTTATCGTCTCCCTTGCCGCGAAGGCGGGTTGATTGGCCGATTAGGCTTGTCAACCCGCCTTCGCGCTTTCTATACTTGCGCGTGCATCGATAATCGAACGGCCCGCGACAACGCGTCGTGCGGCTTGCGCATAGTAAGGCTTAGCCCCATGTCAGACAGCCCGGCCCCGCCCGATAACCGCACCGACCGCTTGGGAACCGAGCGCATCGGAAAGCTGCTCCTCGAGTTCTCCATCCCCGCCATCGTGAGCATGGTGTTCAACACTCTCTACAACGTGGTCGATACGATCTTTTTGGGACAGGCGCTCCCCGACGGTTCGGGCGTGGCGGTAACCACCCTCGCCTTCCCCGTGATGACCCTCCTTATGGGCTTCTCGATGATCGCCGGCCAAGGCGGCAACGCGCTTGCGGCAATTCAGCTGGGGAAGGGAGAGAAAGACCAGGTTGAGCGCACGCTCGGGAACTCGGCCACGCTGCTTGTGGGCATCGCCGTCGTCATCGCGGTGATGTCGTGGCTCCTCATCGACCCCATCCTCGCGGGCATCGGCACGACCGATGAGCTTTGGGACCTTACTAAGACTTTCGTTCAGATTATCTGCTTCGGCTTCATCTTCCAATCGCTTGGCATGGGGCTTAACAACTTCCTGCGCACTGCGGGAAGGCCCAACCTCGCGCTCGGCACCATGATCTTCGGCACGGTGATGTGCATCATCTTCAACTACCTGTTCGTCATCGTGCTGGGGTTCGGCGTCGCGGGCAGCGCATCGGCCACGATTCTCGGTCAGGCATGCGGCATGGTGCCAGTCGTCTGGCATTTCACCATGAGCAAAAACGCCGCCTTCAAGCTGCGCCTTCGCTGTTGCGTGCCCGATGCGAAGCTCATGGGGAGCATCCTCACGATGGGCATCGCGTCCTTCGTGATGCAGGTCGCGTCCATGCTCGTCGGCATCGTGCTGAACCACGTGGTGAGCCTGTACGGGTCGACCGACCCCATCGGCACCACGGCCGCACTCGCCGCGATTGGCGTGGCGCAAAAGGCGGCGATGTTTGCGTTCACCCCGCTCATCGGCCTGATCATGGGAGCGCAGCCCATCATCGGGTTCAATTACGGCGCGAAGCTGTGGCAGCGCGTGCTCGACACGCTGAAGTGGGCGAGCATCACCGGCGTATGCATCGGCGGAGCGTTCTTCCTGATTGCAGAAGCCATTCCCGCGCCGATCGTGGAGCTGTTCGGCGTTTCGGGCGACCTGGAGAATTTCGCCGTGTATGCGCTGCGCGTGTACGTGATTTTCTTCGCGCCCGTTGGATTCCAGATTGTGGGATCGAGCTACTTCCAGTCGAGCGGCCAGCCGATGAAGGCAGCGATTCTCGAGCTCACACGCCAGGTGCTCTTCCTCATCCCCCTGTACCTGCTGCTACCGCCCGTGCTGACGGCGCTCTTCGGCACGACGGGGCTTGAGGGCGTCATCATAAGCGCTCCGGTGTCCGACGCGCTTTCAGTATGCGTGACCAGCGTCTTCGTCGCGCGAGAAGTCCGCAAGCTGCGCCGCCTGCGCGACAACGGAGGGATTGCGTAAGGGATACCGCACGCAAAAAAGCGCGGGGCGGACCCGCGCTTTTCCCAACTTGCCAAGGCGGCATGCTCGCCGCCGCACCTGCGATTTTACTCCTCGGGGACGAGGCCCTTCAAGGCGCTTGCCACCTTGCGCGCGGCAGCCGTGATCGTGAGGTCGTCAACGTTCACCGTGACCTCCGCATACTTCTCGTAAAGCGGCTTGCGCTCGTCGAAGAGCTCATGCAGACTCATGCCGACGCCGTTCTTCAAAACTACGCCGCGCTCCTGCAAATCGGACAGGCGACTTTTCAGCTCATCGTAGGAAATCTGCAGGTAAACCACGTGGCCGATCTCGGAAAGATGCTTCATGGCCTCGTCGGAATAAACCGCAGAACCGCCCGTCGCGATGACCGAACGCTCGGCCTTCAAATCGGAGAGCACCTGGTTCTCAACGGCGATGAACCCTTCCGGACCGCACGCGTCGAGCAGCTTTTGCAGCGTCTTGTCGCACTGATTCTGAATCACCAGGTCGGCGTCGATAAAGTCGTAACCGACGATCTTCGCGAGCACGATGCCCAAAGTTGACTTGCCGGCACCCGGCATGCCGATCAGGACGATGTTGTTTTTCTCCGACATGGCTTCTCCTTCAACGGTAATGTCTCGCTGATCACTATAGCAGCAAAGATCAGCACAAAGCCCACCACAAGGCGCAACGTCATCTGCTCGCCATACAACAGAATGGAAAACACCACGCCAAACACCGATTCCAGGCTCAAGAGAAGCGACGCCTGAGTGGGCGGCACATGCGCGAGCGACACGTTCTGGATACCGAACGCAACGACGGACGCGAACACCGCGAGAAACAGCATCTGCCCGATGATTTCAGGGGTGAACGCCGCGATACCCGGAAAGGCTTCGGTCGCAGCGCCGAAGATAATTCCAAGCGCGCCTTCCGCGATGAACTGGAACACCGTCAAAACGAGCGCGTCGCATTTCTGCGCGAACTTCGAGACGGCGACGATGTGCGCTGCGAATGCGACCGCGCAGCCAAGCGTCATCGCCTCGCCGAAACCGATAGAGAGCGTCTCGCCCGATGAGCTCACCGACACAAGCCAAATGCCGCACACGGCCACGATCGCCGCAACGATATTGAACACAGTCGGGCGCTTACGCGCGATGAGCCACCAGGCGAACGGCACCAGCACGCAATACGTCGCGGTAAGAAACGCGTTAATGCCCGGCGTAGTGTGCTTGAGCCCCACCGTCTGCAGCCAGAAGGCGGTGAAGTCGAGCACGCCGAGAATGAACCCATAGGTCACGACCTTGCGCGAGCAGAATCGCATGATGCGCTTGCGCAGTATCACGAGCAGCAACGCGCCCGCGAAGAGAAAGCGCATGCCCAAAAGCCATGCCGGAGGCAGCACGGCTACAACATCCTTCATGACGACGAAGCTGAAACCCCAGATAATCGTCGCGAGAACGATGAGGAGCTTATAGACCCAAGATGGGATATTTGCCATGGATGATGCTCTTCTTCCTTCGAGTCAGGGCCACAAGGAGCGCCGCACGCGGGCAACAAGACCGCAACGCCTTGAGACCCCGCTATTTCCTGCCGAACCCGCCGCCCGTCGCCTGGGCCTCCTCGCGCTTCGCGATCGCGGTATGCGCCGCCTGAAGCGAGTCTTTCAAGCACTCGTTGATCGCCGGGGCCGCAGCAAGACGCCGCACGCGCGCCAACGCGGTTTGGGATTTCGTCTCGTACCACGTCTGCCAAACAGCCGGCTGAGGCGCACCATGGAACGACACCGCCTCGTCAGCCACGCCGAACTCATAGGCGAAAGGCAGGAGCTCTCCCCATTGCGACGGGGAAAGAGACACGGGCTCGTCGAGTTTCTCCAGGTCGCGCATCCAATTTCGAAGCCCCTTGCAACGCGCGATCAGGTTGTTGCCTCTCTCAGTGCGCCTCGGGAGGTAGTTTGCGACGAGCATCGTCGCCATGGCGGTCGGAAGCGCGAGGGCGGCGGGAATCGGGTTTATCGTGATGATCGCAATGGCAATCCCCGCGACAGCGGTCACGCCGGCCACGATGAGGAACACCTTTTGCGCGCGCTTGCCCGCAGTCTCGAAGAAATCGCGCTCCTCGCACGCCTTGCCAAGCGAGGCCTGCCATGCGCTCATCGACTCGACGAAAGCCTCGGGGTGATCGACCGCACGCTGCTTCAGCTGGCTGAGCGAGCGGGAGTCGCCAAGAGCGCTGTGTCCCATGAGAATCTCCAGCGCAGAAGACTCGAGTGCGCTGAGGCTTCCCGTCGGCGCTCCGAAGGCAACCGAGAGATACCAGGTGGGAGCTGCGTCTTTGGAGGGATCGCTCGCCTCGATGCGCAGCACGCCCTTATGCGCAAGCCGCATCACCGTCGCCGTGAAGTCGCGCATGTCATCGTGATTCCAGCGCCAAAGACGCCCTGCCACCGCAGGCTCCAAGCCCTCTTCGGGAACTTCCCGATAGTACTTCCCCGAGAAATCAGACGGGTATTCTCGGCCCAAACGGGCATAGGCAATCGCCGCCGCGGCTAGAATCGCCGCGCAGACAAAGGCTATCAGGGCAAAGGTCGTGAAAAGAGCCTCCTGCTGGAAGCTCCAGGAATCGGTCCACACCTTCTCCTCGGCAATCGCGTAATCGAGTCGAGCTGTCGCACGATTCGCGAGCATCTTCTTGCCGTCGAGGTGCGTGAGCCACGATGCGGGGAACAGTACGTGGGCCGTTGCGTACTGACCGGGGTTCACCACGTCGTCGTGTAGCACGACCGTTCCCGCCGAATCAACCGAGACCGTACCGTTTTGGGGACCATGCCCCCACGCACGCACCGTGTCGTTCGGGATGACAGTTTCTCCTTGAGCGACAGGAAGCGTGATTGTCGCCGTCACGTTTTCCGAAGCCACCGGCCAATCGAGGGAAACGTAGGTCCAGTACGCCTCGGAGATATCCTTGTAGGCGAGAACCGCGTTCGTGATGGTGTAGTCGAGTTCTACGATTACGCGAGAATCGGACACCTGAGGAAATGCGTAAAGCGTGTTCTTCGCATTATCGTAAGCGTATGTTGCCCCGCTGGAGGCGCCCCCGGCGAGCCATTTGGCGGAAAACGAGGTGCTCGAAAGCGTCTTCCAATCGCCCTCGACGTTCCCGTCGGCGTCGGCTTGAGCGAGGCGCATACCGTTAATCTGCACACTCGCCGTTTCGGCAAGGCTGGTGAACGACCAGCCGACATATGCCGAATCGCCCTGGAAATCGAGGACGCGGTACTCGATGACCCGGTACGATCCATCCGTTTCCACCTGCATGGTGATGTCGGTTTTCGGGCTCGAATACGATCCGGCGGCGAATGCAACGCGAGGCGATGCCGCCATCAAAGCGACAGCGAGCACGAGAAGGCAAGCTGCGAGTATGGCAGCGAGGGAAACCACTGGGCGCATCGGGGCGATAGTGCAAGCAATCGGGCGCTTCGCAGCGCACGAGCTGTTCGCATTCATCCGCATGGGGCGCAGGCAAGCCGTTCGCCGCGCATCCTTTCTGTTTCTCACCGCAGTGCTCCTTGCATCTTTTTCCCGTTCACGGTATCATAGCAAACCGCACCTATTATAAGTGGAGAAGTGACCGAGAGGCCGAAGGTGCTCGCCTGCTAAGTGAGTATGCCCCAAAAGGGCATCTAGGGTTCGAATCCCTACTTCTCCGCCACGAATTGCACAGCCCCCGCAACCGCGGGGGCTTTTTTAGCTGGAAAGCGAATCAGCGAGAGAGAATTCACATAAGGAGAGCCCAGAAAGCTCCGCGCGGAAAATGCAAGCGGGACAGCGCCCACGGACGACGCGAACAGCACGAGCGGTCTATTTCCGAAATCTCCACCACTTGAAGCCGGAGGCCTTCTCGGGCTTCTTGCGGTAATTCGGGTTGTGCTTTATGAACGAGCGCCGACATAAAAGCGTCACGGCAAGGCCGACAAGCGTCGTCGCCAGGAAGCTTGCCGTAAGCTCGAGAACGTCAATATTCCCCTCGAACAGCGCATACAGCGACGCCAGCGCGAAAAACGCCGAGAGCACGCTCATCAAGAACGTGAACAGCTTGATAAGGATTTCTTTCGCCTTCGTCGGGGAATACAGAAACATCGCGACCACGTACACCACGCCCGCCACGAGCGCGAGCACGATGATTAGCGGAACGATTCTCGAAAGCCGGGCTAACAAGGGCATGGGCGCACCTAACTCTGCTCGGGTACGATGGCGGCCTTAAGCGAGCCGAACATGGTGGTTCTCGCCCACCAGCCGCGCGATTGCGCCGCCGCAGCAATCGAGCATGCCACGTTGAAATCGCGGCACACGGCGAAGGTGGTCGATCCGCTGCCGCAAAGAAGCGACGCCTCGACCCCCGCTTGACGATGCAGCCAGGCGCGAACGTCAGCCAGCTCAGGAAGCACGCTCTCGGCTGCAATTGACAAGTTGTTCACCAGGGGAACCTCGCATGCCGTCTGCGCCGCCTCAGCAGCAGCCGCCGCAGACTCGTCAACCTTTTGGGGATTCCCATCGAAGGTGCGGTATGCTTCAGCGGTCGACACGCCCGACTCGGGCTTGATCAGCACAAGCGGCTTTTTCATCGCTTCGAGCTCATGGTCGAACAGCTCGCCCGTGCCGGTGAAGCACGCGCAGCCGCCGTGAAGGAAGAACGCCACGTCGCTGCCAAGCTCGTGCGCAGCCTCCTCGATCAGAGGGTCGTCCTCGGGAATGCCCCACAAGCGAGCTACGCCGACAAGCGCCGCCGCCGCGTCGGAAGAGCCGCCGCCCAAGCCGCCCTCGTGCGGGATGTTCTTCTCGATGCGAATGTTAATCGCGTCGTCGTAAGAGATATCTGCCTTACGAGCGAGCAGGTCAATCGCCTTGAACACGATGTTCTCACGCGCGGGAACGTTGAGGGGCGCCACTCCCCCGCGTGTATCACAGCTGATCGAAATGAGAATATTACCCGCAGGGCCAGCGCTCGCCGTATTCGTTGGCGCGCCTTCTTCGGCGGATTCGAGCGCCGCCCGTGCGGCAACGATGTCGGCACGCTTCATGTACAGGACATCGTGAAGCGCCACAGCGTGAAGGACTGTCGACACGTCGTGATACCCGTTATCACGACGATCGCCGATGCTCAGAAACAGGTTCACCTTCGCCGGCGCTACAAGCTTAAGCCCCGCGCCCTCGATCTGCGCCGTGCGCGCAATGGAGATCATATCGACCGGGACCTCGAGCGAGGCGCGCTGACGACTCATGCATTCTCCCTGTTCAGGGACGAACGTTTCACGTGAAACGTTCTCGGCGGAGGCCTCGGCGGCCAGCGCCTCGGCAGCCGAGTCACCCGCAACAGGCGTCTCGGCGGGCGCATCGGCGGCCGTCACCCCAGCGCCGGTCGCTCCAGGCAAGCCGCCCTCAATCAGGGCAGCCTCTTCATTGCAAGCGGTTTCTTCAATCATTTCTTCCTCTTGTTCGCGAAAAAATCTTTCAGGAGCGCCGAGCACTCGTCGGCAAGAACCCCAGGTGTCACCTCGAACGTGTGGTTCAAGCGTTCGTCGGCATTGACCTGGTAGAGCGTTCCTACGGCCCCAGCCTTCGGGTCGGGGGCGCCGAAAACGCAGCGGGCAATACGCGACTGGTGCATCAGCCCCGCGCACATGATGCAGGGCTCGAGCGTCACGTACACCGTGCAGTCCGAAAGGCGCCAAGCGTCGAGCACGCGCGCCGCTTCCTGCATGGCAAGAAACTCTGCATGGCCTGCGGGGTTCTTCGTCGTCTCCCGTAAGTTGCATGCTCGGGAAATCACGCGCGGCTCAGCCAGGGAGCGCCTCGTCCCTCGATCTATCGGCTCGTATACCACCACGGCGCCAATAGGCACCTCGCCAAGCGATTCCGCACGCCGTGCCTCAGCGATGGCAAGCCTCATGTAATCTTCGTCGTTCATGCGCCCATTATAAGGCACAACAAGGCCCCGGCCAAAGGCGTTGCGCACGCGTCACGAGGAAAGGAAAGAACCTGCGCACTACCTTATAGTCGGGGCCAAAGGGTGCCCCGCGGCCGCACGGGCCTCGATTGAGAGGCCCTACATCGCGTGATCGAATCGCAATGCTGGGGTGCTGCGGCCGCATCGGGGCTCATAGTCGATCAGCTACTGCCTCTCATCCCCCTTCTCCCTTTTGCGAAGCGCACCGAACGCTGCAGCGCCGACTGCACCCGCGGCAAGAATCGCCAGGGTTGCCACACATGCGATGGGCATCGTCTCATCGCCCGTCTTCGCGAAGCGCGCAGGGGGCTTGCCAGGCGTACCAGGAGTCACTGCGGGAACAGGCTTCGTGTACGTGTTCTTGAACGTCGGAGGCGTTCCGTTCGGCCAGGTCACATTCGCGACCAGATTGCCCTTGCCGTCATCGGTCACGACAACGGTCACCTTGTACGAGCGGCCGTCGTAGGTGATGCCAGTCTGCCCGTCGTTCATCTCGACCAGCGTGAAGTCGTACGTTCCGACCTTGTCGAAGTCGATCGCGGGGAACTCGATGCGGCCATCAGCGGCGTTCTTCGCCTCGTACGTGCGACCGTCGGCGCCCGTCAGCTTGAAGGTGAACTCGCCCGCCGCGAGCGTGCGACCCTCGAGGGTCTTCGTCGCGCCAATGATCACCGTCGTACCCTTGGCCTTATAGGCGTTCTTGAAGACCGCCCCATCGGCGCCATCGATGGCAAAATCAACCCTCAGCTCGTTGTCGATCTCCACAACATCGGCCGCAACCTGGTACGTCGTCGCGTCATAGGTGACACCGGCAGCTGTGGTTCCCGCACCGATCTCGCGCATCGTATAGATGTGCGTGCCCGCCTCAGTGAACTTGATGTCCGAGAACACCACGTTCCCGTCAGCATCGTTCGTGCCCGTGGAGACGACCTTGCCGTTCTCGAGCAGCTCGAAGGAGAACTCGCCCGCGACGAGTGCTCGACCCTCAAGGATCTTCTTCGCCACAGGAGCCGCGAAGATCGGATCAGGATCGGGGATGACCGGCGGCGTGTAGGTATACGTGTTGGTGAAAGTGCGCAGCGGCGTGCCCTTCACGTAATCCTGCACGTTGGTCACATTCGCCGTGACGTTACCAGCGTTGTCCCTGGTCACCGTAACCTCGAAGGTGAAAGCGGGGTTCGGGTCGTTCGTCACGTCAGCATGCCCGCCCGCCTTCTCGGTGATGGTGTAGTGGAACACGAGCGTGTTGGCATCAGCAGGCGGATTGTCGGTCGTCGGGCCATCGCCCGCAGGCTTTGTCGCAGGAACCGCTGTGGCGTCAGAAGCAGGAGCAGCCCCCGCGTCGGCAGGTGCGCTTCCCTCGCCCTTGGCGGCATCGCCCGCATCAGGTGCCAACGCGCCAGCCTCAGGTGCCGCCGCAGCGTCAGAGGCAGGGACATCGCTCGCTACCGCCTTGTCAGCTGCGTTCGACTCGCTCGCGGCGGACTTAGCGGCAGCAGGAGCGCTGTTGATCACGATAGGTCCGTTGTCGAACAGGCTCGCGTCGAACGTGATCACGCCGAAGTCGACCGATCCGTCGGCATCATTGCGCACCGTCGTCGCCGTCGGCATCGGAGCATTCGCCTCAGCAGCGGTCAACGTGAAGGTGAACAGCCCCGTCATATCCGGCATTTCGACCGCGGAGTTGTTCGTGAAGCGCTTGAACGCGTTCACGGGAATCTGGTTGTCGTCGTACTCGAAGCCGGCAACGTTCGTGAACTCACGCGTGTTGGGCGTGGTCGTGAGCTGGGCGGTCGCCACAAGCTTGCCCGTATGGACACCGTTTTCGTCAAGGTCGGTCACCGACACCGTGAACTCGGCAACGTTGCTCGAGTACCGCACGCCACCGATGATATACCCGGCATTTTTCTCGGTCACACGATACTTGTAGACTCCAACCTGGTTATATGTGATGTCTCTGAACGAAATCGGAGCATGGCCCGTAGCGGGATCGACCATGTCGGCGCCAACCGTCACGATGGTATCGCCTGGCAGCGGGGCACCCATGGTCAGCGGCTCGAGGAGGAAGCTGAATGCGTCATTGGCTTCCCAATCGCGCCCCTCGAGCACCTTGTACAGCCCGAAGCCCGCTTGGGTATCGAACGTCGCAGGATCAGCTGCATAAACATTCGTGAAAGAAACCTTGTTGCCAGCCGCGCCGTCGACCGTGGTCGTTATCACAAGCGTGCCCGCGTTGTCGGAAGCAACGCTGATTGCAACGCTATGCACCGTCTTGTCATATGTCATACCGGGCGCCCCGATGGAAGGCACGTTCTCGAACACATCGAAGGTGAACGTCTTGCCCGCGTCGTTCTGCGTGAAGTGCAGATCGGTAAGCAGGGTCGCCTCGTACGCAACGCCCGCAGCACGGGGCTCGGAATTCACAAACGTGCGCGTGCCGTCGCCGCCAAGCAGCGCCGCAGCAGCGTCATTGGTGCCAGCGATGTGGAAAGTGAATTCGCCCTGGCCCATATCGCGACCATTGAGCGTCTTGCTCAGGACGAGTCCAGCGTAGTCGCCTTCCGCCGTATAACGGTTGGTGAAGTCAAGCGAGTTCTCGACCGTCCGCGTTGCCGCAAGCACGCCGTTGTTGTCGGTCACCGTCACCACGATTGTGGCGGTATGGCGATCGAACGTCATGCCCTGCGTGCCATCAGCGGGAATCTGCTGGCTGTTCCATGAATTCTCGCGCACCATGAAGGTATACGTACCCGGCTTGGTAAACGTCGCATCGCCGAAGGAGAAGTCGACCGCTTGGCCGTTCATCCCTCGCAGCGCAACCGCATCGGTGCTCGTCGGAAGGACAACGCCGTTCGCGATGGCAGACTGCGTCGCATCATCGGCAGGGAGCAGCACGAACCCGAAAGTCTCGCTCGAAAGCATGTCGCGCCCAGTGAGGGTCTTGGTGCCCGCCGCGAAGTCCTCGGCGGGAACGCTCACGGATTCAGGCGTATAGGAATTGCGGAAGGTTGCGAACGGTTCGGCCGGAGAGCCTTGCGCCGCGTCGGCAAGCTGGTAGCTCGCCGCCCAAACCACGACCTGTTCACCGTCGACTTCCTCACTCGCAATGTCCACCGTGACGACCCACGTGGACTTATCGTAAGTCATCCCCGTCTGCAGCAGGGATTTATCGGCTTCGGCAACGTTGATCCAGTTGCCAGCACCATCCTGCACCACCTCGGTGATGCGATACTTGAACGACTTGCTGATCATGTCGCCTGTGAAGACGATATCCTCGAACGTCACACTGCCATCGGCGTTAACTTCACCGATTGGGTTTTCGGGCATCGGGGCGTTATTCGTGGCCGGCTCGATGCGGAAGTTGAACATACCGCGCGCAAGGGGATTCGTACCCGAGTTGTCGGTGTATTCCTTCTTCACCGCAGGGTTCCATTTCGCTTCCCTCGCGGCGAACTCGTTGGTGAACGTTGCGGCGTTGACGCCGTCATCAGACTGGACGGTCTCGCCGTCGTCGTCGGTGATTTGCACCATGACGCTCGACACGTTCAGTATGCCCTGATGGATGGCGTTGTCGCCCTGCCCCGCAAGCTCTTCGGTCACCGTGACGATCACGCGATAGCGCGCCTGCGACAAGGACATGCCAGCTCCGGCGCCCACGCTCTGATCCTCGCTGATCTCATAAACGTACGTACCGGGCTTCGTGTACGTGATGTTGCCGAACGTGCCAGCCGCATAACCGCCGCCAGCCAAATCCTGCTTGGTGAGGGTAAGCACGCCATTAGGCTCGCCATTCTCGTCAAGCGGCATCGGAGCGTTGTCAGTCACCGGGGTAAGGATGAAGCGGAAGACGTCGTTGTCGGTCCAGCTACGACCGTTCAACACCTTCTTGACGGCAAGGGCCTTGTCGTTATCGAGCGTGCCGCTCGGACGATAGGCGTTGGTGAATTCAGCCTTCGCCTGCGTACCAGCAGCGATCGTTCCCGTCGCAGCTTGCGGGTCATTGTTTTCCGCAGGAGCTATCTGATCGAAACCAGTCGTAGGCTGCTCGCTGACGAGGTATTCCCAGCCCGCGCTCAAACCGCGGACGTAGAGCGTCTCGCCGTCCTTGAGCGAGTGCGTCGCCTTGCCGTTGCTGTCAAACGCGATGATGAACGAATCGCCCACGGGCTCGTTGTTCGCATCGCGGACTTCGGCGGGGAATTCCTGCCCCTCCGCCTTGTCAATCTCGATGGTGAAGGTGAACGTGTCGTTGCCGAACTCGGCACGATCGTAGCCCTCGGGGACGACCAGCGACTTGGAAATGGCTAGCGTGCCCGGCTTCTCAACGACAAGCTTTCCGTTATTGCCCAGATGGCAGGCGACATTGCTCCCCGACCACACGGGGTTAAGCACCGTCGCCGCCGTTGCCGTCGGATTGTCGTCCTTGAGCGTGCGCAGCTCGTTGATATGGGTCAAACGTGGGGCACCCGATTTGAACACCGCGTTGCCAGAAGCGTCGGTGCCGATATAGCCAAGCCACGCCTCGGGAATGTTGCCCGAGAACTGGATGGCGCCAGACTGCAGCGTCGCCTTCCCGTTGTTGATCTTGTACCAGCTGCGCTTGTAGTAATAAGTGCCGTCTGCGCTCAATGCGCCCTTGGCCGGCACCGTGCACGCCTCATCCGTGTAAATCGGCGTTTCCTCGGTCATGTAGTAGTAGCTGTTGGACTTCGCGGGGGTGAACGTTGCCAGGACGCCGCCGTCTTCCCCACCGTTCCACTTGTTCGCGTAGAACGCCACGCCGTCACCCGTCGTGTTCGCCTCGATGTAGGCAGCAAGCGTCGCATCGGGGTTGGCCAACGCGCTCTTTACGTTGTCCTTCACGCTTGACCCAAAGAACACGCGAATAGGGAACGTCATATCGACGGAACCCGTGCCCGCAGACTCGTCAATCTTGAAGTGGCGCAGCGGGATGAGCGACGCCGGAATCTTCACTTCGACTAAGTCGCCCGTCGCCAAATCGTCTGATTTGGTCACCGTGATAACGATCGAGCTCAAATTGCCCGAAGGATAAAGCACGTTGCCCGCTTCGCCTGAGAAGGTGTACGTGTCGACGTTTCCACTCGTCGATTTCACTGGATTTTGGAACAGCTGCTTCGCGAACACGATTGTCGTGAACGAATCGACCTTCATGTAGTCGCCGAGCTGGTCGGTGAAGGTGATGTATCCCGAATTCGAAGGGTTATAGCCCTGCTGCACTTCGGTGGGGTGGCCCGTCGAGCTTGTGATCTCCTGGGAAATCTCGTCGAAGAGGGTCTTCAGGTCGGCAGCATTCGAAGCTGCTTTATAGAAGTCGGAATCGGTCGCGCGAGGGCCGAAGTCCCAAACCCAATTGTCGAATATGAAACCTTGATTGGTATAGCTGGCCGTAGGGTAGTTGCTCGACACGGCGTGCATGAATTTGTTCTCACGACTGGTATCGTTATTTGCAGGATCGGCCGAAGGGTTCGCGCCGCCGAAGATGCCGACGGAGTAAATGGTCGCCCCCGCATCCTTCATCGACTTAGCAGCGGAGACAGCCGAGCTTGCCACGTTGTCTTCAAAACCACTACTCTTCGTCGGCGAACCATCGGTGAAGAACACCACGATCTTCTTGGCGTCCTCGCGACCCGACGTCTGGTCAGCTGCAAGCTGCAATCCATAGTCGGCCCGCGTCGCGCCGGCAGGCTTAATGGCATTGACGGTCGACTTCAAGTCGTCCGCCGATGACCCGACGCACGAGGTCAGGTTCTTCATCACCTGGCTGTAGTTGTAGGTGTACCCGCCATCGCGATAGGTATCGTTACCAACCTGATTGCTCTTCTCCCCCGAAAACTTCACGAGTGAAACCTGATGCTGCTGGGCAGGGTCGCTTATGTTCGCGTTCTGCTTCGCAATCTCGTCGATAAACGAGTTCGCCGCAGTCTTGAGCGCATCAATCCTCTTTGTGCTATCGCTCTTGCCCATAGGGTCGTCCATCGAGCCCGATGCGTCGAGCACCAGCACGATGTCGAGCGGCTGCGCGATCTTCGATTTCAGATTAGATGTGGACGAAAGCGCCGAGAACGCCGTGAGGAAATCTGCCTTGGGGCTCTTCTCGATCGTAATCGTCCCGTCGGCACCCGTCAGGGCGATGTCCTCGGTCGACACCGTTTTGTCAGTCCAGATGCGGCCGACGCTCTGGGTCGAGTAGTCCAGGCCCCAATCCCTCCACGTGCTTGCCGTATTGGGATCGGCTACCGTGTCCTTATCGCCTGCGGCATAGGGTGTAGTGCCTGCGCCCGACGCACCCGGTTCCGCAGAAGCGCCCTCATCGGCAAACGAAAGCGTCGGCATGCCGACAGTCAGCGCGAGAAGCGCTGAAAGCAAGATGTTACGAATCTTGGTGCGTTTCATGATGGAACCTCCGTCCCCCTTGTCCCGGAATCCTCGCGTGCTCGACGTTGTCTCGCGCCAGAAACGGCACCTCTCTTATTCCCGTCTTCATTTATTTCTCCTCTCCTCGTATACGCGCATCGACTTGCGCACTACTACCCTTTCATCATGAGGGGAAACAGGCGAGGGGGTAACGTTCGTAGATACGCAAGAGGGTTTCGTATATACGAAACCCCCTTTGTGAGTTCTCACTGTCTATTCGCATCGAGCGTCCGCATTTTCGAAAAGGAATAGGACGCGAAGTATCCTGATTTGCGACGATTTCGGCAACTTGGCCAAATGTCCCCCACAGTCGATTGCTCAAAACACACGGCGTAAAGTTTTTGGGGAATGAATGACTCCGATTCGGAGGGCGGGCCGAAGGCCTGGCCGAGGAATCGGAGAACTTGGGAACGGAAAGGGGTTCCCTTATCCTTTGAGCGACCAAGATCAAGGAAAAGGAACCCCATGAACGCAAATGATACAGCATCGAAGGCGGGAATCGCGTCGGCGGCCTTGGCCGACTTGTTCGACGAGGAGCTGCGCGCGATGGGCGCGGTCGACATCGCGTCGATCGAGGACGGGCTGCTCGGCGTCGGGCACGAGGTCATGGCCAAGGCCTTCGCAAGCGCGCTGCAGCGCTACGACCTGCGGCTCTGCGCGTCGCTGCCCGAAGGCGCCAAAGTCCACGACCGCAGGGGCCGCACGCTGGCCACCAAGATGGGCGACGTTACCTTCGAGTGGACGCGGGTGCGCGCCGCCGACGGCGGGATCGACGTGCCGCTGGCCGACGCGGTCGACCTGCCGGTCGGCTGCCGGGTGTCGCCCGCGGCCTGCAGCTTCCTGGTGGAGGCCGCCTGCGACGTGCCCTACGCCCGCGCCGCGCGGCTGCTCGCCAAGGCCGGCGGGTCTGCCGTGAGCGCCATGACCGTGAAGAACGCGCTGCTCAAGACGGGGTCGCTGGCCGCCGAGGAGGATGCGGCCGCCGCCGAGTCCCTTTACGGGGACGGCGTGCTGCCCGGCGGCGAGGACGTCGCCGACGAGCTGTGCCTGGAGGCCGACGGCACGTGGTTCAGCGTGCAGAAGCCGAAGCCGGGCCAGCCGAGGAGGCTCGAGGTCAAGGCCGTCGTCGCCTACGCGGGCAAGGAGGAGCGCGGCGGCAAGGTCCGTCGCGTCGGCGTCGCCCGCCACGCGTGCGTGGCCGCGCCCGGCGAGTTCGCCCGCGAGGCCGTGGCGGCCGTCGGGCGCGAGTACGACCTGTCCAAGGTGAAGAGGGTGCACGTGGGCAGCGACGGCGAGCCCTGGTGCAAGGGCATCGGCTCGCTCATGCCCAAGGCCGAGGCCGTGGGCCACCTCGACCCGTTCCACGTCAACCGGGCCGTGGCGTCGTGCTTTCGCGAGCCCGGCGCGGCGTCGGCGGTGCTCGGGTGCGTCTACGGCGGCGACAAGGGGTCAGCGCCCAGGCTGCTCGCGGCGGCGGCCGGGCTGGGCCTGGCCCGCCCGAAGAGGACGGCCGAGGTGGTCAGGTACCTGGAGAACAACATGGAGATCATAGCCGTCGAGGGCCCGTCTCTCGGCACCATGGAGTCGGAGAACCAGCACGTCTACGGCGTGCGCATGGACTCGTTCCCGTGCGCCTGGTCGGTGCGCGGGGCCTCGGACATGGCGCGCCTGCGCTGCAGGTCGGTGTCGGGCCGAAAAATCCCCCGCATGACCAGGGAGAAGTCGATGTCCGCAAGGAAACTGGCCGCCAAGCGCCGCCGCGAGCTCGCCCCGTACATGGGCGGTTCCGGCCGCCTGCCCGAGTCCGCCGGGCGCGGTTACGAGGCCCCGCACCGCGCCAGCGTGGCCAACCTCCCGGCCAAAGTCTGCTATGCTGCCAACGTCGACGGAGGCATGGTCGCCATCAGAGGATAAGGGCCACCACCATCAACTTTACGCCGTCCTCAAAACATCGCAACCACCCATCCCGCTTTCAACCTGTATAATGTCGCTCAGAGGAAAACTGTTCAATCAGGAATCGGGAAAGACTTTTTATGAACGCCATTGCGAAAAATACCTTTATCGCGATGGTTTCGCTCGCGCTCTTCTACTTCATTTTTCTCGAGAGCAGCTCGTTTTACCTCACAAGCATGTCGTCCTTTTCGCTTGAGCCCGGGTTTGCTACAACAATTGCCCCGATAATGGGACTCAATGCCTTAGGATTTCTTTGCTATCCGCTCTATAGCTTGAAGCTTTCTCGAAGAAAACGGCGGGGCACGGCCCTCGTTTTCGCCATCCTTTGGGTTGCGAGCCTCATCGTTGCGGCGACGGCCTCCTCGCCCATCGCGATTGTCGGGGCTGGTTACCTCTCGTTTTTCATTATGGGCATCCTCGGCGGCGGCGCTTATTTCGGCGTGGCGATGATGCTTGCGCAAAGCAACCGCCTGATCACCTGCGTCGCGCTCGCTCACGCCGCAGGTATCCTTCTGCATTTGATTTGCTTCCACATTCCATTGGGAAGAGCGGGAGACGCTGCCTTTTTAGGCCTTGGCATCGTCGCCTTCTCGCTCGTGGCGCTCTTCGGCTGGCCATCGCTTCAGGTACCCCGCGAGGGGGCAGCGGTGGACCGCATGGGCAACCCGATATATCCTCGCAAGATTCTCGCTCTTCAGGGAGCCGTCGCACCGCCCAATCTTCAGGAACCACGAGGGTTCGCTATCCAGCTTGTCGCGCTTACTATTCTGCTCGCGGTGCTGTTTAACGTCCTCAACAGCGTAACTTCACTCGGAACCCCCTGGGTCAACCAGTACGCCGAAGTCTGGCCGCGGCTTGTTGTTGCGGTCTGCGGAGTCGTTGCAGGCGTCTTCTTCGATATTGATCGCCGTCGCCATATGGGAACGGTGGTTCTTTGCGTCGCATTCCTCGCTACGGCTGCAGCGCTCGCCGCGGGGTCGGGCTTGAATATCACGGTCTGCCGCGTTGTGTTCTACGCAGGATCGGGGATCTTCGCCGTGTTTTACTTATCCCTGTTCATCTGGCTCGCGACCTATATGCGAGTTCCCCAACTATGGGCAGGAATGGGGAAACTCATCAGCAATGTTGTCGCGCTCGTCGTCGCGATTCCTTCGGCTGCCCTCACGCAAACCAACGACATGGCGCTCACCTCGCTTGCTTTCGTGATGTTTGCAGCCGTTCTCATCCTGATGACGCGCACAGGCATGCTTACCCCTGATTACGGCGAGCGGATCTCGTCGTATTCCGAAAAATCAACAGACATCGAAGAAACGCCCGACCATGAAAGTGCGAAGGATACCGGCCGAGAATCCCCCGAGATGGCTCCCCCTCGAACCCCTGAGGAGGCCCTTGCGGCATTCTGCGAATCGTATGGACTCACGAAACGGGAAAGCGACGTTCTCGCCGCAGTGGTCTCGGATGAGCGGCCGCTCAAGCACGTCGCAGCAGAGCTGGGCGTGGGCTTGCGCACTGTTCAGCACCATCTCACCTCGCTGTACAAGAAGACGGGCACCCAAACGCGCACCGGCCTGACCGCGCGTTTCATCGAGGAGTCGCAAAACGGCGCACAAGCAAGGGAGAGCCACGAGGAGCAGCCCAGCGAGGCAACGAGGAGCGCGAGCGCAGAAGGTGCCAGCGGCGAATAACGCAACCTGTGAAAGGTCCGCATCGTAAACGACCCTCCCCCTTCGCAAGGAATCGGCGGATTGCTTACGCGGGGATTTGGAAGCGCTGCTTCTCTTCAGCGTCGGAAACGTTTTTCGTATGTGCCAGCGTACGGTCTCGAGGATGCCGGAGCGTCATCACGGAATCAATTCCCCACTAAAAAGGCCTGACAGCATTACTGCCATCAGGCCTTTCGTTTTACAATCAGTTGAGTCCGAAGCAAATTCGCACTCGTCGCACGCTAGCCGATCTTGCAGACCCAGCCGTGCTTGTCCTCGAGGGCGCCATCCTGAATGCCCGTGAGCGTTTCGCGGAGCTTCTTCATCACCGGGCCGATCTCGGTGCAACCAGCAGAGAAGACAACTTCTTGGTCGGCGCCGTTGACCTTGTTGTCGATCTGACCGACTGGGGAGATAACCGCCGCGGTGCCGCACAGGCCGCACTCAACGAACTCGCCGCCGGCAACTTCCTCCCAGGTGACATAGCGCTCGTCGACCGTCATGCCCAAATCCTTCGCAACCTGAACAAGGCTGCGACGCGTGATGGAAGGCAGGATGGAATCGGTGTGGGACTTCGGCACCACGAGCGTGCCGTCCTCCTTCACGAACAGCACGTTTGCGCCGCCCGTTTCCTCAACGTAGGTGCGCGACTCGGAGTCGAGATAGAGGTTCTCGGCATAACCGCCGCGGTGCGCCTCCATCGTCGGGCGCAGCGACATGGCGTAGTTCAAGCCCGCCTTGATGTTGCCCGTGCCATGCGGTGCAGCGCGGTCGTACTCGGAGACACGCAGCTTGATCGGCTTCAGGCCGCCCTTGAAGTACGGACCGACCGGCGTGACCAGGATGCGGAAGGTGTACTCAGGAGCGGGGGCAACGCCGATGACCTCGCCCGAACCAATCATGAACGGACGCACGTAGAGCGTAGCACCCGAACCAAACGGCGGCACCCAAGCGGCATTCGCGCTCACAACGGCCTTCACGGCCTCGACGAACTTGTCCTTCGGGAAGCCGGGCATCTCGAGACGCTCGGCAGAATTGAACATGCGCTCGGCGTTCATGTCGGGGCGGAAGCAGACGATCGAGCCATCTTCGGTGGTGTAGGCCTTCAGACCCTCGAAGACCTCCTGGCAATAGTGGAAAATGCCCGCACACTCGGAAAGGTGCAGCTCGTGATCGGTGGTCAGGCCACCCTCGTCCCATTCGCCATCTTTCCAATGCGCTTCAAAGCTGTAGTCGGTCTTATGGTAGCCGAAATCGAGGCTGCCCCAGTCCAGGTCTTTTTTCTCGACGGTCATCGTTTGCTCCTCATAAATACTGGCGCGAATTCATATACGCATTTTGAACGATACAACGAACTTTAGCCGCGTAAAGCAAAATTTGCCGAATGGACATATTGAACCGCTATGAATTGCTCGGGCGAGGCGAGGGCGAGACGCTGGGGGCGGGAGCACGAAGGTGGGGGCGCCGCCGCGGACGC